>NNBU01000089.1_pt1 | contig 110553 bp, 75 predicted proteins | sample 1173781 | NCBI WGS metagenome assembly NNBU01 (sample SAMN07173937, study PRJNA388173) | plant metagenome | biome: Plant school; feature: Soil; material: Symbiotic tissue of Blasia pusilla L.; isolation source: symbiotic tissue sample KVJ2 | host: Blasia pusilla | place: Norway: Troms, Kvaloya...
CTCTTCGCAACAATAATTTTTTACGCTGTACTTAACGACCTATGTGCCGATGTTGCTATTGCTCTACAGCAGCCTATAGAACAAATTTCCATTGAGATGGTGAAACGCCGTTTGTATTTCTTTAACCGTGCCTGCTTGCAGAACCCACAGTTAGAACTTATACCTTGGCTTGTCGAAAATCATCGCTTAATGGGACTGGTTAAAGCTGTTCGCAAACGGCATAGGGATAATGCCAAAAGGTCACTTGACATTTGGGAACCAGCCTTAACTTGACACCAATGGCGTCTCGCCCGCCCTTGACTACGGGCGAGACGCCCACCCCACAAGATTGAATAATTTATTTATTGTCAGTCCCTTACACCAAAACTATCGAGTTCTAAGGCACCTCAATGGAAATCAAAGCATTTTCTGGCAAATAGTTGGCAAAACGTCCTTCATCTGCAAGCACCAAAATCAGCCGCAGGGAATAATCTGGGGGAACTTGCAAATCTGCCCACGGCACCGCCAACTCTAAACAACTATTTAAAGCTACTTGAGCGCGACTGAAACGAGGATGCCATTGATAATTGTCTCCAGCTTCCCGAAACTGAATCGATTGCGTCAGCAAGTTGATTTCTAAAAGATGATGAAAAAGGTAATTAAGTGGGGCTGCATCTGGTAAATCTGCCAAAGGAACTGGGCTGTTGACCATTGTTTTTTCTGGATAGAACCACAGCAAATTCAACTCTGTTGGCAAATCTCGCCCCGGTGTAGCGCCAGTTTTAAAGTCCAGTCGCAAATAGAAATTTAAGTGATCTACCCCATACCAAAGTCGCTGGATGACGCTGCTATTGTGCATCGTTCCCCGCGCCCCGCCGATTTCTATCCGTCCAGCTTTATCCCAATCTTGCTCATCACCCTTACCATCGATGACGGGATGAATAAACCCTTGTGGGGTATGGCTTCCCTGTGCTTCGTGGATTTCCACTGGTTGCTTGAGATAGGGCGGTATAGGTTCATTTAATGCCTTGTAAATACCAAACAAGTGTTCTCGAAACAATTGATCAAAAATCGCATCTTGATTTGAGGAGTGTCCTGCACCAAACCACCAAAACCAGTCTGAACCCTCTGCGGCATACAATGCTTCCCATGCTTCGGGGTTATTTTCTTCCGTCGCTTCAGGATGACTTGCCAACATTTCCCTTGCTTCTGTCAAGTAATCCCAAGCACGATTTTTAGCGGGATCGCCGATCCAAGTGGTGAAACTACCATCCACCCAAGAACCACTATGTAGTTGTCCTCCGGGAATGGTAGCTGTGGCTGGAAATTCTTCCAGAAATTCGGAGACAGTGACGAGTTTGAGGTGGGGTTCATCGCTTAAGCTTTGATACAAAGCTTCTAAGAAGGGTTTGCCGTCTTGGGGATAAAATTCCCAGCAGTTCTCCCCATCCAAGGCGATGGTAACTAGCCAAGGTTGATCACTATGACTATCTCTTTGCATTTTAGCGATCGCTTGCAAGTGTCCTACTAAGTCTGCTGCTGCTTGTTTTGCTGGCATCGCGCTGTAGGTAAAGCCAATCAAATCTGATAATCTGTGGTCACGAAACACAATTGATAAGTCACCCTCGGCGGTTTGCAGGCGATAAGGTCGATACAGCAGTTCTGGTTGCTGTACATTTCCCGCCCCATCCCGATGAAAAAAGTGTTTCAGCGTCCATCCCAAGACAGCTTCATCTGAGCATATCCACTTAAAGCCTTGGTTAATAATATGTGGAAGTACTGCCGGACTTACTGACTGTTCCGAAGGCCATAAACCACGAGGAATCTGTCCAAAGCGGTCTTTATAAAAGTTCCAAGCCTTTTGTAAGTGGCGGGGAATATCTTCTGCCCACTGAAATCGCTGCTTAGGTAGTGCCATATTAGGCACAGCTACCTGACCGGAGTTAGTATCAGCTAGCAAGGGTAAAATCGGGTGAGTGTAAGGCGTGGTGGTAACTTCTAGCTGTCCCGCCTCCTGCATTTTTCGATGTTGGGGAATAATGCGGCTGAGAATTTCTCGCTGTTTGGAATAAATGCGCTGGCGATCGCTTAAAGTAAAATTCCGACCCTGTTTTAACCAAGTAGCAATTTCCGGGTCATCCCAAAATAGTGGATCGATCCAAGCCAAATTGTGCCAAGCTAGCAAATCACCATAATCTGGCAATTCCCAATTTGCTAAACACCAAGCTTGCCCTTTTTCTTGCCTTTGATGATATAACTCGGCATAGCGGGGATGGGGGTCAATCAGGGTGTGGTGATTGGCATCGAAAAAGTGTTGGATAATAAATTCGCGCTGTTGCTGGGTGAGTTGTTCATCCGGCGTCAAACTGGCTGTGAGGTAAGGATCAAAAGCAGTGCCAGCAATATAATCTTCCAGTTGCAATATCAACGATGGTACTAAATTCACCGTTTGGTGTAACTTAGGATACCGCTCTAAGAGCAATACTAAATCCAAATAATCTTTAGTCCCATGTAAACGTACCCAAGGTAAACGGTACTGCTGACTCGGAGATAGCGAAACGCCGTTACCAGGAGATTTATACAGAGGCTGATGTTGATGCCAGATAAAAGCGATGTAGAGAGGATGGGACATAGGAATAGTTAGGAGTTAAGAATAAGGAGTTAGGAGTTGATTCAAAACTCATAACTCCTAACTCCTAACTCCTAACTTTTACACCACTTGTTCAATTTCTGCAATTTCGGGAATCATTTCCTTCAGGCGGCGTTCAATACCCATTCTCAGGGTCATTGCAGAACTGGGACAAGAACCACAGGCACCTTGCAACCGCAGTTTTACAACAGGCCCATCAAGTTCTACCAGTTCCACATTGCCGCCATCAGACATAAGATAAGGGCGCATTTCATCTAAGACTGTTTCAACGTTGTCAATTGTGAGTTCCATAGTTTAGACCTGTTTAGTTAGTGATGGGGATTGGGCATGGGGTATGGGGTATGGGGCATAGGGCATTGAATAATAATCTCTGTGCCAGATGCGCCGTTACTCATTAACCATTATCCAAAGTTTTATTTTCCAGCTTTGTTAAATCGATCCTAAATCTAATTGCCGCGAGATTGTCAGGTGTCAGTTTTCAATGACTTTTGACTAAATCACTCTGGTTTTAGCAACTTGATATTAGATTAGCTGAAACATTGTTTTCGTCTGAGCCTCCTACTTTACTCTAGCCTTTAGGTTCTGCTTTACAATCCGACGGAACGCAGGATTTAACGTTCCTAAGTACACTAACCGTAAAAAGGGGTCAAAAATATATTTTTTGTAGGTTATGTAGAGCAAAGCAAAAGCCAATATTTAGGCGTTTGTTGCGCTTTATTCTTCAACCCAATTTATAATTATACAACTTTAGTGCCTAGGAACGGAATTCTTCCCAATTTCCAATTTAGTTATTAGATAATAATTGCTCAAAAAATTTAAATTTAAAATCTCAAAACCCAGTATTGGTAATGTTCCAGATTACCAATGACTAATGACTAACTCAACACGGGCTAGACGCCCCGCTATCGCTAACAGCACTGTTTGTTGATTCACTATCACTAGATGAAACCATTACTGGTTGTTGATATAGTGGCACGGTGAATGTGACTGTTGAGCCAAGTCCTTCGCCCAGACTATAAAAATGTACCTCGCCGCCCATTGCCTCCACTAGTTTCTGGGATATTGCCAGTCCTAAACCTGTGCCACCATACTGGCGAGTGCGAGAGCCATCTACCTGAGAAAATAATTGAAATAGTTTATCTTGTTTGTCCAAAGAAACACCGATGCCAGTGTCTGCCACACGTACTCTCACCATGCCAGGAAATTGCTGATCTTGAAAGTTCGCCTTTTTGAGCACTAAATCAGCGCTGACGGTGACACCGCCCTCATGAGTAAATTTGATGGCGTTACCTACCAAATTGAGCATCACTTGTAGCAACCGTTGGTAGTTGCTTTGGACAATGATTTCATCAGAGATAGCAGGCATTTGCATTCGGAAGCTGAGGTTTCTCGTTTCTGCTTGGGGACGCATGAAACTTTCTACGGCACTGAATAATTCATCTAGCTTGACTGGAGCATAAGCTAGTTCCATTTTGCCAGCTTCGATTTTGGCAATGTCCAAAATGTCGTTGATGATATTCAGCAGATGTATCGATAAATGGTGAGCTTCTGCCAAAAATTGGTTTTGTTCTTCTGGGTCATCTGCCATCCCTTCCAAAATCAGCTTCAAGAAGCCAATCATGCCGTTGAGAGGGGTACGAATTTCATGAGATACATTAGCTAGAAACTCGCTTTTGAGGCGGGAAGCTTCTTCGGCTTTTTGACGCGCCGCTTCTAATTCTTTATATAAAGTAGCATGAGCGATCGCAGTTCCCAATTGATCTGCTGCTTCTTTTGCCAGTTCTAATTCCGATTCTGTTAATGTGTAGCATTCATCCTGCCAATTCAAGGCAACCAATCCATTGGCTTGGTCTTGATAGCAAGTCGCAACCACCAAAGTTTTCTGCCGCCCAGACTCTTTGTATCCAGGCACTTCCATCACAACTGGTTCTAAGGTTGCCAATACTTGAGCAAAAGCAGGCTCAGAAGCTATATCTATTTCTGAGCCAAGCATTGATTTGAGTTCTGGCTGGCGATACTCAGCCTTCACCTCCACTTTTGAACTAGAGGGCTGATAAGGACAAATAATACAGCGCTCTAGCCGCAGTGCTTTCCCTAAGCTGTCAACTGTTTGCTGCCAAATAATATCTAAATCCAATGTCCGGCGAATATTTCTGGTAATCCGATTTACCAGCTTTTGGTGTTGCTGTGAACGCAAAGCCAACTCTATTTGTGTAGGCGGTTTTGATGCCACACGCACACGTTTTTTGTTGAGTGTCGCTTGCACTAACCGTCCCATCACTAAAACTGTAGTGGCAGTAGTTCCCAAACTCGGCATAATCGGACTAATCACTAAGTCCAACTCAAATAATTCCTGGTGGTAGCTAAACCAACACTGAAACCTTTCTGGCACTAAATTTGTCAAAATTCGGTGCAATCGTTCTAAATAAGTAACCTTATCTACCGGGGCAAAAGTTTGTGTCTGGTTTAGCTCGTCAACTATTTTTTCAGTATTTAACCCCAGGAGTTCGCTGTACTGCCAACAAAAGGTCAGATAGCGCCCTGCCCCATCTTGCGTATACACCAACTCTGCTCCTAGAGCTGGTAATGAGCCATCAGTCTTACTGGTAATAGATTCCAGATTTTGGGAAAATACATTCGGCAATTGGGAATTGGCAGTAATAGTCATTAATTGAGTTGGATAGACAAAGGGTGTCCGACCGTAATTTTACTAAAGCCGTTAAAATTTATGCATAAATTTTTACAGCTTTTTTATGTTTGATTGGGTATTTCTTGGTGTTCTGGAAACCAGATTGGCAAACTTTACTTTTTTAACTTGTATTGACAGCTGACTGATGGCGTCAATCGTTCCATTCACCGCGAGGAGGAACCGGGGTACGCACAGGGGTGCGCGTCAATTCATCATCTCTAAGGATTTCACCTCGCAACCACTGGCGAATCGCCACCTCAATCACTTTACTTGGGTCATTGGTGAGATGCTGAATTTGCTCTAGTAACTCGGAGTCTAGGCGGACAGCAATTTCTACCTTATCGGCTCGTGTGTTTTCCGCTTCGGTAGTTTTCTCTTGCATATTCATAGGTTTGATATACTCTGAATTGGTTTTGTCTAAAGCTTTGTAAAGTAGTTATATTCATCATTTGGGCTAATTCACTGAAAAAATCTTCAAGGGGACAGTTACATAGTTCCCTGAAATAGCACCAAAGTAACAGGCTTTAAGTTTCAAATCGCATTTTTCATATAACTGACTAGACAATGGCTCTAGAGGTTTTGCCGATAAATCAGTGATTCTGGGTAATTACGGGTCGCAATTGCCCATGATCCCTACATGATCCCTACATGTACTTATTTACATTTATTGTACGCTCCTAGCTGTTGAATACTAGCAGCGACAAATAGACTTTCATAATATTCTTAAAAGTCCACCTATTTAGATCGAAAGTTAAAGATGGGGTAAAGAGGAGCAGGGGAGGCAGAGGGGCAGGGGAGGCAGGGGAGCAGGGGAAGAATAATAACTCCTAACTCTTAACTCCTAACTCCTAACTCCTAACTCAGCACTGAAAACGGAGCGTCTTGGCTAAGAAAGCATTAAAATACATTAAGTAAATTGCTCTTTTAACTTTGGTTGCTGCTAAGGCAAAGATAGTATATGACTGACGTTCCCGCAGTTCGCATTCGCAATTTTTGTATTATTGCTCACATCGACCACGGGAAATCAACCCTCGCCGATCGCTTGCTACAAGCTACTGGCACTGTTGAAGACCGACAGATGAAGGAACAGTTTCTCGACAATATGGATTTGGAACGGGAGCGCGGCATTACGATTAAGCTGCAAGCTGCCCGGATGAACTACACAGCTAAGGATGGTCAGCAGTATGTGCTGAACCTAATTGATACTCCGGGACACGTGGATTTCTCTTATGAAGTCTCCCGCTCTCTTGTTGCTTGTGAAGGAGCGCTATTGGTAGTAGATGCGTCCCAGGGTGTGGAAGCGCAAACTTTGGCAAATGTATATTTAGCCTTAGAGAGTAACCTGGAAATTATCCCGGTTTTAAATAAAATCGATTTGCCTGGGGCTGAACCAGAACGGGTAATTAGCGAAATTGAAGAAATTATCGGTCTAGATTGCAGTGGTGCAATTCTGGCCTCTGCTAAAGAAGGAATTGGTATAGCTGAGATTTTAGAAGCTGTTGTTGAGCGGATACCGCCACCACCTAATACCATAAATGAACGCTTACGAGCGTTAATATTTGATAGCTATTACGACAGTTACCGGGGAGTAATTGTGTATTTCCGGGTGATGGATGGCACTCTGAAAAAAGGCGATCGCATCCATTTAATGGCATCCGGTAAAGAATTTGAAATTGATGAGTTAGGTGTCCTTTCTCCAACTCAAAAGCAAGTTGATGAACTCCACGCTGGGGAAGTTGGCTATTTGGGAGCGGCAATTAAAGCTGTCGCTGATGCACGGGTAGGAGACACAATTACCCTCAGTAAGGCGAAAGCGGAGTCACCTTTACCAGGTTACGCAGAAGCAAACCCAATGGTTTTTTGCGGGATGTTCCCCATTGATGCTGACCAATTTGAAGATTTGCGGGAAGCATTGGAAAAGCTGGAACTCAACGACGCAGCGCTACATTATGAACCAGAAACTTCTAGCGCGATGGGGTTTGGCTTCCGTTGTGGGTTCTTGGGTTTGCTGCACATGGAAATTGTCCAGGAACGTCTAGAGCGAGAGTATAACCTAGATTTAATCATTACAGCCCCCTCAGTGGTTTATAAGGTGATTACCTTGAAAGGTGAGGAACTCTACATCGATAATCCTAGCCGCTTACCTTCTCCTAACGATCGCGAAAGAATTGAAGAACCATACGTCCAAGTAGAGATGATTACCCCGGAAACTTATGTTGGCAGCTTGATGGAGTTGTCGCAAAATCGCCGGGGTATCTTCAAAGATATGAAATATCTCGCCCAAGGACGAACCACACTTACTTATGAGCTACCCTTGGCGGAAGTTGTAACTGACTTTTTTGACCAGATGAAATCGCGATCGCGCGGTTACGCTAGTATGGAATATCACATCATCGGCTACCGTGAGAATCCTTTGGTGAAGCTGGATATCATGATTAACGGCGATCCTGTGGATTCCTTGGCAATGATTGTGCATCGGGATAAAGCTTACAATGTCGGGCGGGCAATGGCAGAAAAACTCAAGGAACTAATTCCCCGCCATCAATTCAAAGTACCAATTCAGGCATCTATTGGCAGTAAAGTTATCGCCAGCGAACATATCCCCGCCTTGCGGAAAGATGTGCTAGCCAAGTGCTACGGTGGTGACATCAGTCGCAAGAAGAAACTTTTACAGAAGCAAGCAAAAGGTAAAAAGCGGATGAAATCTGTAGGTACTGTAGACGTACCGCAGGAAGCCTTTATGGCAGTACTGCGCTTGGATCAAAACTAATAGAATTCAGGAGTCAGGAGTCAGAATTCAGAATGAATGGGAGTGCAAGTGGCGGATAGTGCAGTGGTAACAAGTACGCGATCATCTGACTGTGATATTTTATATTCCCTCACCATAGTTTCCCTATTCTGAATTCTGAATTCTGAATTCTTTAATTTTAATTACACAGGCTGTCAACAGCAGCTTCAAGTGCTTTCACAAAGCCAGACTGACTCACTGTTGGCTCAACCATCCTTGAGTGTGGCCCTAGTGCGGGATTTCTAACAGCAAAATATACTTTATTGTAGAAATTCAAAACATCATGAGTCGCAAGCGGGCCCAAGAAAAACTCTCTGAGGCAGAACAAAAGTATCGCACTCTGGTAGAACAAATTCCGGGCGTTGTTTATATCTCACCAATAAATACCACTGTAAAAAAAGCTTATATTAGTCCGCAACTGCAACAATTATTGGGCATTGCTCCCGAAGACTGGAATCCTGATTTCTTGAATAGTTGGTTAGATTACACTCATCCAGACGATCGCGATCGCTATTGCCAAGCTGTAAACGCTACGATTGCTACTGGAGAGCCTTTGAGCATCGAGTATCGAATGATTCGGCCGGATGGCAGAATAATTTGGGTACGAAATCAAGCTAATCTCGTTCTTGATGCCGATGAACAAACTCAGGTACTTCAGGGTTTATTGTTTGATATTAGCGCTCGTAAACAAGTAGAAGCTGCACTGCAAGAGAGCGAAGCGCGTTCTCGTGCCATCCTCGAAGACCAAACGGAACTGATTGCTAGAGGCTTACCAGATGGCACTTTTACCTTTGTTAATGAAGCTTACTGTCGATTTTTTGGACTGGAGCGAGACAAAATTATCGGTCAGCACTACAAACCTGTTGTGTTTGAGGAAGACCAGGAACGTGTTTTTAGTCTGGTAAATTCCATCAGCTTAGAAAATCCCGTTATCACCATTGAAAATCGCGCAGTAGCTTGCGAAGGGGTGCGGTGGACGCAGTGGATTGTTCGAGGGATATTTGATGACCAAGGTGCGATTGTAGAACTTCAATCTGTTGGACGAGATATTACCGATCGTAAACGGGTAGAACAAGCTCTAAGTGAAAATGAGCAAAAATTCCGGGCGATTTTCAATCAAACCATTCAGTTTATCGGATTGCTTGAGCCGAATGGAATAGTATTAGAAGCGAATCAAACAGCACTGGACTTTGCTGGGATTAGTCGAGAAGAAGTGGTAGGTAAGCCATTTTGGGAAGCAAAATGGTGGACAATTTCTTCAGAGACACAAGAGAAATTAAAAACTGCGATCGCATCTGCTGCTAATGGTGAATCGATTCGCTATGAAGTTGATGTTTTAGGTCGAGATCATCACGTTATAACTATTGATTTCTCACTACGTCCCATACTTGATGAAACAAGGCGTGTGACACTACTCATCTCAGAGGGACGAGATATTAGTGAATATAAAGCGGCGCTGCGCGAACGCCACAAAGCTGAAGAAGCATTGCGCTCAAGTCAAGACTTTTTGCAAAAGGTTGCTAATACAGTACCCCATATTTTGTATTTGTTTGACCTCTTAAAAGGAACGAGCATTTATCTTAATGAGAAAAGTGTGACAGTTTTAGGCTACTCCCCAGAGGAAATTTGTCAAGCAGATCCGCAGTGGTTCATGAATTGCTTTCATCCAGACGACCGACATCTCTGCTATGACATACCAAGTCGCTTTGTCAATTTGCAAGACAATGAAGTACTTTCCACCGAATACCGATTCCGACATAAAAATGGGGATTGGCGTTGGCTGAATACACGCGAAGTCGTATTTGCCAGAGATACTAATGGCACTCCAACGCAGATTCTTGGCTCGGTGGAAGATATTAACACTCGCAAACAAGCCGAAGCAATGCTCCGACAACAGGCAGAGGGAGAACGGCTAATTACTAAAGTAACTCAACAGATTCGGCAATCACTGAATTTGGAAGAGGTTCTGAATACAACAGTCAACAGTATTCGCCAATGTTTGGGTTCAGATTCTGTCGCTATTTACCAGTTAGAATCTGACGGAAGTGGCAATTTTGCGGCGGAATCATTGGGTGATGACTACCCAAAAAGATTAGAACTGACAATGCATCCATTTTCGCTCAAACAAGATTTTAGCGACTATTACCAGGGATTACCTAAAATCTTTCATGATATTCAGGAGTCTGATTTTTCAGCCGATCTTTTTGAATTATTAAAACTCTATCGAATTAAGGCTGCTATAATAGTACCGATTTTGAATGGAGAGCATTTATGGGGTTTACTCATTGCTCACCAGTGTGCTGCGCCTCGTTACTGGCAAGCCTTTGAAGTTAATTTGTTGCAGCAGTTGGCCAGTCAAGTAGCGATCGCTATTCATCAATCTGTACTCTACCAGCAGGTACAAGCTGCCAACGAAGAATTACAGAGATTGGCTACCCTAGATGGCTTGACTCAAATAGCCAATCGTCGCCGATTTGATGAGTATCTTGAGGATGAATGGCGCCGCCTCAAACGCGAGCAAGTGCCGCTTTCTTTAATTTTGCTCGATGTCGATTTTTTTAAACTCTACAACGATACTTATGGGCATTTAGCAGGGGATGATTGTTTGCGACAATTGGCAAATGCGCTCAAAAATATTGTTAAGCGTCCAGCCGATTTAATCGCCCGTTACGGTGGGGAAGAATTTGCTGTCATTCTGCCGAATACAGAGATTCAAGGAGCAATTTATGTAGCCCAAAATATTCGACAAGCAATCCGCAACTTGGCCATTGCCCATGCTCAATCTAGTATGTGCGATCGCGTTACCGTGAGTCTAGGCGTTGTCAGTATTGTGCCAAATTGCGAAATTTCACCGCCAGACTTGATTAATGCAGCAGACAAAGCACTTTACATAGCCAAACAGCAAGGGCGCGATCAAGTTCATGCTGTCTGCGTCGTTACCCCTTCTTAAAGCCTGAGTCACATAGTCGCGCGTGGGTTTCTCCTGCCCCCCTGCCTTGCTTCCTATCCCTAGCCCATAGTTGATAACCTTTGGTAAGCTTTAACAAAATCACTGTTAAAAAATTTAAAAATTTTAGTAAAAGTACTCACTGCATTCGCCAGACTTGTATTTTTAGGTAAATGTAGTCATTTAGATATTTGTAAAGTGTCGGGGAGTCTATTAGATGAAGATACTGGTGCTGAGTTGGGAGTTTCCACCAAGGATTGTTGGGGGAATTGCGCGGCATGTGGCAGAGTTGTATCCGGAACTGGTAAAGCTAGGGCATGAAGTCCACTTGATTACGGCGGAGTTTGGTCAGGCGTCGATGTATGAGGTGGTTGAAGGAGTCAACATACATCGAGTGCCAGTTGGACATAGTAATGACTTTTTCCACTGGATAGTCAATCTCAACTTGAGTATGGGAGATCACGGTGGTAAATTGCTCTTGGAGGAAGGGCCCTTTGATTTAATTCATGCCCATGATTGGTTAGTCGGAGATGCTGCGATCGCTCTTAAGCATAATTTTAAAATACCACTAATTGCTACAATTCACGCTACAGAATACGGACGCTATAACGGGATTCGCACAGATATCCAAGGCTATATAAATGGCAAAGAAACCTTGCTGGCTTACAACGCTTGGCGGATTATTGTTTGTAGCGACTATATGCGCCAAGAAGTAGAACGAGCGCTACACAGTCCTTGGGACAAAGTTGATGTCATTTATAACGGTATCCGAGCCGAAAAGAAACAGCATCACATAGATTTTCATGCTCTGGATTTTCGCCGCCAATTTGCCACAGACAATGAGAAAATCGTTTATTATCTGGGTCGCATGACCTATGAAAAAGGTGTACCTGTATTGCTCAATGCCGCACCCAAAATCCTTTCCCAAATGGAAGGCAATGTGAAATTTGTCATCGTCGGTGGCGGCAATACTGACCATCTCAAGCGCCAAGCCTGGGATTTGGGAATTTGGCATCATTGCTATTTTACCGGCTTTCTCTCGGATGATTATTTAGATAAATTTCAAACTGTCGCTGATTGTGCCGTTTTTCCGAGTCTTTACGAACCCTTTGGAATTGTGGCTTTAGAAAGCTTTGCTTCTCGTGTTCCTGTAGTAGTTTCTGATACAGGTGGTTTTCCAGAAGTGGTGCAACATACCAAAACAGGTATTGTGACTTGGGTGAACAATCCCGATTCTTTAGCTTGGGGAATTTTGGAAGTGTTGAAAAATCCAGGATATCGCCAATGGCTAGTGGATAACGCTTATGAGGATTTAGAGCAACGCTTTAGCTGGCCGAAATTAGCCAAGAAAACCGAGGAAGTATATCAGCAAGTTGTGCAAGAGCGATCGCAAATTGCCTGGTAAGATATATTCCAATACAGTTCAGAATGAGCTACAAAATCCTCATGTAGAGACGCGATTTATCGCGTCTTGAAAGACCAATCATCTACACCAATAACCCTTAACCCAAGCGTATTGAGATATATCCCCGACTTTTGAAGAAGTCGGGGAGCTAAATTTTTATTTGAATTTGCATAAATCCTGAATAAACCTTTGATAAATTTATAGCGGCTACTGCTTCAATTTCTGAAGAAGTGCAAATTTAATCTGGTTTTGGATACTATTTTCTGAACTCCAAAATCAGTAACACTAGTAAAAAAACTAATTCATCAAGGATGACTATATGAAACTGCTTCCTTTAAATAAACTAGGAGCTAGAGAAGCTAATGGGATTGTTGATTTTGGACTATTTCTCCCTTGGGTTTCTGAAAAAGATGGAAATCGTCTAAAGGTTAAAGTTATCCACGAAAAAGACCAATTTCTGCAAGATATTCAGCCTATAGAATTGGAGTTAGAGCATTTTACCGATCCAGAGTATGGGGATTATTGGTCAACTGAGTTAAATATCAACACTAAACCAAAACCCAGTCCCCAATCTGCATGGGGAGAACCAGGTAGATATGTTTATCGCTATTGTTTAACAAATCCCAATAAGGGAGAAATAGATTGGATTATTGACCCTTTTGCCAGAGAATTTGGTGTCGGTAAATTATCCGCTTTCACACTCGGCTATCAACCTTATGAGTGGAGCGAGAAAGAAACAAACTGGAAAACTCCAAACTTAAAAGATATTGTTCTGTACGAATTGATGATTGATGAATTCGGCGGCACTATTGACGGAACAATTGAAAAACTCGGCTATCTGGCAGATTTGGGAATTAACTGTCTAGAAATTATGCCGCTTTCCAATGTGGCATTAACAGTAGATTGGGGATTTTTACCACTTGGCTACTTTGGTGTCGATGAGCGATTTGGCAAAAGGAAAGATTTACAAAAGTTGATTGATGCCGCACATCAACACAATATTGCTGTAATTGTAGATGCCGTTTATGGTCACACTGGTGATGATTTTCCGTACTCTTACGTTTACAAAAAACTAGGGTATCGTGAAAATCCTTTTATGGGGACATTTGCTAAAGATTATTTTGGCGAAAGTACAGACTATAATCGCAAATTTACTCAAGATTTTTTCTATACAGTCAACTATCACTGGTTAGATGTTTATCACGTCGATGGTTTTCGCTATGACTGCGTGCCCAATTACTGGGATGGTGGTACAGGAGTTGGTTACGCCAACCTAGTTTTTAATACTTACCAAACAGTAAAAGAAAAGAAAATAGCTGGTGAGTATTGGCAGAGATTCTTTAACAATGGAACAATCAATTTAATTCAATGTGCTGAACAATTAGAAGAGCCAAAGGAGATTTTAAAACAAACTTACACCAACTCTACTTGGCAAAATGAAACTTTGGGTGCAGCTAAAAGTGTGGCTTCTGGAAATAAAGGTGATTTAGCTAACCTTGGTTTTAAACTTGGTCTAGATGGCTATCCCTCAGAGATTACAAACAACGGGGACAAAATCGCCAAGACGGCGCTGCAATATATAGAAAATCATGACCACTCGCGTTTTGTCTGTAACTTTGGTGCGATCGCCCGCGATAATGATTTATTACAAGAAGGTAATCGCAATCTGTGGTACAAAGTTCAACCTTACCTGATTGGGATTCTCACAGGCAGAGGGATTCCGTTACTGTGGCAAGGTCAGGAATTGGGAGAAAACTATTTCCTTCCAGAACAAGGTTTTGGCAGAGTGATGTTGGTTCGACCTGTGCGATGGGATTATTTTTATGACCCTATTGGTAAAAGCGTACTTGCTTTAGTACGAAAGCTGATTAAACTGCGTCGTCAGCAACCGCAGTTTACGGAAGGCGAACATTTCTTTTACAACGATTATGACCGCTATCATTCCAAAAACGTGTTGCTATTCTCGCGCAAACATGGTGACAAGTTTAGCTTAGTGGCACTTAACTTTAGCGATCGCGATCAGAGTGTACCCTTCTGGTTCCCAATTGCTGGCAATTATCAGGAAGAACTAAATGGTGAAAACGATTTAATCGGCGTCCCCAGTTATTCAGAATATTGGGTAACTATTCCCAGCAACTACGGAAGGATTTGGACAACTAACACCTAATCTAAAGAAGGGCCATAAAGCAATACAGTTCAGAATGAGCGACAAAACCCACATGTAGAGACGCGATTTATCGCGTCTTGAAAGACCAATCATCTACACCAATAACAATACTGCTCGGGTTTTGCATTTTTAACTCGGCATTGGATTTGGGGAAAAGGTTAAAGGGTAAAGGTTAAAGGTTTTTTCTTTCCCCTTTCCCCTTCCCCTTTTTCCCCTTAACCGACAAGTATTGACACCAATAACCCTTAACCCAAGAGTATTGCACTATAAAAGACACAAGCAATAGGGAGATTTTCGCAGAATAGGGCAGAGAATAAATGATTACTCCGCGATATTTTGCGTTAACAAACAGTACAAGCCCTGTACGCTGGAAATTTTACCCTATCTAGTGCCAGAGTTAAGCTAGTACGTGTCTAAGTTGCACATTTTTTCGTTAAAACTGTCATTTGTCATTAATTATTTACAAAGGACAACTGATAAATGACTAATGACAAAAGACGAATTTCACGGATAAATAAGCAATTAAAGTGCGTAACAGCCTAGCAATAATTGCAGTTTGCTCCAGAAGTTTAGTATGACAAAGGCATTCCCAAGCATAGCAAGGCGCTTGAAAAGTACACGAATCAAGTTGTTGAAGATGGGAACCTTCCTAATAACCCGTTTTATTGCAAGCTGGAAACGCTACTTCCTGGGTGACACTGTTGATGTCCGCCCCTCCCCCTCTCCCTCTCCTTCATCTGATGTCCGTCCTCCCTTAGGGGGGCCAGTCCTAAGCTTAGGTGGAGGGGGCCCCGATGTCGATGATGCTATCCAGTGGATGATTAACCAAGTTCGGGGAAGTAGCAACTCCAGTACTAAAGTTAATGTTGTAGTTCTCCGCACTAATGGTAATCACGATTACAATCGGCTAATTTCTGCTATGAAGGGTGTAAATTCTGTGGAAACTCTTCTGATTCGCAACAGACAAGAGGCAAACAAAGCCGAGATTTATGAAAAAGTCAGAAACGCTGATGTGGTTTTCTTTGCTGGCGGCGACCAATGTCAATACATCCGCAACTGGAAAGATACCAAGCTTGAGGCTGCCGTTAAGTCAGTTTACCTGAAGGGAGGTGGTGTTGGTGGCACCAGTGCGGGTGCAATGATCCAAAGTGATTGCGTTTATGATGCTTGCGCTTCTTCCGAAAAAGGCATTGAAACTAGAGACGCACTCGAAGATCCTTACCGAGACATTACTTTTACTTACAACTTTTTCAATTGGAGTAATTTGAAGGGAACTATCGTAGATACGCACTTCGACAGGCGAGAAAGAATGGGTCGAATTATGACTTTCATTGCCCGTCAAATCAAGGATGGTGTATCTAGCAGTGTTTTAGGTATAGCAGTTAGTGAAAGTACATCGGTTCTTGTAGATAAAAACGGTTTGGTGAAAGTTATGGGTAGGGGTGCAGCGTACTTTGTACTTGGAAATCATCTACCAGAAGTATGCGAACCTCGAAAGCCTTTGACCTTTTCCAATTACAAAATTTGGAAAGTTCGCAGTGGCGATACCTTTAACTTGAGAAACCGGCCAACTTCTGGCTACTACCTCAGGAGTGTCAAAAGGGGACGGATTGATTCAAATCCCTATTAAAATTTGAAAGTTGAGCCTCAGAGGCTCGACGTTGACCTTCTGAGGCTCGACGTTGATCTTCTGAAGCTCGACGTTGACCTTCTGAGGCTCGGCGTTGACCTTCTGAGGCTCGACGCTGACCTTCTGAGGCTCGACGTTGACCTTCTGAGGCTCGACGTTGACCTTCTGAGGCTCGACGTTGACCTTCTGAGGCTCGACGTTGCCCTTCTGAGGCTCGACGTTGCCCTTCTGAGGCTCGAAGTTGACCTTTTGAGGCTCGACGTTGACCTTTTGAGGCTCGAAACCAACAAGAACAGTAGCGCCTCTAGAACCTAATTGGCGTGCAATCTCATGCCCAATACCTTTGTTTGCACCTGTGATCAGCGCAACTTTGCCTTTTAAATCTTCTGACATATTTTGGTAAACACTGACAAATGTTACTATCTTTAAGCAACTCTAGTGTATAAATAGTATGTATCAACACAAGATTTAAGATTGCTATAGTACTTGAGTTTCGTGTCTGCACCAGTAGTAATTCATACTTAAGATAGCTGTTGAGAAAATATTTGCAGCTTAAACTAGCAATTGATTTAAAGATTCTTGAAGAAAGTAGATATGCAAACTACACAGCTTGGTAATTCAGAGCTTCACATTACCCCAATCGGCTTTGGTGCTTGGGCAATTGGTGGAGGTGGATGGGCTTTTGGTTGGGGAGCGCAGGATGATCAGGAATCTATTGAAGCGATCAATCGCGCTCTCGACCTTGGCGTTAATTGGATTGACACCGCAGCTATCTATGGTCTGGGACATTCTGAGGAGGTTGTTGCTAAGGCACTCAAAGGTCGATCTAGTCACCCTTACATTTTCACTAAATGCTCAATGATCTGGGATGAAAAGGGTGAAATTGGTCGCAGCCTGAAGGCGGATTCTGTGCGCCGAGAAGTTGAAGATAGTCTGCGCCGACTCGACATTGAAACCATTGACCTCTACCAAATTCACTGGCCCAACCCTGACTCAGATATCGAAGAAGGTTGGACAACTCTCGCCAAGCTCAAAGATGAAGGTAAGGTTCGCTATATCGGGGTTTCAAACTTTAATGTAGAACAGTTGAAACGTATCCAAGAGATTGCACCAGTTACCTCATTGCAACCACCTTATTCATTAGTGAAGCGCGATGTCGAAAAGGAAATTCTGCCTTTTTGCAAGGAAAACAACATCGGTGTGATTGTGTATTCACCTATGCAATCTGGTTTGCTTACAGGAAAGATGACACCTGAACGGATTGCCAATTTACCAGATGATGATTGGCGGAAGAAGGGCGATCAGTTTCAGGAGCCACGTCTATCTCGTAATCTGAAGCTAGTCGAGGTGTTGCAGCATATTGGTCAACAACACGATCGCTCCACCGGTGAAGTGGCGATCGCTTGGACTTTAAACAATCCGGCGGTGACAGGTGCGATCGTTGGCGCACGCAATCCCAAGCAGGTGGAAGGAATCATCGCTGCTGGAGAATTTCGCCTCAATCAGCAGGAACTAGATAAGATTGCCACTTTCCTGCGCGAAAATCCATAATAAACGATTTTCTATAAATGCTTAACTGAACTGGATTGCAATTAGTAGTGGGTTGGAATCTCCTACTTATTGATTCTGAATTCTGGCTTCTGAATTCAGAATCAATCAGCAAACCCAAAAACTCCTTTTACTTTGTTGCTACGCCGATAATATGAGGACTAACAATCGGCAATTGTGTATTAAATCGCTCGTAATTAACACTAGCAAAACCAGCATTTTCTAAGGCTATCCAAGTTTCTCTATCTGGACGACAACCATCACCAATGACTTTCCAAATTGGACTAATTATGCTTTGTAGTTGTCGCAATAAAGTTCCTTGAGGCGCAGCGACGTGTTCAATAAATAAGAAGCGTCCACCTGGTTTAAGTACTCTTAAAATTGCCTGTAATGTATAATCTATATTTGGCACTGAACACAAAACTAAGGTACTAACAACAGTATCTATGCTGTTATCTTCAGCATCTAACCATTCAGCATTACTAATGCGGAGGTCGATATTTAAACTCAGTTTTTCTGCTTGTTTTTGGATATAGGAATGCCTCTGTGGGTTTGGCTCAATTCCTATCCAGTGGATATCTTTAGGATAGTAGGGTAAGTTAGGGTCTATTCCTGACCCAATTTCCAATACTTTACCCTGGAGATTAGCAAAAAAAGAACGTTTGTGTAGGCCTAGCCCGTCGTAGACATCGCCTACGATTTTGTCATACGTGCTATTACTTTGAGCCATCATCCAAGCAAATAAACGTTTACTAACTTTGGCACTAATTTGACTTGGTGAATCTCCAATAATTTGGTTTACAGTCATCATTCACTCCCTAATTTTCGAGGCTACAAATTTTGTGTGCCAAGCAAGCATTTATAGCCTTAAGATACGATACTTTGTATTTTTTATGCCTCACCCATTAGAATCACCTGATTGGGTGATTTTGATAAATACAATATGCATAGCGACTCAATACGGTTAGGTTAAGGTTTTTTGATGAAAAGTTCTAAATGACAAAGATGCGATAAATCGCTGTCAAGACGAAAGACTGATTATTGTAGAGACGGCGATTTATCGCGTCTCTTGCATAGCGACTAACTGATTTGGTGCCTGAACCATTTGTAGAGAAAGGGAAGTCCTATAGCCTTTTCAAAGTTGATTATTTTCAGATTTGTTTAGGTTTTGTCTTTCTGCCAACCAGGTAAATAACGCAATACCACATAGACCAGCAGCTAAGTCAACTAAATCAAAGCTACGATAGGGGACAAATAGTTGAATCGCTTCATCAACTATACAAAAAAGTATCACAATCAATGGTAGCAGAGGTAGAGAAATGTTGAATATTTGAATCTTACGTTTATTGAATGCTAAGTGACCCAAGTAAGCGGGGATGCCTAAGAATAGGAAATGCGAAATTTTATCGTAATACGGGAATTGTGAAATTTCTGTTGGAATAATTCTCAGGTAGGCTGAGAGCAAGATGAATATCAAAATTCCAAAATAAACCCAAAATGCAAAAACCCAGCGCTGACTAGATTTCATTGTGATGATTTTAAAAGGTATTTACGATCAATACAAAGATAACAAATAGCGCTCCGCAATTGGGAACGCTATATATTGGCAAACTCTATTAAGATAATATGAATTTAACTTGAAAATTGCTATTTGCTAAAATCAGGCATGGAGATTTGCTTGTTCCTGTAACCAAGGATCTACAGGTTGTCCATCTTTGCGGCGTAATTCAATTTCTACCACCATCACTTCTTTGGAACCAGGAGGCGCAGGTTTTTTATGGAAAATAATGTCATAATCTTCTGGATTGTGTTTGCGTTCTTTCAACCATTCCTGTACTTTGGTTGTGGCAAAAAATGATTGCCCTTGCTCAAACATTCGGGTAATCTGCAATTGCAGTGTATAAGGATTTATCCGACCCATTTTCTACCGCCTTTGTTAAGTAAATTTTAGGACAAGTAATCTGTTTACCCTAGACAATTTAATGTTAATGCTAAGTACCCACGCCTGACCAAATAATTACTAATTTGTAATTCGTAATTCGTAATTAAGAGGGTACAGCGCAAGTAGCAAAATCTCCAATTTGGTGATTTCTCAAGACGCTTAAGGACTTGCTAACGCTACCAGTGGAAGGTTTAGAGCAAGCAATAATTGCAACTACGAATTACGCTAGCACAGTGTTAGCGAGTTCGCGTACAGACGCAAATTTCAGTTTATAAACCATGTTATAATAGTAACTAATAAAATGATGTCAAAAACTTTACTGCACTCTACGACTGAAGTTGTACGTACAGTAAAAGACAAGGAAACGGATTAGTTAAGGATTGTTCAGCATTTCTCACTGCCTCTACAACATTTAACTACTTAATTCTGTTATAGATTGGAGAGAGGCTCGCCGCTTCAAAAACTGACCAACAGACTGAGATGGTTGTTATGAAGAGCAAAAATCAAGCTGTTTTCGCTTTAATTGTAAAAAGCACTATTGTATTTTTACCCTTACTGCTATCCGTTGGAATTGCCAGTGGACAATCTGCACCATCACCCAAACCAGCAATAACTTCTGCTCCGGTGTTATCGAATCAGGAACGGGAAGAGTTAGCGCGACTAAGAGCGGAAAAACGAATTCAACAGCAAGTACAATCTGATTTTAAGAGCGCTTTTAGCCGTACAACTATTTTACTTGATATCTGGCTAGTTATATTAAGTCTATTTCCAATTGCAGTTATTGCTTTATTATGGCTTCTCCGACGGGTGGTAATCCGTGAAATTGTTGATCGAGCAATGCAGCAATTACAGGGAATGGAAAAATTGCAAAATCAGCTAACCACTGTTAAACAAGAGGCTGAAAATGTTATTCAAGAAGTTAAAAAAATAAATTCTGAGCTAGAACAGGAAACAACTGCTTTACAGCAAAAAATTAAAAATGAACAAGAAAATATATCTATATTTACATCTGAGCTAGATTTCGCTAAAGCACAGGTATTAAATAGATTAGAAACTGAACTCAAAAAATCTCAAGAAAATATAGAAAATTTAGAGTCAAAATTTGCTTCGGGGCTATCTAAGTTAGAGTTTGATGCTCAACAGCAAAGAGATATTGCACTGGAAAATCTCGGAAAATTAGCATCTGTCATGGCAGAGGAACTGTCTAATTTAAAGTTAGGTGTGCAACAACAGCAAGAATTAGCCGTTGCTGATTTAGAAATATCAAGGTCTGAGTTTAAATCTCAACTTTCTGGATGGCAGTTTGATGCTCAAAACCAAAAGGATATAGCTATTGAAAGTTTAACGAAATTGCAGTCAGCATTTGTTGAAAAATTATCTGAATTACAGGCTGATGCTCAAAAACAAAGAGACATCACACTTGATAATTTAGGAATATTAGATAAAGAATTAAAATTTCAATTATCTGAATTGCAGGTAGATGCTCAAGAGCAAAAAAATAAAATTGTTGGGAATTTAGTAGCATTGCAGTCAGAGTTTACTGAACAGCTATTGGAGTTACAGGGAGATGCTCAAAAGTGCAAAGAGTTAATTATTGAGAATTTAGAAAAATCTGGTTCTGAGTTCACTTCACAATTCTCAGAGTTACAATGGAATGCTCAACAACAAAAGATTCTGATTTTGGAGAAGTTAGAAAGATTAGAAACTGAGTTTGTCTCTCAACTCTCAGAGTTACAATTGGATGCCCAAGAAAGAAAGGATCTGATTCTTCAAGAACTAACTGAAATTACACCTGAATCTATCTTAGAGGCGGTGAATCATGAAATTAAGGAAGAAATAGAGGAACAGCCACAACAACCACAATTCACTGCTGATGAATATGTAAAGCAGGGAGATGAACTGTTTTCTCAAAGGCGCTATGAAGATGCGATCGCAGCTTACAACCAAGCAGTTAAAATCCAACCCGATGAACCTATAGCTTGGTTAAAACGAGGTCTAACTCTCGGAAGGTTGAAACGCTATAAAGATGCGATCGCATCCTACGATCGAGCTATTCAGATTCAACCAGAATACCATCAAGCTTGGTGCGATCGCGGCGTTGCCTTTGGGAACTTACAACAGCATCAGCAAGCCTTTGCCTCATTTGACAAAGCGACACAAATCAAACCTGATGATGCCGTTGCCTGGTTGAATCGCGGTCTTTCCCTAGTAGCGTTAGAACAATATGAAGAGGCAATAGTGTCTTTGGAAAAAGCGCTAGAATTCCAACCCGATTCTCCCAAAATTTGGGATAAACGCGGTTATACCTTGGTAAGATTGGGACGCGATGATGAAGCGATCGCTAGTTTTGACAAAGCCTTAGAAATTAAGCCAGATTATGCCAGTGCCCATTACAACAAAGCAGCCTGTTACGCACTGCAAAGACAAGTTGACCGATCTCTGCTAACTCTACAACAAGCAATTGAATTTAATCCCAGGTATAAAGAAGACGCAGCAACTGACCTCGATTTTGATGATATTGCCGATGATGAGCGCTTTAAGCAGTTAGTTGCAGAGTAAAAATCTAATTGGGCATTGGGAAAAAGGAGGCAGATGTTCTTTAATTTTAAATTTTGAATTTTGAATTTTGAATTGATTTACTCCCCACTCCCCACACTTGAATTCTGTTCACTAGACATCGCTTTGAGTTTAGATGTAAAAGAATCAGAGCGATCGCTTTTTTCTGGAGTAAATTGCCCGATTGGGGCATGAATAGCAGCAGGTGGGAGCAGTTTCGGCTGTCGTTGATGATGGCTTGGTGATGGGGAAGGCGGTGGACTTTCTTGTGAAGTTTGCCTTTGGCTGACAGCAGATGATAGCTGGAGTGTGGCCGAAGAGGCAAATTTTCCAGAAAGCGGAGACTTTAAGACAGTTTTATTTTCTGTATCTTCCGCCTTCCCCTCTTCTTCACTTAAAGATGCCTTTGGTTCGGAACTTTTCAGTTGGAGAGTTGCAGTATTGCTGTATTGATAGCCATTGCGAATCCTCGCTGGTGGTAATTGAGGACTCGTCACTTTCTCTACAGTAGGGTTTTTCTTGGCTTGCGGTAGGGCTGGTGCAGCCAATGAGGTTAAGCTTTGGGGAAATTTGCTACAAATCATGCGTTCAAATTCCATATTGAAATGATATGTAGCCTGATCCCGGCGCTGCCAAAATACTAAGATTTGCTGCACAGAAACCGCTTTATAACGACCTTGGTATAGCGCCTCAATCACTGCCAGGTGTAGCCAATTAAGGGGATATTGCGTTTGCCAACGCTCAACTAGCTCATTGGCAGTATAGCCACTGAGATCAAAACTATAGTTAATTAATAAAGCGATCGCCAAGTTGGCAGAGGTATCTGGAAGTGTTGTTAACATGGGGCTATTAGCTTTTGGCAATAGGTCTAAGATTTGTCACCCATCGCATATTAGCCTAGCGTGCTTTTAACTACATGGTTTTTTTTTCCAAAAGTTACCAAGCCGATAAGCAGTGTTTCCTATTCTACTTGCCAACTTCTAGAATGCAACCCTACATAGACTGATTTAATCGCAGATGTTCGCCCAATAGCAACTAATGCCTGATAAACCATTGCTGCAACTTCGGCGCGTGTTGCTGAACGTGAAGGTGCGAGTAGTTTGGGATCTGGGTAATTGACGATGATTTTTTGTTGTGTAGCAGTAGCGACGGCTTTTCGGGCATAGTCGGGAATGGTATGACGATCGCTATATACTTCCAAAATATCGCTATCAACAGCTGGTAGTCCCAGTCCGTTGACTAAAGAGACGAGCACCTGTAGCCTTTGCACATGTTGATCGGGGCGGAAAGTGCGATCGCTAAATCCGCCAACAAACCCACCGCTAGCTGCGATTTGAATTGCGCTATAAGCCCAAAAATCCTTGGGTACATCGGTAAAATCGGGTGCTGAAATTTTGGGAAATGGGTTAAAAGCGATCGCTACCAAAGCTGCATACTGGGCGCGAGTCATGGGTTTATCTGGCTGGTAGCTACCATCGGCAAAAGCGTGAGTTAAATCCATCCTCACTAATGCTTTAATAAATGGTTCTGCCCAATGCCCATCTAGTTCGGGAGACGCGGGGACTTTTTGAGGCGGTGATTCTGTCGGGGCATTAGAATAACTGGTGTTAATTGCTACCCCATTGCTTGGGATCAATTCGATTAAGCCCTTGACTAGAGCAGGATTTAATTGATTACCTACGGAAATCAGCTTTTGTGTAGTGGCATTGTATAAATCAAATTCACTATGATCGCGAAAAATATTATTAGCGGGATCTTGGGTATTGCCTAAATCGGGGACTGCATTGCCATTGACTAATAGACCACCTTTGGTATTTTTTGCAATGAGATTTTGACGCAGCACAGGTTGGGCGTTGCGAGAAAGTGCGATCGCGGTGCGATTTTCTGATAATTTATTATTTGCGATCGTCGGAGCAGCAAAGTCACTAATTACTATGCCTAAAGGGTTTCTTTCAAATACATTCTGTGTTATCTCTCCCTGGCTATGACCTGCCATCACTAACCCGCTAGCAGTATTTTGCACAAATATGTTATCTAAAATCGCGGGTTTGGCAGTACCAGTGGTAAACACACCTTCCCGCCCACAGTCGCTGAAAGTATTGTTAGCTAAAGTAGGTGCAGCCGATTCAATCCAGATACCAGTACCTTTGAGTGAGGGATTGGTGACAGTTACACCTAAAAGACTGGCATTATCTAGCAAGAGAAGCGTGATATTTTGTATACCAAAACTCTGACTTTGGTACTCACCACTGCCGCAAATTACAATCCCTGCACCTTTGTTCGCTTCGTTACCCACCACAGTCGCCCCTTCAGGGATGATCAGTGGGAACACCTCACCACTAGCAGCGCTGTAAGTCCCCGATTCTAGATGAATTATCGTAGGGATTTTGGTTACTTTTAAAGCACGGGTGAGGCTTTTAAACGGACTCAACCGTGAACCAGTATTGGTATCATTCCCTTTCATCGGGTTGATATAGAGTGTGACAACGAGGGTAGAGTTCACCATTGATAGTTGAGAGTCAATTGTTTTAATTATGACAATCATAAATCACACTACTTGTAGCAAATTTTTTCACAGTAGTATCCTTGTGTGTAGAAAATATATCCACGTTACTTTTTTGTGCAAGCAGATCATTCGTACACACAAGTTATAGACTCTCACGCAACATTCCAGGTTCTCAGCCCAGTTTCCAAATTCCAAGCTAGGCGTTCTGAGTTCCAATCTCGGCGTTCCCAGTTCTGAATTAGTAATATTATGTTCGCTTGAATTCCGAAAGTGCTTCCTGTATATTTGCTAGCAAAATACAGGAGTAGCTTTTCTTCGTACAGGTTTTGGATAGGTTAACCTGAAGACGAATGGTTTCATTCTAGTATCTACAATCACGATATAATCCAAACTGACTTGATAAATTGCTAATTACACAAACAAAATAAGGCATAGCAAATTTATACAAGCAGGTATATTATCTGATGACTATTCCAGAGTCAATTAAACAATTCATCACATGGATACAAGGTTTTGACCATCGGGTTTTACGAAATGAAGATGATGTGAAAGAAAAGTTTATTTTGCCAATGTTTCACCATCTCTGTTATCCAGAAAACTGTCATCGTGAATACATTTTGAAAACAAATGAATCAGAAAACTACGATATAAAATCTGAAACTGCCCATATTTATTTTACAACAGACGATGTTAACCAACAAAGTCCAGATACATCACTTATTTTGATTGCGGCAATAGAACCTCATAAAAATCAGTTTAATGATGCTGTTGAACAAGCTAGTTTTTGTAGTAATCATTTAAGTCCACTATTTTTTGTTGTCACTAACGGATATAAAATTAAGGTTTTTAAATGTCTCCATTCTTATAATAAAGAGTCTATATTTGATTTAACTATAGATGCACTAAAAAATAATAATATTGCCTCAGAATTTTATAATCAACTAAACTTTAATTTTGTTAAAAGTATCAGAAGGAATCCAGCAAATATTCTAATAAAAACTAAATATAAGTTAATAGAAAAAGTGGTAGAACGCCATCCAGATTTACAGGATATTTTAGAAAAAGGTGATTTTGAGCCTTTCATAATGCGAGAAGGCTACCGCTTAGTTGTTGTGAAACCAAAAGTAGCGATCGCCTGTAATTTACCCAAAGCTTTTGGAGAAGGTAATTGTGAAATAGAATTCAGCAATATTCTTTTCAGAGGTCTAAAAATTCACTTAAATCATCAAGATATTTTGGGTCAATTAATGACTGGATTGCACACCCAGCCAGATTGGGGATGTCGTCGGTTTTTGAAAAAGTTAGATAAAAATACTTTTGAAGTATATTTAGGTCAAATAACAGTTATCTTATCGAATTTAGAAGTAACAGATTTGTGTTTGTGTGTTGATGAAGTTTGCCAAGAATATAAAAATTTAATAATTGAATTTGAAAATGCTTTAGAAACATGGGATTTTAAATTTGTAAAATTTTCAGAAATTTGTGGTTTTATCCTTTTTTCTGTAAGACAAGAATTATGGGAGTTAATGCAGCAGTTTGCCAATGAATTTGATTATACAAAAGGCAAGTCAGAATGGCATCTATTCCACAGAGAAGATATATCAATTCGAGTGAGTCGAGGAATTCGCGATCATACATTTATCTTTCCCCAATTTGAGAGAGATTTTTCTTTATTACCTAATAATCAAATTAATATAATTTATGAAATAAATAATGTTAATTCCCAATCTATTCAAACAGGTAAATTTATTTTATGGCATCAAGATATTGGGATAAGGGGAACCTGGACGGCTAGATATACCAAACAGTGGTTATTAGACAAATATATTCCAAAAGTTATTAATTATTACTCAAAAAAGTCTCAATTGTCTGAAGCTGAATTACTAGCCAAAATAACAAATTACACAAGCGACCATGTATTTATTAAAGAAATTGATAATATCAGAGATTTAGTACCTTATCTTCGCAACATACAATCTTGGCTACATATATATGTGGAAAATATTGCTGCTTCACTGTTGAAACCATATTACCAAGCCTATACAAACTTGGTACGTAATACGGATTCTTCCATAACAGGCATAGACTACATTATAGGAAATTTGCGTAAAATTGAGTGGAAAAATACGCCAAAAGAAAATTATAGCAATTATACAGACTGGAAAAACTTAACTTTTAAATATGCTGTGGATTGCTTAGATGAACAAGTAGCAAGGATAAATAATTGTGAATACGAGAATAGTTTTAACGCAGATTTAATAACTCGAATATTTATTTGGATTATAGAAAATGGAAAAATTTCTTTTTCACAAGCTCAGTTAAATGCTGCTAAACAGGCTTTAATCCCAATTTGGGAACAAAGTCGCTTTGAAATGCGCTATACGTATCCTAATCGATAAAGCTATATTATCTGCTGTAAATCCAACACAAATCCAGGTAGTACATTTTCTCCTGATAAACTAGCAGGATTGTCTAATATCTCTACATCTTTACCTGGACGATAAATTTCTACTCGCTTGTTTTTCCGGTCAATTAACCAGCCTAATTGAGCGCCATTTTCGATATATTCCTGCATTTTCTCCTGCAATTCTTTCAAGGAATCAGTACGAGAACGCAATTCTATGACAAAATCAGGACAAATCGGGGCAAATTTTTCTTGTTGTTCTGGGGTTAAAGCATTCCACCGCTCAATTTTTACCCAAGAAGCATCAGGAGAGCGTTCTGCACCATTGGGTAGGGTGAAACCAGTTGAAGAGTCAAATCCTTTGCCTAATTTAGTCTGTTTATTCCAGATTCCTAATTCAACAACCATATCAAAGTTACGGTTGCCAGTATCACTACCTGTAGGTGGCATAATTAATAATTCCCCTGATGCTGTACGCTCAAATCGATAATCGCGGTTTTTCTGACACATCTGGAAAAATTGATCATCAGTTAAGTCGATTTTCAGTTTGAGGATTGAACGTAAGGTAACTGTAGTAGCGTTCATAGACTTCTCACGACATCTTACTTTCTAGTTTAGTGGTGTGTGGGCTACGCCTATGCACACCACAGAATTTGCAAGAAAACGTAAATTACGAACATCCACAGGCGTAGTGTAAGTGATGCAATTACATAAATAGTTACTAGCAAAAAGTCAATTTACAGACATATAGCAATCCTAAATTATTTATGAGAAAATACCATACTCATTGCTTAAGCAGCGACTAATCTATAGCGGTTCCCATTCAGATGTGGTACAACGTTAAATCGCTTGGTGTAGGGGCACGGCATGCCGTGCCCCTACGGGTGTACCTCACGTCAACGATAACCGCTATAGCGTTCTATTTACGTACTAGGTTGAGCAGTTCTTTTGGAGAAGCAAGCAAGTCAATCCCTACAAAGAAGATTTTGCCTTGGGGATCTAGCAAAAACCGCCATGCAATATTCATTCCCACACTAGCACCGAACCAAGGGGTTTGGACTTTGCCGGTAACTTTAACTTGGGTATAGCCATCTTCCACAGGCTCCGCTATACCACGTTCTGGGATCATCTTCAATCCCTGGCATTCTTCACGCATATAGGCACGGATTGCATCTTGACCAACAATCGGTCTTTCAAAGGGAGGTTGCAAAGCACCTTCAGAAAGAAATAGAGCAACCGCAGCATCAAAGTCATTGGCATTCATGTTGTTGATGTAGCCAAGCACCGTAGGATTGTTGATGCCCTCAATGGTAACTTTAGTCCGAAAAGCTTGTGCCGTGGGAGGAGCCACAGGCTCTGTGACTTTTTTGTAACTACCAGGCGCGTTCGGGTCAAATCCCATATTGAGTACGGTATTGCGTAGGATGGTGATTTGTTGACCTGAATCAGCATTGCGGATTGCTTGCAACACATCGGCTGCTTTAGGAGAAAGCTTGTAACCTTCTGGGATAGGAGCAACGATTCCCTGAGCCATCCATTCTCCTAACTGATACCAGAAGCCCAACTTGATGTTGACGGTGAAGGATGCATAGGAACGGCAGAGGGGAGTGTCAGCACGGTTAGCCAAATCGTACATGACTCGCGTTTGAGCGTCAAAAGGCATCTGCTTAATTTGTTCGAGTAAGCCTTGTGCCAGGATCATGTTGGCTGCCCCTGGAGCAGCAACTGTAATACTTCTACCCATCTCAGTATAGGCAAACCAGAGTAAGGCTAGTTGATCTTCAGCATTTAGCTGAGAAAATGATTCGACAACGGCTGGAACAAGGTCAGCAACTAGGGTGCCGGGAAAAATACTTTGAGCCGACTGGATGGTAAAAGACATAGTAGAAATTCCCAAAAAAATTAGAGTTCTATCGAATGTGAAAAATCAAATGTACAAAGACGGAGAGGAAAGGTGTTTTGCTGTTAACAAAGGCACTGAGCAGTCTTTGCGAAAAGTCGAAGTAGCAGTTCTCACCGATCTGTTAGCGACGCAGGAGCGTCACTTTTCAAGACAGACTTTGCTTTACCAAAGGCATAACAAGTTTGTTGCCGTTGAGTTTAGATACTCGGCAATGCAAATTGCAGGCTTAACTGCATAGTTATTTAGAAAACCTTAATCAACAGTGGTTTAACGCATTGATGTTGTTTATGTTTCTATATGTAAAGAAACATAACAAGTTCGTTACAAATAAGCAATACTTTCTCAGCCATATATTGATAATTTATATTTATGTAACCGATAAATTTTTATGAAGTGAGATTAAATGTAATTGGTGCTTTTGTGTGAATTCACTTCCAAGAGCGTAGGCCAATACTGTTCGGTTAAGGCAAGAGACGCGATGAATCGCCGTCTCTACAAATCAGTCGTTTCGTCTTGACGGTGATTTGTAGCGTCTTTGTGATCTAGAATTTTTATCAAAAAACCTTAACCGAACCGTATTGGTGCGTAGATATCATATTTATCTACAGGCATCAAATTTCCATAAACAATCCTTAGGAATGAGAATTAAATAACATCGACTTTTGTAGGTTGGGTTGAGGCACGAAACCCAACGCCCCAGAGATGTTGGGTTTCGCAGACTCAACCCAACCTACACAGGTTATTAAATCCACGTTGAATCTATTGCGTCACCGGGCAGCCGATTGTAAGCTGTTGCAGTTTACAACAGCAGTAATTCTTGAATCCCTGCGTTAGGAATTAAAGGAGTGGGGAGATGCTTAGTCGAACGATTTTAAATTTTTCTTCAATCCAAAATCTAAAATTGGCAGAGTTAGTAGTTTTGCCCACTCTCCCCATCTCCATCACTTTCCCCTTGCGTCCAAAAACTTTAACTGATGGTATAAACAGCTAATCTGCACCAAATTCACACCCTTTGCTTGGGCTTTCCGTAATGGATTGCCGAAAATTGCCTCTACCTCTAAGGGACGAACTTCGTCGTAGTCAATTTTCATGCTGGGGCGGTAAGGCGTCATCTTGACAGTATAATCGAGCATTGTTTGAATGAAGCGATCGCTAATCATCCGTTCATAACTTTTCGCCCCCGCCGCCACTTCATACATCAACTGTTCAACTAATTGGCGGGTGTACTCATGCGCCATTAATTCATCTGTTCTGGCGTTGAGAATCACAGAAAGCCCATTGTAGGGGATATTCCACACCAGCTTTTTCCAGCGTGCGAGTAGTAAATCTTCAGCTAATTCAATTGAGATACCAGCGCTTTCAAAGTCATCAGCAATTTGCTGCATCCTCTGAGTTATCCCAGCAGGTTGATAATTAGGGGTATATTCACTGAATATTATGTGCCCATAGTCTAAGTGGCGGATATGTCCTGGCCCCACTTTGTTAGAACATAAAAAGCACAACCCACCGATAACAGTTGCATTACCAACAATTTGAGCAACTTCCTCTTCTACACCCAGTCCATTTTGCAATACCAACACCACCCCATCATCTTTAACCACAAGTGGCAACATCTTTGGTAGTAAATGGTTTTGCGTAGTCTTCAGTGCCACCACGACCACATCGCATTGTGGCATCTTTTCTACGTCGTTGTAGGCATGGACTTCAGGAATGGTAAAGTCACCGTCTTTGGACTCTACCACTAAGCCATATTTCTTTACCTGTTCGTAATCACTCTTGAGCAAAAAGTGGACATCCAACCCAGCTTTTTGCAGTCTGGCGCCATAGAACCCACCTAATGCTCCAGTTCCCAGAATGGCATACGTGCGATCGGACATTTCTTCTATCACGGAATTTTCCTAGAAACATCATAAGGTGATGTCTCACGGGTAGTACGTGTTTACGTGTAGTTTATCCAACGCCTGATTTTAAATTTATTTTGTTTCACAAAACTTAAAAGAGGTTTATTATCCTTTAAAATCTTTTGCAGAGATTTAGGTAAATTATATGGCTGATATTGTTGATATTGCAGTTACGGCTGAGTCTTTCAAAACACTGGTGGCAGCTGTGCAAGCTGCTGGTTTAGTAGAAACATTAAAAAGTCCTGGCCCGTTCACTGTCTTTGCACCAAATGACGATGCTTTTGCCAAATTACCACCGGGAACTATCCAAACTCTGTTACAAAATATTCCCCAGCTAACGCGGATTTTAAAGTATCATGTCGTTCCCGGAAAGCTGCTACAGGCTGATTTAGCAGAACTCGGTACGGTTAATTCTGTGGAGGGTTCACCCATTAAAATTCATTCTTCTGATGGTTTTGAAGTTAAAAATGCCACAGTTTTAGCAGCAGATATCGAAGCTGATAATGGTGTAGTACACGTTATCGATACGGTAATTTTACCGGGTTAATTCGGCTAGGGTGGGTATTTCCCACCCTAGTTATCCAAAATCTTTAGAATTAACTAACTATTGAGTAGTATCAAAACGTAACTCAATAATTTAACTTATGTTATATTTGCAATGTGATTACTCACTCATCTGTTAATGTAGATTTCGTTATTTTAAAATAAAGTAAATTCTTAAAAAGCTAACATCTATACTCCAACAAAATTAATGCTCGATTTTAACACCTTAGCTGAATTCTCTCGTGGCAACTGCATAGGTATCTGTGCATTTCTCGTACCAGCGAACTTGCTTGTCACAATTTTAACGATGAGCCTGGTAGCGTTACGTCGCCCATCACATCAAGTCTGGCAATCTGCTGGAATCGCTAGCTTTTTCGCTTCTGTAATGATACTGCACGTATATACTTGGTTCCTGATTGGCGTGGTGATGGCTCCTACTTATATTTTGATGTGGCTAGCAATCACCTGTTTAGTGACTAATTTTGCAGCAATTCTTTTCCAAAGACGCTATAGTAATAGTCCTAGCCTTTCCAACTAAAGTCTATAGGTGATTTTTCACACCTCTCCATTCATGCTCAAGGATGGCATATAGCCAAGAGTCTCGCCATTCTCCCTTAATCCAATGGTGTTCTCGCAAATATCCTTCCTGCTGCATTCCGATTTTTTGCATAACTCTTGCTGAAGCAATGTTTTCTGGGTGACAAGTGGCAAAGATGCGATGTAAGCCTAACTCCTGAAAACCAAAGGATAAAACTGATTTTACAGCTTCAGTTGCATATCCTTGTCCCCAAAATTCTTTAGTGAAAGAGTATCCAATAGAGCCTATTCTGTTGCCAGTATCCTGAACTGATATGCGACAGATACCAATTAATTGCTTTCGGGGTTTTAAAGTTACTGCCAAGGCAAAATGCTGACGGGGTTCTTCCCTTTGCAATGAAATCTCTCTTTGCAAAAAGTTTTTGGTATCTTCTTCGGTATTAGGGCCAAAAGTCAAGTAACGCACAACTTCAGTATCAGCAGCGTATTTATGAACCGCTAGCCAATCTGATTCTACAAAGTCTCGGAGTATGAGACGTTGGGTTTCTAGTGGTATCATTTGGGAAATTCTGCACGTAACTGATTAACTACCCGATCTAGTCCTACGGAATGGGCGGCTTTGAATAATAAACGATCGCCTGCTTGCACAAATGTCTTCAACCTAGCTACCAAATCTGCATGAGTTGCAAAGCACTCTGATGGTACACCTTTGGCACTAAGAGCGATCGCTTCGGCGTCTTCTCCATCTACCAAAACTAACAAGCCATCTAAATTCAACTTTCGTACTGTTTCTCCTACCCGTTGGTGCAACTGCTGCGATCGCTCTCCCAATTCTTTCATTGCACCCAACACGGCAATTTTCCGCTTTCCGGGTGTGTCTGCCAATAATTGCAACGCTGCAATCATAGCTTCTGGTGCAGCATTATAAGTTTCATCTAAAAGTACCACATCATTGGATAAGGTAAATCGCTGCGATCGCCCTGTAGGCATATCCACCTCCACACCTGCTTTGAGGCTTGCCCAATCGATCCCCAACACCTTTGCCACTGCTAAAGCCGCCAAGAAATTAGTCGCATTGTGACGACCGGGTAGCGGTAGAGGTAGTTGGATTCCTGCGACTTCCACAGTCTCGTTATCAATTAACTGCCCTCGGATATCGCCACCAGAAAAGCCGTAAGTTAAAACTTCTCCGTGCCAAACTTTCGCTGCTGTGGCCATTAATAGGGGATTATCGTGGTTGAGAATTGCCACGCTATCAGCAGCCATTCCAGCTAACAACTCACATTTTGCCTCAGCGATCGCTTCTTCAGAACCCAGTAACTCAATATGCGCCGTCCCCACATTGGTAATTACTCCAATTGTCGGACGCGCTATTTGCGTGAGTTCAGCAATTTGTCCTCTACCGCGCATCGCCATTTCAATCACAGCGTAGTTATCTTCTGCACCAAGTTCTAGGAGAGTTTTCGGGACACCGATTTCGTTGTTGTAATTTCCATAAGTTTTATGAACTCGTCCCTTTGTTCCTAAAACTGCGGCGATCAATTCTTTGGTTGTAGTTTTACCCACCGAACCGGTTACACCAATTACAGGAATATTAAAGCGATCGCGCCACCATCTGCCAATTTGTTGATATGCCTTGAGGGTATCTTTTACCTGTAATACCGGAAATTCGGGATTTTCGTATTCAAAATCTACAATTGCAGCTAATGCACCTTTTGCGATCGCAGTTGGCACAAATTTATGTCCATCAAACTTATCGCCTCGTAAAGCGACAAATACTTCACCTGGCTTCAGGGTACGGCTATCTGTTTGTATACCGCTACTTAGTTGTGTTAAAGCAGCTTCAGATAAGTTTACAGTCTGGGCCAAAAGAACTTCAACCAGTTGGGTTAGGGTGGCAGAACAACGCATAAGTAATTTACAATTTAAAGTTCAAAATTATAAAATCGAATTATGGCATAACAGTGTATTGAACAACAAGATTTGCGGCTTCTTGAAAAAGTCGAGAATCTAAGTCTAGTCACAATAACACCAAAAGTAATGCCAAAGAAGCATTACTTCTTTGGCACGTCTTGTTTATAAGCTATTTATATAGTTTAATTAAGCATATTTTCCATTGTCCTATGCTCGGTTTTTAATCAAGATTACTTGCATAATCTGTAGTGCTATCTCACTAGAAACCCCTAAAGCTTGATATAAATCGTTTAAGAAGTTTTTTTCTTCTTCAGCTACAATACCTTCAGCTAAGACTAAATCAGTAGCTACTGCAAAGGCTGCTTCCCTTAGTTCTTGAGATAGAGAATCTTTTGCTGCATTAAATAAAGTATTAAAGCCATCGCCTTGGAGAATACCCAATATTTTGTCAAACAGCCTATTCATCATCTCATGATGATAACTTTTGAAAAGTTTCATCCTGGACAACACAGAAGTGATAGAATTTGCTTGCTCAACAGAAAGATAACCATCTGAAGCTGTTGCCGTCAAGATAATTACAGCAAACGCTTCGGCTGAATTAAGTGCTGCTTGGGCTTGGCTTTCTGTGCCCAACGCAGCGTCGGATAAACCCATTGTAGTAGCTCCTTGGTTAGAGTCCCAATAGCGCTACAGTTACCTGTGTGTTTGGTAGATTTACAGGTGGGACTGCAACGCTATGAGACTTTCATACTTTAGTGTTCCCAGGATTTATTCACGGCGAACACTCGTACCCAATGGTTTTTGGCAATATATTTATTGCCATCTGTAAACTTAGCGTTCTCCTGTCTTTTCTATTGTTTCAATTACCGCCAAACCTATACCCGAAGCTGCTAATAGCAGTACTACTGACAACAAATAGGCGTTGGTCAGCATTTGTAGAGCTTCATCAAAAAAAATGTAGGTGGTCATTGGTTCACCTGTTGAACTTTGTGCTGCTAGTACTTTTTATTTCTCCACACCCCGATAGGTGAATTTCGCTGAGAAATTGCTAGCAATAGCATCTTAACAAAACTTTAGCTCTTTCAGAACCCCACTGAAACTTTTTCTTTCTGAAGATTCGATGAAGTTGTTGAAGGAGGCAGGAGGCAGGAGGCAGGAGGCAGGAGGTAGGAGGCAGGAGGCAGGAGGCAGGAGGGAGAATACAAAAAAAATTACCTCTTTCTCCTCTGCTCCCTGCTCCTCTGCTCCCTGCTCCCTGCTCCCTGCTTCTTCCCCAATCCCCCGCTTAAAGTAAACAACGTTCAATTGTCGCTACAACTGACTGAGAAAGAGTGTCAAAGTCGTAACCACCTTCTAAGCCAAACAGAATTTTACGAGTTAGCCCTAAGCAATAATCAGTAAATAAAGCATAGTCTTCTGGCTGCAAATTGATACTTGCTAAAGGGTCTGCGGCATTGCCATCATAACCAGCACTGACAATGAGTAAATCTGGCTGAAAGTTGGTTAAAAACGGTACTACCTGTCTTTCAAATAGGGGCTGATATGTTGCAATATCACTACCAGGGGGCACAGGTAAATTCAATACATTATTATGAAAGCCGCGTTCTGTTGATCTTCCAGTACCTGGATAGCACGGGTACTGATGTAGAGAACAATAGGCGATGCGTGCTTCAGTTTCAACGATCGCCTGAGTACCATTACCGTGATGCACATCCCAATCTAAGATGGCGACACGGTTAATTCCGGGTTGTTCGAGGGCAAATAAAGCAGCGATCGCAGCATTAGAAAATAGGCAAAAGCCCATCCCAGCATCACTTTCTGCATGGTGTCCTGGGGGACGTGCTAGTACAAAAGCTGGATTAGCCGACTTTAATACAGCCTCAACTCCATCCAACCATGCACTAACCGCCAACAATGCCACATCATAACTGCGGGGAGAAACTGGTGTATCTCCATCCAAAGGGCCACCCCCACTAGAAGCGATTTGCCAAAGTTTTTTGATATAAGCTGGGCTATGAGCTTTAACCAACTCAGACATTAGTGATGGTTGTTCTGATGCTGGTGTGGGCGATCGCCAGGTGATTTTATCTGCGAATGTAGCTGCTTTCAGGGCAGTTGCGATCGCCGTCAAGCGTTCTGGTTTTTCGGGATGGTATTTTCCAGTCTTGTGATCTAAAAATTCGTCGGAATAGATGACTGGCAGCATAGGACGAAAAAGGTTGACAGCAGGACAATGAATGCTATTGTATCCTGCCGCTAAATTCAGGCGATTCCACCATTTACACGAATGTTTTGCCCAGTGATCCACCTAGCTTCGTCGCTAGCGAGAAATGCTACGACATCAGCGATTTCTTGCACATCTCCCAGTTTGCCAAAAGCAGCCATTTGGGCTAAACGATCTATCTGTTCTTGTGTTTTGCCTTCTCGAAATAATTCTGTATCGGTGGGGCCAGGGGAAATAACATTAACTGCGATCGCTTTTGCACCTAATTCTTTAGCTAGTACCCGCGTGATTTGTTCAACAGCACCCTTGGTTCCGACATAGGCACTATAGGTTGGCAACATCATCACCGTGGTTGATGAGGAAAAGTTGATAATCCGTCCCCCTTCATTCATGTGTTGCGCGGCTTGTTGGCAAGTAAAATAAGTGCCTTTGACGTTAATAGCAAAAATTGAGTCGAAATCTTCTTCTGTCACCTGAGTAATTGGTTTATAGAAGGCGATTCCGGCATTGTTGACCAAAATATCAAGTTTACCAAAACGTTCAAGTGTTTGCTCAAATAACCGTTGGATGTCGGGTACTTTGCTAATATCAGCTTGGATAGCGATCGCCTCTACTCCCAACTTTTCAATTTCTGCAACAACTTCCTGGGCTTTGCCTGCATTCCCCGCATAATTAACGACAATAGATGCGCCGTTACCAGCTAATTTTAGTGCGATCGCTCGTCCAATTCCCCGCGATGCACCAGTGATAATTGCAACTTTTCCGGCTATTGATGCCATAGATTAATCTAGTTTAATTTTGGTTAACCAAAGTGATTATCTGCTGTTAAAGTACTGTACCAAGGTTAAATTTAGCGATCGTTGTTATGTTGGGCATTGGGCACTTGTACTGAGCGAATGCGAGTCCGTCTCGTAGAGAAGCCGTAAAGCCTGCGGCATAGCTACGCTTAGGGCGTAGCCTCTCCAAGAGTTGTATTGGGAAAGAGGAGACAGAAAGCAGTGTTTCGACTAAGCTCAACAACCAGGAAGAAGTTTTTTAATTTTTAATTTTTAATTTTTAATTGATTTCTCCCCACCTTCTTAATTAAGATTCTGGAGCGATCGCCACACCATCCCTAAGATTGAGCAACCCTGAGATAATAACTTTATCTTCTGGCTGTAATCCTTCGATAACTTGGTAATTATTGTCTTTGATCTCGCCTAACTTCACTGGCCTTTGCCGAGCTACTTGTTGGGATACACCTTGAGGAGATGTTTCTGTTTCAACTACATAAACAAAAGTGTCCCCACCTACACGAGTCATTGCTGTTGTAGGAATTAAAATTCCGGGGCGCTGATTCCAGAATACTCTCGCCCTTACCAATTGATCTGCACGTAACTGACCGTTAGGGTTGTTAAAAAGTGCTTTGATCAGTATCGTTTGTGTTTCAGTACTGGCATTAGGTGCAATGTAAAATATCCTACTTCTACCAAGCTTCTGACCTTGTGTGTTCATTACCTCTACTGGCATTCCCTTACGCAATAGGGGCCCTTGCTGTAGGGGCACAGAGATATTCACTTCTAAAGGTCGATCTTGGGTGATATTAGCTAATGGTGTAGAAGTATTAACTAAATCACCGACTTTCACCGCGATGTTACCAACTGTGCCACTAAAGGGAGCGGTAATTTTGTCGGACTGAAGCTGTTGTGTTTGAGTATTTACATTAGCTTGCTCCAAGCTTTTTTCAGCTTGCAATATATTGGCTCGTTGTACTTGAATTCTAGAATCAATTGCATCAAGACTAGTCTTAGCAGTAGCGAGCCGATTGGCAAACTGATTGCTAGTCTGTCGAGACACGGCTCCTTGTTCAGCTAGAGCAAGGAACTTTTCGTAATTCTGCTCATACAATTGCACATTTGCAACGTAGGATGGTCGTTCTGCTTCCAGAGATTTGAGTGTAGCGCGGGCATTTGCCAATTGCATTAAAAATGCTGGAGGTACAGAATTCTTCAGAGCGATCGCTGCTTGTGGTGTACGATCTACTTGGATAATTGAGGCTCCTTGAGCAACTGGATTTCCCGATTTGACGAGTATCTGGGTAACTTGGCCTTGAATCCTTGGCTGAAGCGTGACTGAGCGCTGGGATTTTAGACTAGCAATAAAATCTGAACTTTCCTCAATTATGCCGCTTTGTACTGTTGATATTTTGACTCTTACACCTTGAGGTTGAGCATTGGCAGTTGAAGGTGCTGAATTTTGCGGAGTGGACAAACGCCAAACTATAGTGGCTCCACCTCCTAACAATAGAAGTGCAGGTAAAAGCCAAAGCCACCGCCGTTTTCCAGAAGGTGGCTCAAATGAGGTTTGTGGAGTTTCTTCTCCAAAATCAGTTTGAGGCTCAGGGGATGTCATGGCTTAATGAGGAACTTAAGGAACAAATTGACTAGAATTCAATCAAAATTTCATCTGTTGATATTGAAATTACTGATTTAGCATGAGGTTTTGTGGCAAATGATGTGTTACCCCATCCAAATATACAGTTTTGATAACACACCCTAAATCTACCAAAAGGTGAATCCCTAATTTTCTATTCAGTTATGGAAATACTGGGTAAGCAAAAAACTCAGTCCTTTATTTCCACACAGGAATCTCGGCTATATGTCTATAAGGCAAGAGACAATACGGTTCAGTTAAAGCCAAAAACCTTAAACTGCGTAGCGACTGTCTTAAAAGTCAAGTGATCGTTAACCCAAGCGTATTGAGGCAAGAGACGCGATGAATCGCCGTCTCTACAAAAGACTGATTATTGTAAAGACGGCGATTCATCGCGTCTATCTTCTTCTTTAAGTAAAAATAGGTGTAACATAAGTCTGTTTTTGCTACAGGAAAAGCGGAAGCTGCTACAGAGAAAGTTTAAGACAGAGTATAGCCGTAGGGGCACGGCATGCCGTGCCCCTACACCTTGCTTTATCGAACTCACGTTGCGTTAATTAGTCATGTTGTAGCTGACTACGCTTAGGAAATCATAAACAGCACCTTTGTTCAACTCACTGTAATAACTGTTCCCACACTCTCATTCGCCAATCTATCCACCGCACACACGGCATAGCTTCCCGCTTGTTGGACGGTAGCGAAAGTTGTGCCAGCAGATAGAATTCGCTGAATTGTCCAAGTATCGCCACTCAGCCGATAAAGTGTCCAAGAACGAACTGGCTGATTATCTCCAGGCTGCCAACTCAGTTTGCGGTTATTAACTTGTAGTCCAATGGGTGGCGGGGGTGGTGTTGTATCCTGCCAAGGCAAAGTTGGCGGTAGCGCAGGTTTGTTATAAAGCAGACTTTGGAATTTATCAGCAATGCCCTGACTATTTTCCGTCAAAACACCGAGATTAAAGAAGATATTCCCAAGTGACAACTGTGCAGCTTGGCTACGACTAATTTTCACCTGCTTTTCAATCTCATCACTCTCCCGACTCTTGTTGCTTGGTTCTGTTAAATTGTTGCCAGCGTAAACGTGTCTTTTTTTTGTGTTTACCTCTGTCCACCACTTTAGCAACGCCGAATAACTTTGTTGTGGTTGGTCTGTGCGCCAATAAAGTTGAGGCGCGATATAATCAATCCAACCTTCTGCTAACCATTTTTTCGAGTCGGCATACAGGACGTTGTAAGCATCTAATCCAGTAATGCCAGCAGGTTGTCCGGGGCGATAAATCCCAAAGGGACTAATACCAAATTTCACATCAGGTTTGGTTGCTTTAATTCCCTGCCAAAGGCGCTGTACCATTTTGTTAACATTGTCGCGTCGCCAGTCACCAAGGCTGAGTGGGCCACCGGCTGCTTGATATGCAGCATAAGTTTTGTTATCGGGGAAAGGTTGTCCCTCAATGGGATATGGATAGAAATAATCATCTAAGTGAATACCATCGACATCGTAGCGCTTCACTACATCGAGAATTACGTTATAAGCTCTATCCTGAACTATTTTTAGTCCTGGATCCATCCAGCGTTGAGTTTTCCACAAATAAACGCTTTCTGGATTGGTAGCTGCTATGTGAGGACGGACTGTTTTAGCTGGGTTAGTGGAAGTGCTGGCGCGGTAGGGGTTAAACCAAGCGTGGAGTTCAATATTGCGCTTGTGACATTCTGCGATCGCAAACGCTAAAGGATCATAAAATGGTTCTGGTGCTTTGCCTTGAGTTCCTGTAATCCAAGCACTCCAAGGCTCTAATTGAGATTCATACAAAGCGTCTCCCTCTGGCCGCACCTGGAAGATGAGGGCATTGAAGTTTAACGCTTGTAATTTACTAATAATCTCGCTAAGTTCGGCTTTTTGTTCAGCAACAGAAAGTCCAGCTTTGGAAGGCCAATCACCATTCCACACAGATACTAACCATGCCCCCCGGAACTCCCGACTATGATTTACCCTAACACTACCGATAGGTGCGGGTGTTGGGGTTGGAGTTGGGATTGGTGTTGGCGTTGGTATCGGTATTGGTATCGGAGTTGGTGTTGGTGTTGGTGTTGGCGGCTGCACTATGTAACTAGAGGGGATTTTTTCTGCCTCACCTAAATACACCAAAGCTTGATAAATAATCACTGCCACATCTGCACGAGTGGCTGGGAGATTGGGATTGAGTAATTTAATATTTGGGAAACTGGCTACCAATCCAGCACTAGTGGCAATAGCTACCTGATTTCTGCCATACCCAGGAATCTGAACAGAATCTTGATAAATTTGTGGGAGTGCTGAGAGGAGGTCAGGTTTTATCTTGGTGGCAATTTCTAAGCCTCCTACCAAGGAAACTAAGACTTCTACTCTGGTAATTCGGTTAGCCAAACGGAAAGTTTTATCAGGAAACCCACTAATAAATGCTTTTTCGTAAGCTGTTTGAATGGCTGCTGCTGCCCAATAATTAGTGGGTACATCAACAAAGGGGACATACTGCCGCTTCTTGGGAACTGTCGGAAATGCCTTGGCGATGATAGCGGCAAATTCAGCGCGGGTGAGTGAGTTATCGGGGCGATATGTGCCATTAGGCAACCCACTGACAATACCACGTTGGGCTAAGGCTGTAATAAACAAGCGTGCCCAATGGTTTTGAATATCCGAGAAGGGAGTAGCAATAGATACCATTGTTGATTGCAGCTAGCTGGCCTGGATTTTGATTTCTTTAGTTAATTTAGCAATTTTGTTGGCGATCGCTGCTGCAATCTCTTGTAAACTTTCATTCTTAAAGTTTTGGCATGAGACAGAGGAGTGGGGTTGCTGCTCTTGCTGAGGGAAAAACTCTTCTCCCTGCACCCTGCTCCCGAATACGGTTCGGTTCGGGTTTTTTGATGAAAATTCTAGATCACAAAGACGGCGATTCATCGCGTCTCTTGTCTTATAGCAGTTCTCGTTTCTGTGAGGTACACCCGTAGGGGCACGGCATGCCGTGCCCCTACACCAAGCGATATAACGTTGTACTCTCGACTCCCATCTACTAAGCAGCACTTGCAGTTTGGTCAGGAGGATTCAAAGGAGAACGCGCATTCAACGCTAGCATTACGCGGGAAATGCCGGTGAAAATAATGCTGATACCAACTAGTGTCCCAATCACCCAAGGCGCATTAAAGGGCCACTGGAACCAAATCATTGCGCCTAAAACGAGCGTGATAATACCATCGACTAATACCCATGTCCAGTTCTCTTGTGGACGTAACTGGAATGCCAGAATTAACTCGAATGTGCCTTCAGTGACCAAAAAAGTACCGAGTAACAGAGTCAGTGTGAGAACACCTGTATAAGGGTAAACAAACAGCATTATACCAGTTGCAATATAGAGTCCGCTCAAGAGAAGTTTCCAAAGAAAACCTCCTCGTTCGCGGGTTTGAGTGGCATAAACTAGTTTTGTAAATCCGGCGAAAATCAAAATCACCGCAATCCAAGTCTCGGCGAATAAGGTGGTGAAATTAGGCGCTGCGATCGCAATAATCCCCAAAACAGCCAGAAGAACACCAGTTATCAGTGATCCATTCACATTTTTGTTAATATCTTTAGAAACATCGGTTGTCATACAAATCCCTATCCTATTTTTAGAATCAACTCTACATTTAGGTTAGGGAATTTATAAGTAACAGGGTATAACCCTAAGATAGACTCATCAGTATTAACTTAATTCTGAATCTGACTAAACTTACCGATTCTTAAGACACTAAAGCAATCATTTTATAACTTACCAAACTCTGAAACTTTCCACATAAAATCCTCATGGTGAATAACTATGAGGAAGTTTTGCAAAGTATTTAGTTATTTAAGTCTGCCCTAAGTCACCCTTATAAGAGTTCTGCAAGATTGCTTAGGCGTTCATAAACAGGGATGAGACGATCTCCTTCAAGTTCAACAGAATTATTCGGATAATTCTGAATAGCTCCAAGCAGTGTAACTTCACCATTTTTTTTAATAGATGCACTCAAAGCGCTTCGCAGTGCTTGCTGGTCTAGTTGTCCTGCGGGAGGGTGAACTACCTCACCAATTTGGTTAACCAAAACTGGCCCTGCCCAGCTAGAGAGCAAGCTATTTAAAAAGGCAGCATCGGCTTTTATTGGGGCTTTCAGTGCCTTTCGAGCTACTGCGGGGTCTTGTTGGGCCGCTTCCAAATAAGCTCTTAAAGTCGGAGTAGTCTTACCAGTTTCGGTAAACTGAGTTAGTTCTTGAACAGATACTTGCCCCTGAAAAGTTCCATATTTTAAAACAACTTGCTCGGCAGCATTAGCATTAGTAGTTGACAACAGAACAATACCGCCTACGCCTAAAGCTACCATCCGAGTGAGTAACTTGGTGAATTTCCCACTGTTTAATCGATTGAAAAGTTGAGAAATCTGCATTTTGTCTAATTTTATAATAGTGGGGAGGGTACATAGGCACAAAATGCCCATATCTTAGTATTAAGCCTTTTCGTTAGGCGAAGCTGCACGAGGTAGTATTGACTGTTCTTCGTCTAGGGTTGGTGCAGGTACGCCCAAATGCTTCCTTGCAGATTCTTCAGCTAGCTTTCGGTCTTGCTCATTCTCGAACTGACTCTCATCTAACACGTGAGAGTTTTTTGCTGCTTCGTCTCGGCTTGGTCGATAGCCATTTTTCCACCTGTACTTCCAATCCATAATTTGAAAGGCAGATATACTGCAATTTTGTTACCTAGTTCTTCATAGTAGGTGCTGAATGGAAAGTGACACTCCTGCTATAGGTGGAAGAGGCTCATTCCAAGGGTACAAATTTAACATCATTGAAGAAGAATTCTGTTTCGATAAAAGTTTATAGGACTTACGCAAAACTATTCTCTGGTAGGGGCAATTTATCAATTGCCCCTACCAGAGAATAAGGGTTTCGGCTGTTGTTTGCGTAAGCCCTGGCTCACTAATCGTCCTCTGCCTATATACAGCAGTTTGCTTTTTAAGTGAGGTACAAAATGCAAAACTCATGCATCAGGTATAAAGAGTTCTACCTCCTGCCTCAAAACCCGTAACCTTTGTACTTCATGCAAAAGAAAACTGCTCTATTACTCAAGCAAGACATCCTCGACATGCCTTTAAAGTTCGTTGTGCAAGATTTGCCACTGTTGCAATTAGTTCATCAGGATCAAAAGGCTTACAAATAACCTCCTGAAACCCTGCATCGATTGCTGTGTTAAAGACTTCTGGATATACATAACTTGTAAGAGCCACGGCAGGAAGAAACCCTCCAAACTTTGCTTCTTTATTTCTAATGAAGCGAATTAGTGAATAACCGTCTTTACTAGGCATACTGATGTCGCTGATTACAACATCAGGATTCCACTCTTTTATTGCCTGTATAGCATTATCCACTGAGTTCACCGTCTTAATTTTTACCTTCCATTCTTCAAAAATAAACGTGATTAGACACAAGCAATCGTCATTATCATCCACCACAAGTACCCGTAAATCATAAACAAATGGCGATTGGCTTTGCGGTATTTGCTCTAAAAGCACTCTATCTTTTGAAGATGATATGGTAGCAGGTTTTGACAAAATAGATAAACCTCCTATTTCATAGTCATAATTAGGAGCCTTGATAAGCAGAGAAGTTGATATTATGTCCGGGTAACTAGTTGTGATTCCCATATCCATTGCACCCCACCCGCCAGTCGCTTATCGGGGAAACCTGCATCGCGCAACGTCTCGTAGAGAAGACCGCGCTTGCTCTCCTTAATTTTCTTACCGCCTGTCTACGGTGTACCACAAATCGAAAAAGCTGCTCCACATTAGCTTTAATTTGATAGAAAATCTCTGACGGTGCGTTACGCTGACGCCATAACATACCCTACAAAACGAGATTTGGGGTGATTAAATCATTTGTGTCTACACCGTAGGCAGGCGGGGAGCGGAGACAAAGCGTAGCTTTGGCTGGGGTTTTCTAGGTTTAGCAAGTAATCAAGTGGACATGAGCTTACTATCTGCCTTAGATAATTTCATCAATAAGTTAACAGGACATTAATCTAGATAGCTTTAAATTTACACCTGCTTCACATAAGGAGTCGGTACGCTTTCGCACATTAGACTCCAAAATGTAAAGCTTTTCTTAGGCATGACTAGCTGCAACAAAGCTACAACGTTGTGTAGCATTGGTTTTAGGTGATTTCTGATGAAAAAATACCTATGTTGACGAGTTTCGATACTTCGACTCCTTTCGACTGCGCTACTTCTCTACGAGAGGCTGCGCCCTAAGCGTAGCTATGCCGCAGGCTTTACGACTACGCTCAGTACAAGTCAAGGCAAGTCGCTCAGTGCATCGCTTCGCTCAACTCTCGACCACTCAGTTGGTTGAGCAAAGTCGAAACCAACCGCTATGGTAATTTTATTACTAGAATTCACCTTATACTGACCGCAGTTGACTACAGCTAGCTACGTATGTCTAGTAACCGAGCATACTCGTTTTTGATAATGGAATAACATTCACAAGATGTCGCTTCTAAATCTTGCCGATTTAAGATGTTAATATTGCCACGCTTGTAACTAATCATTCCAGCGTGGCTGAGAGCGCCGGCAGCCACTGTGACACCTGAGCGACGACAGCCCAGCATCTGGGCGATAAATTCCTGAGTCAGAGGGAATTTTTCTGATTGCACACGGTCAGACACCAATTTCTTGACGCGCTCTTTAATATTGACATATTTTGCGTCGCTCATCTGTCTGGTTTCGTACATTGTCCGTATAAGCGCAATGCTTTTACCAAAGCCCACCACAATGTCGCAAGGGAGCATGGCCAATCCCAACACGGTTCGGTTAAGCCCAAAAAATAAAAATGTGTAGGTTGGATTGAAGAAGGAAACCCAACATTTTGCAGAGTTTATTGGGTTTCATTTCTTTCAACCCAACCTACAAATTAATTCAAAAAGCATCAACTTTATCTACTTTTTCCCAAGGAAGTTCTATATCTATCCTACCTACATGACCATAGGCAGCAAGTTTTCTATAGAAACCACCTTTAGTTAATGAAGGCAAATATCTTAAATTAAACTGTTTAATAATGCCTGCAAGGCGGAAATCAAAATGCTTTTCTAGAAGAGTCGTAATTTCTTCATCAGCAATTTTGCCTGTACCAAAAGTTTCAACTTGGACACTAACAGGTCTGGAAAGTCCTATAGAATAACTTAATTGGACTTCACATTCATCTGCCAGTTTTGCCGCTACAATATTTTTCGCTGCATAACGAGCAATGTATGCTCCCACTCTATCAATCCTAATTGGATCTTTGCCGCTTAAAGCTGAACCACTATGTTTAGAATATTCGCCATAAGTATCTATAGCATTTTTTCTGCCAGTTAACCCAGAATGAGCCGCCGGGCCTCCTCGAATAAATGGCCCATCTGGATTGATAAATATTCTTGTCTGTTTATCTGGTTTAATATCTTCATCTTTAAACACAGGATAAATTACTGTTTCTCGAATATCATCTTGTAATTGCTGAAAATCCGGTTTTGATGGTTTATTTTGACTAGCAATAACTGTAATGCTGTGGATTCTATAGGGACGGCGATTTTTATATTCAACTCCTACCTGAGTTTTGCCATCAGGAGTAAGATATGAAAGTATTTGTTGGCGTCTCACTTCACTAATTTGTCTAGCAAGTTTGTGCGCTAACCATATTGGTAGTGGCATGAGACTATATGTTTGATTGCAGGCAAATCCAAAAACTGTGGCTTGATTATTAACAGTAATTTTTTCTATATCTTCGTCAGATAAACTATTTTCATCAAATAAATGGGATTTCCCAAATGTTAATTCTCTGAGACTTGTTAAAATACTACAGGTTTTACCATTAAATTCTTTATGCTCATAACCTACTTGCTCAATCACCTGTCTAGCTATATTAGTAAAATCTACATTGGTGTTGGGTTCAAATCTGGCAGCGATAAAAACGATGCCTGTAGAGACTGCACATTCTGTAATTACTCTAGAGTATGGATCTTGCTGTAAAAAGCGATCGACGATCGCATCACTGATTTGGTCGCAAAGTTTATCAGGATGTCCCTCTGTTACTGATTCTGATGTAAACATGAAGTCTTTTTTCATAATTCACCTCGCCGATCGGATACAGATAGGTTTTTTTCGGGTAAATCATCTTGTTCCCAAAATATATAATCCTTGGTTATTTCATTCACTAACAGAGGCAGCAAAGCACTACTTCCAATCACCACACCATCAACAATATTTAGTGGTGTAATCTTCAAAAGACTCCTTAACGGAGGAAAAGTTATAGCCAAAATTTGTATAGCAAAAGAACCTGCGATCGCAGCATTTAAGTAAGGATTATTAGGCAATTTTTCTTTACTAAATATGCTATGTTTTTCTGAACGACAGCTAATTGTATGCAACAATTGCCCGCTAGTGAGACTCATAAAGGCGATGGTGCTTGCTTGGGGGCCAATGCCATATCGGAGGATGGCATAACCATAGGCTGCTAAAGTACTGACGGATAAGGTTGCCGATTCAAAGGCAGTTCTGCCAAAGTCGGAATTTTTAATAATTGGTTCGTCAGGGTTGCGGGGTGGCTGACTCAAAACCTCCGGTTCTGGTGCTTCCATTGCCAAGGATAGACCGGGGAAAATGTCAGTTACCAAATTCAGCCAGAGGAGTTGAATGGCATTTAAGGGTTCGCCTAGACCAAGTGCAGTGGCGGTGGTCATGACCATGATTTCGCTAAGGTTTGTGGCTAGCAGGAAATGCACGGATTTTCTGATGTTGTTGTAAATTGTCCGTCCCCGACTGACGGCAATCATCATGGTTTCTAGCCTGTCGTCTTCCAAAACGATATCTGCAACTTCACGCGCTACATCAGTTCCGCTTTTGCCCATTGCTACACCCACTTGTGCCGCCTTGAGTGCTGGTGCATCGTTAATCCCATCGCCGGTCATGGCAACTACTTTTCCGGTTGCTTGCAAGGCCTGGACGATTTGCAGTTTATTGCTAGGACTGATGCGGGCAAAAACATCTACTTTGTCGCTGAGTGCAATCAATGCCTCTGGAGTGAGATTATTTAGGTTAGTAGAATCGAGAATTTCTAATTGGGGATATCGATTTAATTCTAATTCTTTAGCGATCGCATAGGCGGTTGGGCTTTGATCGCCGGTTATCATTACTGTATCAATGCCCGCTTCATGGAAATCATCGATCAATTCTTTGGCACCTTTTCTAATGGGGTCAGCCATGCCCACAAGACCCAGCCAAATTAGGTCTGATTCATATTCATCATTTTTGCCGTTTTTAGTTTCATCAATATAGCTGTAAGCCAAGCCTAGCACCCGCAGTGCTTTGCCTGCCATGCGATCGTTTTCAATTGCGATCGCTTGCTTGTCTTCTTCTGTTAATGGCACTACTTGGCCGTTTTGCATCCATCCTTGGCATATCTGCACAACTTCGACGGGGTTGCCTTTAACAGCAACTATTTGCTGGTTTTCATGAGTTTGATGAATTGTACTCATGATGTTACGATTTTCCGATCGCAGGTTAGTTTGTAATATGGGATACTTCTGCCTGAGTTCAACGACATTCACCCCAGCGCTAATAGCCATGTAAATCAGGGCGTTTTCTGTTGCCGAACCTGTGACAATATATTCCTCGTCGCCCTGGAGACTGACTTCACTTTCATTGCAGAGAAGGGATACATGAATCAGCTTTAACAGTTCATCGCAGGTATAGGGGTTAATCTTCTCTTTCCCAGCAATAAATTCACCGTCAGATACGGTAATACTCCTGGTGTTTATATGTATTTCTACCAAGGACATTTTGTTTTCTGTCAGTGTTCCGGTTTTATCCATGCAAATCGTCTGTACTGAACCTAAGGCTTCCACTGCACTTAAACTACGGACGAGGACGTTATTTTTCCTCATATCTTGGATGCCTAAAGCCAGCGTTGTAGTGGCAATGGTTGGCAACCCTTCTGGAACCGCAGCCACCGCTAAGGATATGGATGATTTGAGCATTTGCACTAAACCATATCCCCGGAGTACTCCCATAACAAAGACCAGACCGCAGATTCCCATACCAATTAAAACTAGTTGACTACCCACTTCATCTAGTTGTCTTGCTAGGGGTGTCTGGATTGCTGTTGCTTCACCAACCATTTGGTGGATTTTACCCATTTCGGTAAATTTGCCTGTAGACACAACCGCAGCTAGTCCTTGACCACCGGTAACTAAAGTCCCTTTGTAGATCATATTTAGGCGATCGCCTAATGGAATATCTTCTCCAGTCAGAGATGCAGTAATTTTGCTAACGGGAATACTTTCTCCAGTCAGCGCAGACTCATCAATACTGAGGTTATCGGCTTCAACGAGTCGGGCATCTGCTGCTACATAGCTGCCGGATTTGAGAAATAAAATATCTCCTAAAACAACATCTTGTGTAGGGATTTCTATCTGCTTGCCATCTCTAATTACCCAAGTTGATGTTTGTTCGTGACTTTTCAGGGAATGAATAATTTTTTCTGACTGGCTTTCTGTGGTATAACCAATAGCCGCATTCAAACCAACAACACCCATAATTACCACAGCATCAATTACTCCACCCGTGATAATAGAAACTCCGGCGGCGATACCCAGTAAAGCTACTGGGAGAGATTTGAACTGGTCAATTAAGATGCTTAGATCGGAACGAGTTGCTGTTTGGGCTATAACATTCGGGCCATATTTGTTGAGGTTTTCTGCGGCAGATTCACTAGATAATCCTGATATTTTTGAGGTATTTAATGTACTAACAACGCTATTTGCCGCAATTAAATGCCATTTTTCTATCTTTTGTTCGTTGGGATTAGCAATTGTTTTATTATCTGCTAATTTTTCTGGCTGAGACTTTCTGCTCTCTTGTTGATAATCTAATAATATTTTTTCAATCAAAGAGGCAATTTGTTCGTGACTCTTATCTGGATTATAACTAACTAGTATATTGCTTGTTAATGGGTTAGCAAAGACATAATTTATGCCTGCTTGTTTGGAGAGCGATCGCTCCAAATATTCTTTCAAGCATGGCGAACGATAAAGTTCCTTTACTTTGTATCTAGCTCTCCCTTTTATACTGGTATGTATTGCTTGAATCACAGCAACCTTTGCTCCTGTAATGCCTTGACAATATAATAGATAATAGTCAAAGCTACTATATTCTTATTATAAGACTAGCTTAATCTTTTAAATAAATTTTCATCTACTTTGCTAGTTATTTATTGAGCTTGATAGCTCTACATCATCTGAATTATTAAGTTTAATAAAGGCATCAAAGGCATACCAAGCTAACGTATACCAAGGAATTTCTTCGAGTTCAATACCCTTATCTAGCAATTGGTGCATGGCAAGCGCTCCTAATCCCAGAGGTAATAGTAACCGCAAATCAACAACACCGTTAGTCATTCGCCCCACATCGCCATTCAAGTCAGACACCACATTTATTAAATCTCTAGCAACCTCAGATTTACTATCCCTTAAATAAGTTTGGACATTACTATAATTAAATTGTTCTCTTTTTTCATGAATGAGATCAGTATTGACTTCCGCAGCTATATTATCAAAAATCTCTGCTGTTTCTGCAACTGCTTCTTTACATCTTTCAGATATAATAATTCCCTCTTTGATAAGAGTTTGCACAACAGGTTGTTTCACTGCGGCTGCAACAGAAAAAATTACAGGTGAAAAAACTATGTCAGTTAAATTATCAAAAATTTCAGCTACATTAACTTCTTGCAAGTCAAATATAGATGTCATCTAAAATTTTCCTCCGAAAATAGATTAGCAATTTTTTGTTCCCTGCGATGCACTGAGTGAGTTTCGACTCCATTCGACTGCACTACTTCTCTACGAGAGGCTGCGCTCTAAGCGCAGCTATGCCGCAGGCTTTACGACTACGCTCAGTACAAGTCAGGGCAAGTAGCTCAACTACCGCCAATCGTTGTGTTCCCTTGCAAGACAAGATACGTCTAAATAAAAGTGTAGTTAATCCAATAGCTAGATTCCTCAGCCTAAAGTTACAGAGGCAGTTTAAATTTAGTTGAGTGCGAAAATTATAAAATATATGTCTAAAGAAATAACGCTACATTCATATTTCTATGCCTACAAGTTGTGCACACACAAAGCAGTGGCTCTCAACCAATATCTCTAGAGATATAACTAAAACAGCTAATTTTATGAGAATTCCGCCTCTAGGCTCACGCAATTGAAACTAAAAAGGTTGATACTAAAAAATAACTTTACCAATCTTAAAATCTGATTGTAATCAAAAATTACATTCCAGAAAAAGCAAATAGAGAAAATAGTAAAAGCAATGGCAACTTCTACAGACCGCGATCAACACATTCAAAAGCTACGTGAATTAATCAAAGATATTGATTATGGTATGTTTACTACAGTCGATGATGATGGTAGTTTGCATAGTTATCCCATGTCAAAGAGTGGTGAGATTAATTCTGAGAGCATACTATGGTTCTTTACTTATGCTGGTTCCCATAAAGTAACTGAAATTGAACACCATGAGCAGGTCAATGTTAGTTTCTCGTCACCCGAACAGCAGCGATATGTTTCTATCTCAGGAACAGCACAACTTGTGAAAGACCGCAACAAAATGCGAGAGTTATGGAAGCCGGAACTTCAAACCTGGTTTCCTAAAGGACTGGACGAAGCCGATATTGCTTTGCTCAAGGTGGATATTAACCAGGTTAATTATTGGGATAGTGCATCGAGTTTTAAGCCACAAACAATTAGTTTTTGACACCAACAAGGCTCTAATTAATTCGTAATTCGTAATGACTGGAGTTTAGACACACAATTGCAATCATTGATGAGCTTGTGAAATGCTTACGACGGTAACTGAACTTCTTGTACTGAGCGCAGTCGTAAAGCCTGCGCCATAGCTACGCTTAGGGCGCAGTCTCTCCAAGAGTTGTATGTAGAAGTGTGGTCTACACCTACGCTAAAATGTCATATCCCCATTCTGAAATAATGGCACTGCGAGTTGATTACCGATTTGGTTAAGAGCTTAGGTTTTAATCTCGCCACTGATGTGCAAGTGCTTTGTCCAATATCGCGGGGCTTGGTAGGGACTCGCAACCTTAATACTGTGTTGCAGCAGTTGATTAATCCTCCTAGCAAAGACTTGGTAGAGATTAATAGAGGTGGGATGATACTGCGAGTTGGCGATCGCAGTTTGCGAATTCAAGGTGGTAGTACTCAACTTGCAACCGCATTTGCAGCTAGGCTCATAGTATTGTATTACGAGTTTGTGCTTAACCTTCACTAATCAACTGTAACAACACTTCCGTTGATATCTTGCCACTCATCTCAGAACCTTCTAATAGGCTGTCTGCCAAGTCTCGCTTGTGCTGATGCAATTGCACAATCTTTTCTTCAATAGTATCCTTTGCTACCAAGCGATAAATTGTCACCGGGCGTTGTTGCCCGATGCGATGGGCGCGGTCTGAGGCTTGGTCTTCCACTGCGGGATTCCACCAAGGATCTGTATGGATGACATAATCAGCCGCAGTTAGATTAAGTCCTGTCCCCCCTGCTTTGAGACTAATGAGAAAGACATCCCCTGAACCAGCTTGGAACGCATCGACCCGTTTTTTGCGCTCTGCCACTGAAGTACTGCCATCTAAGTATTGATAATTAATACCTTGTTGTTCGAGGTAATCGCGGATGATGTGCAAATGGTCAACAAACTGACTAAACACTAACGCTTTATGACGATTTTCCAGCAGTTCACCTAGCACTTCACCAAAAAGTTGCAACTTGGAACTGGGTAATTCAGTACCAGGCATCACCAAGCTAGGATTACAGCAAGCGCGACGCAGTTTCATAATCTCAGCTAAAACCTGCAAATGTTTCTTTCCTGCTTCTGCATCGCTTTCGGTAAGTTTAGATATTGCTTGACGGCGCAATGCTTCATAAAACGCCTTTTCCTCTCGACTTAACTCTACATGAAGAAGAATTTCGGTACGAGATGGCAACTCTTCCAACACCTGATTTTTTGTCCGCCGCAATAGAAATGGTTGAATCAGTTTTTTGAGTTTATTACGTGCAAGTTTATCTTGATATTTTTCAATGGGGGTAGCAAAGCGTTGATTGAAGCTTTCAAAAGAACCCAATAACCCAGGATTAATAAAGCGGAACAAATTCCACAACTCACCCAGGTGATTTTCAATGGGAGTCCCAGTAGTCAGCAACTTAAAATTTGATTTTAGGTTCATGGCTGCCTGAGAACGTTTAGTAGTCATATTTTTAATCGCTTGGGCTTCATCTAGGACAATAGTTTGCCACTGTACCTGAGAAAGCATTTGCGCTACTTCTTCTTGTTGTAATAAACCATAGCTGCATACCAACATATCTAAAGGTTGTAAACCATCTAATAATTTTTGGCGGTTAGCACCAGAAAATTGAATAATATTAAGAGTTGGGGCAAACTTCTGCGCTTCACTCACCCAATTCATGCACACAGAAGTGGGGGCAATAATTAGGGTTGGCCCTTCATGGGCATTTCTGAGAATGACCGCCAATGCTTGCAAGGTCTTACCGAGTCCCATTTGGTCTGCTAAACAAGCACCCACACCCCAATGTGCTAGCCGCGCTAGCCAACAGAAGCCTTCCATCTGGTAGTCACGTAGTTCTGCTTGAAGGGTAGATGGCAGTTCCGGCTGGAGGTTTTGCACCTCCTTGAGACGCTGGATATGTGTTTTCCAGTGTTTATCTGCTTTTACCTTACCTACCTCATCGACAAAATCTTCTAACCCTAATGTTGCTAATGGGTGAAAACGAATACCTTTACTATGTTTTTCCGAAAACATCCGTAATTCGTCGAGGCGTTTCCGAAAAGCTTGAGTTAAAGCCAGAAATTGACCATCACCAAGGGGGATAAATCGGCTGGGGGTTTTCTCTAATAGTTCTAGTAGTTGCTGCATATCCAGCACTAGGTCGTTATTCAATTTCAACTCCCCAGTGGCTGCAAACCAATCTTGCTGACGTTGAATTGATAAATTAAAGTCTTTCAAGTCGGCATTATGGCTAACACGCAGTTTTTCTCCTTGTGGCCATTCTATGACTACGTTATTTCCCAGTGTTTGCAGTTCTAGCAGCAGTTCTAAACAGTCTTCGGGATCGTCTATAATCCATTCACCATCTTGTTCTTCAGTTCGAGTCAAGGTGGCGCAGGCGGCTACAGCATCTTTGGCAAGTTGCTTTTCTTCAGACAGATTTCGTCTGGTTTGGAGACGTTTACCGTCAATCTCGGCAATTACAGTTTCACCACCTGTACCAGGACGGTAGTAGGGGCCACCTTGGGCAAAGGGGCGGGACAAAAGGCTGATTTTCAAGCCGGCATTGGCAGGTAAAAGGTGAATATGGGGTAGAGTCTGGGCGGGTACTTCTTCTGCACCTTCTGAACCGCCACCAATGTCAGAATGTACAGTGACGATGCCAGAGACGGCATTAATGGCTGCTAAAACTTGTTTCTCTGCGATCGCAGGCACATTTAATTTATTATCTATACCAATAATCTCTGCAATGCGTCTGTGTTCGGCAGTAATTTCAATGACCTTGATGCGGGTTGGGGTTTCTTTGATATGCAGAATATTTTGTGATTCTGGTAATTTGGGAGAAAATTCCAAGGTGAGACGGCCAAGTTTTTCTTTTTTAACCAGTAGTTCTGGTTCTCCCTTGACAATTTCTACACGGATAGTAGGTGTATCTTCCCAAAAAACCAACGGGTGTCCAATTAAAGCAGAGATGGCTTTTTCACCGAAGGTATAATCAACTTTGCCGTAATAGCCTTCACTATATACCTCAATACAACTACATACCCGCATATCTTGGGGTGTGATGTAATCAAACTCAGATAAGGCACTGCTTAGACGCTTGAGGGCAATGGGGCGACCTTTACTCCATTCTCCTTTGGCATTAACTTTTTGTTCTTTTGGTTGTAAGACACATCTGCTGGGATAGAAGGTTATGAACCATGCTAAACGCAGTTCAGATTCTGGTTTTCCTGGTGTTTGTGGTTCTTTTTGGAGATTTGCCAGGGCATTGAGGCACATTTCCCAAGCTTCTTGGGGTCGAATTAAGTCTACGATGGTTTGGATATTGCTATCTTCTCGCAGTGCCTCTGCAAGTTGTTTATAGTTACTACTTGGTTTGAGTCGGGATAGGAGTTCTGCGGTTTCCATTGCTAACCAGTGATAACCGGAGGCGAGCGATCGCCGATACAATGGTTCTAGTAAATTAGGTAAGCGTTTTTTAGCACTCTCAGCATCCATCCAGTAAAGGCATAGCGAACAAAACAACGTTTGTAAGCTATTTTCTTCTTCTACGGAAGAAATATGACCACTGACTACAAATTGTTTTTGAGTAATATCACCAAGGTGGACTTGCAGTACCATTTTCAGTCTGCCATAAGTGAACCTGAGCCAATGATCTGATTGACGGGACATCAAACTGCTATACTCTTCTGCTTCTTTGAGGCTTTGCGCTGAACCATCTTTTAAAAGTGCGAGGATGAAAAATAAGCCCCCAATTGTATTGAAATATATTTGGCGTTTGCCTGTAGCCTTTTTGATGGCTTTCAGGGCATCTTTATAATATTTGATAGCTTGTTCATTATCACCCCGCAGAAAACTTAACCAACCCCGAAAGATCGCAGCATTATTTTGATATTCATTTGATATCCGCCCCAGACTTTCTTGTGCTTCTTGGGTACAACCCTGTAACAATAGTTGTTCTGTCAAAATCAGATGTAGATAATCTGAGCAATGTTTTCCAGGTGTAGAGCATTCTTCTTCCAGCAGCATCAACGCATCTTCCGAAGCGGATAATTTTAAGGCTGAATTGAAGAGGATACTGGATATACCACTTTCATATAATCCTTGTGGTAGGGTGTTAAACCAATCTGCATCAAATGGATTATTGTATATCTGCTCAAAGATATTTTCTATTACTATTTTTTCTTCGCTATCACTGTACTTCTGATAAGCTTCAATTTGCTGATTAATAAAACTAAGGTCTTGACGATAAATACCAATGCGGATTTCTCTGATACACTGGCGTAAGTTGTAGAATATCCGAGAATCTCTGTTCCAGTGAGTACGTATTGGTAGCTTCTCCTCTACTACTGTGACGAGGATTTCAAACTGTCCGGTTTGTACAGCATGGCGAGTAGCAATTTCTGTGAGTAACGGATGACATTCAGCACCTTGTCTGCTTTCCTGTATTAACAAGCCTGCTTTTAACAATTTATCAATTTGAAAACTGAGGGTTTTAGTAACCCAAGGTTTATTGTTTTCATCTAAAGCGTCAATTTTACTAAGACAACTTACGAATGAATTTTTGTCTATTGGTGCATAAACTACCGAAAATAACTGGATAATTTTTTGTATGGAAGGATGTAATTTGAAGTATTTATCCGCAAGTTGTATTTGTAATTTTGTGGTATCAGTTGCTAAATTAATCATACTATTGGTCTGTTAAGTGAAGTTTGAAGGGTAAAGGAACGAACCACAGAGGTGCAGAGGGCACAGAGTTAGAGAAAAAAGAGAGGTTTAAGAAGTGTCTCACCCGTCAAAGTTAGCTTGACAGACTACTATTTATTCAGTTCTTTAAATAATTCCATTAATTTACGTTTACGTCCATGAGCCGCTTCTAGTTGTGAGCGATAAGCAGACCATTCAGCTTTTTTTCCTAGTTGGAGATACGCAGCTTTTGCTTTTTTGAGCCAATTAACCGCAGCGTCATAACGGTCAGCTTTTCCTTGTTCCATTATTGGTTCTGCCCGTCTGCGAGCGTTATCAATTACCCAATCTGGACGATGGAAAACTGCTGCATTCATGACTCGATGAACCAATTCTGAAGCATACTCTAATTCTTTCAATCCATCCCGCAAAATCCGCTTGACATGAGAGCGAAAAGGTGATATATCAATTTTGCTTTGGCGGGTAGAAGGCTGTTTTGTTTTTGGTTTTGGCAAGTCTATCAAACTGACAAACTCATCAATATCATCAATTATTTCTGGTCTATTTTCCACCAGTTCTTGCAGTAATCGCTGAGTTTGAAGAAGATCGAGGCGATTTAATAACTGTTCTAGCGTTGGACGTTCTTCAATGATCTCTGATTGACGCGAACAGCTTAATAAGGTGGCAACGATATGTTTGCACCAACCATCATAATCATAAGGACAGGTACAACAAGCTGAGGTAATTCCACCTGCATCAAAACAAATACTGACTTGATATGGTGTAATTTCGCCGCCTTCTACCTCTGCTTGAATTAGATTACCGCGTTTTTTGAGATCAGCGATCGCACCCTTGCGGTAATATTCTTCACCACGACTATAGGATGAAGCGTTGGAGTTATGACGGATTATTGCTTCAGAAATTCCTGGAATCGACATAGCACCCAAGTATTTTATTTTTAGCTTACGCTTAAACTGCCTTTATTTCCTCTTGGGTCTGCATTCCACTAAAATTCGATATCCGTGAATGAAATTGATTCAAGTCGAATAGCCAGGAAATCAAAAGCATTCAAGACAAGTACGATTCGTTACAATACTGCTCGGTTAAGCCCAAAAAAGCACTCCGAGGTAGGTTGGGTTGAGGAACGAAACCCAACATTTTCAGGGCTTTGTTGGGTTTCACTCCGTTCAACCCAACCTACAAATCTTCTTAACCGAGCAGTATTGCGATTCGTTATCGCCTTATTTGAACGAGAAAACACGGCGTATCTGGACAGCAATTGAAGCCCGAAGCTTGGGTGGGGTGGGGAGGTATCAGTCAGGTTGCGCTCGTAACTGCACTATCCCGGACTACAATCCATGCTGGGATACGGTTATCGACTCTACCAGGCTTATGTTCAAAGCCACATTTATGCAAAAAACCTCAATTACTTTTTTTTGTCCAAAGTCCAATTGCTAAAGTTGGCAAAGAAAGCTTGGAGTAATTTATCGTCTACTTCCGGCCAGCGAATGGCGGTATCTGCAAGTCCATTGAGGGTATTTTGGCAATCAAATTTTAAGCTAGATGTTGCATTGGACTCTGAAGATGTATTGTCTTCAGCCAGCGATATAGCTGAATATAAAGCGTTATCAGTAGAAATTTGGTTACTACGAACTAGTTCAGCTTGCCAATCCTCATCGGAAAGCTGTTGTAGTGGGTAGCCCAAAGAGCGGATGCAGTTAATGAATTGACTCCAAGGAGCAGAATGAGAACTAATTAGATGGAAGGCTTTGCCCAAAGATTCTGGCTGCTGCGACAGGTTGATTAAGGCTTTGGCGAGATAGTCAACAGGTGTAATTTCTATCAAACTGTTCATCTCTGGCGCACTTTTTATTTGAATGCAGCTTTTGATGAATCTGTAAAACATATCATTTGAATTCCAAACGCCAGTTTGACTGTGCCATGTTATTCTACCAAGTCTGTAGATACTGCAAGGCAAACCGCGATCGCGTGCCATCATGACAATCTTTTCTGCCACCCATTTACTTTGGGTATAGCCTCCAACAAGTCCTTGACTGTGTTCCAGAGGATCATTTTCTTGAACAACATCTAATTTGAAATACTCATCTGAGGCGAAAACGCTAACAGTAGAAATGAAATGCACAGGTTTGATTTTGATTTGACTAGCTAATCTCAAGACTTCCTCAGTTCCACCAACATTTGCTGCTTTCAACAAAGCGTATGGATAAACATGATTTACCAAAGCGCCATTATGGTAAATTAAGTCAATTTTCCTCGCCATGAAGTGAAACTGCTCATCACCAAGACCGAGAAGCGGTTGAAATAAATCTCCTAATACTGGAATAATCCGCGAGTTAAAAGATTCTTCCCAAAGTAAATAAGCTTTCAGGGTTTCTTGGAGGCGTTGTTTACCTGCGCTCAAGTTAGCAGCACGCACCAAACAATAAATATCTGCTTGAGTTTGTTGTAATAATTCCGCCAGCAAGAAAGCACCAACAAAGCCTGTTGCACCCGTGAGCAGAATAGCCTTTGGTTCACTTACAGGTTGATAAACTAGGTTAAAAGGCTTGATTGTCTCATCAAGGACGACTTCAGCCTGTAAGTTTAAGGGAGTAATTTCATTGGTACTGACAGTAGAATCTGTTCCACAATTAGATTCAATGGTTTGAGCTAGTTCAGCGATAGTTGGGGCAGCAAATAAGTGGCGCAACGGTAAGTTCATCTGGAAAGTCTCATTTACCTGAGACATCACTCGAATTGTGGAGAGTGAATGACCTCCTAACTCAAAGAAATTATCCAAAACACCCACCTGCTCCAAATGCAGTACATTAGCCCAAATATCTGCCAAGACCTTCTCTACAGAGGTACGTGGTGCTACAAAGCTCACTGCCAACTGGGTATTATGGGAATCAGGAACAGGTAAGGCTTTGCGGTCTATCTTACCATTGGGAGTTAAAGGTAAAAACTCTAACCTGACAAAAGCAGAAGGCACCATGTACTGTGGTAATTTTTCTTTCAAGAAAATGCGTAAGTCATCGGTAGTTGGTGTTTGCTCCAACTGCGGCACAAAATAAACTACTAAGCGTTTCTCTCCTGGGATATCTTCTCTGGCTACTACCACATTTTCCCTAACTCCTGGATGCTGACTCAGTATTGCCTCAATTTCCCCTACCTCAATTCGGAAACCTCGGATTTTTATTTGATTGTCAATGCGTCTCAGGTATTCTATGTTTCCATCTGGTAAATAACGGGCTAAGTCACCAGTTTTGTAAAGTCGGGGACTGAGGACTGGGGACTGGGAATTGGGAAGAATTTCTGCTCCCTTGCTCCCCTGCTCCCCTGCTCCCTTGCTTCCAGCAAAGGGGTTAGGGATGAATTTTTCTTGTGTTAATTCTGGTCGGTTGAGATAACCGCGTGCTAATCCTGCACCACCGATGTGCAATTCTCCTGGCACACCCACAGGCACTAGTTGCAAATTTTCGTCTAAAATGTAAACTTGTGTATTGGCGATCGCCTTACCAATAGATATTTTCTCGTCATCTTCAGTGCATTTTGTGATCGTGGCACAGACAGTAGCTTCTGTTGGCCCGTAACCGTTGAAGAAGTTTCTGCCAGCAGACCATTGTCTGATTAGTTCAGCAGAACAAGCTTCTCCACCTACAATTATTGTTTGCAGTGCCGGAAGTTCCTCCATAGGCATAACTGCTAAAGCCGATGGTGGTAGCGTGATATTGGTAATGCAATTATTGCGTAATTGCTCAATTAATGGCTTCCCTGGCAATAGAGAGTCTTTTGTTCCCAGGTACAGCGTTGCACCTGACCCCAGAGCCAATACAACTTCCCAGATAGAAGCATCAAAACTGAAGGAGGCAAACTGGAGAACGCGATTATCAGAATGCAAGCCAAAAGTTTGAATGTGAGCGTGAGTTAAGTTGCATAGTCCCTTATGCTCAACCATGACACCTTTAGGTCTACCTGTAGATCCTGAAGTGTAAATCACATAAGCTAGATGAGAAGCTTTGACTCCACTGCTGAGGTTATCTTGATTGTTTTGGGCAATTTCTTCCCAGGCTTCATCTAAGCAGACAAGTTTTGCTTGATGCTCAGGAAGTCTGTGAATAAGTCGTTGTTGAGTCAGCAGTACCGAAACTTGAGCATCTTCTAACATGAAGCGCAAGCGCTCTTGAGGATAGTCTGGATCAAGTGCTACATAAGCTCCACCAGCCTTGAAAATCCCCAACAGTCCTACCACTATATCTAAAGAACGTTCTACACAAATACCCACCAGCGCATCTGGTTTGACACCCAATGAGCGCAAGTAATGCGCCAACTGGTTAGCACGACAATTCAACTGGTGGTAAGTCAGTTGTTGATTCTCAAATACCACCGCCACGGCATCGGGTGTACGTTCCACCTGTTCTTCAAACAACTGATGAATACATTTATCTTGGGGATAATCTACGCTTGTATCATTCCACTCAACTAATAACTGCTGTTGCTCAGATGCTGTTAACATTGGCAATTGTGAAATGCGATCGCTGGGATTAGCAACAATACCTTCTAGCAATGTCACAAAATGACCCGTCATCCTTTCGATAGTGCTGCTATCAAACAAGTCAGTGTTGTATTCCCACCCTCCCACTAGTCCAGTACTAGTGTTTTCCATTGATAAAGTTAAATCAATCTTTGCCGTGGAACTTTCTATTGGCAAGGAACTTACAGTTAACCCAGTCAACTCTATTTCAGACATGGGAGCGTTCTGGAGACCAAACATCACCTGAAATAGTGGTGTATGACTCATGTCTCTTTCTGGTTGCAGAGTTTCCACCAACATTTCAAAGGGCAAATCTTGATGTGCGTAGGCGGACAGTGCCATTTCTCGGATACGTGGGAGTAATTCGTTAAAACTAGGATTAAGAGATAAATCAGTCCGCATCACTAAAGTATTGACAAAAAAGCCAATTAACCCTTCTATTTCAGTGCGATCGCGGTTAGCAATTGGTGTCCCCACCAAAATATCTGATTGTCCCGTGTAGCGATAAAGCAGGGTATTATATGCCGCTAACAAGGTCATAAACAAAGTCACCCCTTGCTTTTGACTCAGCTGCACCAACCGTTGAGTTAGTTCACCAGACAAGGCAAACTCAAGATATGCGCCATTGAAAGTCTGCACAGCAGGTCTAGGTCTATCTGTGGGTAATGGCAAGAACGTGGGTGCATTTGCCAATTGTTGTTCCCAGTAACTCAATTGGCTCTTCAGTACTTCTCCTTGCAACCATTGTCTTTGCCATAAGGCGAAATCTGCATACTGAATCGGCAGTGGTGTTAAAGGTGACGGTTGACCTTGAGAATAAGCATTGTATAGTGCTTGTAACTCCTGGACAAACACACCTATTGACCAGCCATCAGAGACAACGTGGTGCATACACACTAATAACCACTGTTCTGTCTCGGACAGTATCATTAATGTCGCTCTGATTAATGCTTCATTTGCTAAGTCAAAAGGCTGAATTGCTTGTTGTTGAAGTAATTGCTGTGCAGCGATTTCTTGTTCTGTTACGGGTAAATGCTGTAAGTCAACAACTGCAACTGTCCAATTCGTTTGAGTTTGAACAATTTGTGAAAGCTTTCCATCAACGGCAACAAAGTTAGTACGTAATGCCTCGTGGCGATGAATAATTTTAATCAAGCTTTGTTCTAAGGCGGCAACATTAACAGTTCCTACTAAGCGCAAACCAATGGGGATGTTGTATGAGGCACTGTTCGGGTTTAACTTGTCTAAAAACCACAAACGCTGTTGAGCATAAGACAGTGGTAGTTCTGCATTCTCTGCCCGCTTTAAGATGGGTGGGGCAATAAGTTCTAAGTCTTGTTGCTGTAACCTTTGAATAATTGGCGCTAATTGAGCAATTGTTGGTGCAGCAAATAACTCACGTAATGGCAGTTCTACTTTCAAGTTGGTGCGGATGCGGGAAATCAGTTGCGTTGCTAGTAGCGAATGTCCTCCAAGTTCAAAGAAGTTATCATGTATGCCTACAAGCTCTAATTTCAGCACTTGCGCCCAAATTAGTGACAAAATTTCTTCAATTGGGTTACGTGGAGCAATATACTGGTCTGATAATTGACTGTGTAAATCAGGTGCAGGTAAAGCGCGACGGTCTAATTTTCCGTTGGAGGTAATTGGTAAAGCTTCCAAGATAACTATTGCACTTGGCAGCATATACTCTGGTAACTTCTCCTTCAGGAAGCTACGCACAACGTTTACAGAGACTCTCTGCTCTGGCTGTGGCACAATGTAAGCGACTAAGCGTTTATCACCTGGGGTATCTTCTCGCACAACCGCACAAGAAGCTTGTACATTAGTATGTTGGCTCAGTACAGCTTCAATTTCGCCCAACTCAATGCGGAAACCGCGAATTTTCACCTGATTGTCAATGCGTCCCAAGTATTCGATATTGCCATCTGGCAGATAACGTGCTAGATCCCCAGTTTTGTAAAGGCGCTCAGAAGAGGCAGAGGGGCAGAGGGGATGGGGGGCAGAGGGGAAAGACTGCTCCTCTGCTACCCTGCTCCCCTGCTCCCCTGTTCCCCTGCTTCCACCGAAGGGATTTGGGATGAATTTTTCTTGTGTTAACTCTGGGCGGTTCAAGTAGCCTCTGGCTAAAAGCACACCAGCAATGTACACTTCCCCTGGTACACCAATGGGTACAGGCTGTAAATATTTATCTAGGATGTAGATTTGAGTATTAGAAATGGGTCGCCCAATTGGAGGTAGTAGCGGCCAAGTGTCTACTAAATTAGGCAAAGTAAAACTGGTGGCTACATGGCTCTCGGATGGCCCGTAATGATTGTGCAGAGTACAGTCACTTAGCTGACTCAGCCACTTGGAAATGGCAGGAGTAATCTGCAACTGTTCCCCAGCAGTAATGATTTCCCGCAAATGAGTATTTACTAACTCACTACCAACAGCGAATTCTGCTAGTTGTTGTAATCCCACAACGGGGAGAAACATTCTTTGAATTGCTTTTTCTTGGATTACTCTTAACAAATTTGAGGTATCGTGGCGTAATTCCTTAGTTATTAAGAACAATGTACCGCCAGAACACCAAGTAGTGAAGATTTCTTGGAAGGAGACATCAAAGTTAATCGAAGCAAATTGTAGGGTTTTTGCTCCACGAGCAATTTTCAGATTGTCTGGATGCCACAAAATCATATTGCAAAGGGCAAGCTGATTCATGGCTATACCCTTTGGTTGACCTGTAGAACCAGAAGTGTAAATTATGTAACCTAAGTTATTAGCTTGTACGCCAGTGATGAGATTATCCTGGCTGCACTGAGAAATTAATTCAGCGTCAGTATCTAGGCAAACAAGCTGTGTTTGATTTGGGGGCAGTCGGTCAAGAAGCGATCGCTGGGTGAGCAAGACTTTAACTTGAGTATCCTCTAAAATAAAGCTCAAACGCTCAGTTGGATACTCTGGATCAAGTGGTACATACGCTCCCCCTGCTTTGAGAATTCCCAACAGTCCAATGACCATCTCCAAAGAACGTTCTACACACAGACCAACTAAGGTATCTGGTTTTACACCCAAAGACTGCAAGTAGTGCGCCAACTGGTTAGCGCGATCGTTTAATTGGTTGTAAGTAAGTTGTTGCTCTTTAAACTCCACTGCCACTGCATTGGGTGTCAGTTTTACCTGTTCCTCAAACAACTGATGAATGCACTGATCAAGGGGATAATCAACTTGAGTATCGTTCCACTCAAAAAGTAATTTTTGTTGCTCAACTTCACTCAGCAGAGGCAATTGTGAGATTTGCTGTTGAGGATTAGCAACAATGCCTTCAAGCAAGGTGACAAAATGACTTGTCATGCGATCGATAGTACTAGCGTCAAACAAGTCAGTGCTGTACTCCCACAATCCTATCAGCCCAGTAGGACTGTTCTGCATGATTAAGGTTAAATCAAACCTGGAAGTTGTCAGTTTTACTGGCAATGGACTGACATTTAGCCCAGTTAGGTCTAATCCAGATGCAGTGGGCGCATTTTGGAGGACAAACATTACCTGAAACAGTGGTGTATGGCTAAGATTCCGTTCTGCCTGTAATGCTTCTACCAGCATTTCAAAAGGTAAGTTCTGATGAGCGTATGCCTCCATTGCCATGTCACGGACGCGAGTCAGTAATTCGCTAAAACTGCGATCGCCTGATATCTCTGTCCGCATGACTAAGGTATTGACAAAAAAGCCTATTAACCCTTCTATTTCGGAGCGATCGCGGTTAGCAATTGGCGAACCCACCAAAATATCTTCTTGTCCGGTGTAGCGATAAAGCAGGGTATTATAAGCCGCCAACAAAGTCATAAACAAAGTCACCCCCTGTTGTTGACTCAGTTTGCTTAGTTGTTGAGTTAACTCAACAGACAGGGCAAACTCAAGATATGCGCCATTGAAAGTCTGCACAGCAGGTCTGGGTCTGTCTGTGGGTAGTGGCAAGAAGGCAGGTGCATTAGCCAATTGTTCTTTCCAGTAACTCAATTGGTTGTTGAGTACTTCCCCCACTAACCATTGTCTTTGCCAAATTGCAAAATCTGCGTACTGAATTGGCAGTGGTAATAAGGGTGACGGTTGACCTTGAGAATAAGCATTATACAGCGCTTGTAATTCCTCAACAAACACACCTATTGACCAGCCATCACTAACAACGTGATGGATAGACACTGATAACCACTGTTCTATAGGAGACAACACCACTAATGTGGCTCTGATTAATGCATCATGAGCTAAGTCAAAAGGCTCAATTGCTTGTTGTTGGACTAATTTCTGTGCAGCTATTTCTTGTTCTGTTAAGGCTAAATGCTGCAATTCAACAACTGTCAGTGACCAATTCGGTTCTATTTGATGAATGATTTGAGTTGGTTTTCCATCAACGGAAACAAAATTAGTGCGTAATGCTTCGTGGCGATGAATAATTTCCTTGAAGCTTTGTTCCAAAGCAGCAATATTCACACTTCCGACAAAGCGCAACCCAATTGGGATGTTGTAGAAGGGACTGTCCGGCTCGAACTGGTCTAAAAACCACAAACGCTGTTGAGCATAAGACAATGGTAGTTCTGCATTGTTTGTCCGCCTTAAGATGGGTGGTGCGGCAAGTTCTAAGTCTTGTTGCTGTAATTGCTGAATTAATTGTGCTAACTCTGCAATTGTTGGTGCAGCAAATAACGAACGTAATGGCAGTTCTACTTTCAAGCTGCTACGGATACGAGAGACGAGTTGCGTTGCTAATAGGGAGTGTCCTCCCAAGGTAAAAAAGTTATCATATCTGCCTACAAGCTCTATTTTTAGGACTTCTTGCCAAATAAGTGCCAGGATTTCTTCTAGGGGCGTGCGTGGAGCTACATATTTATCTGATAATGTACCACTTGGCTCTGGTGCTGGTAAAGCGCGACGGTCTATTTTGCCGTTGGAGGTTAGGGGTAAAGATTCTAAGATGGCGATCGCACTTGGTACCATGTAGTCTGGTAGCCTTTCTTTGAGAAAGCTACGCAGTTCTTTAACTGTGGTTGTCTGCTCTGGTTGCAGTACGATGTACGAGACTAGGCGCTTATCACCAGGAATGTCTTCGCGGACGATGACTACAGATGTTTGCACATCTTTATGTTGACTTAGTGCTGCTTCGATTTCTCCCAATTCGACACGGAATCCACGGATTTTTACTTGATTGTCGATACGACCCAAGTATTCGATATTGCCATCTGGTAGATAACGAGCCAAATCTCCGGTTTTATACAGGCGAGGACTGGCAACTGGAGATTGCACTATTTTTCTCCTCCGCTCCCTTACCCCTCTGCTCCTCTGCTCCCCTGCTCCCCTGCTTCCACTGAAAGGGTTAGGGATAAACTTTTGTTCTGTTAACTCTGGGCGGTTGAGGTATCCTTTTGCTAATCCTGCACCACCGATGTGTAACTCTCCTGGTACACCCACAGGTACTGGTTGTAAGTTTTGGTCGAGTATGTAGATTTGCGTATTGGAAATTGGGCGACCAATAGGCACTGTCTTCAAATTGCTCTCTGGTTGACATTCCCAGAAGGTGACATCAATCGCCGCTTCTGTCGGCCCGTAGAGATTATGCAATTGACACCCTAAACAAGCAAAAAAGCGTTCTTGAAGTTCTTTTGGCAGTGCTTCACCACTACAAATAACTTGCTTCAAGCTACTGCAATCTTTTAAACCTTGTTCTTCTAGAAAAATCTGAAGCATCGAAGGAACAAAATGCAGTGTAGTAACTTGCTGTTCTTGTATTAGGTTGACCAAGTAACCACTATCTTTATGTCCACCTGGTTTAGCTACAACTAAACGCGCTCCAGTCAATAATGGCCAGAAAAACTCCCAAACGGAGACATCGAAGCTGAAAGGAGTTTTCTGTAAAACGCAGTCTATTTCTGTTAATTGATATGCTTGCTGCATCCACAGGAGGCGATTACAAATCCCTAGATGCGTATTTATTGCTCCTTTAGGCTTTCCGGTGGAACCCGAAGTGTAAATTACATAAGCCAAGTTACTAGCTTGCACAGCAGCGATTGGATTTTGCTGATTCGACTGGGGAATGATTTGCCAGTCGGTATCTAAGCAAACAACACGCGCTTGATGTTCTGGTAATTTCTCAATTAATTGCTGCTGACTCAGTAATACTGAAACTTGAGCGTCTTCGAGCATAAAACTCAAACGGTCTTGGGGATACTCTGGGTCAAGCGGTAAGTAAGCCCCACCAGCTTTGAGAATGCCCAACAATCCCACCACCATCTCCAAAGAGCGCTCCACACATATCCCCACCAGCACATCTGTGGACACTCCCAAAGAACGTAAGTAGTGCGCCAACTGGTTAGCACGACAATTTAATTCGTGATACGTCAATTGTTGATTCTCAAACACCACCGCGACTGCATCGGGTGTACGCTCTACTTGTTCTTCAAACAAATGATGAATACATTTATCTTGGGGATAATCTACTTGAGTATCATTCCACTCCACTAATAATTGTTGTTGCTCAGATGCTGTGAGCATTGGTAATTGAGAAATCCGCTCTTGGGGATTCGCCACAATTGCTTCAAGTAGAGTCACAAAATGACCAGTCATCCGTTTGATAGTGCTGCTATCAAATAAGTCAGTGTTGTACTCCCACCACCCGACGAGTCCATTGTTAGTGTTTTGCATTCCTAAGGTAAGGTCAAACTTAGCGATCGCACTTTCTATAGGCAATTCACTGACACTTAACCCAGTCAACTCTACTTCAGATGTGGGCGCATTATTAAGAACGAACATCACTTGAAATAGTGGTGTATGGCTCAAGTCCCGTTCTGGTTGCAATGCTTCCACTAGCATTTCAAAGGGCAAATCTTGATGAGCATAAGCGGATAATGCCATTTCCCGGATACGTGGGAGTAATTCGTTAAAACTGCGATCGCCTGATATCTCAGTCCGCATCACTAAAGTATTGACAAAAAAGCCAATTAACCCTTCAATTTCGGTGCGATCGCGGTTAGCAATTGGCGAACCCACCAATATATCTTCTTGTCCTGTGTAGCGATAAAGCAGGGTATTATAAGCCGCCAACAAAGTCATAAACAAAGTCACCCCTTGCTTTTGACTTAACTGCACCAATCGTTGAGTTAGTTCACCAGACAGAGTAAATTCTTGATATGCACCATTGAAAGTCTGCACAGCAGGTCTGGGTCTGTCTGTGGGTAGTGGCAAGAAGGTGGGTGCATTCGCTAATTGTTGTTTCCAGTAACTCAATTGGCTGTTGAGTACTTGCCCTTGCAACCATTGTCTTTGCCAAATTGCAAAATCTGCGTACTGAATTGGCAGTGGTAATAAGGGTGACGGTTGACCTTGAGAATAAGCATTGTACAGTGCTTGTAACTCCTCGATAAACACACCTATTGACCAGCCATCACTGACAACGTGGTGCATACACAATACTAACCATTGTTCTGTATGAGACAGCACCAGTAATGTTGCTCTGATTAATGCTTCTGACTCTAAGTCGAAAGGAAGAAGTGCTTGTTGTTGGACTAATTTCTGTGCAGCAGTTTTTTGTTCTGTTACGGGTAAATGCTTTAACTCAACAACTGATAGTGTCCAAGGTATATTTTCCTGTTCCCTGTTCCCTGTTCCTTGTTCCCTCCAATTGTGAATGATTTGAGCAGCTTGTCCATCAACAATAATAAAGTTAGTACGTAATGCTTCGTGGCGATCAATAATTTCAATTAAACTTTGTTGTAGCGCGTCAACATTAAGAGTTCCGACTAAGCGTAACCCGAAGGGGATGTTGTATGAAGCACTGTTCGGCTCGAACTGGTCTAAAAACCACAAACGCTGTTGAGCATAAGACAGTGGTAAGTTTGCATTCTCTGCTCGCCTTAAAATGGGTGGTGCAGCAATTTCTAAGTCCTGTTGCTGTAACTGCTGAATGAATGGCGCTAATTCCGTAATTGTTGATGCAGCAAATAACTCACGTAATGGTAGTTCTATTTTGAAGCTAGTGCGGATGCGTGAAACCAGTTGCGTTGCTAAGAGTGAGTGTCCCCCAAGTTCAAAGAAATTATCGTAAATACCCACTTGCTCTACTTTCAAAACTTGCGCCCAGAGGAGTGCAAGCATTTCCTCAACGGGTGTACGCGGGGCGACATATTTTTCTAGAAGTGCGGTGTCTAAGTCTGGTTTTGGCAGGGCGCGGCGGTCTACTTTGCCGTTGGGAGTCAAGGGAAAAGATTCCAAGATTACTATTGCCGAAGGTATCATGTAATCTGGTAACTTTGCTTTGAGGAATTGACGTATTTCACCCATCGTAGGTTGACAGTCTTGATGCGTTACGATGTAGGCGACTAAACGTTTATCTCCAGGGGTATCTTCGCGCACAATCACACAAGCTCCCTGCACATCGCTGTGTTGGCTCAGGACTGCTTCAATTTCGCCCAACTCAATCCGTAAACCACGTATTTTTACTTGGTCGTCGATGCGTCCTAAGTATTCAATATTTCCATCGCTTAAATAACGTGCTTTATCTCCGGTTTTGTAGAGGCGCTCAGAAGAGGCAGAGGGGAAAGACTGCTCCCCTGCTCCCCTGCTTCCACCGAAGGGGTTTTGGATGAATTTTTCTTGTGTTAACTCGGTGCGGTTAAGGTATTCCCTAGCTAGACCATCTCCACCAATGTATAATTCTCCCGGTACACCAATACCCACTGGTTGTAGTTGGGAATCTAACAAATAGATTTGTGTGTTAGAAATTGGTTGCCCGATGGGAATAGTTGTCGCGCCTTCTGACACATCCTGCACCAAGTACCAGGAACTAAATGTTGTATTCTCTGTTGGCCCATAAACATGGAGTAGTCGCTGCGGCGCACCATTGTTGAGTACTTCTTTAACCCATTTAGGATCGACAGCCTCGCCGCCAAATAGAAGATGCCGTAGTGAATTGAAAGCAGAGGGGACTTCTTGAGCAATTTGATTGAACAGGGCAGTTGTCAAGAATAATATACTGATACTTTGCGATCGCATAAAGTCCGCAAAATCTTTGGGCGAAAGTGCCAAATCTTTGCTCACCCCTACCAACCGCGCTCCGTTCAGTAACGCTCCCCAAATTTCAAAGGTAGCAGCATCGAAGGCGTGATTTGAGGCTTGGGCAATTACGTCATCAGCAGAAATGTTGATATAGTTGGTTTCTTTGACCAGTCGAACTACACTTCGATGGATAATGCTCACACCTTTGGGTTGACCTGTAGAACCGGAGGTGTACATTACATAAGCTAAGTTATCAGCTGTGACGCTGGTAGTTGGGTTATTTTGTGTTTGTTGATTGATGATATCCCAGTTTGAGTCTAAGCAAATTACACTAGCGTTGCGTTCGGCAAAGCCGCGCCGGAGGCGTTCGCCTAGTTTATTAACTAGTTTTTCTTGAGTCAATATGACTGATAACTGAGTATCTTCGAGCATGAAGGTCAATCGCTCTTGAGGATATTCTGGGTTAAGTGGCACATAAGCACCACCCGCCTTGAGAATCCCCAATAGTCCCACAATCATTTCTAAGGAACGCTCTACACATATCCCCACCAGCGCATCAGCTTTCACACCCAAAGACTTCAGGTAGTGCGCCAACTGGTTAGCACGGCTGTTCAATTCGCGGTATGTGAGATGTTGATTCTCGTACACCACTGCGACTGCATCGGGTGTAAGCTCTACCTGCTCCTCAAACAACTGATGAATAGATTTATCCTGGGGATAGTTAGATTGGGTATCGTTCCATTCAACTAATAGCTGTTGCTGCTCAGATTCTGTTAGTATTGGCAGCTGGGAAATTCGTTGCTGAGGATTAGTAGCGTAGACGCAAAGCGGCTTGTCGTCAGACATCGCCTCAAGCATTGTTCTAAAATGACCCAGCATCCGGCTAATCGTCCCATCTTCAAACCGACTAGCATCGTACATCACCCTCAGCGATAATTGCTCACCAGGGGAAACTACAACCGCCAGAGGATAAGTTGTTTGTTCAATCCATCTAAAATTCGAGAGGGAAAAATTGCGATCGCCTTGTAGAGCAGAAGTATCAATAGGATAATTCTCAAAAACAACAATACTCTCAAACAAAGGCGTACCCTTGGGAACATCACTTAGCCCCTGAATCTCTGCTAATGAGCTATGGGAAAATTGCTCGGACTCAATCTGTTGCGCCTGTAAATCCTTCAACAAACCCAGCAATTCAGTCTTCTCGGAGATTTGTACCCGCACTGGCAGAGTATTGATAAATAACCCCACAATCGACTCTACACCAACAAGCTCAGGCGGACGACCAGATACAGTTGCGCCAAAAACCACATCTGTTTCTTGGCTGTAGCGAGACAGCAACAATCCCCAAGTCGCCTGCACCAAATTACTCATCGTCAATTGATGCTGTCTGACAAAAGACATTACTGCTGCTGTCGCTGGCACAGTTAAGTCAATTTGTTGTTCGCTATAGCCCGAATGTTTCTCCCGCATTGACAATGGTTTATCCACAGTCAAAGGAGTTGGTGTAGTAAAACCTTGGAGTTTTTGTCGCCAAAATTCTTTAGCTAAATCTCGATCCTGCTGCTGTAACCAAGCAATATAGTTGCGGTAGCTGACAGTTCCCGTATTAGATAAACTTTTACCCTGAGAAATAGCTTGATAAAACTCCAACAGGTCTTGGAAAACCAAAGGTGATGACCAGCCATCAAGTAATAAATGATGATGACACCAAACAAACTGATAAGTATCCCCATCCAACTGGATTAGATGTAGACGCATCAATGGCGCTTGCGACACTTGAAAACCCTGTTGTCGCTCAGAATCCAGAAAACTCTCTAATTGCTGTTGCTGCTCTTGTGTAGATAACTCCCGCCAGTCATAAGTTTCGACCGTCACATTTACCTGTCGATACACCACTTGAACTGGCTGGCTCAAAGACTCCCACAGAAACGCTGTGCGGAAGACGGGATGTCGAGCTACTACTTGCTGCCAAGCTTGCTCAAAGGTTTTTACATCTAGGTTTCCCGTCAAAATGCAAGTTATCTGCTCAAAATATACGCCTGAGTCTGGAGCATATAAACTTTCAAACAGCATCCCCTCTTGCATGGGAGATAAGGGATAAATATCTTCAATATTTTGGCGATTAGTTTTGCTAAGTTCTAATTTCATAAATTTTGTAATATCTGATCTATTTCTAGTTGGTTAAGTTGAATTAATGGGAAATCTGTAGGCGTATAACCTGCATTTTCTGTTAATAAACAATGAGCAATTAACTCTTGCAAAGTTTCGACAAATTCTTGAGCAACATTCTCAATCGTTTCGTGCTGATGTATATTGCTGCTGTATGTCCAATCTATTTGCAGTTTTTCGTTGATAATGATGGCATTAATATCTAGCAAATAATGGCGTTGACCTTGTAAACTCTGGCTGTTTCCGCTAGGTTCATTAGCTATTTGCATCAGAGAGGATGTATTGACAACTTGAGCAAATTGTCCCAAATAGTTGAAGCTAATTTCTGCCTGGGGAATTTTTTCTAATTGGGTGCTAATTTCTGAATCAATATTTAGATAACGCAATAAGCCATAGCCAATGCCTTTATTAGGAATTGCACGTAATTGTTCCTTGACGGATTTTAACGCAGTACCAAGATCATCTATAGTTCCCAGTTCCACAACAACTGGGAAAATCGTTGTAAACCAACCAACGGTGCGTGATAAGTCTACACCATCAATGATCTCCTCCCGCCCATGACCTTCTAAGTTGAATAACACTGACTCAGAGTTAGTCCATTCGCTTAACACCAGTACTAAGGCAGTTAACAAGATATCGTTTATTTGCGTTTTATAAGCTTTCGGAACATCTTGTAAAAGTGAAAGGGTTTCAGCTTCATCTAATAATACTGATATTGTCCTAGCCGATGCAGTAGTGTTTATTCCTTGTGCATAGTCTACCGGGATGGAGTCAACTGTATCGTAAGATGGACTCAACCAATAATCTAGTTCTGATTTCAAGACTTCTGATTGTGCATATTCTGTCAGTTGTTGTGACCAATCTTTGAAGGATGTAGTTTTTGCAGGTAGCTGAATGGTTTTGCCTTGACTGAGTTGCTGGTAAGCTGTCTGCAAATCTTCTAATAATATCCGCCAAGAAACACCGTCTACTACGAGGTGGTGAATAGTTATCAGTAATCGCGCTTTTTTGTCAATACCCAACCAGAAAAATGCTATTTGTACGAGATTTTCTGAAAGATTTAAACTCGCCTGTAATTCATTGGCTGTGGTTTCAATGACAGTTTCTATCTCAGTTTCTGGAACTGTCAATAAGTCAAAACGGGGGATAGTAATATTATCTGTTGGCGCAGCATGAATCTGCTGCCATATTGTATCTGTTTGGGTGAATCTTAGCCTTAGAGCATCGTGATGTTTTAGTAGTTGCAGCCATACTTGCTCTAATATTTCTAGGTCGAGGTCTGATGGTACTGTGAGGAGAAATGATTGATTAAAGTGGTGTTTTTCTGGTAATTTCTGTTCAAAAAACCAGTATTGAATTGGTGTTATGGGTAATGTCCCTGTGACTAATCCTTGTTCAATTGCAAGTGCTTTTGTTGTACCTGCGACTGTGGCTAATTGGGCGATGGTTTGATTGGCAAATAGTTGTTTGATTGTCAGTTCTATTCCGGTAACTTTTGCTCTGCTGATGATTTGAATACTGAGGATGGAATCTCCTCCTAGCTCAAAAAAGTTATCGTGTATGCCTATTTGCTCTACTCTTAATACTTGCTCCCAAATTTGAGCTAATTTTTCTTCAATGGGGGTGCGTGGTGCTACTAGGCTGCTTTCTATTCCTGTGCGTGCTTCTGGTTCTGGTAAGGCACGACGGTCTATTTTGCCGTTGGGGGTAAGCGGTAGGGATTCTAGGGTGACGATCGCACTTGGTACCATATATTCTGGTAGCTTTTCTTTGAGGAAGCTACGCAATTGGCTAACTGTGGGTGTTATCTGTGGCTGCGGTACTACATAAGCGACTAAACGTTTATTTCCGGGAATGTCTTCGCGGACGATGACTACAGATGTTTGCACATCACTATGTTGGCTTAATGCTGCTTCGATTTCTCCCAACTCAATGCGGAAACCCCGGATTTTTACTTGATTATCGATGCGCCCCAGGTATTCGATATTGCCATCTGGTAGATAACGTGCTAAGTCCCCTGTTTTATACAACCGTTCTCTCCCCCTGCTCCCCTGCTCCCCTGCTCCCCTGCTTCCTTGGAAGGGGTTGGGGATAAATTTTTCTTGCGTTAACTCTGGAAGGTTGAGGTATCCTTTTGCTAATCCTGCACCACCAATATGCAGTTCTCCTGGTACACCCACAGGTAGTGGTTGTAAGTTTTGGTCGAGTATGTATATCTGGGTATTGGAAATTGGACGACCAATAGGGACAACTTGTGGATAAATCTCACGCTGACAATTCCAAAAAGTTGCATCAATACAAGCCTCTGTTGGGCCGTAGAGATTGTGTAAATTTACATCTAGTTTACTTAACAAGCTTTCTTGCAGAGTAACGGGTAAGACTTCACCGCCACAGAAGACGTGTTTGAGGGAGTGACAAGTTTCGATTCCTCCCTGCTCTAAAAGCATTTGCAGTAAAGATGGAACAAGTTGAATAGTAGTTACCTGCTGCTGGGCGATTAACTTTAAGAGATAAGCACTGTCAGTATGACCTCTGGATTCAGCTATTAACAACTGTCCACCTGCTAACAATGGAGCATAGAATTCCCAAACTGAGGCATCAAAGCCAAAGGGAGTTTTTTGTAGTACTTTGTCTTCTTTAGTCAGGGGGAATGTTGCTTGCATCCAAAACATGTGGTTGCAAAGGTTACTATGAGATAGTATTACCCCCTTCGGTTGACCAGTAGAGCCAGAAGTATAAATCACATAAGCTACGTTACTAGCTTGCACCTGGGCAATTGGATTCTCTTGGCTAGACTTAGCGATCGCAACCCAGTCTTTATCTAAGTGGACTACACGCGCTTGATGTTCAGGTAATTTCTCAACTAGATGCTGTTGGGTAAGTAGCACCGAAACTTGAGCATCTGCGAGCATAAAACTCAGACGGTCTTGGGGATACTCAGGGTCAAGTGGTACGTAAGCCCCACCCGCCTTGAGAATGCCAAGTAATCCCACCACCATCTCTAAAGAACGCTCCACACATATCCCCACCAGCACATCGGCGGACACTCCCAAAGACTGCAAGTAATGCGCTAACTGGTTAGCACGACAATTCAACTCGTGGTAGGTCAATTGTTGATTCTCAAACACTACCGCTACAGCATCGGGGGTGCGTTCCACTTGTTCTTCAAACAACTGATGGATACATTTATCTTGGGGATAATCTACGCTTGTATCATTCCACTCAACTAATAATTGTTGCTGCTCCGATGCTGTGAGCATTGGTAATTGAGAAATCCTCTCGCTGGGATTGGCGACAATACTTTCCAGCAGTGTCACAAAATGACCAGTCATTCGCTCAATGGTGTTGCTATCAAACAAATCAATGTTGTATTCCCACCCTCCCACTAGTCCGGTGCTAGTGTTTTCCATTGATAAGATAAGATCAAACTTGGCGATCGCACTTTCTATAGGCAAAGAACTGACACTTAACCCAGTCAACTCTACTTCAGATGTGGGCGCATTATTGAGAACGAACATCACCTGAAATAGTGGTGTATAGCTGAGATCCCGTTCTGGCTGCAATGCTTCCACCAACATTTCAAAGGGCAAATCTTGATGAGCGTATGCGGATAATGCCATTTCCCGGATATGTGGGAGTAATTCGTTAAAACTAGGATTAAGAGATAAATCAGTCCGCATCACCAAAGTATTGACAAAAAAGCCAATGAGTCCTTCTATCTCGGTGCGATCGCGGTTAGCAATTGGTGTCCCCACCAAAATATCTGTTTGTCCTGTGTAGCGATAAAGCAGAGTATTATATGCCGCCAACAGAGTCATAAACAAAGTCACCCCTTGCTTTTGACTCAGCTGCACTAACCGTTGAGTTAGTTCACTCGACAAAGCAAACTCAAGATATGCGCCATTGAAAGTCTGTACAGCAGGTCTAGGTCTATCTGTGGGTAATGGCAAGAACGTAGGTGCATTTGCCAATTGTTGTTTCCAGTAACTTAATTGGTTTTGTAGAACCTCCCCTTGCAACCATTGTCTTTGCCAAATTGCGAAATCTGCATACTGAATCGGCAGTGGTAATAAGGGTGAAAGTTCACCTTGAGAATAAGCATTGTACAGTGCTTGTAACTCCTCAATAAACACACCTATTGACCAGCCATCACTGACAACGTGGTGCATACACACTAATAACCACTGCTCTGTAGAAGACAGCACTATTAATGTCGCTCTGATTAATGCATCATGAGCTAAGTCAAAAGGAAGAAACGCTTGTTCTTGGACTAATTTCTGTGCAGCAGTTTTTTGTTCTGTTAAAGGTAAATGCTTTAAGTCAACAACTGATAGTGTCCAGGGTATATTTTCCTGTTCCCTGTTCCCTGTTCCCTGTTCCCTCCAATTGTGAATGATTTGAGTAGCTTGTCCATCAACTGTGATGAAGTTAGTGCGTAATGCTTCGTGGCGATGAATAATTTCAATTAAGCTTTGTTCTAAGGCGACAACATTAAGAGTTCCTACTAAACGCAACCCGAAAGGAATGTTGTATGAGGCACTGTTCGGCTCAAACTGGTCTAAAAACCATAAACGCTGTTGAGCATAAGATAGTAGTGTTTCTGCATTCTCTGCCCGCTTTAAAATGGGTGGTGCGGCAAGTTCTAAGTCTTGTTGCTGCAACTGTTGAATGTTATGCGATAATTCAGCGATCGTTGGTGCAGCAAATAGCGATCGCAATGGCAGTTCTACTTTCAAGCTGCTACGCACACGGGAAATAAGTTGCGTTGCGAGTAGTGAGTGTCCCCCTAGCTCAAAGAAGTTATCATGTCTGCCTACAAGGTCTACTTTTAGGACTTGTTGCCAAATCAGTGACAGTATTTCTTCGATGGGGTTGCGTGGGGCGACATATTTCTCTAATAATTCACTACTTGGCTCTGGTGCTGGTAAAGCGCGACGGTCTATTTTGCCATTGGGGGTTAGGGGTAAAGACTCCAGGATAACTATTGCCGAAGGAACCATGTAGTCTGGTAACTTTTCCTTGAGGTTGCTACGTAGTTCGCTAATTGTGAGTGTTACTTGTGGTTGAGGTACGATGTAGGCAACTAAGCGCTTGTCACCAGGAGTATCTTCACGAGCTATGACACATGATGCTTGCACATGAGGATGCTGGCTCAGTGCTGCTTCTATTTCTCCCAACTCAATGCGGAATCCCCGGATTTTTACTTGGTTATCGATACGTCCCAAGTATTCGATATTGCCATCTGGTAAATAACGAGCCAAGTCCCCAGTTTTATAAAGTCGGGAACTGGGGATTGGGGACTGGGAATTGGAAAGAACTTCTGCGCCCCTGCTCCCCTGCTCCTCTGCTCCCCTGCTTCTACCAAAGGGATTGGGAATGAATTTTTCTTGTGTTAACTCTGGTCGTTTCAAGTAGCCTCTTGCTAATCCTGCACCACCAATGTGCAGTTCTCCTGGTACACCTACAGGTACTAGTTGTAAGTTGTGGTCTAGTATGTATATCTGGGTATTGTCAATTGGGCGACCAATAGAAATCAAGCTCTCACTGGATTCGAATTGACATATTGATGACCAAATAGTAGCCTCTGTTGGCCCATAAAGGTTCCACAAAGAAGCGCTCCTAGCAAGTAATTTACTAACTAGATCCCAAGGTAAAGCTTCACCCCCGCAAAGTATTTTTAGATCGCTAAATTGGTAGTTGGAGTCTAAAAGCAATCTCCAAGTAGCTGGAGTTGCTTGCATAATTGTTGCCTTAGACTTAACTAGCAAATCACATAACTCTCTTCCATCAAGGGTCACGTCACGACGGGCTATGACTAGACATGCACCTACAGTTATAGGCAGAAAAATTTCTAAGGCAGCAATATCAAAGGAAATAGTAGTGATTGCAAGCAGTGTATCTTGTTTTGTTATTCCTGGGCGCTGCTGCATGGCAGATAGGAAATTGCTCACAGCCGTATGTGAAATTTGCACACCTTTGGGCTGGCCTGTAGAACCGGAAGTATAAATCACATAAGCTAAGTTACTAGCTTGGACATTAGTGATGGGATTTCCTTGAGGTAACTGAGAAATAAACTGCCAGTTAGTATCCAAGCTTACAAGCTGCGCCTGACATTGAGGTAATTTTTCAACTAAATGCTGTTGGGTAAGCAGCACTGAAACTTGAGCATCTTCTAAGATAAAGCTCAGACGCTCTTGGGGATACTCTGGGTCAAGTGGTACGTAAGCTCCACCCGCCTTGAGAATACCAAGTAATCCCACCAGCATCTCTAAAGAACGCTCTACACATATCCCCACCAGTATGTCGGCTCCCACACCCAAAGACTGCAAATAATGCGCCAACTGGTTAGCACGACAATTCAATTCGTGGTACGTCAATTGTTGATTTTCAAATACCACCGCGACGGCATTGGGTGTACGCTCTACTTGCTCTTCAAACAACTGATGGATACATTTATCTTGGGGATAATCGACTTGAGTATCATTCCACTCCACTAATAACTGTTGCTGCTCAGATGGTGTGAGCATTGGCAATTGGGAAATCCGCTCGCTGGGATTTGCCACGATCGCTTCAAGTAGAGTCAGAAAATGACCAGTCATCCGTTCGATAGTGCTGCTATCAAACAAGTCAGTGTTGTATTCCCACCACCCAAAGAGTCCATTGGGAGTATTTTCCATTGATAAAGTTAAATCAAACTTTGACGTGGTGATTTCTATTGGCAAGCCACTGACACTTAACTCAGTCAACTCTATTTCAGACATGGGAGCGTTCAGGAGAACGAACATCACTTGGAACAATGGTGTATAGCTGAGATCCCGTTCTGGTTGCAATGCTTCCACCAACGTCTCAAAGGGCAAATCTTGATGAGCATAAGCGGATAATGCCATTTCTCTGAGGCGCAGGAGTAATTCTTTAAAACTGGGGTTCCCTGCTAAATCAGTCCGCATCACTAAGGTATTGACAAAAAAGCCAATGAGTCGTTCTAGCTCGGTGCGATCGCGGTTGGCAATTGGTGTCCCCACCAAAATATCTTCTTGTCCGGTGTAGCGATAAAGCAGGGTGTTATATGCGGCCAACAAAGTCATGAACAGAGTACAATCTTGCTGTTGACTTAGCTGCAACAACCGTTGAGTTAACTCAACAGACAGAGTAAACACATGATATGAGCCATTGAAAGTCTGCACAGCAGGTCTGGGTCTATCTGTGGGTAGTGGCAAGAATGTGGGTGCATTTGCCAACTGTTTTTCCCAGTAACTCAAATGGTTTTGTAGTACCTCTCCTTGCAACCATTGTCTTTGCCAAATTGCAAAATCTGCGTACTGAATCGGCAGTGGTGTTAAAGGTGACGGTTGACCTTGAGAATAAGCATTGTACAGTGCTTGTAGCTCCTGGACAAACACACCTATTGACCAGCCATCACAGACAACGTGGTGCATACACACTAATAAGCACTGTTCTTTTGAAGACAGCATTACTAATGTCGCTCTAATTAAGGCATCATGACCTAAGTCAAAAGGCTCAATTGCTTTTTGTTCTAGTAATTTCTGTGCAGCAGTTTGTTGTTCTGTTAAGGGTAAATGCTGCAAGTCAACAACTGCAACTGTCCAATTCGTTTGAGTTTGAATTATTTGTGTTGGCTTTCCATCAACAGTAACAAAGTTGGTGCGTAAGACTTCATGGCGATCGATAAGTTCTTTTAAACTTTGTTCTAAGGCGGCAACATTAAGAGTTCCTACTAGACGCAAACCAAGGGCGATGTTGTATAAGGCACTGTTCGACTCTAACTGGTTTAAAAACCATAAACGCTGTTGAGCATAAGACAGTGGTATTTCTGTATTCTCTACCCGTCTTAAGATGGGTGGTGCTGACAGTTCTATATTTTGCTGCTGTAACTGCTGAATTGATGGTGCTAACTCGGCAATTGTTGGTGCAGCAAATAACTCACGCAATGATATCTCTACTTTTAATCTGCTACGCGCACGGGAGATGAATTGCGTTGCTAGTAGGGAATGTCCTCCTAGTTCAAAGAAGTTGTCATGTCTGCCTACAAGCTCTAATTTCAGAACTTGTTGCCAAATTACTGCGAGGATTTCTTCGATGGGGGTGCGCGGAGCTACATATTTCTCTGATAATTCACTACTTGGCTCTGGTAGAGCGCGACGATCTATTTTGCCGTTGGGGGTTAGGGGTAAAGATTCTAAGATGGCGATCGCACTTGGTACCATGTATTCTGGTAGCTTTTCTTTGAGGAAGCTACGCAGTTCTTTAACTGTGGCTGTCTGCTCTGGTTGCAGTACGATATAGGCTACTAGGCGCTTGTCATCAGGAGTATCTTCACGGGCTATGACACATGATGCTTGCACATGAGGATGTTGGCTTAGTACTGCTTCGATTTCTCCCAACTCAATGCGAAATCCCCGGATTTTTACTTGGTTGTCGATACGACCCAAGTATTCGATATTGCCATCTGGCAGATAACGTGCTAAATCCCCAGTTTTATATAATTTTGAATTTTGAATTTTGAATTTTGAATTATTGAAGGGATTGGGGATGAATTTTTCTTGTGTTAATTCTGGGCGATTCAGATAACCTCGTGCTAATCCCACACCACCAATGTGCAGTTCTCCTGGTACACCAATTGGTACTGGTTGTAATTGTGAATCTAAAATGTAGATTTCTGTATTGGCAATTGGACGACCAATGGTAATTTTTTCGTCCTCTGGAGTGCATTTGGCGATCGCTGCACAAACACTCGCTTCTGTCGGGCCGTAGGCGTTGAAGAAGTTTCTGCCTTTTGACCATTGTCGCATCAGTTCCAGAGGACAGGCTTCTCCGGCAACAACGATCGCTTGCAATGTTGGCAGTTCTTCTACTGGCAGGACTGCTAAGGCTGATGGTGGTAGGGTAACATGGGTAATGCCATCATTCTTTAATCGCTCAATTAAAGGCATACCCGGCATTATCGAGTCTTTTGTTCCTAAGTAAAGTCTTGCCCCAGATCCCAAAGCCATCAGGATTTCTGATATGCAAGCATCAAAACTGAAGGAGGCAAACTGGAGAACTCGACTATCACCAGACAAGCCGAAAACCTGAATTTGAGCTTGAGCAAGATTGCACAATCCACTATGCTCAACCATTACCCCTTTGGGTTTGCCTGTGGAGCCAGATGTGTAAATTACATTCGCTAGATCGGTACTCTTTACTACCTCAATAGGGTTATTCTGTTTGTTTTGCAGAATTTCTGACCAGACTTCATCTAAACAAATCAGTTTTGCCTGATACTCAGGTAGTCGATCCAGGAGTCGCTGTTGACTTATTAATACTGGAACTTGAGCATCTGCAAGCATAAAGTTCAGACGGTCTTTGGGATATTCTGGGTCAAGTGGTACGTAAGCCCCACCCGCCTTGAGAATGCCAAGTAGTCCCACCACCATCTCTAAGGAGCGCTCTACACAAATCCCCACCAGCACGTCGGGTTTCACACCCAAAGACTGCAAGCAATACGCCAACTGGTTAGCACGGCTGTTTAATTCGCGGTACGTCAATTGTTGATTCTCAAACACCACCGCCACAGCATCAGGTGTACGCTCTACCTGTTCTTCAAATAACTGATGAATACATTTATCGAAGGCGTAGTCTACTTGAGTATCATTCCACTCAACTAATAACTGCCGTTCTTCAGATTGTGTGAGCATTGTTAATTGGTCAATTCGTTGCTGTGGATTTGCCACAATTGCTTCGAGCAAAGTTACAAAATGCCCCATCATCCGCGCGATCGCACTGTCATCAAATAAGTCGGTGTTATAATTCCACGTACCTTTGAGTGAGTCTGTGCCCTCAAAAATAGTTAAGGTTAAATCAAAGGCGGCTCCTTTAGACTCTGGAATCATTGATTCCAAAATCAAATCATCATTAATATCTATATTCTGGTAAGAGCAATTCCAAATTAAGGCTATCTGATAGAGTGGCGAAAAACTGGGGTTGCGGACAGGTTGCAGTTGCTCTACCAGCAGAGGAAAGGGATAATCTTGATGGTCTTGGGCATCTAATACACAAGAGTGCGATCGCTCTAGCAACTCTTTAAAAGTCGGTTTTCCTGAAATGTCTCCTCGCAAGACCACAGGATTAGTAAAATAACCCACAATATTTTCAAATTCTGAACGGCTCCGATTCACCATTGGAGAGCCAATTAAAATATCTTCTTGATTGGTATAACGTCGTAATAGTATTTGTAATGCTGTTAATAAAAGAACATATAGAGACGCACCTTCTCTGGTCGCCAATTCTGTGAGCTTTTGCCGCAGTTCTTTCTCAACAGTAAAAAAGCGGGAAGCACCATTGTAGGTTTTGGTCTGAGGTCTTGGTCGATCTGTTGGCAAATTTAGTAATGGCAACTCACCAGATAGTTGTTGCTGCCAGTAAGTCCACAAACTTTCTCCATGTGAACTGGCGAGCATTTGCTCTGAGCATTTGACGTAATCTTGATATTGATAATTTTGTGTTGATAGTTGGACTGTTTCACCTGTGGCGTAGGCGTAGCCCGTCGTAGACATCGCTTTATACAAAGCTCTCAGTTCGCCAATTATGATTTCTAAAGAACAAAAATCTCCCACTATCTGATGTAGCGTGATTAAGAGAATATGTTCTTTTGTTGCTAATTTATCAGTTTTAATATGGTTAATTAATAAATCAAACCGCAATATTGGCCCTTGTTCTAAGTTGAAAGGGCGATCGCTCTTTTCTGAAAGCCAGTTGTTTACATCATCTTGTCCAAGCTCGAAAGCTTCTTGGATGCTAAAGTCAACTTGCTGATTTTCGTGAACTGTTTGCACAGGTTCCCCGTTAATGGTTGCAAAAGTAGTCCTTAAAAGTGGATGCCTTTCAACTAAAGCTTGTGCTGCCTGCTTTAGGGCAAGAATATCTAAATTTGTAACTAATTTTGCTGCATACGTGACATTGTAAGCAGTACTGTTGGGTGCTAATTGATATAAAAACCAGAGTGACTTTTGACCGTGAGAGAGGGGATAATTTGCAGTCTGAGCGGTACTCTGGGATAAAATTTGGATAATTTCTGGTTCAGATTGCTGAATTTCGCGCAATAACTCAGGGGTTAGGGAGTTTTCAGGCGATCGATAGCGCAGTTTGTCTCCATCAACCCAAAGTTCAACATTCTTTGCTGAAAGATTTTCTAGAAGCTTTATTAAATTCATGATTTTACTCTAATAGATACTAATTTTAATAAATTAATATTTTCCTCTAAAGCTATCTTGAATTTTTACAGTCTTAGCTAAGAGTAAAGTTAATATTAACTAGACTTTCTGATAGTAATAAGTATCAAAAATTTGCTTTTCAAATGATATATTTTACTAGTTTTCAATAAAAGTTGACTTTTAAATAAGCGGAGTTTGTTTATTTAAAGCTGTACTTTTTAATTGAACTTATGAATTATCTCACCTTAGTCAACAAAATACAATACCAATTAAGACAGTTAAGCGGACAGTTAAGCGGACAGTTAAGACAGTTAAGACAGTTAAGAGATATCCGCTCGGTAAATTGGGGTAAAAACAAAAAATAAAATGTAAATTGGTTTATACTGCGTTATAGAATATGAAACATTGCTGAAAACTTATTAACTGCTGTCAACTCTCGACACCAAGGAGCTTACAGCAGATTAATAAATCGGTCAGTTAGTAGAAAAGTTGGGCTAAATAATACCTTCACAAGCATGTTTACAGATTTGTGATAAGCCTATTTTTCTCCAAAAAACCCAATAATTACACTAGGACAATTTGCTACTTTATTTATGGCTACAATGCTTATTTAGTAAGAAATTGAGCCTTAACACAACTTCCATATAACTATTTTAATTATTAGCTAAAGTCTTAGTTTAGTCTCAGAATATGCCAACCCAAGTTGTTCAAGCTCAACCTTCAACAAATGCTTTTTTAGGTTTTCTTCAATTTTGGAAAGACGTAAAAGCAGTCGCACAACCTTACTGGTATCCAAACGAGCCAGGAGATAGAGCATTCTCAGAAGTGATTCGCTCATGGGGAATGCTTATTCTCCTAATATTATTAATAATTGTCCTTGTTGGTGCAAATGTTTGTAATAGCTTTATTAATCGCTATTTGGCAGATATCATCATTCAAGAGAAGGAAATCTCTAAATTTTATGATGCTTTACTGCTTTATGGTTCAGCTCTAGCATTGGGAACTCTCTTAGCCGGGTTCTCCAGACTAGTGAGAAAAAAAATTGCTTTAGATTGGTATCAATGGCTGAATAATCAGATTTTATCAAAATATTTAAACAGTCGAGCTTATTATAAAATTAACTTTACATCTAGTATTGATAATCCAGATCAACGCTTATCTCAAGAAATCGAACCCATTGCAAGTAATGCTTTAAGTTTTTCAGCTACTCTCCTAGAAAAAATCCTGGAGATGACAGCTTTTTTATTAGTTCTTTGGTCAATCTCTCAGTCTGTTGCACTGATTTTAGTTAGTTATACGGTTATAGGCAATTTTATTGCTGTCTACTTGACCCAAGAATTAAATAAAATTAATCGACAAGAACTCGAAGCGAAAGCTGAGTACACCTATTGCCTGACTCATTTCCGCACTCATGCTGAATCAGTAGCTTTCTTCCGAGGAGAGAACCAAGAATTAAATATTATTAACCGCCGATTTAGCAATTTGATAAAAAATGCTAAACGCAAAATTGATTGGGAGAAGAACAATGAGATTTTTAATAGAGGTTATCAATCTGTAATTCAAATATTTCCATATATAGTATTTGGGCCTTTACAGATTAGAGGTGAAATGGAGTTTGGAGAAATTATCCAAGCGTCTGTATGTTGCTATTTTTTCGCTAATGCTTTGGGTGAGTTAATCAATGAATTTGGGAATTCTGGAAGATTTTCTAGCTATGTTGAACGGTTATCCGAATTTTCAGATGCGTTAGAAGCTGTTACCAAAGAACCAGAGCATATAACTACCATTAAAACAATAGAAGAAAATCAGATCGCTTTTGAGAATGTCACCTTACAAACGCCCGATTATGAACAGGTAATTGTTGAAGATTTATCACTGTCTGTCAAAGCAGGAGAAGGTTTATTGATTGTTGGGCCGAGTGGTCGAGGTAAAAGTTCTCTATTGAGAGCGATCGCTGGTTTGTGGAATGCGGGGACTGGCCGTTTGGTACGACCTCCATTAGAAGAAGTTTTATTTTTACCCCAACGTCCTTACATAATTTTAGGAACCTTGCGCGAACAGTTGCTTTATCCTACTACAAATAGTCAGATGACTGACGCAGAACTTACAAAAGTTTTGCAACAAGTCAACCTACAAAACTTGCTAAGTCGAGTCGATAGCTTCGATACAGAAGTTCCTTGGGAGAACATACTATCGCTAGGAGAACAACAACGTCTGGCTTTCGCACGATTATTAGTTACCCATCCAAGGTTTACGATATTAGATGAAGCAACAAGTGCCTTGGATTTAAAAAATGAAGGAGGTTTATACCAACAGTTACAAGATACGAAAACAACGTTTATTAGTGTTGGGCATCGAGAAAGTCTATTTGATTATCATCAATGGGTTCTGGAACTTACAGAAGATTCCAGTTGGCAACTTATGAGAGTACAAGATTACCGGGAGCAGAAAGGTCAAAAAGTAAGTATTACTAAATCCACCGCAAATGTCCAAATAAAAATAGATGATTCATCTCAAGATAAGTCCCTAAATGATTCAGAGAGCAGCACAACTAAAAAGCTAAGTCATAAGGAAATGAATGAATTAACCTACTATTCTGTTTCCACTATTAGAAGTAAGGCAAGCAAAGGGGAGTTTATCACTACTAGGGATGGCATTACCTATGGATATGATAAAGATCCAAAAATATTGAAATGGGTGAGAGTTTAGCGGCTGAAGGTAATTTACTTTTTTCCTATAAAAGGTAAAAGTAGCGGTGTGATGTAGAAGATATTGTGAGATGGAAATATATCAATCAGAAAGAAATCATGGTGCTAATTACCAAAGTCGATGAATTATTCATCCGGTGGAATAAACCTAATTCCCCTGGCTGTGCTATTGCTGTTATTCAGAATGAGGAGATAATTTACCAACGCGGTTATGGTATGGCTAACTTGGAATACAACATTCCCATAACCTCTAATTCTGTATTTGATATCGCTTCCAACTCCAAGCAATTTACAGCAATGTGTATCGTCTTACTAGCCAGACAAAAATTGCTTAACTTAGATGATGAGTTACAAAAATATATTCCAGAAATTCCTCAATATAGTCATTCTATTACTATCCGCTATTTAATCGACCACACCAGTGGTTTACGTGACTATTTACATTTAATGTTATTTGCTGGAATGAGGTTTGAAAATAAGTATTCAAACGAAGAAATTATTGCCTTAATTGCTCGACAACAAAGCTTAAATTTCGAGCCTGGAACTGAGCAATTATACTGTAATTCTGGCTACATTTTACTAGCAGAAATTGTGAGACGCGTCTCTGGCAAATCTTTACGTGTATTTGCCCAAGAACATATTTTTGCCCCGCTAGGAATGAAAAATACCCATTTTCACGATAACTTTAGAGAAATCGTGAAAAATAGAGCCGATGGATACGCTCCAAAAGATGGAGAGGGTTTTCAGATCGATATGTCTTTTCACGATTTCTGTGGAGATGGACAGCTTTATACAACTATCGAAGATTTACTACTTTGGGATCGAAATTTCTATCACAATATCTTAGGTGGATACGGACAAGATTTAATTGAAGAGATAACTACTCCACGCCAACTCAATAATGGCGAAATTATATCAGGTGCATTTGGGTTGCAGATTGGCGATCGCGGCGGCTTAAAAACAATTAGTCATGGAGGCTCTTGGACGGGTTATCGGAGTGATTTTATTCGATTTCCCGAACGCCAGTTTTCTGTTATCTGTCTGGCTAATTTAAGTACACTTAAGCCGACTAAATTAGCTTTTCAAGTTGCTGATATATATTTAGAAAATGATTATATTGAAAATATTACTAAACCTATTTCGCGTTCTATTAGCTCTATTAATTTACCTGTAGTGGAGCTACAACTTAAAGCTGGATTTTATCATAACCCCACGACTGGAAGCATATTGGAGTTAGAGATAAAAAATGGAAAATTAATGGCTAAACTAGCGTGGATGTATTTTCAACTTATTCCAATTGACACAAATCATTTTCAATCTGTCGATAATGAAATTGACTATGATATTGAGTTTTCTGAAGATATTATTCACCTGATAGGAAAATTAGATATTGGTGATGGTATTAAAACCTACACCTTTGAAAAAATACTAGATTCTCCAAAAGATATATTAGCAGATTATCCTGGTACTTATTATTCTGCTGAATTAGAGCGCGACTTTAAAATAAATCTACTAGATAATAAATTATATTATAAGAGCAAAGGCTATCCACCATCTCATCTCATAGTTGCTGGACAAAATGCTTTTCTTAGATATTTTACATATGTAGATAAGTTTGAATTGGTGCGAGATCGAGAAGGTCAAGTTATCGGTTTATATCGTTGTTGTGACAGGGTACGAAGACTGTATTTTAGTAAACAGTAAATAATCAAGTTTGCACTCATCACAAGCAAACATAGCGTTGCTGAATATGAATTGAGTTTGACTAAAGCTGAAGTTTAAATTTAAATGCAAGGAGTTGTATTATGGCTGCTACTTCTAACCAGATTAAATCCAAAGTTTGGGACAATAAGCAAGAGTATCCCTTAACTATAGAGTCTTTAAGAATGTTGTGGGAAAACCGAATTCCTTTAATTCGGCTAAAAGAATTTGCTACACCCCAAGAGTGTGAGATGTTAGTCAATCAAGCTGAATTATTCAACTTTGATTGCTATCAAAATGTGAATCCCAAGATTGAGAGAATTGGTATCACAGTGTTTGAATATAATCGCATTAGTAAAGCAGCTTATTTTCAAGCAGTAGAACGCACAACTAAATTAAGAGACTGCATTATGGCAGCCTCTTTTAATCCATTAGAACGCTTAATGGTGAAAATTCGAGAGTGTACAGGCGCGACTGTACGAATTGCTTCGGAACCACTCTATGGTAGTTATTATGCAGGACTGATCAGAAAAATAGAGCAGGGTACTCAACTTCATATTGATTATGCTCCGTTAGAACAATCAAAATGGGAAATTGGTACAGTTATTTATCAACTTTCTTGGAATTTGTACTTGAAATTTTCTCCAAACAATCATGGTCAAACACGCATCTATGATCGCCAGTGGAAATCAGGAGATGAGCAATATAAACTCGACTCCTACGGCTATGGTGATACAGTAATTGCAGATGCAGACGCGATCGCTTTCCAACCTTATGTAGGAGATGTGTTCATTTTCAATACACGCAACTATCACACTGTTGAACCAATGGATGGACAACGTGTGACTTTCACCTCTGCGATCGGATTACTACCTAACGGTGAAATTATTTTGTGGTCTTGAAGCTGATAAGTAGGAAGCAATTTGGTAAACATAGTGAGGAACTGATTCATGCCCTTAGCAGCTGTGATGACTGCACCTAATCAACCAGTTGAAATCCAACAATTAGCAGAGCCGATTCTGGAAAAGGGTGGAATCATTCTTGAAACCTTATATAGTGAAGTTTGTGGAACTGATGTACATTTACTACATGGGCGTTTAGAGGGAGTACCATATCCCATCATCCCTGGACACTTCTCAGTTGGTCGTGTGGTGGAAACAGGTGGAGCAGTTAGTGATGTCAATGGTAAATTAATTCAGCCTGGAGCGATCGCTACTTTTTTAGATGTCCATGAAACCTGTTACAACTGCTGGTATTGTCTAGTAGCCAAAGCATCCACTCGCTGTCCACAACGCAAAGTTTATGGTGTCACCTACTCAGCAAATGATGGGTTACTAGGTGGTTGGTCTGAACTGATTTACCTCAAACCAGGGGTTAAAGTTCTAACTCTACCTGAAGAAGTGTCGCCAAAGCAATTCATTGCTGGGGGATGTGCTTTACCAACTGCACTACACGCTATAGATCGAGCGCAAATTCAAATTGGTGATGTTGTCGTGGTGCAGGGTTGCGGGCCTGTGGGTTTGAGTGTGGCAATTCTAGCTTTGCTCTCAGGTGCAGGCAAAGTAATTGTAATTGATAAATTTGAGAGCCGATTAGTAGTTGCCAAATCCTTTGGTGTCGATGAAACCCTTGCAATTAGGGCTGATGATCCACGACAACATATTGAGCGAGTTTTGGAATTGACAAACGGACACGGTGCTGATGTCACTATTGAAGCCACAGGCATTCCTATTGCTGTCAAAGAGGGCTTAAATATGACGAGGAATGGAGGCCGCTATGTTATTGTCGGGCATTACACAAATACGGGTGAAATACTCATCAATCCACACTTAGAGATTAATTTAAAGCATATTGATATTCGCGGAACTTGGGGAATTGATTTCAGCCATTTTTATAGAATGATTGAATTACTAAAACGTCATAGTGATTCCAGTAAAAATATTGCTTGGTCAAGCATAATTAGTCGTTCATATACACTACAAGAAATTAATCAAGCGCTGGCAGATGTAGAGCAAGGCTCTGTATTAAAAGCTGTGATTCAACCTAATCTATCTTGATGCCAATATATCAAATAACTTAGATAATAGGGAGAAGAGATGCTCGAAGATTTACAAATTGCCTTTATCGGTGGTGGCACGATGGGCGAAATGATAATGGCTAGATTGTTATCAACTAAAATTGTTCCAAAACCCGATCTAATTATAGTCAGCGATCCAGTTTCTGCACGTTGCCTTCATTTAGAAAGTGAATATGGAGTACGTACTACAACCTCCAATATAGAAGCGGTTGTTGGCGCGTCTATTGTGATATTGGCGGTGAAACCGCAGGTTTTAGCAGAGGTTCTGGCTATACTTAAGGGTAAAATTTCACCTGATGCTTTAGTAATTAGTATTGTGAGTGGAGCGAGTATTCCATATCTGTGCGAAGGGTTGAATCATCCTGCTGTTGTCCGTACAATGCCGAATATAGCAGTACAAGTTGGGCATGGGACTACGGTTTGGAGTGCATCATCAAGTGTGACAGAAATACAGCGATCGCATACTCAAGTCATTTTACAAGCATTAGGTAAGGAATTTCCTACCCAAAATGAACATTACCTTGATATGGCAACGGCGTTGAGTAGCGCAGGGACTGGATTTATATTTCTGTACATAGAGGCGATGATTGATGCTGGGGTTCAGATGGGTTTAACTCGGACACAAGCCCAAGAACTAACATTGCATACGATTGCTGGCAGTGTAGAACTGATGTTTCAGACTGATGAACATCCAGCAGTCTTACGAAACAAGGTAACGAGTCCTGGGGGAGTGACTGCTGTTGGCCTTTACGAGTTAGAAAAAGGTGGTATGCGAACTCTCATCTCTAATGCAGTGCTTGCTGCTTTGAGTCGCACTCAACAATTAGGTAATATCAGTTGAAATATGCTCGACTGCAAAGATAGTTCCGAGTTGCAAGTGCTTGCCATGAGTTTACCGATCGCGACATTAGTCAGTGGTATTGATTCTCTGGAAGGTCAATCGACTGGAAATAGTAAGTGATTAAATAATGCGATCGCGCAATTTTACCTTACCACTACAGGGATAGAGGAATGTAGGAGCAGCATTGCTTAAAATATCAGTTTTATATGTAGACACCTTACTGGCGTCTACATATTGTTTACTTCATCCTTGATATTTTCCGCGAGGTTTTATGAATTACCTTGTTGCCGTTTTACCAGATAAAATCCAAGCTGAAGCTGCATACTCTGCTCTGGAAAAAGCAGGCTTGCCAACTTCACAAGTCAATATTTTGGGTAATGGTTATCTCAGTGCTGATGAATTTGGACTAATTGATCCCGACAAGCAAGCCCACAAACAATCAACTCGGCTTTTATCGTGGCTTGTGCCCTTTGGATTTGTAGCAGGTTATACCTTCAACTATCTCACAGGAATTGAAATATTTCCCCAGACTAATCGATTTGGTAATGAGTTTATTGCTGGTTTATTAGGAGCCGCATCCGGTGCTTTAGGTGCTGTTTTAATTGGTCGAGGAGTCGGCTTAACAGTTGGCAGTGGCGATGCTTTACCCTATCGTAACCGTTTGAATGCTGGCAAATACTTAATTGTAGTTACCGGAAGTGAGGATTTAACACGCGTAGCTTCGCGCGTACTGCGTCGATTTGAACCAGAAAATATTCAAGGCTATACAGAATATTCACAAAACACCAAACTTGTGGGGAAAGAGACGGGGAAATAAAGGTAAACGGCAGGCGTTACTGAATTAAAACATGAATCCCCCGACGATCGCCTCAAGAAAAGCGATCGCTGTATTTGTCCTCCCTGAAAAAGGCTAAAATATATGTAATGTAGCCTTTTTCAGGTATTTTTTTACTGGGAAGTTCCTTTTTGCTTTATAGAACTTAGTACATTTTTGGGTAAAATGGTAGCGTTTTCAACGCATAGGCGCTTCTCTACGAGACGCTACGCCAACGGCTTCCCGCAGGGTAAATACGCAAAGTTTTTTAAAGAGAATTAGTGACAAATTTATGCAATATTGTACTTAGGAAGTCTGAAATGTCGCACAAACAATTTATTTATGGGTGGCAAAAATGGTTGCTTCCAATCTTGGTACGTGTTGCTGTGCGAGTAGTGGTAATGATTTGTCTCACAACAGGGATATTGGTAATCTTGGGAAGCACTGCTCAGATAAGTCATGCTCAAGCTGTTTTTTCTACTTCTGTTGCAGCCAATCTTCAACCGATAAGTACTACTAGGCGCATCCAGGATCAGCAGACACCATTAAAATCAACAGCACTAAATGCCACTGTATATCGCAGTCCCGACTGTAACTGTTGTGGCGGGTGGATTGATCACTTAAAGGCACAGGGTTTTAAAATCACAGACTTTTCTGTGCCTGACATCGAAACAGTCAAACAAAAGTACAACGTGCCGGATAACTTGTCATCTTGCCACACAGCAATTGTTAATGGATATGTCATTGAAGGACACGTCCCAGCAGATGACATCAAACGTCTACTTCAAGAAAAGCCAAATGTTACTGGTTTATCTGTTCCTCAAATGCCTGTAGGCACTCCTGGGATGGAAATGGGAGATCGAAAAGATCCGTTTTCTGTATTTTCCTTTGATAGCAATAACTCAGTTGCAGTATTCAATAAGTATCCATCTTCTTGATGTCAACTTTTCCTAAAAACCGAAACTAGAAAGTGAATTTGCGTAAAATTACAAGCAGAGGCAAAGGACTCTGCTTTCTACTTAAAATTGTTGATTTAATGTACTTTTTACTGTTTATAGCCAGCTTTGATAAACTGCGACAAATTATTTAACCATCTCCCAAACCAGAAGACAGATGTTGCGCCTACAAAATTTTGAGAAAGAAGCTCAATGGCATGGTTACAATCTTGCATGCTTGCATCAAGTCCCATTGTGTGGTACAATTCGCGGGCATTGCAAAATGCATGCATCGCTTCTGGTTCTCGATTTATTTTTTCTAACACCAAGCCTAAATTAAACCAGGCGTTTGCTTCCCCATTTTGGTCATCAAGATCCTTTCTGATCTCTAATGAATACTGATAAAGCTCAAACGCCCTTTGGTACTGCCCCAAAGCCTTATAAGCACTGCCCAATCCACTCAAGGCCATAGCTTCCCCATTGCCATCGCTAATGCATTTTGCTAGTTCTAACCATTGCTGGTAAAACTCAATTGCCGGTTGGTAATGCCCCAATGATTCATAAGTATTGCCCAAGCTTCCCAGGCTTAGACATTCCCCAGTGCGATCGCCTATGTTCTTGGCTATAGTCAACCACTGCTGATAAAATTCAATCGCTTGCTCATACTTACCCAGGTATTCGTAAGTATTGCCCAAACTTCCTAAGCAAATGCCTTCCCCAGTGCGATCGCCTATTTTCCTGGTGATACTCAACCACTGCTGATAAAATTCAATCGCTCGCTGGTATTTGCCCAGTGATTGGTAAGCGTTACCTAACCCAGATAAAGCTTTGGCTTCCCCAGTGCGATCGCCAATTTCTCTAGCTATATCCAACCACTGCTGATAAAGCTCAATTGCTAGGTGGTACTCGCCTTGTGATTGGTAAGCATTGCCCAAAATTCCGAAAGAAATGACTTCCCCATTGTGTTGGCTTTGCCCGCCGTAGGTATCGTCTATTTCTCTGGCTTTTTCTAAGCATCGCTCTTCAAACTCAATAGACTCAATGTTATTTAGGCTCCCGGATCTAATTACTTCTGTCATTCTCTGTAGAAAACGAAATGTTTGGTCAATAAGCTGTCGATTATACAATTTTCTGTGCCTTTAGCACAGGATAAGTGCAACTTAATAATCTAGAAATTTTTCTTCAATATCAAACTTTGTTTTATACACAGCGATCGCTACGTATAAAAAGCTTTTATTTATCTTGGTAACAAGCCGACAAAATATAGTATGCTAGAAAACTTAGTTTTTTCAAAAGATATCAGAAAAACCAAATCAATCAGCAGCAGCATAATCGGGCAATGCATTAAGTTCTAAATTAACAGCACTGAGATAATTTTGATCGTTTAAAACTTGTGATGGTAATTTATCTGCATTAACAGCAGCCTTAACCAAATCTTTCGCAATAATATTTCTGTTTAGAGTTTCCAACACTAGCGCTCCTCCGCTAGGAATACCATGTTGTTGCAGACCTCCCTGATAAGCAAAACCAACTAAATTAAAAGGTTGGAGGTAATTCGCAGAAGTAGAGTTACTGGATAAATTGCTAGAGTTAATAACTATTGTTTCACTGTTATTGATAGTAGCTGTTTGAGCGCCAGCGATTCCAGGTACAAGAGTAATAGAAGCAAAAATAAGTGCAGAATTTATTAAAGTAACAAGTTTCATAAGATTATTCTTAAGTAAAATGCAATCGCTGTTCTTTAGTAATAGATTCCTCTTTATTATTAATTTCAGCTTCCTTCAATCAGTTCACCTGATCGGTTGATCTGTTACTCACCCAAAAGGGTGAGCTAATTGAGCGACACAAAAAGCAGTGGATACTCCGTTAAGTCCAGATACAGAAGAGATTGGTTGAAATTTTCAAATACCTAACTGAGGCGAGTTGAAGATTTATGCAATTTTTCAATGATGCGATAAATCGCCGTCAAGACAAAAGACTGATTATTGTAGAGACGGCGATTCATCGCGTCTCTTGCCTTAACCGAAAGCATTGCACTGGGCTTCGCCTCACTACGCTAACCTACCACAATGCTTTCATCTCTCTATACACCTAAAATTCTCCCTTGGTAAAAAAACTTGACAGCGAGGGGCTTTTATAGTACAAATATACTATAAACACTTAAGTGTTGCATAAAACTTTAACACTCCCGACTACGCCAACAGGAGAGCAGAAAATAAATGAAGCTATCTAAGGTAGACTTGAGCAGTTTAGTAGCGATCGCTCACTCTGATGGATATTTGCAGTTGTTGCTCGATCGAGGCGACGAACTAGAGTTTTTGGAAATTCCGGCGCCAATACAAGCTTATAAAGGATTGCAAGAACTTAACGAGGCGATTGCTGAAACAACAGCATTGCCATTTGAAGAAGAACCAATTGTCATGCTACCAGTTGTCTCATCAATGGCTATGGCTGTAGGCTACGATCGCAACGAACACATTTTGCAAGTTGAGTTTCAAAGTGGTGCTGTTTATCAGTACTTAGGCGTAGACGAAGATACTTGGGACGATTTACATTGCTCTGACTCAATTGGTAGCTTTTTCAATCAAGAGATTAAAGGTAGATATGACTGCGATCGTCTAGATAACGCAGATTATATTAATGACTAATAACTGCATATAGGGTTTTCAATAATTCTTGCGTTGTGTAGGGTTTAGGTAAAAATGCTGTATATTCAGCCGTTTTATCGATTGGTACTTGCTCACTTGTCACCAGTCCACTAACAGCAATAATCGGCAATAGCGGATTTATATTTTGCAATGTACGAATGGTAGTTGCTCCATCCATTTTGGACATCATCATATCAATAATTGCCGCACTAATTTTCTCTTTATACTGGGCATAAATTGCTAATGCTTCCATGCCATCACTAGCAGTAATTGCTGTGTAATTATATTTTTCTAGAGATGTTTTAGTAATTTCCTGAATAGCAGTTTCATCATCTACAACTAAAATGTATTCTCCAGAACCAATTGGTATTTCTATATCTTCTAACAACTGCATTGGAACTTGATTAACTGCTGGCAAATACACCTGAAATTCTGTTCCCTTGCCTACACAACTTGATAAGGTGATAAAACCACCGTGTTCTTTAATAATTGCCATGACTGTTGATAGTCCAAGTCCCGTACCTTTTCCCAACTCTTTTGTTGTAAAAAATGGTTCAAATATTCTGTCTAAGATTTCTTTGTTAATTCCTAATCCTGTATCAGCAACTTTCACGAGAATGTAAGCACCAACAGTAGCTTCTATATGCATACTCGCATAAGTTTTATCAATCCAAATATTATCGGCAGATATTGTTAAAGTTCCGCCTGTAAGCATAGCATCCCGCGCATTGAGACACAAATTAATCAATACCTGATGTAGTTGGGTGCTATCAGCACAAATAGGTAACAATTTCTCCTGAATTTTTGTGTATACTGCGATTGATTTCGGAAATGTTTGTGAGATGATTTGCCGCATTTCTAAAATAAGGTGCTTGAGTTGAAGCACGGTATGTTGACGCGTAGCCGTTTGTCCTTGAACATCACCTTCAATTCCCCTAGCAAATGACAGTACTTGCTTAACCAAATCAGCACCACGTTTGGCATTGCTTTCTATTATTGATAGCATCTGATTAATTTGTGGATCGCGGCTTTTAGCTTTGAGCAGATGCACTGACATCAAAATTGGCGACAACACATTATTTAAATCGTGAGCAATACCACTAGCAAGAGTGCCTATACTTTCCATGCGTTGAGCACGTAAAAATTGTTTTTCTAGTTGTTTTTTCTGGGTAATATCAGTATCAACGACAAGAATTGATTTAGCTTGAAAATGATCATCTTTGATCAGCGTCCAGCGACTTTCAACGATAAGTTTCTTGCCAGATTTGCTGATTTTGTGTAACTCACCTTGCCAAAAGCCATTCTTTAAGACAGTCTGATAAATTTCTAGATGTTGCGTCAAAGATTCAGTAGATAAAAGTTCATCAGACTGCTTACCTATAGTTTCTTCTGACTTCCAGCCGTAAAGTTTTTCAGCATTTTTATTCCATAATAAAATTTTGTTGGACAAATCTTGCACGACAATTGCATCACTGACAATATCCAACAATACTGCTTGTTCAATACTTACCAGTTCAACTAAGTTCCGCCGGATCTTTAGTTGTCTAACCACCATGCGGCTAAGAGTTTGCAGTGCTTCCACCTGTTGGGGGCTGATTTGCTGTGGTACGCGATCGACTATACACAGAGTCCCGATCGCTTCTCCTCCTGGTGCTAACAAAGGTACGCCAGCATAAAATCTCACACCAAATTCAGCAGAGGTAACTAGGGGATTTGTCGCAAATCGTTTATCGGCTAAGGTGTCGGGAATAATCAAAACTTCGCCACTTTCCATACAAATCGAGTCGAACCCGTTATTTCGTGGCATTTCCGGTAAATTCAACCCTGCTTTGGCTTTGAACCACTGACGATTAGCGTCAATTAGATTAATCAAGGCGATCGGTGTGTTACAAATCTGTGCGGCTAAGAACGCTAGATCGTCGAATGCTTCTTCTGATGGAGTGTCGAGAATCTGGTACCGACGTAAAGCCTCAAGTCTCGCTGATTCATTGTTACACACGAAAGATTTCATGAAATTGTTCCTAACTATTGCTGAATGACAACTTGTCCTCGTGTTACTAAGAAACGTCTATTTATCGCCCTTTCTGTAGGTGGGAATTGCCATCAATATCTTAGAGGATGTTTGAAAAGTCCTCTTTTCGGTATCAAAAATTTTAGATCCCCCCTCCTAAATCCCCTTAAAAAGGGGGACTTTGATTTTGGTTCCCCTCTTTTTTAGGCTACGGTGTACACACAAGTCTGAAATAGCTGATTATCCAAGGTTTTACCCCACCCTAACCCTCCCCTTGCAAAGGGGAGGGAACAAGATTGGGGAGGGAACTGCATTTCTTAATCCCCCCTTTACAAGGGGGGATTAAGGGGGGTAATTCGACTTTGTGTGTACAACCGTAGCCTTTTTAAGGAGGGTTAGGGGGGATCTAAAAATGCCTAAAGTCACAGTAAAACACTTTTCAAACAACCTCTTAAATGTCCATGACTATCCAATTATTTTAATACGCGAACAAGCAGATAGCTTGACCGCTTTAATTATAGTAATATGCATTGAAGAGGATAACAGTGCAATTTGGTTATTTTCAGTAAATTTTAGAAGATTTGCGGCATTATTATTTTTCGCTAATATAAAAAAACATTTTTACTCTGAGAAGAGAATTTGAAGCCTTGATTGCTTTCCTAATGGGCAAGAGAATTTATAAACTAAAAAAATCCTTTTTTTGCTCAAAAGCATTAACAACGGCTATAAAACATAGACCAGTAATGCTCAGTTCAGAGACAATAGAAAAAGCCCACATCATATCAATGCAGTTATGACGACTACACTAGCCTCTGCTGTTAAACCAAGATCCGAAGATAGTTTTGCCATTACCTTTGCACCCTTATCTCTCGAAGAAATCTATACCAAGTCTGATGATCCAGCCAACGGTGCAGTGGTTGTGATGAGTGGCATGGTTCGCAATCAAACCGATGGTAAACCTGTGGTTGCTTTAGAGTATCAAGCTTACGAACCGATGGCAATGCGGATATTTTATCAAATTGCTGCTGATATTCGTTTATCTACCTCTGATGTGAATCGAGTAGCGATTTATCATCGCGTTGGACGTTTGCGAGTTGGGGAAATCAGCGTTTTAGTAGCAGTGGGTTGTCCTCATCGGAGTGAGGCGTTTGAAGCTTGCCAATATGCTATTGATACCCTCAAACATAATGCGCCAATATGGAAGAAAGAACATTGGGAAGATGGTTCTAGCCGTTGGGTGAGTATTGGCGCTTGTGAAACATCAGGAGAAAATTGTTAAGATTCCAGAAACAATCATCTACGTTCTTGTCTAGGTTAGCTGAGTTTTCAGTTAACCTAGACTAACAAAAAGTTCGTCTTCAGGGAGTAGGAACGTAAAAAAAGATTTGACATTTCCGCCCACAATTATTAAGGGTTTTGAAAAAATATTGACAACTACAGGTAAAGTAATATACCTTTTTTCTAAATGTGTTGAACTCATCGACACACCTCGCCCGAACCTTGAAAACCGCATAACCTCGTTGAGGTGTGTCGATGCCTTATGCAGTAAGCCTTTCAAGCTGTAAAATTGATGATTTTTTGAAAAGTTTTTGTATTTTTTAAGAGGTGTGTCGATTAGGGGGTCTAAAACCCTCTCACAGTAAGGCTTCCAGAAGTGAACTCTTTACGATCACATCGCCCCGAAAGGGGATGGAAACAAACTGGTGTGCTGGAGCTTGTCTATTGGCGGGCAGGACGTAACTTTACGATCACATCGCCCCGAAAGGGGATGGAAACTCTTGGTACCATCCTGCATAAACAAAGATACTCCATACTTTACGATCACATCGCCCCGAAAGGGGATGGAAACGCGCACCTTCTCACCAATTCGAAATGTGTGCATAACTTCTTTACGATCACATCGCCCCGAAAGGGGATGGAAACCCGCCAAGTCCCACTTTGTCAAACCAAGGTTGGTTTGTTAACTTTACGATCACATCGCCCCGAAAGGGGATGGAAACAATTAATGTTTGCAGTGCTTTTTCCAGAAAAATAAGGCTTTACGATCGCATCGCCCCGAAAGGGGATGGAAACTTTTTTACATCAGCAAATGCCTTTATGCAGTTCGCTTTACGATCGCATCGTCCCGAAAGGGGATGGAAACGCCATCATATTGCTGGTGAAATTAATGAAGGGATCTTGCCTTACGATCGCATCGCCCCGAAAGGGGATGAAAACTCTGCAACTGCCTTCTGATACTGTTCCTGCGTTACTTTCCGATCGCATTACCCCGCAAGGGGATAAAAACAAAAACTCACCACGCGATCGCACCAACGTAGCCATCAACCACCTAAAACGCCAGTGGATAAGCTAAGGTAAAATTTATGGCTATGGTAATGTAAGATGATTATCTGGATGATGTCTGGTTAATATCCATAACCAAAACAAAATCTAAATTACTAAAGCTGAGATTTGGGAAACTCCGGTGAAATTCCGGGACTGTGCCGCAGCTGTGATGGGATCACCCAAGTCAGAATGCCAACTCTCAGGATGTCCTCAAGACACACTCACCGTCTACTCCCTGCGTTGCACGGGGAAGGAGTTCTAAATTTGCTTTCTGGATTTGCCACTTGTCCTGGCCTGTTTTATCCTACTCCCGCCGCAGATGGTATATTATCTCGCATTAGAATACCAGGTGGAATTATTAGTAGTCAGCAGTGCTGTGCGATCGCAGAGATAGCAGAACAGCACGGTGGCGGCTATATAGATGTGACTAATCGAGCTAACCTGCAAGTCCGTGAAATCCGCACCGGGATAAATGCTGAGGTTTTGAAGTACCTACAAGATATGGGATTGGGTTCTGGCAATACTGTTGTAGACCAAATCCGCAATATTATGACCAGTCCAACTGCTGGTATCGATCCCCAGGAATTAATCGACACTCGCCCTTTTGTCCAAAGTTGGGATGATTATATTGCTGCACATCCGGCGCTTTCGGGACTGTCGGCAAAGTTTAGCGTTTGCTTTGATGGTGGTGGGATAATTCGAGTGTGCGATCGCTTGAATGATATCGCCTTTGCTGCTGTCTTAGTTGACGATCATGTTTACTTTCGCCTCTATCTCAGTGTAGGCGACAAGGGACAACCGCCCAGCGATACGGGAATTTTGTTATCACCAGAGGAATGTTTGCCAGTCTTAGCAGCTTTGGCGGATGTCTATCTAGCTCATAGTAATACTACAAGTAAGCGGCGGCTACGTCTGAGAGAGTTACTCAATACTTTGGGTTGTGAAAATTATCTCCAGGAAGTTGAACAGTGTTTACCTTTCCCGCTTTTATGCAGTGAAAAAAGAAAAGACCTCACGCCACTTGCTCCACTTGGGGAAACCCCAAGACCGCAGTGGCTCCCCTTGTCAAGGGGAGGGAACTGTATTTCTAGTTTCCCCCCTTTCCAAGGGGGGATTAAGGGGGGTAATTCGACTTGTGTGTACACTGTAGACCAAGGTAAGGGTGAGAAATATCAGCATATTGGTGTCCATCCCCAACGTCAGCAAGGCTTATTTTACATTGGTGTCGTCTTGCCTCTTGGCCGATTGGAGAGTAGACAGATGCGGGGTTTAGCAGATTTAGCAGCAAAATATGGCAGTGGAACTCTCAGGCTAACCCCTTGGCAAAATTTGCTTCTTACAGATATTCCTCAGCAATGGGTTGGCGATGTCCAAAGTGAAATTGCTTTTTTAGGATTAGATTCCTCAGCAACCAACATCAAGAGTGCATTAGTTGCCTGTTCTGGTAAAAAGGGTTGCGCCGCTTCGGCTACAGATACAAAAAGTCATGCGTTGGCTTTAGCGGAGTATCTTAAAACTCGCGTTCCTCTCGATTGTCCAGTTAATATCCACTTCACTGGCTGCGAAAAATCCTGTGCCCAGCATAGCAAGAGTGATATTACTCTCCTCGGCGTCAGCATTGAGGCTGACAATGAAACTGTAGAGGGCTATCACGTTTATGTTGGTGACAGCAAACATAAATTCGGACGTGAACTATATCAATATGTAACTTTTGCCGAACTACCTGCATTAATAGAGCGGATGCTATATGTATATAAAATTCAACGTTTAAATTCTGATGAGTCCTTTGGAAAATTTGCTAATCGATATGCACTGACACAATTACAGCAATTATTTAATATTATTCCTCAATCATTTGTGAATAACAAGATTCCCAACTTTTTAGAGAAGTCAGCAATCTGAGCCTTTCGCTTTTTATACCTCAATCCAAAATCGTTCGACTGAGCGAAGCCGAAGTCCAAAATTTAAAATCCAAAATTTAATGCCCGACTATATCCGAGATGCCAACGAAATTTACCGTAATTCCTTTGCAATCATCCGGTCAGAAGCGAACCTAGATGTGTTGCCACCAGATGTAGCAAAAGTTGCTGTACGTCTCATTCATGCCTGTGGAATGACGGATATTATCACTGACTTGGGATATTCACCAACAGCAGTGCAATCCGCAAGGGCAGCACTAGCAAATGGAGCGCCAATTCTGTGCGATTGCCGGATGGTTGCCGATGGCGTTACCAGGCGGCGGTTGTCTGCAAACAATCAAGTTATCTGCACCCTCAACGAGCCAGAAGTGGCAGAACTTGCCCAGAGTATGGCTACTACAAGGTCGGCAGCAGCTCTAGAATTATGGCGATCGCACCTAGAAGGATCAGTAATCGCAATTGGCAATGCGCCCACAGCACTATTCCGGCTATTAGAAATGCTTGATGCAGGAGCGCCGAAGCCTGCAATTATTTTAGGCTTTCCAGTGGGGTTTGTCGGTGCAGCAGAATCAAAAGCCGCACTGGCAGCAGACAGCAGAAATGTACCATTTTTAACCTTACACGGTCGGCGCGGTGGAAGTGCGATCGCGGCAGCAGCAGTTAACGCCCTGGCAACGGAGGAAGAATGAATATGAAACCCAAAGGTCGTCTCTATGGAATTGGTGTCGGCCCAGGCGATCCAGAACTATTAACCCTGAAGGCGCTGCGGTTATTACGTGCCGCTCCTGTGGTAGCTTATCAATCAGCCACAGATAAACAAAGTATCGCTAGAGCGATCGTGGCGCAATATCTTCCTGGCAATCAAATCGAGGTATTATTTCACCTCCCCCGCGCTTTGGAGCCAGAAAAAGCCAAGTCTATTTATGACAAGGAAATTGAACCAATCGCCGACCATTTAGCAGCAGGTCGAGATGTCGTAGTGCTATGCGAGGGCGATCCATTTTTCTATGGTTCTTTTATGTACCTGTTCACGCGGTTATGTGACGATTACCAAATAGAAGTTGTCCCCGGAGTTTCCTCACTCATGGCTTGTCCAGTAGCTTTGGGTGTACCTTTTACCTACTACACCGATATTCTCACCGTTTTACCCGCCCCACTACCAGCAGAAGAACTGACTACACATCTGCTAATGACTGATGCGGCGGCAATTATGAAGCTAGGTCGCCACTTTACGAAAGTACGAGATATTCTGCATAAATTAGGGCTAGCATCACGAGCAAGATATATTGAGCGGGCATCAACGTCACAGCAACGAATCATACCCCTAGATGAAGTTGATCCGGCAGAAGTACCCTATTTTTCAATGATTGTGATCCCAACCAAGAATCGACTATAAACCTTTAACAAATTCATAATTAATTTATAGATCAATAAGCTAAAAAACATCTAATTTGCATAATCGAATTAAATACAACTCTTGTGGGATGGGCATCTTGCCCGTCCAGTATATGCAATTTAAATGTGGAACAGCTTAGAATTCAGATAAGCCCAAAACCCTCATGTAGAGACGCGATTTATCGCGTCTTCTCTATAGCAATCTTATTTGACTATCATTTAGACTTTACCATAAAGAAATACTTCAATAAAATTTGATGGCTCCTAATAGCACCTTCACTCCTGACACGATCGCTGCTGGCTTTCATGCCCTATCTGACCCCCTACGAATTCAGGTCTTAGAACTGCTACGCTCTCAAGAACTATGCGTGTGTGACCTGTGCGATCACCTGGGAACCACTCAATCTAAACTGTCTTTTCACCTCAAAACCCTGAAAGAAGCGGGTTTAGTTCGCGCTCGTCAAGAAGGGCGCTGGATTTACTACAGCCTGAATTTGCCGCAGTTTGTTGCCTTAGAGCAGTATCTAGCAGAATTCCGCCGCTTTAGCCCAATATTACCGATTCGTCCCCCCTGCGAAACTTAAAAATCCATCAATTTTTTTTGTAATGTTTTGTTTACTTATAGTTATCTAGGGATTGACAAATCAATTTTTTTTGAAATGATAGAGATGTACTCTTGATATAACTCACAGGTGTGGGGTCAATGAAGATAGGAGCAAAGGAATTGGCTCTTGCACTAGGAGCGTTGGCTTTGACGAGAGTAGCATCCAACACATCTACTCAAAACCAGCATTCACCTTCTGTAACCGAGGTAAGAGATTCTGGTAAGGCTGCAACAGCAACAATTAAAATTGATGGTTCCATCACGGTCTATCCCATTACAGAGGCGATGCCTGCGGTGGTAACAGAGCTTTTTCGTTGGCGTAGCCTCTGTCTCCGACACGCTACGCGAACGTAGAAAAGTGCGGGCTACGCCTACGTTAAAGAGTATCAAGCTGACCTAAAAAATCAGGTGCAGATTGCAGTTAACTTTTCGAGATAACTAAGACAAAAGATTAGTGAGTTGTTACGAAAAGAAGACCAGTTTTAGCTATTTCTTTTGTTTTTAGGTTTATTCCCATGAGTCAGAATTCACAAGCTAGTACAGCCCGGATACAAGCAGGAAGCAATCTAAGTTTTTTTGAAAAATATCTCACCGTTTGGGTATTTTTGTGTATCTTTGTCGGAATTGCGCTAGGTAGATTGTTTCCAGGGATAGCGGTAGCTCTTGATGCAATGAGTGTGTATCAAGTGTCTATTCCCATCGCAATATGTTTGTTTTTCATGATGTATCCAATCATGGTGAAGATTGACTTCACACAAGCAGCAAATGCTATCCGCGCCCCAAAACCCGTTATTCTCACCTTGGTAGTGAATTGGTTGATTAAACCATTCACGATGGTAATATTCGCTCAGTTTTTCTTAGGATGGTTATTTCGTCCTTTGATTACCGGAACTGAGATCATTGGCGGTAGCGAAGTAGCGCTGGCGAATTCTTATATTGCTGGTACCATCTTACTAGGAATTGCTCCTTGTACAGCAATGGTACTGTTGTGGGGATATCTTTCTTACGGCAACCAGGGACACACCTTAATAATGGTGGCAGTAAATTCTCTGGCGATGCTATTCTTATATGCACCATTAGGTAGATGGTTATTAGCAGCGAATAATTTAACCGTACCTTGGCAAACTATTGTTTTGTCAGTAGTGATTTATGTTGGGTTTCCCCTAGTGGCGGGAATGTACAGCCGTTACTGGATTTTTAAATACAAAGGTACAGAGTGGTTTGAAAGACGATTCTTAAAGTATCTGACTCCAGTTTCAATTACTGCTCTATTGCTAACTTTGGTACTACTGTTTGCATTCAAGGGTGAATTAATTGTTAAAAATCCCTTGCATATCTTGTTAATTGCTGTACCACTGTTTATACAAACTAATTTTATTTTCTTGATTAGTTATGTAGCAGCATTGAAGTTGAATTTATCCTACGAAGATGGTGCACCCGCAGCGTTAATTGGGGCAAGCAATCATTTTGAAGTTGCTATTGCCACTGCTGTGATGCTATTTGGCTTAAATTCAGGTGCCGCGCTCGCTACAGTGGTAGGCGTTTTAATTGAAGTGCCAGTGATGTTGATGCTGGTTGAGTTTTGTAAACGCACAGCAGCTTGGTTTCCACGGGAACCGGAAAAAGCAACATTGCAAGATCCGCGCTGTTTTGGTGTTTTAAAATGATCACAATTTTTGGCATTAAAGATTGTGTAATCAAAGTAGTAGCTGATCTTCATTGATAAAACTGCTTCTGCTAATTAGATTACTAATTACGAATATTTCGTAACACCTGAATCTCGCAGCTTAGGGACTGACAAATAAAAAAATATCCAACTATTTATTGTGGGGTGGGCGACACGAGTGCCCAGTAACCAAAGGCGCTCATGTTGCCCACCCTACAAGATTGGATAATTTATTTCTTGGAAGTCCCTTATAAATTTAACGACATTATTAGGGGAATCGAACGATGAAACGTGTGATGTTTGTCTGCAAAAAGAATTCTGCCCGTTCTCAAATGGCGGAAGGCTTTGCTAAAACTCTTGGTAAGGGAAAAATTGAAGTGATTAGCTCTGGCTTAGAAGCAAGTCAGGTCAGACCAGAAGCGATCGCCACCATGAAAGAAATTGGTATCGATATTACCGATCAACACTCCAAACCCCTCAGTGATTTCCAAGCACAAGACTTTGATGTCGTGATTTCTTTGTGTGGCTGTGGCGTGAATTTGCCGCCAGAGTGGGTTGTGCGAGAAGTATTTGAAGACTGGCAGTTAGATGATCCAGCAGAACAACCAGAAATTTTTCCTAGAGTCCGCGATGAGATTAAAGAACGGGTGACTCAATTGATTGAGTTTGTAAATAAATAAGACTTACGCAAAATTTACGTAATTGCGTCATTCCGAGCGATAGGGACGTAATCACCTAAAACTCTGGGATTGCTTCCCTACACTACGTTCCGGTCGCAATGACAAATTTTGCTTGCGTAAGTCCTGATAAATAATTTACACCTGCTTGATAAGCATTACAAGGATGCTTTATTTCTTGGAAATCCATAACCAATTATCATGACGACATTTGACCATCCCCCCAGAATTTTATTTTTGTATGGCTCCCTGCGTGAGCGTTCCTATAGCCGCCTCTTGGCAGAGGAAGCAGCACGCATCATTGAAGAATTTGGGGCAGAGGTAAAGTTTTTCGATCCCCGTGAACTGCCGATTTACGGTAGTGTACCTGACACCCACCCAAAGGTGCAGGAGTTACGCCAATTAAGCTTGTGGTCAGAGGGGCAGGTTTGGTCTAGCCCAGAGTTACACGGTCAGATTTCTGGAATTATGAAAAACCAGATTGATTGGATTCCGCTCAGTATTGGAGCTGTTCGCCCGACTCAAGGGAGAACTTTGGCTGTCATGCAAGTAAGCGGCGGCTCTCAGTCTTTCAACGCTGTCAACACATTAAGAATTCTTGGACGCTGGATGCGGATGTTCACTATCCCCAATCAATCTTCAGTGGCTAAAGCATACGAGGAGTTCAATGAAGACGGGACTATGAAGGATTCGCCCTACCGCGATCGCATTGTTGATGTTATGGAAGAACTTTACAAATTTACCTTGCTATTGCGTGACAAAGTTGATTATCTCACAGACCGCTACAGTGAGCGTAAGGAAAAAGCTGCTAAAGAGACAATCAAGATAGCTTCTCAAGCTCTTGAAGATAATACCAAGTAAGCCCGAAGTTTCTTTATAAGCTAAAAAACATCTAATTTGCATAATCGAATTAAATACAACTCTTGTGGGATGGGCATCTTGCCCGTCCAGTATATGCAATTTAAATGTGGAACAGCTTACTAACCTGCGGAATGTGGGTTAATATCAGGCTTGACTAATCGAAAGTCCAAAATAGAATGACCTCCTGGCGGATTGAACCAGGAGAGTAGAAAAAAATGGATTCATCTTTACAAGCGTTGTAGTAAGCTCAAACCGTGGGTATCAGTACCACAGGTATTGAAAAGAAAGTATTCATCAGCCAACTTTTGCACTTGCTCTGATTCCAAGGGACTGGGTTTCCAAGGGTTAGGGTTATTGTAGGCATAGAAAGTTTCCACGCCATCGATACCCTTTTGGGCTGCAGCTGGAATTAAGTCAAAATGCGATCGCTTGTAACGAGCTGGATGAGCCAGAACTGCCAATCCCCCAGCTTCATGAATAGCAGCAATCACGTTACTTGCCTGATATTCTTGGCCTGTAGTCGCCCTTCTTTGTAGATAGGGTTTCATACTAGGGTGTTCTGTTCCAAAAGCGTAAGCCAAGATATGAACTTCTATATCCAAAAGGTTGGCATTGATTTCCACGCCACTCCACAGGTGAGGAGTGCTTGCACCAGGATTATTCCACTTCCAATCTTCTAACCAAGCAAGTGCAGCTTGATAGCCGATAATACCATGATGATCGGTGATAGCTAATCCTTTTAGCCCAACAGCGATCGCCTGCTCCATCAGTCCACTCGGCTGCAACCTCCCATCCGAGTAGACAGTGTGCATGTGAAAGTTGAATAACTTTGGACAACTATGTGCATCAATGTTATGGAATATTTGCTTCAAAAGTTCTGTAGAAGCAGTAGTCCGGGCTAAATTTACAGCCATAACCCCCTCTCAATAAATATATAAATTCTCAACACACTAAAACACCACATCTAGAGATGAATAAGATCCAGCACTAAAAATTAGTGTTGGCTGCTACTTTCTCAGCTTTCTCAGCAAATTTTTCAATATGTTAAGACTACGTTAGCAAATCTTAACCTAAGTAGTCATGGGTATTTCGGACTACTTCAACTTTAAGTAGTGATAAATATTGCATAAAATATTTTATAAATAAGTTTATAGCATCAGTGGTAAATGTCTTATACAGTAAAGGCTTAATAGATAGATTGTCTCTATTAAGCCTGAAAATTGACTCTATCTTGTGTGTAGAAAATATTATTTATTTCGCTAATTACACTGATGTAATTTCACCATTAATGAATTGAGCGTAGGCGTAGCCCGCCGCAGGATCGCATATTTTCAACCTACCCTTTATAAAACAGGCGATCGCTTGGGGCTTATTATACGCCTCGCGCAATCCCAAAAGAATCTCCCTTCAAAGTGACTCCAAGCGGTTCTACCACCACCTCGCGGGAAAGGGACGCTTCAACCCTTCCTGCAATCACAGCTCTTAGCTGATGTTCTCTTGCAAGCACGACAATTTTCTCTGCATCCTGCTCTGACTCTGTGTAGAATGCAAATCCTGCACCGTAATTGAATACAGAAAGCATTGTCTCCGCTCCGCCCTCAAGATGACCCTCGGCAAACGTAAATACCTCCGGGACTGGGAGCATCGTTTCGATGATATACCGAAGCGGCTTCACCGATCGCATCAGCTTTTGCCAGCCATGACCGGTGATATTCTCCATCGCAGTGGGACGAATTCCCTCGCCAAGCACCGCCTGCACAAGGGGCGTGTAGAGATACGACGCAGCATTCATTGCTTCCCAGAACTCCTGCCCACTGGGAAGTTTTGTTCTATAGCCATCAGGGAGCGACTCGGCAAGCTTTCGCAGTGGGGTAAAGCCGTTCTCATGAGGCCCTGAACTCTCGACGAGAACAATAGTATTTCCGGCATCCAGACGCGAGCTGTCAATAGGAGCGACACCAGGCGGCATGACCCCAAAAACCGAGCCTGCAATGTCGAGCCGCCCTGGAATCATCTTAGTTTTTAGTTGAGGAGTTTCCCCTGAGAGATAAACACACCCCACTTGTTTGCATCCCTCAACCACTCCATCCAGAAACCCATCAAGAAAGGCGGGGGTAAAGATTGTTTCAGGAGTACTAGACGGCAGATAAAGGCCAAGAAGTATAGTCTGCATACCAGAAGTTGCAGCGTCATTCGTCAGACACGAAATGATCTTGATACCAATGTTCCACCAGAATCGTCGAAGTTCTTCTTCACAGAGGTCGTCAGGGCGGGTATCGTCTGCGGTGCCCAGTCCTTCGGGTACAAGTGTCATCGAAAGTTCTCTAGCCCCCGCTTCTAGAAACGGAGCGAGGTTGAAACTGAAAGCGTTAGCACTTGCCCCAAGACCCGACGCAGGCACGGTACCATAAGCACTTGCAAAGCCAAGTGTGCGTTTTGCGGCATCGATGAAGCGTCGTTTTGCAGCATCGAGAGTATCGTAATCGACTTGATCGAGAGCTTGAGCCATCAGGTTGCGTTTTCAGTGAGGACTTAGGAGTGAGGAGTTAAAAGTTAGGAAAACTCCTAACTCCTCACTTTAAAATACCTCATCTTCAATACCGCGCCACCATTCCCCCAAATTCATTAAGTCTCGGTAAATATCTTCTAATTCTTTGGTATAAACGTCATTTGTAAGGGTGGCTCGACGCTCTTGCAATTTTTTGAGGCGCAATTGTACCAAAAGCCAAGGTTTGGTAATGCTATTGGTTGTTTCGATGTATTGGGCTAGTTCTTTGCTATTCATATAGTATTTTATTCAAGGTAACTGAAAGTCTGGGTTTCAAAACTTCAGGTCTTAGTTGTAGGTATAGCAGCCCACTAACAGTAATAATTACGAATTACGTTAGTGTAGCGTTAGCGAGTCCGCGTACTGCTGCAAAGAAGCAAGCTAGCAAAAGCGTCTCGTAGAGAGCGTCATTATTAATTATGAATTATGTTGGCTAGACCATTTCAGAGAATTTTTACTGAACACCGCGTACTTTGGGCTGTTTTACTCCTTGGTACAGCACTGCTGGTAACGCTAGCGCTGTCGCTTTCTCAGGGAGCAGTACCTTTAAATATGTCGGAATTTTGGCAAGCCATTCTCCGCAAAGGCGATCCGGTTAAACAGACAATTCTCTGGGATTTACGTCTCCCGCGCATTACAGCTGCTCTCATTGTCGGTGCAGCCTTGGGAATGTCAGGAGCACTACTGCAAGGAATGTTACGTAATAGTCTTGCCGATCCATTTATTTTGGGCATATCAGCAGGTGCAGGATTAATTGTGATTCTCATGATCGTGTGGCAAATATTCCCGATCGCAATTCCTCTAGCAGCCTGGATGGGAGCAATTTTGACTTCAGCGATCGTTATTTTACTCGGTCGTGCGGGGTCGGGAATTTCTGTTGAGCGGTTGATTTTAGGCGGAGTAGCGGTGAGTTCTTTATTTGGTGCTGTACAAAGTACATTACTGCTTTTAGCTGAAGACGGTCAAATTCAAATTGCGCTGAGTTGGCTGGTTGGTAGTCTCAATGGCCGGGGTTGGCAAGAAATTGCTACGACTGGTCCTTACATCATCGTTGCATTGATTGGGGGATGCTTGCTGGCGCGATCGGTAAATGTGCTGGCGTTGGGAGATGATTTAGCTGTGGGTTTGGGAGTTTCGTTGACGCGATCGCGCCTATTAATTGGTGGTGTCGCCACTCTATTAGCCGCAGGTGCAGTCAGCATCAGTGGCTTGATTGGATTTGTTGGTCTTGTTGTTCCTCATGGTGTCCGCCTCATCGTTGGTACAGATCATCGCTTTGTTTTACCTCTTTCCGCCCTTGCAGGCGCATGGTTACTAACTTTTGCAGATTTACTCTCTAGATTAGGAGCAGTAGAACTACCAGTAGGTTCCGTCACTGCCTTGCTAGGTTCACCACTGTTTATCTGGTTACTTTATCGTCGTTCTGCTGGATTTAATAAATTTTGAGCTAATAGGCAGGAGGCTAGGGTGTTGACTTTGATGAAATTTGGTGATTTTCGGTTCATGCTATTTTTGTGAGAGTGAAAAATCTCTCTTCTAAGAAACAGAAATGTTTCTTTACATCCATTGGGAATGCGATCGCTTTCCTTGGGCGCTTTTGTCATTGCGAGCGAAGCAATCGCCTGGGATTGCTTCGCTCGCAATGACTACACAAATTTTACATGAATTTTTACTCCCTAAAAAGGCATAGAGTCTACACC
>NNBU01000018.1_pt1 | contig 109371 bp, 94 predicted proteins | sample 1173781 | NCBI WGS metagenome assembly NNBU01 (sample SAMN07173937, study PRJNA388173) | plant metagenome | biome: Plant school; feature: Soil; material: Symbiotic tissue of Blasia pusilla L.; isolation source: symbiotic tissue sample KVJ2 | host: Blasia pusilla | place: Norway: Troms, Kvaloya...
TTCGTTTTTTCATAATTTTGCGTAAGTCCTGAGAGATTTCAGCAATTTAGCAAGAATACAGAGGCGATCGCAATGATAGTTTTTACATGGAAAAAAGTTCAAAAATTGTTGCTGTGGTTATTTGCATTAAGTGTTGTCGTTGGAATATCAATGCATCCAACACCAGCCACCTCCAAGGAATTATCTCAAGCGTCCAACTCTAAACCTGCGATCGTTCTCGTTCATGGGGCTTATGCTGACGGTACATCATGGCAACACGTTATTCCATTGTTAGAGCAGGATGGCTACAGAGTGACTGCTGTGCAGATTCCGCTCACTTCGCTTGCTGATGATGTGGCAACGACGAAGCGGGTAATTGAGAGTCAGAAGGGTTCTGTTGTAGTAGTTGGACATTCCTATGGTGGAAATGTAATCACGGGTGCGGCGGCTGGCAATCCACAGGTGAAAGCTCTGGTTTATGTTAATGCTTTCGCACCAGATGCCGGTGAAAAGACGAGTGATTTGAATAAAAGGTACGCAGCACCTCCGATTAGTACGGCAATTGTGTCTGATGCTGCAAACTTCCTCTATGTCGATCGCGCGAAGTTTCACGAGTTTTTTGCCCAAGACGTATCAAAGGCTGAGGCGCGAGTGATGGCAGCAACCCAAAAGCCGATCGCCAGCGCCGCGTTTGAGCAATCAGTGAATGAAATCGCCTGGAAAACGATTCCTTCCTGGTTTATCGTGACTCAAAGCGATCGCGCCATCAACCCTGAACTTCAACGATTTATGGCTAAACGGATTAATGCTAAGACAACCGAAGTTAACTCCAGTCATGTTCCTTTTATCTCTCATCCAAAAGAAGTTACCAAAGTGATTGAAGCAGCAAGTAATGCTGTGAAGTAATCGCAATTTTAAGAGAAGCAGTTTCTCAGTACATACAAATAGAACAGACCTAATTATGACTCTAGGAGATGCGATCGTGCCAACTCAAAATACAACAAGTATCACTGAAGTCGATGGCAGTCAACCCTTACTGCATCAACATGGATATGAAATTCAGCAGTATGGTACTCTTCGTGATTTGCCAATTGTTCTCAACCCCAGTGCCCGAAGCGAAAGCTGTGTTTTAGTCAATCAAATTTTGGCAGATACGATTATTCTCTATCACCTTTACAAGAAACATCACTGGTTGATGCGCGGACATACGTTTTATCAACTGCATCTGTTACTCGACAAACACGCCAGCGAACAAATTGAGTTAATTGATGCACTGGGTGAACGGGTACAAACACTGGGAGGTGTGGCGATCGCTGATCCGCGTCATGTAGCAGAAGTCACTAAGATTAAGCGTCCGCCCAACGGCGTTGAGGAAGTACCTGTGATGTTGTCGCGGTTACTAGAAGCCCACGAATTGATCGTTGGGGAATTGAGAGTAGCCATCGATAAAACAGCAACAAATCAAGATAGTGGCACTAACGATTTGTTAGTGAGCCAAGTCCTGCGAACCAATGAAACGCAAGTTTGGTTTCTAGCAGAACATTTAGTGGATACACCATTGGTACGCAGTTAAATTCAGCAGATCGGGCGTTGTAAATGAATAACTAACAGTATTTCAGCGATCGCTCTTTAAATCAGTTCATTCTTGACTCCATTATTTATCCATTGTAGATAACAGAGGAAAAGAACTTTATGACTAATTATGACTACATTGTAATTGGTGCAGGTTCGGCTGGTTGTGTGGTTGCCAACCGTCTGACAGAAGACAGCAACACAGTTGTGTTGCTACTTGAAGCGGGTAATCCCGATACAAAACCAGAAATTCACATCCCAGCGCAATGTCTCAGTTTACTAGGTTCTGAGGTGGACTGGGCAACGATCACCACGGGAAATACGAATGCACCCACCATTATGATCGGTGAAAAAGCAGCTGATTTAATTAAAGCAGGTCGCACAGCACGAAAGGTTCTCAGCAAATCTAACGTCCAAAATCCGGCGTATTCATCTATTTAGAAACGAGCGCTCGTCTTTGATCGATCTCAGATTATCATACGTGTTGAGCGTTTCTCGGTCGATGTTAGGCAAACAGAACACTCGACCTCTGTAAAGGAATACACAATGGCACTGATTACAACACCATTCGGGCGACACTCCACCGCCGCCGAGGTCGTAGAAGGAATTGATCTTTCCGGCAAGCGGGCGATCGTTACGGGAGCCGCATCGGGCATCGGTGTAGAAACGGCGCGGGCACTGGCTCAAACTGGAGCGATCGTCACACTAGCTGTGCGTAATACTGATGCTGGAGCGCAAGTCGCGGCTGACATTATGGCTACTACTGGGAACCGGAATATTCATGTTGCTTTGCTTGATTTAAGCGATCGCAACTCAATTGCCAAGTTCATTGCTGCCTGGCGTGAGCCTCTGCACATCCTCGTTAATAATGCAGGGGTAATGGCACTGCCCGAACAGCGCACACCCGAAGACTGGGAGATGCAATTTGCCACTAACTATCTCGGACACTTTGCCCTAGCACTCGGACTACACGACGCTCTCGCCGCAGAGGGTGCCGCCCGTATCGTGTCGGTTAGTTCTAGCGGGCACCTGATGTCGCCCATTGTGTTCGATGATATTCACTTCATGTTCCGTCCTTACGATCCGTGGTTGGCGTATGGACAGTCCAAGACCGCAAGCATCCTCTTTGCTGTGGGTGCTACTACACGCTGGTTCAAGGATGGCATTACCGCTAATGCCCTGATGCCCGGGGCGATCGCAACCAACCTCCAGCGTCATACGGGCGGTCTTAGAACCCCACCTGACCGACAGAAGACAATAGCGCAGGGTGCGGCAACTTCTGTTCTGTTGGCAACCTCTTTGCTACTAAAGGGCGTTGGCGGACGCTATTTCGAGGACTGCAATGAAGCCACTCCCGTCACCAATGGGAACGGCTATCTGAGTGGAGTTGCCCCCTACGCCCTGAACCCAGACAATGCCGATCGGCTCTGGAATGAATCGTTGCGCCTGCTCGCTTGACCTGGCAGTAACAGTGAGCTTCACGCTGTTGATGAACTAATTGCCGGTCGTAAGTCTGCCAGCCTTTCGTCCATCATGCCAACAATCACCACGGGAAATACGAACGTACCCACTATCATGATTGCTGAGAAGGCAGCAGATTTAATTAAAGCCGTACCTCGCAAAGTCTTCCCAACAAGCTTAATGTTAAAAATTTGTCACACTTGTCTATCTAAAAACGGCATGAACGCCTGCCTTATCTGAACCGCAAACTTGAGCATTTGTAACACAATTTATTAGAAGCATTTATTCCATGACAAAATCATTCTGGCTTCTTGGTTCTCGCCTCACTATCCTCGCCGATCACACCACGACTAACGGTAAATACGACCTGATTGAGGGCTATTTTACTCCTGGTACACAGACTCCACCCCATCGCCATACACGCTATTCCGAACAACTTTATGTGCTGGAAGGAGAGTTTACTGTCTGGGCAGGTGAGAACAAGGTTGTGCTAGGCGTTGGTGAAAGCTTCTTCATCCCGCCTAACACCATCCATGTAGTCGCCGCACTTAGCGATAAACCAGCTCGCGGGTTGGTTGTTGCTGCGCCTAGTGCTTTTGCTCAACTAATAGAAGCAACAGGGACGCTAAACGAGAATGAGGAAACTGACTTGGCATTATTCATGCGCGTCTCTAGCGAAATTGGCGACGAAACTCTGGGTGCGCCCGGAGATATCCCTTAGAGATTAAGCTGATTATTCTTCCTCCTGACTCGAATGGCACTAAGTTAAGCTGAAAGGTAAGCGGCGTAAGGATTACAGAGGGGCATGGGAGCAGGGGGCAGAGGGGAATTTCTAAATATCTGAACGCAATGCCTAAAATTTCTTCTTTCTCCCCTGCTCCTTTGCTCCTCTGCACAAGAGCTGCCTCAACGATTTTCCCTTTTCTTAGTGCCATTCCCTCCTGACTCCACTCTCCATTAGCAACTGACCGCTTTAAACCCAACAATCAAAGGATTAGCATAATGACAAAACTAGAAGGAAAAATCGCCCTTGTCACGGGTGGCAATAGTGGTATCGGTCTTGCCACAGCCAAACAGTTTGTTGCCGAAGGTGCCTATGTCTACATCACGGGTCGTCGCCAAGTCGAACTGGATGCTGCTGTAGAGGCCATTGGTAAAAATGTTACGGCTGTGCAAAGTGATGTTTCTAATCTGGCAGACCTCGATCGTCTGTTTGCCACCATTAAGCTTGAGCTTGGACACCTCGATATCATCTTCGCTAATGCTGGAGGTGGACAAATTGCCCCACTTGGAGCAATCACTGAGGAACACTTTGACAAAACATTCAACGTAAACGTCAAAGGTTTACTGTTCACCGTACAAAAGGCGCTGCCACTGTTACCAGAGGGCGCTTCTATTATCCTGAATGCTTCGATTACTTCTATAAAAGGTACGCCAGCTTTCAGTGTTTATAGCGCCACCAAAGCCGCCGTGAGATCGTTTGCTCGGAATTGGATACTCGACCTCAGAGAACGCAAGATCCGAGTGAATGCCATTAGCCCTGGTGTGGTTCCGACTCCTGGTTACGATCATTTGGGACTAAATGACCAGCAGTTGCAAGAATTCGTGGACAGCCAAGCTGTCACTATTCCATTAGGGCGAGTCGGCACACCCAATGAGATTGCCAAAGCGGTTGTTTTTCTGGCTTCAGATGACAGCAGCTTTGTGAACGGCATCGAGTTGTTTGTTGATGGCGGTATGGCACAGATTTGAAGTCCAAAAGGAGTTGTCGTAAAATGCCATCATGTCACTTTTATCACTTACAAAAAGTAATCCCATGACGACATATCGCACAGTTTCGATCGATGGTTTAGATATCTTCTACCGTGAAGCTGGTTCTCGTGATAATCCGACGATTCTGCTATTGCACGGCTTTCCAACTTCCTCTCACATGTTCCGCAATCTCATACCAGCACTTGCTGATAAATTCCATCTCGTTGCTCCTGACTACCCTGGCTACGGCAACAGTTCAATGCCAACTGTAAATGAATTTGATTACACCTTTGATCGCTTGGCTGAGATTGTGGAAAAATTCATTGCTGCGATCGCTCTCAAAAAGTACAGCCTTTATGTTATGGATTATGGCGCACCGATAGGCTATCGGATTGCCGCTAAATATCCAGAGCGCGTGCAATCTCTGATTGTTCAAAATGGCAATGCTTACGAAGAAGGTCTGCGCGAATTTTGGGAACCAATTAAGGCATACTGGCAAGAGCGATCGCCTGAGAATGCTGAAAAGCTTGAATATCTTGTCACCCTGGAAGCGACGAAGTGGCAATATACCAACGGTGTTCGCAATCTAGAAGCGATCAGCCCGGATACCTGGACTATCGATCAACATTTCCTCGATCGCCCTGGCAACGGTGAGATTCAACTGGCACTGCTGTATAGCTATGGTACGAATCCACCATTATATCCGCAATGGCAGGAGTATTTCCGCAACTATCAACCTCCGACCCTGATTGTTTGGGGCAAGAATGACTACATCTTTCCTGCTGAAGGTGCTTATCCCTACCAGCGTGACTTGAAAGACGTTGAGTTCCATCTACTCGATACCGGACATTTTGCCCTGGAAGAGGATGGGGATGCGATCGCAAACTATATCGATCAATTTCTCACATCACGACTGCAACCCATCTCTGTCTAACTAAACGGCGAAACTGAGCCGTCCATGCAAAACTGCGCTCTACTACCCAACGATGTGGTAGCAACACGAACCCTTTTCTAGCTTCTGGCAGTTGTTCATAACAGGCTCTAGCGAATCCAAACCCACGAACAAAAACCTACTAAGCTGTTACGCAAATAAGATTGCACATCAACTGGTGAGGTTGTTCTTTGTCAATTGTCCTTAGTAAACACTAATGACTAATGAATGACTAATGACTGATGACTAATCACGGTCTACACGGAAAATAGTGCAATATGTAGGCGCGTTAGCTTAACAGCTTAATTGTCTGCTATTCCGATTCTTCCATCTATCGCAACGAGATATGAGGAGAACAACATGACAAGGAGCAATTCCGATTTTACTGCCCGAGAAGCACTACGCCTGCTCGGTCCCGATCCCGAAAACTGGGTGCCCGATCGCCCTGGCATCGATCACAATGTCACTATAATAGGTGGCAGCGGCAGCGGTAGCACCTTTGTATTTGCGCTACGGCGTGCTGGGATCGGTCGCGTGACGGAGATCGATGCAGCCGATGACGAGGCTCATGCAGGTGTGTGGTTGACGCGAGCGCGGATGAGAACGCTCCGCACACCGAAACATCTGCCTGGTCCAGAACTAGGCATCCCAGAATTGTCCTTTCAAGCCTGGTACGAAGCGCGGCACGGTACGGCAGCCTACGCAGAGATCGATCGCATTGGGCGAGTGACATGGGCTGAGTACCTCAGTTGGTATCGGCACTTCCTCGGTATCGAGGTTCGTTACCGGACGAAGTTGGTGCGGATTGAGCCAGCCGCAGGTTTCTTCCGCCTACACCTTGAGGTAAACGATGTCCCGCAGGTAGAGACTACGCGCAAAATTATCTTCGCCAATGGCGTGGCTGGCACTGGTGGCCCATACATACCTCCAGTACTGGCTGACTTACCACTCACGCTGTACGCACATACCGCCGATGCCATCGATTTTGAAGCAGTGCGCGGTAAGACTGTGGCAGTGTTGGGTGCGGCGGCTTCAGCTTTCGATGCAGCAGGAGTGGCGCTGGAATCGGGAGCGAAGGCAGTACACCTGTTTTCACGGCGATCGGCGATCGCATCTCAACCACTACTTCGGATACGGGAATACCCTGGTGCTTACTGCAACTATCCCCAACTACCCGATGCAGCCCGATGGTTCCAAGCTTGGCGCTTTCGTCAAGCAGGCTCCACGCCATCACGGAACGCGATTGAGCGAGCGATCGCCTTCCCGAACTTTCACATACACCTATCTGCACAGGTGAAATCGGCACGGGAAATGGGGGATCGCATTGTCACCCAGGTGAATGATGATGTTTTCGAGTTTGATTTTGCGATCGCTGGCACTGGTTACTTCGTTGATCCAACAAAGCGTCCCGAACTAGCCGACTTTTCCCAGCACATTGCCCTTTGGCGCGATCGCTACGAGCCACCAGAAGACCTGCGCGACGACTATTTAGGAACGCACCCTTACTTCGGTAACGCCCGCGAATACCTAGAAAAAGTACCTGGCACTGCCCCTTACCTGAAAGACATTCACGTATTTAATCCTGCTGGTTTCGTCAGCTTTGGCTTGCCAATTGGTGACATATTTAGCATCCGCCGCGACATACCTGCAATAGTATCGTGCATCAGTCACGACTTGTTCTTTGAAGACTGGGCGCATTATGAGGCAAGGATCACAGGCGATATCGCCCCCGATTTTGAGAACTCGCTCTATGCTGCTGCGGTGTGGAAACAACCGATCCAGGCAGCGACCCGCTAGGTCAACAACCTTTTCACCAGTAACAAATAATTCCGGCTGGGAAACGAATGTCAGTAGAAAGTGATTGCCATTCCACAATCACTGCTGAATCAAATATCACTGTTAAATCAATTTACTTAACAGTGTCATTTCAACAGATTGTTTACTACTTATCAAAGGAGAATGTCATGGTTGCTCAAATAAACTCGTCAGCAGCAAAAATTTTGGAAGTTGCAGATGATCCACGTCTTTCCAGTGGGGTGAAAGAATTTTTGAAAGTGCTGAATTCAGGAGGTGTGCCGCTAGAGACACTCACTGCAATCGAAGCACGTCAAGTACTCGCGGATGCACAGGCTTCTGTTCCAGTAGACCTTTCAGGCATTGAAGAGTCTGAGAAGAAAATTATTGCTGACGGTTATTCAATTACCCTCAATATTGTACGACCAGAAGGGGTCAAAGGCACATTGCCTGTTTTCATCTTTATTCATGGTGGTGGTTGGGTGTTAGGTGATTATCCAACACACAAGCGCATGGTTCGCGATCTGGTTGTGCTTTCAGGGTTTGCAGGGGTCTTTGTCAACTACACGCGCACGCCAGATGCTCAGTACCCACAGGCGATCAATGAGATTTATGCTGCGACCAAATGGGTTGCCGAGCATGGTGAAGAGATTGGGGTGGATGGCAAGAATCTGGCAGTGGTCGGCAACAGTGTCGGCGGAAATATGACAGCAGTCACTGCTTTGAAGGCGAAAGAAAAAGGAGGACCACACATCAAGCTACAAATCATGATGTGGCCGATCGTCGATGCTAGTTTTGAAACGGATTCTTATCATCAATTTGGTGACAAACGGTTCCTAACTACGCCGTTGATGAAGTGGATGTATGACATGTACATCGCTGACCCAGAAAAGCGCCAAGATATCTATGCCTCCCCCTTACAGGCTACGGTCGACCAACTGCAAGGATTACCGCCTGCGCTCATTCAGGTTGGAGAAAGCGATATCTTGCGTGACGGTGGCGAAGCCTATGGACGCAAGCTCGATGAGGCTGGAGTGAAAGTGACAACCGTGCGTTACAACGGCATGATTCATGACTTTGGGCTGCTCAATGGTTTAGCCGATCTGCCACAAGTCCGCTCTCTGTTTGTTCAAGCTGCTGCTGAATTGAAGAAACATCTGCAATAGGATGCGATCGATGTTTTTGGGGAAAGGAAAAGACGCTCTTCCATCGCTTTGCTGCTTACCGAGTTAGCGTAGGGGAAAAGGGTAAAACGGAATGGCGCTAAGTTAAGACACACCCCTTGCCGTGACTGCTTCCCAGCCTCCAGGCTAGGAACTAATTCTGAGAGCCTCCGCCTCCAAAGGCTTGATCGGAGGCAGAGCCTCTCGAAATACATTCCCAGCCTACAGGCTGGGAACGGGGTGAAACAAGACTTTCGGCTTATCTTAGTGCCATTTCGATCGTAATACAAACAATTATCTGTTATGAACAGCCACACATCGAGCGCTAGGGACATTATTGGATCATCACCGTTGATTGCGATTGAAAACGAAGCATCACCCAAGCTGATTGTCGATCCACCGCTTCCCGAACCACTGGCACAGGGACGTGTCTTCATCCAGTACCGGACGGAGAATTTGCGCGTGTTGCCAGTATTTGGCAAAGGTGCCCTCGAAGTATCGCCGCGCATCGGTCATATCCACATCACCGTTGACGACGCGCCGTGGCACTTTGTCGATGCCAGTGGGGAAACGATCATCCTGGTCGGACTGGAACCTGGCGTACACAAGGTGCTGATCGAACTAGCTGACCCCACGCACAAAGTAATCACTAGCGAAACTGTAGAGTTCACGCTGCCCGATCCTAAGAAATCATCACGAAAAAACTAGAGGGAAAAATCGCAGTTGTGACGGGAGCTTCTGGGGAAACGCTGCACATCGCGGGTGGTAGTCATTGATTCTATATTAAACTGCTTTTGAGGTAATTCGGTCGGCACGCACTTACAGCAGAATTCAGAATCCAAAAGTAAAACAGGGTTCATACCTGGCTTTGGGACTTAGTTTGTGTACTCCACCAACTTAAAATCTGCTGTAATTTTAATCTAACCGTGCTGAGACGTTGGCAAAGCCTCTCGGAACGAGAATCGCGATTCTACCGCTTACATACTATGAATAACCCCAAAAATCCTCGACTACCCTTGCCGCCTTTTGATAATCAATCCGCCATCCAAAAAGTCCGAATTGCAGAGGATGCTTGGAACACACGTAACCCTGAACTAGTATCACTCGGTTACACGTCGGATAGCATTTGGCGCAACCGCTCAGAATTTCTATCTGGTCGTGAGGCGATCGCACAATTCTTGACACGTAAGTGGCTTAAAGAATTGGACTACCGTTTGATAAAAGAGCTTTGGGCTTTTCAAGACAACCGCATTGCTGTCCGATTTGCTTACGAATGGCATGATGATTCCGGCAACTGGTTTCGCTCTTACGGCAATGAGAATTGGGAGTTTGATGAACATGGATTCATGCGATGGCGTATTGCCAGTATTAACGACCTGCCAATTCACCAAAGCGATCGCAAATACCACTGGATACTAGGTCGTCGTCCTGACGATCACCCCGGATTGTCAGACCTCAATCTTTGAAAAGCCCAACGACCATATCACCCAGTTTTTATCCTACAAGAAATCCACTGCTATGAATGCAAACAACGGCATCATCAGCCAGATCAGCCCGTATGCAGTGACCGAAACTATCGATCGCTTTGCAGCCATCCTTCAAGCAAAAGGCATCACCATTTTTGCCCGCATCGATCAACAGGCTGAAGCCGAAAAAGTCGGACTTAGCCTACCTCCTACACAGTTGTTGCTGTTTGGCAACCCGAAAGCCGGAACTTCTCTCATGGTGGCAGAACCAACGATCGCCCTGGATTTACCCCTGAAAGTACTGGCATGGGAAGCGACTGACGGCAAGGTGTGGCTGAGTTACAACGATCCTAATTACTTAAAACAGCGATTTTCTCTCTCCGATGAGTTGGTGAAAAATATCGCTATCATTGCACCTTTAATCTATCAAGCACTTAGTTCCGCCGATCGCCAATAAGTTGCAGAATTAGCACGCGATGGCGCAAAGCGCCCGCCCAAAAGGCGATCGCACCTTGGCGTTTTTGAAACAGCATTTAGGCAGTGGTGTCAAAGTCTGAAATAGGTCTACTGACCGATAATTCGCCCACCGCGATCGCTCTAGCAACCAAGATATTCTGATTCTGAATCACTGGGAAAACGCTGCATATCGCGGGTGGTTTTTAAGAAAGAGAACAGTGAAAATCAACAAGCAAGCAGAAAAACCATGCACATCAACAAGAATGACACCGCAATAGTCGTCATCGATCCGCAAAACGATGTCTTGAGCGAAAAAGGGGTTTCCTGGGATTTGGTGGGTGAGAGTGTTAAAGATAACAACACCATCGAGAACATTGAGCGAATCTTCAAAGCCGCAAAGCAGAATGAATTCGAGGTTTTTATCTCCCCTCACTATTACTACCCCACCGATCATAATTGGAAATTTGCCGGCAACCTAGAGCAAATGATGCTTGAGGTTAAGGAGTTCGATCGCCGTGGCGCGTTGAGCCTCGATGGATTCTTGGGATCGGGTGCTGACTGGCTCGATCGCTACAAGCCTTTCATTGAGGATGGGAAGACGATTGTGGCCAGTCCTCACAAAGTCTATGGGCCGCAAACCAACGATCTCGTTTTGCAACTACGTAAACGCAACATCAGCAAAGTCATTTTACTCGGAATGTTGGCGAATCTTTGTGTTGAAGCTCACCTACGCGAATTGCTCGAACAGGGATTTGAGGTTCTTGTCGTTAAGGATGCAACAGCAGCTCCTCGGCATCCGAAATTGGGCGACGGCTACAAAGCAGCACTGATCAATTTTGGGTATATAGCTAATGTAGTTCTTTCTACAGATGAAGTTGTAGCAGCAATGCAGTAATGTCAAACTCATCAATTTTACAAAACTTATGAAAACATCCGCGTTACTCTTGGCTCTGTCAATCAGTATCTTAGCTAACTTTTCCTTAAGAGCTTCTGCTGATTCTACTGCTGGCCTCATCCTGAGTACAAAATGTCAGGGTCGGTACAACATCAATATTTGGCAGAATTATAATTCCGGTGAACTACTCTATCGCGCGACCAGTCCCAACGGGAATTTAAGTTTGGGCAAAGGAACTAGCCAAGCGACAGAAGGTGTTCGAGTGTATAAGTTTCGGACTGGAATTTATGAATATTGGGTGTGGGATGGCACGTTGGATAACCCGCAGTCTGGAACTTTAGAGGTGTATAAAAACAAGCGTATCTTGATGAAGCAAGCTTGTAGAAAAAGTTGAATCCTAAGCACGGGTTTTATGAACTTTTTGGAAAATCAGCTAGGGCAAGCATCTTGAGTTACGCTCGCCAAATACGTTATCACTAAAACCCTCTTAGTTAGCCAGTTTTTCTAAAATTCATAACAACTTCTAGAAATCATACTCACCCGATCAAACCCAAAGGATATGGAAGTGGACACTCAACACTATGACGACATTATTATCGGCGGCGGCAAGGCGGGTAAAACACTTGCACCGGCATTAGTCGCTGACGGACGTAAAACCGCTCTGGTTGAACGCAGCTTAAACATGATTGGTGGCGGGTGCATTAATATTGCCTGCATTCCTACTAAAACGATGGTGGCGAGTGCCAATGTCGCAAACACAGTGCGAAAAAGTGCCGCTTATGGGGTTAAAACCAATACACCCAGCGTTAATTTAGCAGAGGTGATCCAACGAAAACGATCGGTTGTGCAAGGGATGCGTGAAATGAACTTGCACAATTTAGAAACTGCTTTGGGTCACGAACTGATCATTGGTACAGCCCGCTTTGTAGCTCCCAAAACAATTGAAGTAACGACGAGTGAGGGGAACAATCGCTTACTTACCGCCGAACGGTTATTTATTAATACAGGCACACGACCGTTAATTCCATCCATTCCCGGACTCACAGAAGCGGGGTTTTTAACGAGTGAGTCGATTATGGAGCTAGAACACCTGCCTGAACACCTGATCGTTCTTGGTAGTAGCTATATTGGTTTAGAGTTTGCCCAAATGTTTCGGCGCTTTGGCTCTAGCGTTACTGTCATTGGGCAAAGTGGGCAAATCCTGTCACAGCAAGATCCAGATATAGCGATCGCAGTTCAAACACTGCTAGAACAAGATGGTATTGAATTCTTGCTGAAGGCGAAGGTGTTGAGGATCGATCGCACTGGTAATGAAACCATCCTGCAAATCCAAGTTGGCGATCGTGAAATCACTCTCCAGGGGTCGCATTTGCTCGTCGCCGTTGGTCGTGCGCCCAATACCGATAGCTTAAATTTAGCTGCTGCTGGTGTGGCAACCAATACACGCGGATTTATTCAAGTTAACGATCGCTTAGAGACAAATGTACCCGGAATTTGGGCGTTAGGTGATATCAATGGCGGCCCGCAATACACCCATATATCGCTCGACGATTATCGCATTATCAAAGCTAATTTAATTGATGGGGGCAACCGTAGTACACGCGATCGCTTAGTGCCATCGTGTCTATTCATCGATCCAGAACTGGCTCATGTAGGTTTGACTGAAACTGAAGCACAGCAACAAGGATATGCCATCCGCGTGGCGAAAATTGATGCGTCAGCCGTTCCTAGAGCAAGAACACTCGGTCAAACTGATGGACTGCTAAAAGCGATCGTGGATGCAGATACAGGTCGGATTTTGGGGTGTTCCCTGTTGTGTCATGAAGCAGGTGAAGTGATTTCAACAGTGCAGATGGTGATGCAAGCTCAGATGCCCTACACCGTTCTACGCGATGGTATTTTGACTCATCCCACGATGACCGAAGGATTAAATATATTGTTTTCCAAGTTGTAAGGAGACAGCAATTGCAGACCCAAGGATTTACCAAACAAACGACATTTCACTCTTGAAAAAAGTAGATATAGCATCATGAGTAAAACATCTAAAGTCGGTATTATTGGTGCAGGTAATGTAGGTGCAGATGTTGCAAATGCTTTAGTTCTACTCGGTAGATGTGTAAGGGTTGTCCTTTTTGACCGAACCTTATCAAAAGCTGAAGGGCAAGTATGGGATATCGAAGACAGCATTCCCCTACTTAAAGAGATGGAAATCATACCATCAAATCAGTATGAAGATTTAGCTGATTCAGATATCATTATTGTGACTGCTGGGGTGCAACCGAAACAAGGACAGACCCGATTAGATACATTGAGCGACAATGCAGAGATTATACGTTTGACAATCAAAGAATTGGATCGAGTTGCACCGAACTCAATTGTAATTATCATTAGCAATCCAGTGGATGTACTCACGCGGATTGCCATCGCTACTTCCACCAGAGCAGAAAACCTAATTTTCGGTTCGGGAACCGTTCTTGATACTGCTAGACTGAGATATCAACTTGGAAAGCGACTGAGTGTTGCAAAACAAGACGTTCATGCTTATGTGATTGGAGAGCATGGAGACAGTGAATTTGTTGTTTGGTCTAGTGCATTTATTGGGGGAATTTTGTTAACTGAATTTCCTATACCACAAGGAGCAACGCTAGAACAAATTCAGCAAGAGTACGCACAGTTAACTCGTAAACGAGGCTATAACATTTTTGAACGCAAAGGAAATACAAGCTATGGTATATCAACAGTAGTTTGTCAGTTAGTTGATACCATCCTGCGAGATGAAAAGCAGATATTTCCAGTATCGGCTAGAGCAGATTCTAACTATGGAGTTGGCAGTGAAGTTGTTTTTGGACTTCCATGTATCATTGGCTCAACAGGTATTGAGCGCCAATTGCTGTTATCAAGAAATGCTCATGAACAACGCTTATTAGAAGAATCAGCCAACAAACTCAATGAAGCCTATAATTCTTTGCATAATTAAAATCAAATTGGAACCCTATTAAACAACATACTCGGCATTCCATCCGAAACGGTTTTTAGTGAGATAACAAGTGATTTACCTAAATCGATTCATGCTTGTAGGTTGCCAAGTTTTTTACTGAAACTTCAAGCATTTATTTTGGCATTTACTCTCCAAAAAGCATCTATTTAATCAGTTTATTTTAATACATTAAAATGATTTAATGCTCTGTTCTTAGTACAGCACTTCCTTAATTCGTAGGGAATTAAATTTGACAATACCCTGCAATGGCAATGAATGCGCCGACTTGCATTGTTAATGCGTCGGCTTACATTGTTAATGCGTTGGCTTGCATTGTTAATGCGTCGGCTTGCATTGTTAATGCGTTGGCTTCCTCTGCATTGGAAACGCTACGCTTTTACGCAAAACTGCACTTAGCTTGATTCTAATTTCCGGTCGCCCATAACGCAATACGGTTCAGTTAAGGATAATCGTAGGTTGGGTTGAGGAACGAAACCCAACCTACGCAGTTTAAGGTTTTTGGCTTTAACTGAACCGTATTGGCCCATAACGCCACCGCTAGTTTTTCATGTGCATTTGTTTCAATCAATGGTCACGAAGTATTCAGAATTTTATAACCCGCAACTTGGGTTATGTAGTTGCGATCGCATTTCTACAAGAATATAAATTTAAGTTGAGTAAACGAACGATTTAGCGTCATTTTGCTTAGTTGTTGCAGCCATAAGTTCTACTCCCAATGTGTTCTGGAAAAAAGAATGATCGTTAGCTTAGTAATTTGCCCCGCAGCAAGAGCCGCACTGTCCCTAGAGCAATACTACTGATCGCAATATTTGCGCTTATGAATAGCAGTAGTGCCAATTCTTGCATCATTCCAGTCATGCCGCGTTCAACAAGGCGCAAGGATGCCAGCGACAAGGCGGCAATGCCGAGGGTAAATGCCCAGTAGGTGGCTGTAAAGGGTTGTTGAAACAACCACGGTAGCAGCCGCAGTAAAATTAGCCCTTGAAACAGTCCATAGCCGAAGAGGAACTGAGCAAAGGCATCGGGCTGACCACTGGTGATACTCAAATAAGCAACACAGCCAACAGCAGGGGGGGCAAGTTGAATGCCCAGCGTTGGACGTAGTGGTTTAGGCAATGCTTCTAACAAGTAGAGGCGCTGCATAATCATCGACTCCAGTGCTAGCCACGAAAACAGCCCTCCTCCAAAAAACAACGGGCCCCATTCTCGATAACCGAGGGTACTAGCAACGATCGTACTGACAAAACTACCCGCGACTGTAGAGAGGTAGAGAATGGGTGTAATTATTTCTGGCTTACGTCCTCCCATCCATAGCTGACCGGAACGATACACGCCAAAGCTTAACTGACCAATTGTACCGACAACAAATAATGTGATGGCGATCGCACGAGAGTAGGGTGCGATCGCCAGCGCTACAAACATCGTAGACACAGGCACTAAGCCGATAAAGCAACACAAAATAGGATGCTCAAATTCAGCCAAGGCATCTGCTCTCGCCCACAACCATTTACCCACATAAAGCAGCAACAACACGAGCCAGATTGCAATTGTCAGCAACATAATTGCTTCGCTAATCCAGGTAGGCAAGTGCCAAAGTTTAGCAGCTACTCGCCAGCAACTACCTAATCCTGCCAAACCCAGAATCATGCCAAAAAAGGAAGCAGGAATGATGACACGATAATTTTTCAATAGGGTAGACTTTGGACGGGATTTTCTCATGATCTAGCTTTCCTGGCAGCAGTAGAGAGATGCAAGCGATGAAAAAAGTCAGGCATATTTGGGTTGGGAAGATTGTTTCAAGGTGAGGATTCGGTTCGTAATAGAGACAACAAACCCAATTTTTAGGCTGTTTTGATAGACAAATGGTGCAGGCAAATTTATGACGCTCGAAGACTCGCTACCGCCGTCAAAAAATATTTGTCACTCTTGATATGATTGTAATCATGGAACAAGTACTGACATTGGTTTGCAAGCTCAACCCCAGTTCTGAACAAGTTGCCCAAATAGATGCAACTTTGAAGGCGTTTGCGGATGCTTGCAACTATGCCAATCAGCAAGTTAAACCTCAAATAACGAGCAAGACAACTATTCAAAACATGGTCTATCAAAACTTGCGCTCGTTGTTTGGATTATCTGCTAATTTGGCAGTCAGAGTTTGTGCCAGAGTAGGAGCTAACCGCAAGACTGCCAAACAGAAGAATAAGCCAGTTAACTCTTTTAAACCTACTAGCGCCGATTACGACGCTAGAATTTTTGCGTTTAGAGAGAAAGACTGGACTGTTAGCTTGACATTGCTTGAGGGTAGAGAACATATCTTGATGGATGTGGGTAACTACCAAAGAGTTAAACTCAAGGGCAGGAAGCCAACATCGGCGCAACTGTGTAAACATCGGGATGGCTCTTATTACATTCATATTCAAATAAAAGATGAAGTACCCCAACCACTTAAACCAACTAATGTTATTGGCGTGGATTTTGGGCGTAGAGATATCGCTGTAACTAGTAATGGGGACAAGTGGGACGGAAAACAAATAAACGAGGTTGGGGATAGATACGCCAAAACTAGGGCTTCTCTCCAACAAAAAGCGTCGAAAGGCACAAGGTCTACTCGCCGTAGAGCAAGGCAGATTTTGCAACGGTTGTCGGGGCGTGAGAGAAGATTTCAACAATGGCTCAACCATCAAATCAGCTATCGAATTATTCAACAAGCCAAAAACACCAAAGCAATTGTCGCTATTGAAAACTTGACTGGGATTAAAGAGCGTACCAACACTCAACCAAGAAGTAAAGTTGAGCGCAGACGGTCTAATTCTTGGTCGTTTTATCAATTGCGGTACTTTCTTGAGTACAAAGGAATCAAGGAAGGTGTAGAGGTAATTGCTGTGCCACCTGCCTACACAAGTCAAACCTGCCACCAATGTTTGCACATTGGCTTGAGGTCTGATAAACGTTTCAAGTGTGGTAACTGTGAATGGCATGGTGATGCTGATTTGAATGGTGCAAAAGTGATTTCCTTATTGGGGCAATCTGTAAGCTTGCCCAGAGGTTCGGGTTATTTGTGCTGTAATCTCAGTACGGATAGCTTAGGGCTACTACAAGGCCCCGCCCTTTAGGGCTGGGGGTGGCTTACGACCAATCCATGCCGCTTTGCTACCTCGGCACAGGCTCGAATCTGCTGATACATCTCAAACCGATGGGCTGAACCTGGATAGATAGTGAAACCGATCCCCACACATCCTAACCTCAGCGCATCCTCCACGCTGCCAGTGAGTGCTTGCGTTGGGTCTGACTCAGCTAGTAACATATCGCGATCGTTGGCTTTCAGAATTAGGGGAATTTCACCTGCAAATTCTCGCGCTCCCGCTTCCAAAAATCCTAACGGTGCAGCATAGGCATTGCATCCTGCTGCGATCGCTAACTCAAAATGATAGCGAGGATCATAGGCTGGCGGATTGGGCGCAAAACTGCTAGCTGGCCCATGCTCAAAGCCTTGATCCACAGGCAGCATGACGACTTTGCCAGTTCCAGCTAGTTTGCCATGATTCAGCAACCGGGCTAAATTAGTCAATGTTCCGGGATTGTCGCTGCCATACCAACTGAGAATTTCTTTTACTCGATGAGTCATTGTGTTTCTCCTAAAATTATCAAACAGAATTCAGGAGTCAGGAGTCAGGAGTCAGAATTCAGCATGAATTCTGTACGAGTGGCGGATAGCGGAGCGTTAGCGAGTCATCGAGTGTCTGAATAAACGGGTTTAAGACAAGAACACCAAATTAAGAATTTGGTGGTCTTCAATCAGTAGGGATCTGAATCCCACTGATTGCATTCTGACTCCTGAATTCTGACTTCTGAATTCTTCAACTTTGCCTATTGTTCTACGTGTCCGCCAAACTGGAAACGCATGGCAGACAACAGTTTATCCGCAAAATCATTTTCGCCGCGTGAGCTAAACCGTTGATACAGGGCTGCGCTGAGTACAGGGACAGGAGTGCCTTCGTCAATGGCGGCTGCGATCGTCCAGCGTCCTTCGCCTGAATCAGACACGCGCCCCCCAAAACCTGATAGGTCTGGTTGTTCCAGGAGGGCGATCGCAGTTAGATCCAGTAGCCAGGAGGCAATTACACTGCCCCGTCGCCAAACTTCGGCGATATCAGGCAGATTAAAGTCATACTGATAGTGTTCAGGATTGCGGAGGGGGGTTGTTTCAGCATTAGCCACACGGTTCTGCTTACCCACATTGGCGTGATGCAAGATATTCAATCCTTCTGCGTAGGCTGCCATTAAGCCATATTCGATGCCATTATGCACCATCTTGACAAAATGCCCCGCCCCATTCGATCCGCAGTGCAGATAGCCTTCTTCAGCCGTACCGCCTACTTTTTCCCGTCCAGCAGTACGCGGAATATCACCCCGTCCGGGAGCTAATGATTTAAAAATGGGATCGAGATACTGAACCGCCATCTGAGATCCACCAATCATCATGCAATAACCCCGCTCCAAACCCCACACTCCGCCACTGGTTCCCACATCTAGGTAGTGAATTCCCTTTTGCATCAGATCATTTGCCCGTCGAATATCGTCAATGTAGTAAGAGTTGCCGCCATCAATTAAGATGTCGCCGGAATCCAGTTTTGCAGCCAGTTCCTTCACCATCTGCTCGGTTGGTTCTCCGGCTGGCACCATCAACCAAATCGCACGAGGTTTATTGAGCTTCTGGACAAAATCATCCAAGCTGTAAGTGCCGATCGCCCCTTCTGATGCAAGCAGTTTCACTTTGTCAGGTGTGCGATTGAACACCACACATTCATGGTTGTTTTGCAGCAGTCGCCGAACAATGTTCGCACCCATACGTCCCAGACCAATCACTCCCATCTGCATAATTTTTCTCCAATGTAATTCTCGTTTGCATAGAGTCGATTCTGATTAGAGATAAGATTCTGGTTCATTAACAGAACAGCAATATTTCATCCTTCTTGCTCAAGTACATCACTTGTGCAAAAGGGAGGGGATGGGCTTAAGTCCCGCCAGAGGCGATCGCAACTCCGTTCGATGTATTGTTTTATCGATTATCGATTGATTTCTCAAATGTATATAGTTGTGAGTGACCCGTTCTAGTTGGGGCTGAGATGACAAATCGACTCACCCCTTGCTCCCACTTTGCGGTTGCATCAACGGTGTAAGGACTAGCGGTGCCAAACTGGTTAAGGCTGCTGGGTGGAGGGGTAAAAACCAGATGAAACTTACTTCCGCGATGATAACCGCTAATTTGAGCAAAGTTCTCACCATCATTGGACTTCAAACTTCCGTACAGTTTGCCGGCAGGATCGATAAATACGAGTATCTGCCCCTGAGAACCGACAGTACGGAAGGTTCCCGTCCAACTGCCACGGTAGGAAAGTACATAGTCTTGAGAGGGATTTGGTTGAGCTTGGCTGACTGTAAGCGCGAAGAGAGGCTGCGAGTGTAGCAGTCCAATCATGGCAATCGTTAAGATTCCACCAATCAATCGTTTTGTTGTTCGTGTCTTCATCAGTGCTTCTCTTTCAATAGATGATCGATCAACTGTCAATCTATCAGATTCCCCGTAACCATAGGGTTCTGAGGTGATGGTGGGAACTCTTCAAAGTTTTCGCTTGGCGGGGGTGAGGGGGTTGTCCACTCTAATCCAGTGGCATACACAGATGGATGAGCGATCGCTCTCGTTGTTCAATCGATAGAGAGAGGCTGTTTTGCGGTGGTTTCTGGCTTCATCTTGGGTTTGTGATAGCGATGGAAAGTTTCTTCCTTCAGCCATTCTGTGGTTGCCTTAAAGTCATGCAGTGGGGTGGGCAGCATTTCCAAATACGTTGCACTGCGAATTAGATCGCCAAGTTTGCCAGTTATCTGCACTTTGTGAAACAAGCTTGCTACCCCATTTCCTAAACCCAATTTCATTAGCGTACCCCGAAGATTCACATGGGCTGGGCTAAGGGATGCTCCTTTAGCAAGGGCAATCAAATTGTGGGCAATACTCGCACCTTGCTGATATGCCACCTGAGCTAGAGCCGGTAAGGTTTGTGGCTGCACGTCCGCGCAATCGCCTGCGGCAAACACTTCTGGAAAATCCAGCAGTTGCAGAGTTGAGGTGACAAGCGGTAGCCCATGCTTATCCAGGCGATCTGCGGGAATTTGGGACTTGAGATTTTGGATGAGTGGGTTCACGGCAGTCCCAGCTGTCCAGATGGTGGTTTGAGTCAACAGCGTTTTTATCTCAGTGCTGTTGGCAGGTTGATACTCCAGGTGGTTTTGAGCAACCGCTTTCACCCCTACGCCTAATATCAACTCAACAGGTACTTTTCGAGTTCTGAAAGCGTGGAGAGCCTCTGACTGCAAACTTGCGTTGACATCACCTGCGAGAATCGTCTTCCCATGATTGATTAAGACAATGCGAATCTGACGAATATCGCCGCCGAGTTGGGCGTACCAGTCGGGTAACAAATCTGCCAGGGTTGCCGCCATTTCTACCCCTGTCGGGCCTGCCCCAACGACAGCAAACGTGAGGAGCGATCGCCGTTGTGTTTCGTCATCCGTTTGGCTAGCACGTTGCAAACATTCTCTTAACTGGCTCTCCAGAGCGATCGCATTCTCTTGTGTCCGAAATGCGAATGCGTTTTTTTGTGCGCCCTCTGTTCCTAAATAACCCTGAATACTGCCAACAGCTAAGACCAGATGCTCGTAGATATAATCTGAGCCAGAAGCTAACTTAAGATGTTTTTCTTGCAGGTCGATCGCCACTACTTTGTCCTGTACAAAGTTGATATCACTGCCTTGCAGCAACTCTTTATAAGTCGGACAAACTGCATCTTCTGACAATTCACCTGTCAATAGTTCATACAACATTGGCTTGAAGACAAACCGTTCTTGTGGATCAATCAAAACGATCGACCGCAGGTCTTGCTGATGACGCAGATGCAACGCTGTAAAAAGACCTGCAAAGCCTGCTCCGACAATCACTGTAGGGCGAGAAGAATTCATTTTAGTAAGTGGTGGATAAACAGCAGCAAGCAATCATGCACGAGTAGCATTGGAACCAAAATGTACACTAACGACTGATTCCTGTGATCAAGATAAAGCTCTGGAACATCAGAGTTTTAGAGACGGCATAATTAAGAGATTAGGTCAGAAATAAAATATGACATTACAAGGTGTGGCTGCTGTTAATTTAAACAACAACTTCTTGAGCAACTTTAGGATTTACCCTAGTTAGAATCTGTTGCGCTCGATCAATTTCCTCATCTGTGCCTGAGACAATCACCATGAACTTACCAGCTTTGATTTCTGTCTCGTACTTCAGGGCTTGCTCTTTGGGAATTCCCAATCCTACAAGGGCACCTACCAACCCTCCTGCCACAGCAGCTCCTACACCCCCTACAACCATACCTTCGAGCCAACCTGCCAGCACTCCGGCAACGTGTCCAGCTACAATCACAGGGCCGACTCCTGGAATAAACAGCAAACCAACCCCTGTGAGAATGCCAAATAGTCCACCAAAAAAGCTGCCCCAGTAACCTGCTTCTCCGGCTCCAGCTTTAGCCGTATCTTTCCAGGTGAGAAAGCCACGGATATGTTCAGTGGTTTGATAGTCTTTACCGATGATCGAAATCTTTTGCATATCGAAGCCCGCTTTTTGCAGTTCTAATACGGCGGCTTCTGCTTCAACATGGGATGGAAAAACTTTCACAGTTTCGTGTTTGTATGACATAGATTTGACTCCTTATGAGTGAGAATTAAACAGCATTATCTTTTAAGTGGACAAGACCTGAACGCAGCGCCCGGATTGCTACCTGAGTGCATTGGCGTAGCTTCTCGTAGAGAAGCCTTGCCTTCGGCATCGCTCGCACAGAATTTCTTCAAAATATTGCGAACATGGGTTTTCGCCGTACCTGTACTGATGTACAAATTTTGGGCAATTCCATCATTGCTGTACCCGTCAACAATCAGTTGCAATATCTCTAACTCTCGCTCAGTCAACGTTTCAATAGTAAGGATTTGGCTGTATTCCGGTTCTATGGCTCGAATTGCAATTGTTTCAGCATGGTTGCTGCCATCAGCTTGAACACGATTTGCGTGTTCAAGCAATCTAGCGACCTCTTGGGCGACAGCAGTGAATGCATGATTAATAGAAGAATTTCCAAAAAAGTTACCCTGAGTTGGAACTTTAGAATACTCAAAATCATCTCCAACTAGTAATGGCATACGTGTCATAAAATTATCCTCAACGAAATATTGATTGAGATTACTGACTCAATTCGTAGATGATCTAAGCTGTTTCAAATACTGAGAAATTATTCTGTTACCAGAAGACCATGAATAAGAATCAATAACACAATTGATCTGACGATGACGTAAAGCCGATCATGCTGTTGCCAAAACGCGAACATTGATGCGAGCAATGTACACTTTTTTAGATATATCAGGCAGGAATTGGGAAATATCAGGTCACGGTCAAGGCTCACTGATACTGTATGTTCAGCATCAGCGTTGAGCATACAACCCTCTTCTTACTCTCTTTGTGTCAAGTAAACTGAAATATTGCAAATAAATTGCTCTCAATATTTGCCTGAACTAAATATATGCAATTAACTCTAACTTGTCGTCCACTCAAAGTTGAAACTTTTGTACAATACAATGATTGATGAATCAGTCCATATATCAATGTAAGGTTAGCTCCAACTAAGGTTGGAATCTAAATTCATACTAAAGTTCAATACCTTATGCCATTTCTTTGTGAGGCTGCGCCAAATTTTCTTTCTTCCTTTGTGTCTTTCTCCTTGCGGGGCTACAAAAAGGGCTAGGATGCAGATAGAATAAGCCTCATAGCCCTCTCTCCTTGTTGGTTGTACTTACGCTTATTAGGACTTAATCTCAATAATTCAGTGATTAACTCATAAGAATTTTCCATGAAATTGACCCAATTGTCGCCATAAAGACCAATATAAAAACTACTATGTCGTCGAACAATCCTTAAGGATTCTTTAATTCATCCAACATATTTTTGAACACCCATGCGTTTAATTTTTTGACCAGATATAGTTGCAGCCGTATAAGCAAGTGAGATCAATAATATTAGGGAAATTAACCGTTCACCTGATACATTAGTATCTTCCAAATTATAACCACCGCTTTTAAAATCTCTAAACATCTCTTCAATATCAAAACGCTGTTTATAAGCTCTAATAACGGAATCTAAATCATCTAAATTGGTAAGGATAAACCAGCCCTCTTCCGGCGCAACTCCCAAACGTTTACGCTTCCATTTAGCAGCAAGATTAAAGCTAACAAAACCTTGAGATTTTGTATATTTAATGCCTTGGTAAAAGAAGGAAAGACCAGGAGTTAAAAGGGCAGTTAGAAACCGCATCTACACAGGCAAAACCCGCCTGCGCGGGTTTAAAAAAAGCTTGATTTTCTCTTAGCTCACGGAGGTGGGCTTCGTTTGTGTAGCTGCGGTTTATAACCGCTACTTATTCCCGCACAATAACCCAAACCGAACTAACCCCCGCTCATAACCACGACGCATCAACCCCAGCGATAACGCCCCTTGAATGGTAGTCCAACCGGCATTTAGTAAGCCCCAAAGTGCTTGGGGAGTGAATGCCGAATCAATGACTACATTCCAAAAGGGGGCGACGGCAGTTGACCAATCGGCGGTGCGAATATTGTTTAATGGAAGTTGACGGGCTATGCCTTCATACTCTGGTAAAGAAATCACATAAGGCAAACAATACACCCGATAAATATCCTGCAAATGCTTTTCCTCATCCGCCGTCAGTGGTAACTTATCAGTTGGTCGATGACACCAAGTCACCATAATTAACTTGCCACCAGGCTTCAACACCCGATAGCACTCCTGGAGAAACTTAGTTTTATCTGGCATGTGTTCACCGCTTTCCAGCGACCAAACCAAATCAAAAGAATTGTCAGCAAAAGGCATCGCTTGAGCATTGGTCACCTGGAACTGAGTTCTCAGACTCAAATTGGCCTCCGAAGCGCGTTCCGTTGCTCTGGCAGCTTGCACAGGACTCAAAGTAATTCCTGTAGCCTTAGCATTAAACTTTTCTGCCAGGTATAAAGAACTGCCACCGATGCCACAACCCACATCCAGGATATTTTCTGCTGCTTGTACCCCTGCCCAATTGAGCAGTTCTTCGATTAAATCAATTTGAGCTTGCCGACGGTCTTTTTTCTGGCTGCCATCAGCGCCGTAGTAGCCGTGGTGCATGTGTTCGCCCCAAATCTGTTCCCACAGACCAGAGGAAGCATCGTAGAACTGCTGAATTTGCTGGTAAAGTGTTGCACTCATGAAAAAAGTAGTATTGAGACGAAGTAGAATTCAAAAAAAAACATACAGGTAGGCTACCATGTATGTTTTTAATTAAATAAGGGTATTTTTACTTCCAGGGAAGGTAAACCGAGATTTATCCTGCTTGGAAAATTTCCCAATCTTACCTTAATAAACTTTTTTTAGACGAATTTATGTCAATTCTCGCAAAAAACTTACATATACAAGAAGTGTAAACCCAGATTAATCTAACTTTCTTAATTACGAATTACGAATTACGAATTACGTAGATTGCTTCTCGCCTTTAGCAAGTATTACGAATTAATTATGACTGTTACTCGCACAATTTGTTTAGGATTTCTGGCTGTCATTGCTATCGGTACGATTTTATTAATGATGCCTTTCTCAACCAGCAATGGTACATGGAATAACCTGATCGTGGCATTATTTACTTCCACATCCGCAGTTTGTGTCACAGGTTTATCAGTAGTTGATCCTGGTACTTACTTTTCCTTTTGGGGTCAGTTGTTTATTGCCCTCTTAGCTCAGATTGGCGGGTTGGGCTACATGACAACTACCACGTTTCTGATTTTGCTCATCGGTCGTAAGTTTGATATGCGGCAAAAAATAGCCATTCAACAAGCTTTAGACCGACCAGGAATGAGCGGGAGTGCCCAAGTTATCCGTTCAATTATTGCCACAACTTTAATTTTTGAAATTACAGGCGTATTCTTACTTCTCCCGGCTTTTGTCCCAGAGTATGGGTGGAGTAAAGGACTTTGGTTAGCGATTTTTCATAGTATCAATGCTTGGAATAATGCTGGTTTTAGTTTGTTTAAAGATAACTTAATTGGCTATCAGTCATCCTTCTTAGTAGTCTTCACAATTACTATGTTGATTATCTTTGGGGGAATTGGCTATCAGGTAATTTTGGAAATGTACCTTTGGTTGCGCGATCGCATTTCCAGAAAAACTAAAACCCAAGCATTTACCCTAGACTTCAAAGTTGCAACCAGTACAACCATTATATTATTAGTCATAGGGATAATAGCCTTTTTCTGCATAGAAATCAGAAACCCTGAAACATTTGGTTCTCTAAATTTCCGTGACCAGATATTAGTAGCTTGGTTTCAATCAGTTACTCCCAGAACTGCTGGCTTTAACACCATCGATATTGGCAAAATGACTACAGCAGGTCTATTTATTACGATTGCACTAATGTTTATTGGTGCAAGTCCAGGTGGTACAGGAGGAGGAATGAAAACAACAACTCTGAGAGTATTGACCAGTTGTACTAAAGCAATTCTCCAGGGAAAAGAAGAAGTTTTATTGTACGATCGCAAAATAGCAATAAATTTAATTTTGAAAGCCGTAGGTGTGTTGGTAGGTTCAGTAGCGACCGTGATTTTAGCCACCATTTTAATTAGCCTTACAGATCCAAAATTGGATTTTATTCAAATTTTGTTTGAAGTAGTATCAGCCTTCGCCACCGTCGGGCTTTCTACAGGCATTACAGCAAGTATCTCTACAGCAGCCAAGCTCATCTTAATTGTCACCATGTACGTTGGACGAGTAGGTGTTTTACTACTGATGTCTGCCATACTCGGAGATCCCCGCCCCACCAGAATTCACTATCCTGAAGAAAATTTACTCGTGGGATAGTCAGGGAGTAGGGAGAGGATAATTCTTGACAACTGACTAATTACTAATAACTAAACTGATAAAATATACATTGAAAGGCAAAAAATAAAATTTTTAATTCAACAGATATAAGCGTTTTTTGCCCTAAATACAGGGAGCTTTCATAAGGATAACAAAGGTGAATCTGTCATCATTAAGTTTTTTTCGTAGTTTACGTAAAGATAACCAACAATTTGCTGTAATTGGATTAGGTCGCTTTGGTCGATCTGTCTGTTCTACACTGCACAATTTTGGTTATCAAGTGCTAGCAACAGATATTGATGAAAAAAGGGTTTCAGAAGCATTGAGTGAGGGAATTGTAGGTCATGCTTTGCAACTAGATTCTACAGAACCGGCTGCACTCAAAGAAGCTGGAATTTTTGAATTTGATACTGTAATTGTGGCGATTGGCAATTACGTTCAGGAAAGCATCATAACCACCTTAAATGTGAAAGAGGCTGGTGTACCTCATGTAGTTGCCAAGGCTTCTAGTGAAGTTCACCGTAAACTGTTGCGGCGAGTTGGAGCAGATCATGTTGTTTTTCCTGAGTATGAAGCAGGTTGTGCCCTAGCGCGTACTCTGACCAAACCAGCAATCTTAGATCGGTTTGACCTCGACCCAGATAACAGTATTGTCGAGTTGATTGTGCCTGATGAATTTCACGATAAAACCATCACTGAACTTCAACTTCGTAACCGCTATGGTTTAAATTTGCTAGCAGTGAGTCAGGATGGTAAATTTCAAATTAATCCTGACCCTACCAAGCGTTTAGAACGTGGTTCAGCAATGGTAGTTATTGGCTGTAATAAAGATATCAATCGTTTGCCGATTTAAAAAACTAGAGACACGATTAATCGTGTCTCTACAGGAGTTATTAATTATGCGGTGTGCAACTTTTACTCAAATCTAACTCCCAGGTGCTTCCCTAATAGAAAATAGGAAAAATTCAAAGCCTCTCACCTAAAAAGTGAGAGGTTTGGATAAAGGTCAGAATATTAAGTTGCACATCGCGTTAACTCTGAATTTTTTATTGTCCGGGATTTGTTGAAGTAGATTGTGGTTCCACGGGGACAGGGTTGGCTGGCGTTTCTGGTTGATTTTGCATCTGTGGCTCAGGTGTTTTTACTACATTACTTGTAGTAGCTGAATTCTGAGAAGGAGTAGCTGTTTGATTGGCTTGAGTTTGTTGCCCATTTTTCTGGGCAATTTGCTGCATTAGCTGCTCAATTTTTTCAGCTTGTTCAATGTTGCCTTGCTCACGATACTCGTTATGAGCACGTTTTAAAACTCCACTAGCTTTCTTGATGTCGCCCTGATTATATAAAGTCACTCCCAAGTTATAGTAAGCTGAGGCATTTTTAGGATTTTGGCGAATAGCTTGCCGATAAACAGAAATAGCCTCAGAAGCTTGACCATGCATTGCTAGTAAACTTGCCATATTGTTGTAGGCTGTGGCATTTTTAGGATCTAGCTGTAAGACTTGGCGATAAGTGGCGATCGCAGGCTCTATTTGACCTTGTTGTTGCAGGGCGATCGCTAAGTTAAAATAAGCATTGGCATTGCTGCTATCTAGATTGATTGCTTGTTGGTATGCTGCGATCGCACCCTCAAGCTGTCCTTGTTCATACAGTACTAAACCCAGATTATACAGCGCTGCCACCTTTGTGGAATCTATCACCAGGCTTTGGCGATAAGCCGTAATCGCTGCTTCTTTTTCTCCTTGTCGGTACAACACTAACCCTAAGTTGTAATAAGCTTCGCTCAAATTGGGATTAATCCTAATCGCCTCTGTATATTCTTGTAAAGCTATATCCAGGCGATTTTGCTCCACGAATATATTACCCAGATAGTTTCGCGCTGCCCCAAGGCTAGGATCTCGCTGCAACGCTTGACGAAAGGCATATTCCGCACCCTGTAAATCTTTGCGGTTATAGCGCGTCACTCCCTGTTGGAAAAAGCTAGCCGCTTCGAGATCCTGAGAAATTGCGGTTTCTGCCAGCACCTTACTTCCTGGAAAATTAGTAATTGTTGGTGCAGCCAAAACCAAAAACACAGAGGAAGCAAACATAAATCTGAGCAGTGGCTCTTGCTGAACAGGGCTTCGGTGAAATGCCACCGGAAATAACCAGTGAAACCATTGATGAGGTTGATATTTTTTAGACATGGGTGGCATAGCTGTACTTATGCTTATATGTTTATAAGTCAGAATACCCACCACAGCATAAAAAATTACAAATCAAAAAATTAAGAATTCCTCACACTAGGATCATTCAACTTTTGTAAAAACAATCCCTGTCATTGTTCCGGGGTATTGTACAGATTTTATAATCTGGTAATCAACAAATAAATTCACACCAACAACTCTTTTACTTTCACGCCATCTCTTTTGATTACATAAGCTGGAACACCGACTACAACACAATTGCTAGGAACATCTTTGACTACGACTGCATTCGCTCCTACTGTGACATTATCATTGATAATTACCTTACCAATCAATTTTGCTCCTGCATTTATCGTTACATTGTTGCCAATTGTCGGACGCTCATTTTCACGGCTATATCCTATCGTAACCTGTTGATTAATCCAGCAATTATCACCAATACTTTCTGCTGAAACTATAGTACTAAATCCATGTTGAATAAATAGCCCAGAACCAATATTATCACAATATAAAAATAGGCTTGGGCATTCTTTATAAAAAAACTTTATAATATGCATAAATATCAATCCAATAAAGTTACCTTTTTTAATTCTGTAATAGTAAAGATTTCTAAATTCTGGATATTTATAAAGTAAATATAGCAAGTTAAGCCAGTCAAAACTATCATTGAGATGAACAATTTTTGCCCATCGTCTTACATCCACAAGAATTACTTCTTTGTTTGTACTAAGCATAAACGGTATGAGCATCGGAGCATTCATTATCTGGATGAAAGCTTTGACCAATTTAATGGCGAAATCACGCATAAAATTACTCGGATTGGATGTTGTAATTCTCTAAAAAAGTAAAATTTGCTGAAGTTCAGTCACTTCAAGCTAACATGACGTATGATATACCAAAATTGGTAATTTCATTTTCCTTTTGGCTCAAAGTTTATAGCTTTTCGGTGACATTTGAAACTTCAGCGAACCTCTTGCCCTTATGCCTGACTAAGGACTCTTACGGCTTCCGGCAAAATTAGCATGGCATCACCAAAGGAATAGAAACGATACCCAAAAGCGATCGCTTCCAAGTATATATTCAATAACCGTTGTCTGCCAATTAGTGCACTTACCAACATCAGCAAACTAGAACGTGGTAAGTGGAAATTGGTAATCAAACCATCTACTACTCGCCATTGGTAGCCGGGATAGATAAACAAATCTGTTTTTCCGCAAAATGGTTGTAAATTACCAGATTGAGCCGCCCCTTCTAAAGCCCGTACTGCCGTTGTTCCCACAGCAATAATCCGACCGCCAGCAGCTTTGGTGGCGCGGATTTGCTCTACTGTGGCTGCGGGAACTTCAATCCATTCTTCATGCATCTGATGAGTAGTTACATCTTCTACTTCCACAGGGCGAAATGTACCTACACCAACATGCAGCGTGACAAAAGCTTGATTGATTTTGCGATCGCGCAACTTTTGTAATAATTCTGGGGTAAAGTGTAGTCCTGCCGTCGGAGCTGCGATCGCTCCAGGCTTTTGAGCATAAACTGTCTGATACTGCTCATCAGCAGCTTCTGAGGTAGTGATGTACGGTGGTAGCGGTACTTCACCAAATACCTCTAACAGTTGCACCAAAGATTTCCCCTCTGGCATATCAAATTGCAACAAACGCCCCCCAGTTGCTGCGTCTGTTTCTAAAACCGTAGCTGTGAGTTGGGGACTAGGAAATCGGGAAGAATCTTCCCCATCCCTAATCCTCAATTCTCTTGCTTCAAAAATAATCTTCGCTCCCTGTTTGAAGCTTTTTCCTGGCTTAACCAAAGCTAACCAACAGTTATGCTGCCGTTCTTCCAACAGCAACACCTGGATTTTAGCCCCAGTAGATTTATGACCATAAAGCCGCGCTGGAATGACTCTTGTATTGTTCATCACCAACAAATCACCAGAGCGCAGCAGTGCAGGCAAATCATGAAAAATATGGTGCAGGGTTACTGTCTCAGTGCCTGTAGTCGGAGAATTAACTACCAGTAACCGCGAACTATCTCTCGGAACTGCTGGATTTTGGGCAATGAGTTCTGGAGGTAGTTCGTAGTCATATCCAGCTACCGAACAATCTAATTCAAAATCTTTTGCTTGTGGGTGAGAGGTGTCTTTCAAATTAGCTTCTACTAGTTTTTACTTTACTAGTATTTATACTCTCTTAAAAAAGCTAGTTTGAGCTTTCCCTTCTAAAGGAACTTTAAGACATCTTCGCTCACTTTTCTCGCTAGGCTATAAGATTGTTACTATTAAGTAACACGGAAAAATTAACATAAAATTTGGGTAAACCTCCCCATCTAAAAACGGGGGCTTTTACCCTACCGGGAACAGGCACTGATTGACGAATATAGATATGTAGGATTGGCTTTGATCCCAAGCACCAACAAACATGGAATACTTGTACTATCTGGCAAATGCCAGTCTAACCCTGAGGGTCGTTCAACACCTGCACGCTAGACCCCAGACACCAGTTTCATTCGTCACCGTAATTCATCAAATTGATGGCTGGGTGGTTAGGATCAAACTCAGAGGTCAAGTCTCGCCCCAAGAAGATGGCGACTTCCGCGCTTTTCTAAATGAATTAGGAATTAGCTACGAACCGCCAATGAGGGTGCAAATGGCACTTTGGAGTTTGGAAGCGGGACAGTGCCCTGTGGACGTAATGCGTCGCTATCAGGTAGCGATCGTCTCTCATGGTAGCCCAGAGAGAGACGAAATCGAGGCGTTCCGGCAACAGTTTGTCCGGGGCTTAGGCTACTGCCCAGAAACTTTGGCGTGACACTATTTGGTTGAAACGCCACTACAAAATTATTGGTCATTGGTAATGAAGATATTTTATCCATTACCGATTAACCATTATCAATTGAAGAGTCGAAAGCTGCCAGAATATATTCTTGCAGCCTAAACTTATATCCAGTTACTGATGAAGTAGCTAGAGCTTCCTGGTTTGCTGTAACCCCAGTCAGATTTTTTGATGTCTTTTGACAGTAGACAATGGCAACATCAAATCGACAAGAATAATCTGCCTTTTCAGGGTACTGAGCTAAGAATATTTCTGCTGTCCGTGAGATTTTTGCTTGCTTTTGTAGGGTGATTGCGCTTCTTCCCCCTGCATCCCAACTACCTGAACTGCGGGTTTTCACCTCAACAAAAGCCAGTAATGAGTGCTGAGTTAAGAGTTTTTCCTCATTTCCCCCTACTCCCCTGCTCCCCTGCTCTCCTGCTTCTTTAGTTCGTTGATCATATTGAGCAATAATATCAATTTCTCCCCAACGGCTAGAAAAGCGACGATGTAGAATTATCCAACCTGTAGATTGCAACCATTGGGCAACTAGGTCTTCTCCTAGGACACCAATATTTGGATAATGGGATGGAGGAAAGTTAGCCATTGACTAAAAATATCATGAATTCTGTGAATTCTAGGTTAAGCGATGCCTGCGGCGGGCTACGCCTACGTACAGCAGGTTTTACACTCTACTCATCCAGTACTGGGTTGAGATTGGAGCGTAAAACAGACCATCGAATTTGGGCAATCATACTCAGCTTATTCCTTTGGGGAATAGTTGGCATCACCGCAACCGTAGGTTTTGCTTCAACAGCTTTGGCACTCGAATATAATAAAGAAATTTTGGTCGAGGCTGATTTCTCTGGACGTGATTTAACAGACTCCAGCTTTACTAAAGCTAATCTTCGCCAGAGCAACTTCAGCCATGCTAATTTGAACGGTGTCAGTTTCTTTGCTGCAAATTTGGAATCTGCGAATTTGGAGGGTTCTGATTTAAGAAATGCCACTTTAGACTCGGCTCGTTTAGTCAGAGCAAATTTGACAAATGCACTGTTGGAAGGTGCTTTTGCTGCTAACGCCAGATTTGATGGTGCAATCATTGACGGGGCAGATTTTACCGATACGCTGCTGCGTTCCGATGAGCAAAAAAAATTGTGCAAACTTGCCAAGGGAACTAATCCCATTACAGGACGAGATACGCGTGACACGTTGTTTTGTCCATAGAGAGTAGGGAATAGGGAGTAGGGAGTAGGGAGTAAGAGAAGAATTCTAACTCCCCATTTCCCATTTCCCATTCCCTACTGAACCTACCAACCACGGGCGCCAATCTTTTGACAAACAATTTGCATTCCTTTACCTGGTGAAGAACTTTCTACAAAAGGTACTTCTCCTTTCTCTTTATCCTCTTGAAGTAGTTGTCCCTCTGACCCGTAAATGGCAATGCGATTCAGAAAAAGCCGCGATTCTGTGCACGAAGCATCGAAGGTAGTCTCGAAGATGCCATCTCCATAGATACCGTAAAGCTTGTATGTGGTACCCTTAATAGTTTTTGTATCTAGAGCTACGCTGTTTCCTAATTTATCATGCCCTACAGTGATATATCTTTGTGTATCTTCAGCGATGGTTACGCCAACACCTTCGGCGATCGCAATGCCATTACTTAATAAAATAGCGATCGCTCCTACCATGCCGCCTATTTTAAAATACATACAGTTTCAAAATATAAGATTTCATATATTTCTATCCGCAATCAAAGGGGTTCTGGCAGGGTAAAAGCACTGAAATCAAGACAGAGCAAGGTGTTATACTAGTTAGTAACACTTTATGGGAAGCGTCAAGCACTAAATAAATAGCTGCAATACTTTTCAAAGTATGAGTGAAACACTTGCCGATATTGGCATACCGCCTCAGTTTCCCGATCACACTCAACTACCAGAGTCGGATGGTACGTTTGTGAAAAATTTTCAAGAGCATCCCCAAACCGTCATCTTGACAGACTCAATTGCTCAAGTTTTGCAACGTTTACATCCAGATGGACAGTATTGCATTGGTCAAGATTGTGGTATTTATTGGCGAGAAACTGAACCACCAGAAAAAGGAGCAGCAGCACCGGATTGGTTTTATGTTCCTGGTGTAGCACCAAGGCTAGATGGCAAAAACCGCCGCTCTTATGTTTTGTGGCGGGAATACATACCCCCATTAATTGCTATAGAACTAGCTAGTGGTAATAGCGATGAAGAACGAGATGTCACTCCTTTACCTCTAGCTGGTAGTCGGGAAGGCGCAAAACCGGGTAAATTCTGGGTATATGAAAGAGTAATCCGAATTCCCTACTATGCGATTTATGAAATTAGTAATGACAAACTAGAAGTTTATCACCTGGTAGATTTTTCTTACCACAGAATGCAGCCTAATGAGCGAGGTCATTACCCAATTACTCCTTTAGGAGTGGAACTAGGGTTATGGCAAGGAAGCTACTTGAATAATCCTGAGCAATTTTGGTTGCGCTGGTGGGATTTAGAAGGGAATCTGTTACTGATTGGTCAAGAAGAAGCTGAGTTGCAAAGGCAAAGAGCCGAAAAAGCTGAACGAAAAGCTGCACAATTAGCAGAACGGCTTAGGGCAATGGGTATTGACCCAGACGTAGAGTAATACTTACTAAGTTATGGCAAGCCGAAAAACTTAGTAATTACAGGCAAAAGCCTACCACAGGCTTCAACCAGCTTTTCAGTAGTAGGTAAATCAGCGATGTCTACGACGGGCTACGCCAACGAACCTTTCAAGAACTTGAGGGCTGTTTTTGCTATCTTCTGCATTGTTCCATCTTTTGGGTTTGGCAGTGGGGCGATCGCAAAGTACAGTCTTGTGTATCACTGTGCCGTCCTGAGCAATGTACCACCAACTGCATAAACGGCATCAAAACCAATTCTTTCTCCCCAAAGTGCTGCGTCGGTTTGCTTGGATCGTAATCGAAGACTCGTTTCGACTAAATCATCACCGATTTTGTAATCTCCTGTTTCAACATTAATCGAGATAATTTTGCCAATGTTCTCTTGTGTCTCAACTTTGGCACGGATACTTTTGTGATAGAGTTCCTTTCCACGTCAGGCGACTTCTTAGCTACTGAGCGTAGGGTGGGACATAAATAAATCCCCTGTTTAAGCTGCTAGATTCTTCACTTCATTGTAGAGCAGAAGCTATATAGGTTAGAAAGCAGTGCTTGGTTTTGTAGGAATTGGGAGAGCGATCGTGTTTTTGGAAGGTTGTGTGGGTTTTACAAAAACGTGGCAGTTCTGATATCTTAGATGCTACATCAAATTTATGCGATATAATATACTGTAAATCTACGTAAATATAAGCAATTGTTATGCAAGAGTCAGAACTGGAATATTCAAATTTATCTGACTTATTATCACCCTACAGGAAAAAAGAAAGAAGTGTCAGTAGATCATTTCTAAATTGGTTTTTAGAAAATATTTTTGGCATAGATGATACATCAGCTGACGATGCAATTTGTGATGGAACCCAAGATAAAGGTATAGATGCAATATACGTTGATGAATTAAATGAAGAAATTATAGTTTTTCAATCTAAAACTGTTGAAAGTGCAAACAAGACTATTGGTGATACAAGTTTAAAGGAATTTGCAGGAACTCTTAACCAGCTTTCAACTATTGAAAACATTGAGCTTATAGAGAAGGGAAATGCTAATGAAATACTAAAAAAGCTCGTAGTAGACCTAAAGTTGAAAAACAAGGTTACAAATGGATTTATCGTAAAAGGTATTTTTATAACTAATGCATCAGCCGATCAAAATGCAGCAGAATATTTAGCTTCTAACGAGAGCATTAAGCTTTTTGATAAGAAAAAGATAGTAGAAGTACATATAGACTTTGAGAAACAAGGTGGAGTTAATGATGAATTTGTCTTTGACTGTTCTCACGTAACCCCTCTAAACTTTTCTACTCTCGACAACATCGCAGAGGTATGGGTATTTACTGCTTTTGCAAGCGATTTAGTAAAAATGTCTGGAATTGAAGATGCTTCATTATTTCAACAAAATGTAAGACTGGCTTTAGGCTCAACAAAAGTTAATAAAGCAATTAGAAAAAGTATCTTAGATCCAAATGAGCATGTTAAATTTCAACTCTATCACAATGGAATTACTATAATTTGTGACTCAGCTAAACATGAAAATGAAAAAATCATTATAGATAACTATGTGGTAGTGAATGGTGCTCAGAGTATTACTACTCTCTACAATCAAAGGAAAAATATTACTGAGAATTTAAAGATCCTTACTAAGATCATAAAACTTAATACTAACGATGTAACTCTTGTCAAAAAAATTACAACTAATAGCAATAATCAGAATGCTATCAAGCCTAGAGATTTACAATCAAATCAAACTATACAACAAAGGCTAAAAAAAGAATTTGAAAGTATTGATGGCTATGAATTTGCGGTAAAAAGGGGAGAAATATTGGATGAAGGTAAGGTAATAAGCAACGAAGATGCTGGAAGAATGCTATTAACATTTGATCTGAATGAACCTTGGAACTCCCACCAAAAATCGCAGATTTTTGATGAGTACTATTCAAAAATATTTGGTAGACCAGAAGTTAATGCCCAAAGAATAATTCTTGTATATGAAATCCTCTCTGTTGTTGAAGAACAACTAGACCAAATTGACCATAAACAATATGCTTATTATTCGGCGACAAAGTATTTTCTACTATATGTTATTTCTAAAATTATGCAAAAGGATGAACTTGGTAAAGCTGTATATACAAATAAACTAAAAATTGTGTTAAATTCTAAAGACTTAAATGAATTTAAGAGAATAATAACTGATATCCTCAGAAACAACATTATTGTAGATTTAAACTACTTTTTGGAAGACGAAAAAAATTCTACTTTTGATTACAAAAAAGTATCTAAAAACACAACTGAGTTGCAAAGTTTGTGCATGGAACTATTAAAAGATTATGAAAAAGAACTGAAACGGGCAAAAGCAAAAAGTATATCTGAGCAGTGGAAAGCCTTTAAAGAGCAGGAACTAGCTAAAAATAGCGATGTTTATTAAATTGGCACTTAATTTATTACTTCAGCATACTAGGTAAAGCAATTAAATCCAGGATTCGACTGAAAAGCTGTAAACTTGCTGAATTCTAGTGAAGTCGCTGTCAGCAGAGACGAGAGTAATATTATGATAAATTGCTGTTGCGGCGATCCATAGATCATTATCATCAAAACCGAGATCCTGAATGCGGGTACTGCGACGTTTGTTTTTTTCTTTTGGGGCAAATTGACGAAAAATGCAGTTCTTCAGTTGACTGTATATCTCAGCTATTTCTTTGTTGATCAGATAGATATCAATTTCTGTCAGGAATGCTTGAACCACTTGTAAGTTCATCTCTCGACGCTCTGATTTTTCCGTCATGTAGAGCAACTCACCATAGCTAATGATGCTAATCCCAAAAGGCTCTTGAGCATAGCTTTGAGCAGTTGCGACAACTTGAGGATTGTTGTTAATCAGATAACTACAGTGATTGGTATCCAGCAAATACATAAATTATTGGCTTAAAACTTCGCTTTTGAGCGTGTTGCATCAAGAAATGCTAGGCACTCCTCTAGGTCGTCTCCATACCAAGTACCAGCAAATTTGAGCAAATCTTGACCTGTAGAACCTCGTCGGATCACAGATTGAGAGCGATCGCCACGTTGTTTTATTTCAGCGATCTTAGCAGCAAAATCTTCAGATGGTTCTGCTAAAGTCTCATCCTCTAGAGGAGAATCGGGCGGAGTGTGTGCTTGCTCTAAAGATGCCAGAATCGAAGCTCCAGTGGAAGGTGATTTGGTTACTTCTGATTGAGATGGAACTGTTTTCTGAAAACCAAGAAATGCTATATATTGCTCAACCTGAGTTAGTTGGTCATCTGGAAGTTGAGCAATCTGTTGTTGAAGTTGGCGGCGACGCTCAAGCATAGTCATCGGACACCTCGCAGGAACGACTGAACTTTCATTTTACTCGATTGATACGATAGGAATGGTTTTGACGAGCGCACTACAAAAGTCACAAAGTTTGAACAAAGACCGATCGCACTCCACCAAATACAATCAGGTTACAACACTAGTTGTACCTCCAAATTTATTTCACACTCCTAAACCACTCAGTAATCCCCTGAGCGATCGCATCAGCCATCTTCTTCTGCTCCTCTGGGTTTACCACCTGCTCAAATTCATTGGGATTGCTCATAAAACCTAATTCCAGCAAAACTGATGGCGCAGCAGTTGGACGTGTTAGCGCTAGGTTATCCCAAAACACACCATAAGAAGGTTTGCCAAGCTTCTTGACTACATAGTTCTGTAAAAATATTGCCAGGTTGTGGGCTTGGGGATGATACCAAAAAGTGGCGAATCCCTTAGTTTTTTCGGCATCACCATCATCGGGTAAAGAATTGTGGTGTATGGAAAGAGCGATCGCAGGTTCTTCTCGACTGATAATTGCCTGACGTTCCACTAGCGAAACCTCGCGATCGTCCTCCCGCGTCATCACCACTGTTGCTCCTCGCTTCACCAACTCATCGCGCAGCAACTTCGAGACGACCAAATTCACATCTTTCTCTAAATATCCAGTTGGGCCACTGGCACCAGATTCTTTACCGCCATGCCCTGGATCGAGTACAATCTTGAAATTAGCTAAAGGTTTGCGTCTTGTGTTCCCAATTTTAGGCGGATGACGCAAATCCAAAACCAGGGTTGTTCCATCGTATCTGAGCTTATATCCCCACTGTTGAGCTTTTTTGAGGTTAAAGGTGTATTTTACTTGTCCTGGAGCTTCTTGTTGCCAGTCTAGGCGATAAATTAGGGGGTCATCATCCAGGCGAATTATATCCGTTTGGGCAGTGGTATTGTAGAGAGTAAGAGCGAGAGCTTGCTCACTTTGTTGTAGGCTCACAGGTACGGGAACTTGCAAGGGAAAAACTATCTCTGTCGCACCAGGGAGTTGACGGTATCCGACACTACGAATTATTGTCTGTGGGGGAATTGCACCAGGTAAAATGCGCGTTTCTTTACTATTAATCCAAGCACCATAGTCTAGGCGCAACCATTCACCTTCCCTACCTGTAACAGTTACTCGTGTGCTTTTGGGCAATGGTGTGAGTCGAGAATAATCGCTACTCGGGCCAGTGCGGGCAACACCTGCGTCTGCCATTACCTCAGCAACTGGCAACTGTGCTCTTGAGAGGATTTGAATTTTGCCAGTCCCTGGTTGAGTTATTGTCTTGCCATTGAGCGTTAGTTGAAACTGAGGTTGTCCCAAATCTACTTCTTTACTTGAGTCTGGAACAACAGCACCAGAAATGATGTTGTTGCCATAAATTAGGCTTAAGGAATCAGGATCAGCCTGTTGCTGTAGTGTCATGCAACCTTTGTAACTGACTACGCTAGACTGGGCATAAGGCTGATTTTGCCCTGTCAGAGCTGCCAAATTACTTGGTAGTTGTGCCTGTTGAGGTTGGGGTAAAAGGGTAATAGTTTGATTAGCTAGCTTGACAGAGACATTAACGTTAGGGGATGCGACCCCTTCGGGAAGGTTTCCTACGGAACGCTGCGCGAACGCTAACGCGCTAAAACAAATTAGTTCTCCCGGTAGTCTGGCAATGTCAACTGCGGGAGTCAGGGAATCTTTAGCAAAGGCTAACCCCTGTGGTAGCTCAGGCCCAGTGTTAAGCCTTGTCACTTTAATCTGGAGTTCTTGATTGCGGTGACGCACAGTAAAAAGATTCTCCCCCAACTGCAAGGGGAAACTAGGGGAAAAATGACCAGCTTTGCTGCGGGTAATTGGCTTACTATTGATCAAAACCTCACCATCTGGTGGTGCAGTCCCCAGAAAAAAGATTTTTTGGGAACTTGTCTGGTAGTTTGTCTGGGGAAAAACGACTATAAGAGATGGCTCTGCCAATGCTACGGAGGACGTGAGAATACAGCCTAATATTACTAATCCTAAAAGGTTTTTCACAGCAAATTACAGAAGATTACACCACAATAACTGTGGCACAATGACGGGATGTATTTTTAGAAGTTGTTAGAAATTCAAACTACTATGACTAAGTTTATCTTCGTAACTGGAGGCGTAGTTTCCAGTATTGGTAAGGGCATTGTAGCAGCAAGTCTAGGGCGTTTGCTCAAGTCGCGCGAATATTCGGTGTCGATTCTCAAACTCGACCCTTATATCAATATCGATCCTGGTACAATGAGTCCCTTTCAGCATGGGGAAGTATTCGTTACCCAAGATGGTGCGGAGACAGATTTGGACTTGGGGCATTACGAACGCTTTACCGATACCTCGATGTCGCGCTTAAACTGTGTGACTACTGGCTCAATTTACCAGGCAGTCATCAATAAAGAGCGGCGCGGAGACTACAATGGCGGTACTGTACAGGTTATTCCTCATATTACTAATGAAATAAAAGAGCGGATTCTGCGAGTTGCTAAAAGCACAAACCCCTCCGTAGTAATTACAGAAATCGGTGGTACGGTGGGAGATATTGAATCACTGCCGTTTTTGGAAGCAATTCGCCAGTTCCGCAAAGAAGTGGGACGGCAGAATGTGCTGTATATGCACGTAACATTGGTGCCGTGGATTGCCTCTGCTGGTGAAATGAAAACAAAGCCAACGCAGCATTCAGTTAAGGAACTGAGATCCATTGGTATTCAACCAGATATTTTAGTTTGTCGGAGCGATCGCCCCTTACCCAAGGGATTAAAGCAAAAATTGTCGGGATTTTGCGATGTCCCTGAAGAATGCGTCATCACTTCCCAAGATGCCAAAAGTATCTATGAAGTACCGTTAAATCTGGAACGAGAAGGAATGGCAGAACAAGTGCTGAACTTGCTGCAAATGGAACAACGTAAACCAGATTTAACACAGTGGCAAACTCTGGTACAACGGTTACATAGTCCCAAGAATAGGGTGGAAATTGCCATCGTTGGTAAATATGTGCAGTTAAGTGATGCTTACCTATCTGTAGTAGAAGCACTAAACCATGCTGCAATCTCCACTTATGGCAAACTGCATCTGCGTTGGGTGAACTCAGAAGATTTGGAAACTGAATCAGCCGAAAATCATCTTGAGGGTGTCGATGGCATAGTTGTGCCAGGGGGTTTCGGGGTTCGAGGAGTGGATGGCAAAATTGCTGCCATTAAATACGCCCGCGATCGCCAAATCCCCTTTTTGGGTTTATGTCTGGGAATGCAATGTTCCGTGATTGAGTGGGCCAGAAACGTCGGGGGATTAACAGATGCCAACAGTGCTGAATTTGACTCCTATACAACTGATCCGGTAATTAATTTATTGCCAGGACAGCAAGAAGTAGTTGATTTAGGGGGTACAATGCGCTTGGGACTATACCCTTGTCGTGTTCTCCCTGATACTTTAGCTTTTAAGCTCTATCAAGAAGATGTAATTTATGAACGACATCGACATCGATATGAGTTCAACAATGATTACCGCGATTTGTTGTTAAAGTCTGGCTATGTGATCAGTGGTACCTCTCCCGATGGACGCTTAGTTGAAATTGTGGAATTACCCAAGCACCCATTCTTTCTCGCTTGCCAATTTCATCCAGAATTTCAGTCACGCCCCAGTAGCCCTCATCCCTTATTTAAAGGGTTCATTCAAACAGCGATCGCTCTTTCTCTGTCAACATCTGGTACACCAACACCATTGGAGGTGTCATAAAAATTCAAAATGACGCTCTCAACGAGATGCCATACCGTTGGCGCAGCCTCTCGTAGAGAAGGCTTTAGGTTGCGCTAACAAAATTCAAAATTAATTTTTTAGATTTTGAATTAGTGCATAACAACATTAACTTAGGGCTTCAGTAGATTTGGACATCCAGGGTGCATCATTCGTAAATTTCGGACTTGAGGAGATGTTGTGACGTACTGGGTGAAAATCCTTTACGAGAGGAGAGAATATGTAGTGAATTTTGAACGTGTCCATGCTTTTTGTTATGAATTGAATGGCAGGGTTACTTTTTGGTTGCCTGATAGTGCCATTCCAATAGTGATTAACCCACAAAGTAACTTAGAAGATTATCAAAAGATTCTCGATTATTTAGAATGTGTGACAGGATTAGAATTAGATCATGCCCACTGGGTAAAAATCATTTACGAAAAAAATGAATATGTAATTAATCTCAACTGCATCAGTTCCTTTTGTCATGAACCGAACGGCAGGATAACTTTTTGGTTGCCAGATGGTACTATCCCCATCATCATCAACCCTGTGAGTAATCCTGAATCATACCAAAAAGTCGTGCAATACGTTAAGAAAGCAACAGGATATTCTTTATCTTAGTATTAATTGTTGTTAGCAATAAAGGTACGAGGAAAGATTCAATGAATACTGTTGTGCTTAATCTAGAACCGATTGTTCATTTAACCGATGAACAATTTTATCAATTGTGTATTGCTAATAGTGATTTAAACCTGGAGATGAATGCAGCAGGAGAATTAATAATTGGGCCACCAGTAGGAGGAGAAAGCGGAAATCAAGAAGCTGGATTAATCACCGATTTAGAAATCTGGAATCGTCAAGCTAAATTAGGCAAAGTTTTTAGTTCTTCAACTATCTTTATCTAACATTCCGAATAGTGTTGCCATGCTAACTTTGCTGCACCCACTATCCCGGCAAAATTGCCTAACTCTGCTGGCAATATCTGTAAACCTTCTCGTGATAAAGGCTGCACTCGCTTCTCAATTTCTGCCTTTACACCTGGTAAGAAAAACTCAAAGCTGCCACTGATACCGCCACCAATGACGATCGCTTGCGGTGTGAGTACATAAATCAAACTCGTCAAACCAATTCCCAAATTACTACCATATTCTTGCCAAAAGGTCAATGCTGCGGCATCTCCTTGTTGAGCAAGAAAACCTAATTCTACGGGTTCTTTGAGAGTGCGGCGGCGAATTGCAGTAGCACAGGCATATTGTTCCAAAGAACCTCGATTGCCACTATTACAAATTGGCCCATCAGGATTTAATGAAATTAAACCCAATTCCCCAGCAGCTCCTTGATGTCCAACAAACAGTTTACCATCGAGGATAATTGCGCCACCAACCCCAGTGCCTAAAGTTAGCAGAATCAGATTTTGAAAGTGGCGACCGGCTCCCAGCCAAGCTTCTCCCAAAAGAGCGCAATTAGCATCGTTAGCGATCGCAGTCGGTTTGCCAATTTTAGCTTCTAACCAGTCTGCTAAAGGCACATCGATCCATCCAGGCAAGTTAATGGCGATTTTAGCAATGCGTCCTGCGGCATCGGATGGCCCAGGAGTACCAACACCAATGGCAACAGTTTGATTATCTGGATCAATTTGCGCGATCGCATCTACCAGCACCGCCAGCACGGACTCCGGCGTTGTTGGTTGGGGAGCCGCCACAGTCAGAGATTGCAGACAAGTACCATCGCCTGTAAACCGCCCCAGCTTAATTGCTGTTCCCCCTACATCAATGCCAATTACTTGAATTTTGTCATTTGTCATTTGTCATTTGTCGGCATGGGACATTGGGCATTGGTAATTGGTGAACAGGTATTCCCTATTCCCTATTATTGGGTTTGAGTCGTTTTTATCCTCGATCTGTTCGCGCAGCGTCTCCCTTTGGAAGAAAACGCGAAGCTTTCAATTCCGATTTCTGTAAATTAGCAAAAGTAGTGGTGCGGAAACTCGATTGCTGCTGCCAACCAGTAACTGGCGCACCTCTTAAGATACCAGCAAGGGCAACAGAAAGGATAAACCCGCCAGTAGCGGCGGCAATTAACGTCAGGTTATCTTTCACACAAATCTCTCCAGTTATCAATTACTAGTTATTAATGATCAGTCCGTTGACTGATAAGTGTCCACTGTTTACTAACTATTTTCGGATTCTATTTTCTCTCCGTAATCGGGGATTGACAAATTCGTTTAACCCTTCACCAAGTAGTGATAACCCTACTACCATGAATGTCATGGTTAAACCAGGAAAAAGCGTAGTCCACCAAATGCCAGTAGGTAGAGCTTCTAGGGCTTGTTTTAAATCATGTCCCCATTCTGCGACTTCTTCGGGAAGTCCTAGCCCCAAAAAGCCCAAACCGCCCAACACCAAAATTGCATCAGCAGCGTTGAGTGTGAATAAGACGGGTACGCTTTGAATGACGTTGAAAAATAGGTAACGAGAAAGCACAACCCAAGTGGAAGCGCCCATTGCTTGAGCAGCTTCGATGAAGACTTCAGTTTTCACGCTCACGGTGTGGTTGCGAACAACGCGGTAATATTGGGGAATGTAGGCAATGCTAATAGCGATCGCTGCATTTAATATCCCACGCCCCACCACAAAGGCCAGCGTTACAGACAGAAGTAGCCCTGGTAGAGTGTAGATGCTATCCATAATAAACAGCAACACTTTATCCAATTTACCGCCGAGATAACCACTCAGCATCCCCAAAGGCACACCGATAATCATACTCAGCGCCGTTGCCAAAATCACCACCTGCAAAGCAGCTTGAGCGCCAAACAGTGTCCGGGAGAAGACATCATAACCCAGGCGACTAGTACCAAACCAATGTTTAGCTGAGGGCGGCTCGTGAATTGGATTAGAAAGAAAATCCTTGGGGTTTTGCAGCCATCCCCAAGCCTGAAACACGGGAGCGAAAAATGCCAGGAAGATGAAAAATAGGGTAATGGCTAACCCGATGAGCATGAGTTTTTGGGAAAGATTGAGACTTTTGCCAAACTGCAAAAATGTGGGTAGTCGCCGTTTTGTAATGGCCATGTGCGATGCCTGGATCAAAGCTTGATACGCTGACCATTTTACATATCAGATAGGGAATTGCGTAAACATCCTGAATAAAAGTCTGACTGCTTCACGGTAGATACAGAGCTAGACTGAGGTAGAGGTGAGATTATGCCTTATTATTTGCTAGAGATAAATTACCAGCCCGTGTTACCACAAAGTTTAATCATTCCAAGTAGAAAAAATTTTAATATGCTTTGATATGCCTGCAAGAGATATTTATCATGATGCTGTTAAGAATGCCTTAATTCAAGAAGGCTGGATAATTACAGATGACCCTTTACATTTAAAGTGGGGTCAAAAAGATATTAGGACTTACGCATTGATACAAAATACAAAATATGTATTTTTTGAAAAACCAGATATGTCGTAGGGGCACAGCAGTGCTGTGCCCTCCACCGCTAAGTTTATGTACCATCAAAGAATAATTAATCAAAGCCTGAAACGACCTATTTTCGTGAATTCATACCATGATTAATTTGTACAGTGCGTAAGTCCTAGAATATGTATGTAGATTTAGGAGCTAAACAACTCTTAGCCGCAAAACAAGGGTGTAAAAAAATAGCTGTAGAAATTAAAAGTTTTGTTAGTCCTTCGGAAATGGCAGACCTCAAAGATGCTATTGGGGGATTTATGATGTATCGTGCTGTTATCTATCGTCTAGAGCCAGAAAGAACATTATATTTGGCAGTACGCGACAGCGTATTTACAGCTTTGTTTGAGGAACCAATTGGTACACTTTTAATAGAAACTGAGAATCTCAAGTTACTCGTTTTTAATCCAGAAACTGAGAGGATTATTCAATGGATACCTTAGATAATTATCGACGGATCGTCAAAGAGGTATTAGTACCCTACACACAAATTCCTTATTCGCACGCAGCTATTGAATGTAAAACAGTATTTGATAGCGAAAATGACAGTTATTTGCTGATAACTTTAGGCTGGGATGGTGTAAAGCGAATTCACGGTTGCTTAGTTCATATTGATATTATTGATGGCAAAATTTGGGTGCAACGGGATGACACAGAAGATGGTGTTACCTACGAATTGGTAGCAGCAGGAATTCCCAAAGAGAAAATTGTCTTGGGATTTCACCCGCCAAATGTTAGGCAACACACAGGATATGCTATTGCCTAACTGATTAAGGCTACCATTTAAGCCAACTTTAGCGGGTTATTGGGCAGAGTCTTCCCCATTCCCTAAAGATTACTTTCAATCAACTGGCGGTATTCGGTTTTTTGCTTCACGCCTTTGACTTCCTTCACCAGTTCCTTGTTTTTGAACAATTGAACCGTTGGCGTTCCTGTCACACCAGCATTTTCAGCAATATCTCGGTCTTTGTCGATGTCAATTTCCACAAAGTGAATTTTACTGTCAAATTCATCCACCACTTTATTTAAAATTGGCTTCAGGGTATGACAAGGGCCGCAGCCAGGAGAGACATATTTAACCAGGAGTAAGCGATCGCTTTCATGGAACAATTTCCGTAAAGCATAACCTCCCTCATGGCGCGTCCCATCCAAATTAAATCCAGCTTCTTCCTCGGCTTCAGTCTTTTTAGCTGGCTGATGTTCTAATTCATTAACGGCTGTTTCTGGCTGTTGATGGAATTCTTGAATCAAGCCAGTAGATGACAACCAGCGTTCTGCCAACATCGCTGCCATACAACCAGTACCCGCAGCCGTAATTGCTTGCCGAAATTCATGATCTTGTACGTCGCCAGCAGCAAAAACACCTTCTACACTAGTTTCTACAGAACCATGTTTGGTAACAACGTAACCTACCTCATCGAGTTCTAGTTGTCCCTTAAATAAAGATGTATTGGGAGTGTGACCAACAGCGTAGAATAAACCCTTAGCGTGCAGTTGGCTCTCTTCACCAGTTTTAGTATTGCGGATTTTCACCCCTTCCATACGATCGCTACCGAAGATATCCACGGCTTCTGTGTTCCAATGCACCTGGATTTTTGGGTTACTCAAAACCCTATCTTGCATGGCTTTAGAAGCCCGCATCTTATCGGTGCGTACTAACATATTCACTTTAGAACCGTATTTGGTAAGGTAAATAGACTCTTCCGCCGCCGAGTCGCCAGCACCAATCACAGCCAATTCTGCGCCGTGGAAAATTGGAGTTGCGCCATCGCAAATCGCACAAGCTGAGATACCCCGACTCCAGAATTCATGTTCGCTGGGTAAACCTAAACGCTTTGCTGTCGCACCAGTAGCAATGACGATGCTGTTGGTTTTAATTTCTCTTTCTTGCGATCGCACTGTAAATGGACGCTGACTCAAGTCAACTGATATAACATCTTCAGTATATAGTTCTGCTCCCCAGCGCTCCGCCTGAGCCTTCATCTGATCCATCAGTTCTGGCCCGGTAATGCCTTGAGGAAATCCCGGAAAGTTCTCGACTTCCGTCGTTGTCATTAGTTGTCCACCAGGTAAACCCCCGGCTTGGAAACCTTCAAATACAACAGGTTTCAGGTTAGCGCGTCCAGCGTAAATGGCTGCTGTGTATCCTGCTGGCCCAGAACCGATAATTACCAAGTTTTCTACAGTTGGGTTAGTCATGAAAATATCCGAACTCATAACGACTACGCTTAATATAGCATAACAAACTGTGATTGGCTATGCCAGATGGTAAGCGATGTCTGTGACGGGCTACGCCTACGCAAAATGCCTATACTACATTGAGAATTTAGCCCTTGGTCAACACCAGTGGCTCAGTAATGTTTGTGTCATTTGGGATGCAAGGATTTTGGATTGTGTAACTGTATCTCCTCAAACTTTTTTTCTGAAGGTGATAGGAAAGCGATCGCACCTGGGTAAGTTACATCTAGAACACGCAACCACTTCCTACACCAGGGAAAACACTTATGAAAACCGAATTGAAAGCAAAGTTTCTCCAACACATCCTCGACAAAAAGAAGGAAAACGAGGGTTTCACACTTATTGAATTACTAGTAGTAATTATTATTATCGGGATTTTGTCTGCGATCGCTCTACCTTCTTTCTTGAACCAAGCTAACAAAGCCAAGCAGTCAGAAGCAAAAACCTACGTAGGTTCGATGAACCGCGCCCAACAAGCATTTTACTTAGAAAAAGGTTATTTTGGCGCTCAAGCTGATTTTGCTGGCTTAGGTCTTGGTATTGCAACACAAACCACAAATTACTCTTACAAAATTAACGGTGGTGGTACTGGTAGTACCATAGTAACCAACCAAGCAGCAACAGTAATTGCTACCGCGCCTCTCAAAACTTATATCGGTGGTGTAGGTGTGGTAGTTCAATCTGGTACTAGTGAAGCTACTACTATAGCTATTTCGTGTGAAGCCGACAAAGCAAGAGTTAACGGTGGTTCAGATATAGTTGCTATCACTGATGTGACTACTTGCCCCACCAACTTCACCACCTTATCTAAGTAGACATGTGAGTTAGTAGATCAAAATTACTCTCCGACAACACTTGAATATACAACTTAAGTTGTCATCACAACTTTATATTCAGCTAAATTACGTATTTTCTCAAGTGGGTAGATTCTTCTATCCACTTGATTTCAATTTTGTGATTTATTCACAATTACAGTTAGCATACATTTTCCCATAATAATCAAAATGATTACTGAGATATCTAATTGGCAAGATCAGGCTGAAGATTACTTCATTCAAGAGAATTATCTGCAAGCAGCAAAGTTATACGAGCAAGGAATAGGAATAGAACCAAATACCATCTCATATTATTGGCATTTAGGACTAATATTGCTGTTGCAAGGGCAAGAAACAGAAGCTCAAATGACTTGGATGCTGCCAATGGCAGAGGCAGATGAAGAACAGTTACAAATTTTGACAAATGAACTATTTCAAGTTTTGCAGATAGAAGCTATAAGACGCGAAGCACTGGCAGAATATTCTCTAGCTTGGTTAATTCGCCAGCATATGCGGGAAATTAATCCTAATTATATAAATAACTTACTTCAAATTCTTATTCTTTCTATCAAATTACAAAAGTTTGAAGAAATTGATGATTTGAATGATTGGGGGCTAATTGAAAGCTTAAAATCAAAAGAGAATATAGAAATAGATATCGAATTATTAATTCAAGTTTTAAAAGAGTTTTTAACTACTGTTCCATTTCATCCAATTAATCTAAATTTAATAGAAGCTACTCTGCCTTATTTCTCTGATACTCATCAATGCTTCTCTATACTACTTCCTGCTGCTATGCAAATTGGTCATACTTTTCGGCAGCCTATGCTTGCAGCATCATTGCTAGAATTACATTTACAATTGGAGCCAGATAATGTAGAAGTTTTGCGACACTTAGCTATTTTTTATCAAGATGCTCGTAATTATTCTCAAGGTATAGAGACAGCTAGGTTGTGTTATTCGTTATCAGAAGGTTTGGCTGATAAAATTTTTGCACTCCATTTGCTGTTAAGGGGTCTAATGTCAGCAGGAGGATATTGGCAAGAGATATGTACAACTTGTCAAGAATTAGAAACTGTATTTCAACAGTTTATTAAAGCTCAACCAATTCCTTTAGAAGAAGGAAGAATATTACGGTTACTGACGCCATCTTTTGCGATACCTCACATTAAAGATTCTCCGACTGAATTTCGAGCTATCCATAATAAGATAGCTGAGATTTTTAATAATGATATCCAAGCTCTTGCCCAATCACAAGGGAAAAACTATGTACGCCAAATTGTTCAACCTCTAACATATAAACCGAAAAAATTAAAAATTGGTTATGTATCTTACGCTTTAAGGAATCATTCTGTTGGTTGGCTAGCTCGCTGGTTATTTCAGCATCATAATCGAGATAAATTTGATATTCATACTTATTTTGTTAACTACAAATTAGTAGATGACTATCTCCAAGAGTGGTATTTAAGCCAGGGAGGAAAAGCTCATCAATTAGGTATGAATGGCCTAGAAATTGCTGACCAGATATATCAAGATGAAATTGATATTTTAGTTGACCTTGATAGCATAACTCTAGATATTACGAGTGAGGTGATGGCACTCAAGCCAGCCCCAATTCAAGTTACTTGGCTCGGGTGGGATGCATCAGGCATACCGGCAATTGATTACTTTATCGCAGATCCTTATGTACTGCCGGATGATGCACAAAATTATTATACAGAGAAAATATGGCGATTACCTCAAACTTACATAGCAGTAGATGGTTTTGAAGTTGGTGTACCAACTCTCCGCCGCGATGACTTAGATATCCCTATGGATGCCGTTGTATATCTCAGCGCCCAAAGGGGATATAAACGCCATCCAGAAACGACAAAGTGGCAAATGCAAATTATCAAACAAGTACCTAACAGCTACTTTTTAGTTAAGGGACTTGCTGAGGAAGAAACAATTAAACATTTCTTTTACCAAATTGCTGAAGAAGAAGGTGTAGATTGTTCTCGATTACGATTTTTACCACAAGTTCATTCAGAGTCAGTTCATCGTGCTAATTTAGGCATTGCTGATATTGTATTAGATACATTTCCCTACAACGGAGCGACAACAACCTTAGAAACATTGTGGATGGGTATCCCTTTAGTAACGAGAGTTGGTGAACAGTTTGCGGCTCGTAACAGCTACACCATGATGATGAATGCGGGTATCACAGAAGGCATTGCCTGGAATGATGAAGAGTATGTAGAGTGGGGTGTGCGCTTAGGGAAAAATGAGGCTTTACGCCAGCAAGTCGCTCTGAAACTGAAAGCATCGCGGCAAACAGCACCATTGTGGAATGGCAAGCAATTTACCTGTGAGATGGAGAAGGCTTACGAGCAGATGTGGCAAAGATATTTGGAAGAACAATCTGGTTAGAAAATCTCTCATAAACGATAAAAAGCCTGTTAAACCAGGCTTTTTATATGAAGTACTAAAGTATTATTCAGTCTCACAAGACTTGACTACAGCTAGACAGGTGTCATCTCTAATTTGGATATGATTAAGTTATCCAACTCGCAGGATGGGAGATTTTCTGCTTTCGCTTGGGCGATCGCAGATTGATTATCTGTTGCTAAAGCAATTCGAGTATGAATTCTAGGCAAAAGAGTTTTCCATTGTGTATCACTGATCTTCCCTAGTAAAGAAATCTCTGGCCCCTCAGTTATATCTACATCCTCTTCCATGAGCAAATTCATGGTCAAAGATGATAAAAGCATATCTGCTTCCTCCTCAGAAATATTTTGAGTATCAATCAGGAGAGTTATGTGGCTTTTATCTGGGTGAGTAGTGAGAGTAGAAATGACACTTGCTAAATCTTGATATAGTAGGTCTTCTGGCTGTAACCAATCTGGGAAAATAATTAGGTTGATATCTCCTAAGCGGAAATTTTGACTCAAAGTATCTGCAAGATATTTACTAAATAGTTCTTGGAATAGACCGCCTATTTTAGCTGAGTAAGAGCGACTATCCAGAAAACTAGGATTACCCTGCATTTTTTCTTTGATTTGGGCGCTCTTTTGTTGGCGTAATTCAGGGTTCTTACCGAGTGCGATCGCTAACTGTATATAAGACTCTTCACTATCTGCAACTAAATCAGGGACATCTAGTGCTTGCACCATTGCAGCCCCCATTGCAGAGCGAAAATTAGTTCCCCGTCTAGCGATTACTGGCAAATTAACTTGTAGTGGTTCTACTAAAGAAGTTGTTCCCGCAAATGGATAAGAATCTAGATAAACATCAGCAATTTTGAAGTATTCTTTAACTTCTTCCCGGTTTGGTACTGGCTGAGGATCTAAAACTATTAATTGTTCTGCTGGTATTCTATGCTTTGAGAACACTTTAATTAAGTGATTTACAAAAGCTTTCTTAGGATAATTATTTGACCAATTCGGGCCAAATGGCAGAAGTACTAAAACAGAGTTGGGAACTCCAGAAATAATTTTTGCCCATGTATTAATTAGTTCAGGGATGATTTTGAAGAAGTTAGCACCAGAGATAAAAATAACTGATTCTTCAGAGATACCTAAATTTTCTCGATCAACCTTGATAGTTACATTTTCTTGCTCATTCCCATAACTAAAGCAATGAACAGTTCCTTCTAGCTTTACTAATTTTTCTCGATATTGTTGTTCTGAAATTGCTGATGGATCGGTATGCGTACCTGAGATATAATAATCAATATGCCGCATTCCTGTTGTTACAACAGATCCACCACTAGTAACTTGTATTCTCGCTAATCTATGCATTGATAAAAGAGAGATTTGATTCGTTACTGCGGTTACATTGGTAGCAATGAATAATATATCTAGATCATCAGCCCGAATAGTATTTGCTTGTTCTGCTAAATCTTGTGGCAGCAGCTTAAAAGAGTTAGCACAACTTTGACAATATTGCTCTAGAGGATGATCAGTTTGATTCAGAGAGTACAAAATTACTTCAAAGTAGCGGCTGATATATTCATAAACAGGAAGTGTAGCAAATGTTTCTGCTGAAGGCATAAAATGTGCTGCCAGAATACCCATCCTAATTTTTTTTCTAGTTACAGGTCTATCGTCAAATTCATAACTGACTTGATAACCATTAATTTTCAAGAAGAAATCTAATATCTCTCCACGCTTAACATAGATATCTTGAAGGTTATCTTCATTAAAGTATAGAGGGATAAAATTAGCGATTAGGACAAAATGTTGAACGACTTCATGCCATAACAGAGAATCTGGATTGCTAAATATGGATGTGTGTAAATAATTAATCCACCCCTGCATATAGTGATGGTAATTATTTGCTTCTTCTAGTTCTTTAAAGTAAAGTTGAGGTTGAAATAGGAATTTTAAATAGTCATTAATAAACCATGTTGGAATAGTAGAGATTTCATGCTCTAATGGTAACTGGTCGGCACAACGATACAGCATAGCTGCCAATATATACTGAACCCTTTTTGTACAATCCAAGCCCCTACAAACGTGTGCAGTGACTTCATCTACAAAAGCTTGTTCAGTAGGAGTAAATACTTCATTTTTTATGCCACTATTGAGCAATATTTGATGTGCTTTACCAAAATCCCCTAAGTACACACTTTCAATTTCAGAATCTGATATATTCAGCCACTGCTGGGCAATTTGATAACGAGCCTGACGGATATTTGCTATTGTTGTACGGTTTGGATCTTGTTGATATTGTTTAACGTAAGTAGAAATTCTATAAAAAAGCTCTTGTTCCTGACTTTGAACATCTACATTAATTTGAGGAGCAAATTGTTCTTTAATTTCTTGCTGATATTCCTGGGTTATTCTAGAATGACCATTTCCAGTAATTTGATTTTTACTGAAATCAGATACTGGCTTGACTACAAGCAATTCAGCCCTGACATGAATTACTCCATCAGGAGATTCTTCATGTTCAAGTTTCACAGCTTTAAACTCACCTTGAAATCCATATCTTCTACAAAGTTCTATATAAGCTGGAAATTCACTACAGTAGTATAGAAAAGAATTAATATTCCAAAAGCTGATATGAGTAGGGTCTTGAAAAGCTCCTCGACCATCTGTAGATGGCACGCGAATATCAATTTTTGCACCAGGTTTACAAACTCTCCAAATCTCATTCATTGTATGAATTCGGTCATAGAGATGTTCGATAATGTCGTGCGCTCTTAACTCGTCTACTGAACTATCAGGAAAGGGAAATTCTTTACTGAGATCGGCAACAATATCAACACCAACACCAGGAGCAATATCTACGCCGATAAAATCTTTAGGCTTATGAATTCCACAGCCTATGTCTACACGTAATATATCCGCTTGTGTTGAAAAATTTCGATATTCAGTTGATAATTTATCTTGCATATTAAGCTCCCTTTTGACAAAATTTATAATCCGCTCAGTGGCGTTACCATCTAGTTCGCCTAAGTATTGTTGTGTAAACAGCTTTTGTTTTTTATGCTGGCGATTTCTTTCCTCAACATCACTGTTTAGCTTTTCAATTGCCGGAATTAATTCTTCGCGATTATATACCCCTATTGCTGCACCTTCTATGGCATAGGGTTTATAATCTCTCATTCCTAACAAATCTATAAAAATACAAGGTTTACTCAGTGCGATCGCATAACTTAGTACACTGGTTGCTCCGCCAATAACAATATCACTTTCGGCAATTTGATCAAGTATATTACTTGAATTATCAATCTTGACATTGACACCAACGAGATTAGCTAAGTCACGCAAATAATTCATGTTTTCAGCACCATGAGGTCTGATGACAATCTCAACATGCAATTGCTTGGCTGCTTCCAGAAGTGTGTCATACAAATAATGGTAAGACTTATGTGTTGATGTACTTAAAAATAGTAATTGTAGTTTGACATTGGCAACTTGTTTTATTTTTCCACTGCTGAGGTGCTGTCTTATTTCCCTTTCAATCCAAGGCCAGCCAGTAGGAATAACTTGTTTTGCTGACCAACCAAGATTTTCTATATAATAATGCTGACCATAAGAACCCCATGTAGCAACATAATCAGGTCTTGTTTCAGCATAATTATGTTGCCAACGATGCATATCAGATCGTTCATCTTTTGATATTTGAGTCTCAGAAGATCCATGCTCAATTACGAGTTTTTTAATCCCATGCAGTTTTGCTACTGCTCCTAATGAACGCGCTGCTAGCGAAACTTCTTCCGCCATGACAATCAATTTAGGTTGTACCTGAGCCAATACCCAGTGAGCACATTCTATCCAAGCACAAACAAAGGGAATATCAAAGCTGAATAAAAGGTCTACTCTTGATTGAATAATTTTCCAGATATCTAGTGGATAATCTGAAAAAGCATCGGTAAACCGTCGATCATTCAAAAGCTGATTAATTTGTATTGAACTTGTATTGTCTAAATCCTGAATAAGAGGAACAGGAATTGAATCTGAAGCATCATGCCATCCAAACCATAGATTCTGTTGAATTAAATCTAATGTTTTAAAATTAAAAGAATTTGCCAATGCTTCACCAATAGGCGCATAATTTTTTAAAAAATTATTTTGGAGTGCTAATAAAACATCTGATTTTAGTGCGTTTTTACTTTGACTAACTGTTTCTCTATGGCTATATTGAGGCTGCCAAGGCTGATATTGCGATCTATAAGTCAAGTCAATCTGCTGCTCTTGAGCATTCGATGATTTCAAGGTATTAGGAATTTCTAAATCTTTAATAATAACTCCTATATTCCTCATAGCTCCCCATACTTGATTTTCATAATTAGTCTGAGGTGGAGGAGCCAAACCCCACTGTGTTACAGCAGTAAATGGTGATTGGTTTACCCAAATTTCTTTGGGTTGGTATTTTCGTATAATTGCTAACGCGAGATGATACGAAGTTACAGCCTCGTAGAAAAAATAGTAGAGCAGATGGAGAGAACAAGATAAAATATCAATATTTTTATAAATGAGCGATAGCCCGTAATCAGGGCCAATCTGCCGTAAAGTTTGCTCAAATTTACATCTTAAAGATTCTGCCTCATTAGCAATAGTACAAAAATCTAATTGCCTATATAATTCAACTGCATCATCCGCAGGAATTCTTGCTGTACGAAATACTAAATGAGGCTCAATTCCTGAATAAACAATTTTACCTTCTTTCAATAGGTCTGGCTGTGTAATTAGCCACTCTGCATCTGCAATCGTATATGCTAAGTATAATCTGTCAACCATTGAATAAACTCCATTTTATTGATGTAGTTTTTTGCATCCTGCTTGATTTGTTCTCCTAGGGTTATATCTCAATATTTCCTAGTTAAACTAAGATTAGATACACAAAGCTTAAATTTTTAATTTTGGAAATCACGCTACTAAGTATTTTGATTCATGTAAAACCATGACTGAAAATCAAAGAATTATTTTCGAACTTAATTACTCCACACTATATACTGCCCAGCACTTGAATAAATCTTTCAAAATCAATAACTAAATTATTGCCTCACATAACTGTGCCACTCGTAAATCTGCATCGCGCTGCTGTTCGACAAATTGTTCTTCTATTTCCCCATATTGAGGTAAATGCAAAAACTCACGCAGCTTTTCTGAGGATTTTAAGGGAATCGTAATTCCCCTTTGATTGGTAATAAGTGTGTCATCGACACCGATTACCAAGCTACCTGCTAGTATTCCCATTAAAGCCGCCTCAATTAAGATAATTGAGGTAATTCCCAGCATTATATCTTGCTGATACAAAGTAGCAAGTGGATCAGCACTTTGGTCAATGGCAAATGGCAAACCTGATTGTGCTAGCAAATCAAGGGATGCACGACACTTACCTTGGCGGGGGTGAAAGCGGATCAGCAATTTTTTTAATGGTTTATAGTCAATTAATACCTTAATTAAGACATTGAGTATTTCAATTTCATTGGCATTAGGTTGAGAAGCAAAGAGAATATTTTCTATTGGCTTCAAAATACTTTTTCTGGATTTTTGTCTAGCAATCAGCCAAGCAAAATAGGGTTGTCCCACAATGCGAATTCGCTTTTCTGGTATTCCATCCACAAGCATTCCTGCGGCGCACACTTCATCTATAGCTGTGATGATATCTGGAAAAATGGGTTCTGCACTAGGCTTGTTGATTGGTTGAAAACGCTGTCGATAATTTGCCCAATAGTCAATAACAGCAATACTAAAGATATGCTCTTGCCTCGCCCAGAAAATAGCATCGCGTTCAAACTCATCATATTGAGATGTTCCTGTTAGCAGAATATCTCCTCTTAAATTCACAAAAAGAGTTTGGTGTTCCTCATAAATTGGTGTGCAAGCAACTGCAAGACGTTGAAATTGAGGGATCGCTGGGCCTTTAGCATAAGCTTCAACCTGTGTACCTGCTGCCCGCAAGGCTGCAACGCTTGCAGCAACAGCGTTTGCACCACCTGGATCGTGAGCGATCGCAATAATCTTCATTCATCTTTCCCTTGACTTAACTCTTCGGCATGAGCCAAGACTTTAGCCACAGAAGCTATAAAACGATCAACTAAGTCAATACCCCCAGGTATTTGGATGAGAGTTGTAGATAAAAGCGTCTCGTTATATGTCTTTTCGGCTATGGGACAGACACCTGTAGGATGACTGACAATTGTCTTGCCTTCTTGTTGCAGTTTTTGGAAAAGAGGTAGTCTGTATAAGGGACGCACGTAACCCCCCGACACAGGGCATCCTTCTGCTTGAAGTGCCTCCACAAATCTGTCCCGTGACAATCCAGCTTGTTGTGGATCGATCCAGATGGGATATGTATAGTAAACATGGCGATCGCCACTGCCAACTTTAGCCGTCCGCAATGCTTTAAACTTAGACAGCCCTTGGTCTAAAGCTTCAGCAATTTTTAGTCGTGGCTGTGTCAATTCTTCTAAACGTTGGAGTTGAACCTGAGCGATCGCCCCTTGAAGTTCAGTTAAACGGTAATTGTAACCAACAATATCAGCATCTTCATACCACTTTTCCGCTTCTATTGCGTTCTCTCCATGATTACGCACCAGTGCTACTCGCCGCGCCAAGCGATCGTCATTAGTGACTACAATCCCCCCTTCACCGCACTGAATCGTTTTGTGACAATTGAGGCTGAAAACTCCCAAATGCCCAATAGTTCCCAACCAACGCCCCTGATGCTGGCCTCCTGGTGCTTGGGCATTGTCCTCAATTAGAATCAAACCGTGTCGATCTGCTAATTCACGTAAGCGCACCAGTTGGGCTGGGCCCCCAAACAAATTGACTGCGATAATTGCTTTTGTGCGTGTGCTAATAGCACCTTCAACAACTTCTGGGTCAATGCAGCAACTAGCCTCCTCATGATCGACAAAAACAGGAGTACCATTTGCCATAACCACTGCTGTTGCCGTTGCTGACATCGTTTGCGGTGGCACAATTACCTCATCAGCAAAACTAACACCAGCTGCAATCACAGCAGCATGTAAACCACTAGTAGCAGAGTTAACACTTAAAGCGTGACGAACATTAAAGTAGTTAGCCCATTGTTCTTCTAAGGCGCGAACTTGTTTGCCACCCATAAAGTACAGTCCAGCAGCACCGATATAGTCAGATAAAATACCGCTTTTCAATACTTGAATCGCGGCTTCAGTCTCCTGAAAACCAGTACTGATATACCTTGGTAATGGCTCTGGAAAAACCTTGGAACCTCCAAGCAAAGCCGGTTTTTCTCTAGTAATAACCATCAAATTACCTACTTAATTAGAAATTTATTGTTTCTTGCCATTTCAACAACTTGTAAAGCAAGCACACCATCAGCGCCAGAACAGGTTGGTTGTCCGCCAATTTGTGCTAATTGCACAGCTTCGGTGACAGCCCCCAGAATGTGGCCTTTTAAGCCAGCTTCACAGATCATCTTTGCTTGACTTAACTCTTGAAAACCTGACCATTGGCTAGGTTGAACTGTCTGCCAAGTGACTTGTTGCCCCCCGGCGCTATACCGCAGCATACCGCCGGTTCCCCAGAGTTCGCCTTCGCCGATTGAATACCCAGTTCCACGTACTGCAATCAAATATGCAGTTAATCCGTTGTCCCAGGATAGTGCAATGGACTCAGCAGTGTCATCTTGAAGAACAGGTGATTTTTCCAGACGATATGCACAAGTAACTGATCCGAATAAAGCCAATAACATATCGATCCAATGGGTTCCATTGTGCAGTAAACCACCGTTGTAGCGTAAGCAAGCACCAATTGGAGTTCCCAAGCCATCCTCTTGGTTCGTTAGATTTTTCAATACTTGCAGCATTGATGTCCAACGACGCGAATAGTTAGTAATCAAAATACAGCCCTGTCCAGAGCAAGCAGCTAGCATCATTTCTGCTTCTGCTAGATTAACTCCAAGGGGTTTTTCGCACAGAATGACGCGCGGTTGCCAAGCCAGCGCAGCAATAACTCCCTGAGCGTGTAAGTGAGTGGGGTTACATACTGATACTACGTCGAGGTGAAGTTTATGTGGTACATCTTTCAGACTGGAGTATACCTGCGCTTCGGAAAAACGTTGCTGAAAATTTCTACAAGCCTCTGGATCTGGATCTACTCCTAATGCAACTGTTACATTAGGGATTTGGGCATACCCTTCGGAATGGCTGAGTGGATCGCCTTGTGGGGAAATGCCAAAGCGATGCCCAATTTTTCCCAGACCAATAATACCGACACACACTTTCATGAGCTTAATCTCTCTTAGGAGTCAATCCATCCTTGTTGTTGGGCATAGTGAAGAATGTCTACTGTAGTAAATTGGGGATTCTGGGGATAAAGTGCTTCAAAAATGGCTTTGATGCGATCGTAGTCTTCTTGATAGTCAAGAGTAATACGAAAAAAAGGATTACTTAAGCCTGGGGGAGCAACGATATCCAAGCGACGATATCGCTCTGGATGTCGTCGGATGTACCAACCAACATGTTCACGAAAGGGTTTGCTGGAGGCAAAATCAACCGTCTCAGCTAGTGTTTTCCAAGACAACACCATCAGATCCAGCCCATGAGGATATGAACGCACTTCACAATTAGCAACATAATCCACATGGGGGTAAGCCGCGAAAAAGGCACAGATGTGTTGGTCAATTACATAAGGGTCAATTAGGGGACAATCTCCGGTTAAAAGGACACTAACTTCTGCTTGATAGCGTCGCCCAGTTTCCACAACTCGTTCTAAGACATTTTCTTCTGAACCACGAAAGTAAGGAATATTGTGTTTGCTGCATAAAGATGCGATCGCTTCGTCCTTTTCATTCGTGGTTGTAGCAACTACTACTTCATCTATATAACGAGCGCGACGGATACGCTCAATCATCAGCAACAGCATTGGTTTACCCACAGCTTCCTTGAGGACTTTACCAGGAAGACGTGAAGACCCCATCCGAGCTTCTATTGTGGCAATGACACGATTCACAGTTTTAGTTACTTCTCCAGTTAAATTTTTATATTTATTTATAGAGATTCAAATTTGTATTAAAATCTGTTACAAAATAAGGCTTGATCTCTGGATTAAAACTGAGTTTGTAATCTCCTCGATTGGGAGAATTAACTCCTACGAAATCAACTTCTTGCAACTTGCGTTTAAAGCATTCTTCAATTAAATCAAGTAGTAGAAATGTTGAGCCACCAGTTTCTCTGTATTCAGAATTATTCCCAGCAAACATATAATAACCACGCTTACGATCAAAGAGGAATAAAATTGCAGAAACAGGAATTATATCCAGATAGCATACTTTCAGTATTCCAAATCCTTTGTCTAAAGATTTTTGAGTTATTGCTTTAAGTAAGTAAGATTCTTTTTCTATATTTTCTATTCCTTGTCTTGCCCAAACTTCTCGGTGTAGTTTGTCTAAAATCTCAATATTGTCAGACACCTGAATAGATAATTTATTCTTGATAGCTTTCCGCATTTCTTGCCGCCTGACAGCGCGGATGCAACTTAGATAAAAGTCAAAGCTCTCAAATTTTGTTAATTTTAATATACCCGAGTATCTGAGTTTAACTTCAAACTTTCCCTTTTCAGGTGTATGGTAGTTATACCATTGAAATGGTCGGATGTCTTGTAATTGCCATGAATGGGCTAGGGAAATTTTCTCAAATTTCTCTATAAGTTTTTCTATAAACCAAGTTAAAATCAAAAATTCTTCAGAATTACGTTTGTGATCTGTTTTAGTAAAATTGTCGGCTAGTAAAAGTCCTTGATAGGGTGTGAAAGGGAAAGGAGCGGGTAATATATTGCCATCTTCAGAAAATAAGATAACAGTACCTGCAACTATTTTCTCTCTAAAATAGACTGTAATAATTTGAAAGGGAACTCCTAATGAATTGAGAAATTCACTTTTAGCAAAAACAGTTCCCTGAGCAGAATCTTCAACAAAAGCATCCCAAATATTTGCTACTTCCTGCCAATTAATTACAAAATCTTTAGTATTCATTTATTTATAAACATAAATACAAACATCACAATGATAGTAGTGATGAATTATTGTGACTTTTCTAGATAGCTGCTCAATACAGAACCTTAAAACTGCCTCAGGTTCATAATAAGCCATCGTTTCTTGTTGGAAATTTACATAAGAGGAAATAAAATTAAACGCCAAACCTTTTTCACATAAAGAAAATGCTTTTTTGATTAAAGTTTCGAGAAAAACATTACCATTGGGAGTATAGTTATTGAAAACAGCAGATACTAAAACATAATCATAGGTTTCTTCTAGACTTTCTTGAGTTATATCTAAGCACTCGAATCTCATATCTGGAAATTTTTGACGTGCAATTTCAACGGCTTCAGGTACAATATCTATGCCTGTATATTGGCAAATAATATTGTGTTCTTGCAGATATTCTGCAAAATAACCGATACTACATCCTATATCTAAAATTCGACATCCATTGAGGTCTCCAATTTTCATAAGTTCTAAATATCTGACAAGAGATTCATCTATAGAACCCCACTGTCCAGAAGCAGGTGAGTCACCTTTTGTTCTTACAAGATTCTGATAGTGTTCTCGTAATATCTGTACATTTGTGCTAACTTGACTCATTGACAATTCATCCTTCAGTTTTTAATGTTAAACATATAGATAAAAGCCAAAATTAGTATTGTTTTATGTATTACCGAGCTTTTTATTTCTCACTTGCTAATACTAATTTCCAAGTAAAAGGCGTACCTTTTTTAATATTTTGATTAACTGTTTTACCGATAACAATATCAAAAAACTTGGGCGGTAATCCTAAACCTGGGCGTACTGCTCTTAGGTTTTCTGAAGTGAGAATCTCTCCAGCTTTCATATCTTTGGCAACGTAGAGCGATCTCCGATACAATAATGACTCTTTTTCAGCTTCAGTTGCTCCATATTTTATATTGCCCAAAGCTTGCCAAGCTCTTTGCGATTCTATTACCAATTGCTGCATCTCTGCTGGTTCCATTGAAAAGGCTGAATCGACTCCACCATCAGCCCGACACAGAGTAAAGTGCTTTTCAATTAATGTAGCTCCTAAAGCAACACTGGCAACAGCAACTCCAATACCCATTGTGTGATCGGATAACCCCACCTGCACATTAAATAACTCGCGCATTTGAGGAATAGTTAGCAGGTTAGTATTTTCTGGTGTAGCAGGATAGCTACTAGTACATTTGAGTAATATTAATTCTTGACACCCAGCTTCTCGTGCTGCCCGAACAGTTTCATCTAACTCAGAAATTGTTGCCATCCCAGTAGAAATAATCATCGGTTTCCCTGTGCTAGCAACTTTACGAATTAGAGGTAAATCGGTATTTTCAAAAGAGGCTATTTTGTAGCAAGGTACATTTAAAGATTCGAGAAAATCTACAGAGGTGGCATCAAAAGGAGTGCTAAACCCAATTATTCCTAGTTCCTCGCAACGATCAAAAATAGGTTTATGCCATTCCCAAGGTGTATAAGCCTGCTGATATAGCTGATACAGTGATTTACCATACCATAGACTATTAGGATCATTAATGTAAAATTCACCTTTATTTATGTCTAAGGTCATCGTATCAGCAGTATAAGTCTGAACTTTAATTGCATGTACCCCGGCTTTAGCAGCTGCTTCAACGATATCTAAAGCTCTTTCTAAAGATTGGTTATGATTGGCGGAAATCTCAGCAACTACAAAGGGAAGATGACTAGCACTAATTATTCTATCTGCAATGTTAATTTTTCGCATTTGCTCTCTCAGCTAACCAAATTTATACCTGTCTATGATAAGAAGGATTGCTTGATGTCCTTTTAGTGTGGTTATTCCCATACTCTGAAAACCCGCTTTGAAAAATGCTCTAACAGATGCCTGATTACTTAGCTTTATGTAGGCATTAATTCTATTAACATCGAAATCAGAGAATAGTTTTTTACAAGCTAATTTAATCAAGCGGCTTCCATAATCCTGATTACGAAAATTTGGGTCAATACTCATAGAAACAATAGCTTCAGAATTCTCTATGTCATATCGAATCTGTCCAATAGGTACATCATTCTTATTAATGGCAATGTAAAAGATACAATTAGGATTCATCAATTTAGATTTAAACCATTGAACATGATCTTCCCAGAGTATAGACTTATAGCAAAAAGAAACCGCACGTACTTCTGGAGCGTTTGACCATTTCCATAGCAACCGACAATCATTTTGCTGCACCGAGCGCAATTGAAAAAAATTATCTTTTATATAGCTCAAAACTCTACTGCTTCCTTGACCATCCACTAATTCTTGGCTACATCTAGTCATTTTTTCCCGCCTTTCGGTAGCTATCATTAATTGCGCTACTTCCGATGCTATTTGAACACTAGAAACATTTTCATGCGATCCTAAATTTACAACTACTCCCATTGCTCCTAGTTTTTCGGCAATCAATCGCTGATTATCTGCCAAAATTAGAAAAATGCTGGGTAAACCCATAAAAGCGAGTTCCCAAGATGTAGACCCAGAAGCAGTGATCGCTACATCAGCCCAAGCCATTAGCTCAGGCATATTTGTTACATTCCTTTTCAGTTGAATAGGAAAACATGATTCCTGACTAGCCGATCGCAGCTGCTCATAATGCGGATTGCTTCCTCCAACTACAACTATTGCTTCTAAGCCTTCCACTTCTACTTGTTGCAATCCTTGAATCACCTTGAGAGTTACATTATCTGGATCTGCACCGCCCAATGTAACCAGTAGCTTTGTAGCGATCAGAGAGAGCGATCGCTGCCATTCCCTCCACTGCCAAAATTCTCGTCGCAAAAGGGTATAACTTGTACCAAGTAACAGCTGGGTATATGGCTGTCGATTACTATACAATTCTTCATCAGCATGGATATTTTGATTTAAAATAATGTCCGCGTGGTACTGTTTTGCGTGTCCATAATCATCAATGAATAAAAGTTTTAGCTCTGATTCCTTGATGATTTCTTGATACTTAGCACCGAAATGATAACCATCTACCACAACCCAATTTGCATTAAACTGGCGTGCAAGTTTCGCTGTTTCTTCAGCATCTTCAGCACTTCCAATTTGAATTGGCAGGTAGATAACTTCCATTCCTTCCGCCTTTAATCGAGTTTTCAAATCTGGTGCTTCCGTTGCCATAAGAAAAATTACCTGACCATCTGCATCTTGCCAAGCCTGCGCTAAAGCTAGACAACGCATTACATGACCTGTGCCTATTTCTGTTGATGCATCTACTCGGATAAATAGCTTCATGTTTGATAAATTAATAATTATGCAGCATATTTTTTTTGTTCTACGTGTGCATTAATTAGTGACCAATCAGGATGGCGTTTGAGCAAATCTAAACAATCCTCCAAAGTAAATTTTTGAATGTGTGGATAAAGCGCTTCAATAATTTTTTTTATAAGTTCAAAATCATCTTTTGTGTCAACTGTCCAGCGATGTGAACTTTGATTTTCTGAATAAACTATCTGAGCTACTCGATAACGTTGAGGCTGCATATAAATAAAGGGAGTAACATGCTCACGATCTGGCTGTGCAGTTGCTTCTAAAAATGCTTCATCTAATGCGGCAAAAGAAAAAACCTCAGTATCCATTCCTCTTGGGTAGGTTCGTTCTAAGCAGTTAGAAACGTAATCATATTGACTTTGATTGTCTAGATAAAATTGAATTACTCTATCAATGACTTGTGGATCAATAAGTGGACAATCAGAGGTAACACGAACTACTACATCTGCTTGATGCTCTTTGGCTCCTCCATAATACCTTGCTAACACATCTTCTTCAGAGCCTCGAAAATATGGTATTGAAAGGCGATTGCACAGTTCAATTATTGGCAAATCTGTACTATTGTTTGTAGTAGCAATTACAATTTCATCAGCCAAGTTTACTCGCTTTAATCTTTCAATCTGATATTCTAATAAAGGCTTACCTAATACTTTTTTAAGTACTTTTCTAGGAAGACGAGTTGAAGTCATTCTTGCCTGAACAATAATTACAGTTTTCATATCAGGCTCTCTCCTAGCAAAGATACTACCTTATCTTGACTCTCTTCATCTAGCCCATAATATATTGGAATACTGATAGCTTCTTTGTAGTATTTTTCGACTTGTGGGAAGTCCCCTAATTTAAATCCAAACTTTTGATAATAAGGCTGTATATGAACTGGAATATAGTGCAAGCTCACACCAATTCCTGCACCGCGAAGTTCCTCAAATACCTGCCGATGAGTTTTATTAATCTTATCCAGTTTGAGCCGAATTACATAAAGATGCCAGCTAGAATCATTATCTGGATGTTGCCACGGCAGCATCAACGGTAAATCTTGCAGTAGTTGATTATAGCGGTTAGCTAAAAAGCAACGACGTTCTACAAACTCATCCAATCTTTGCATTTGACTACTGCCCAATGCTGCTTGGATATCTGTCATCCGATAGTTGAAGCCTAATTCTAGTTGTTGATAATACCAAGAACCGTGAGATTCTCCTTGTATTAAAACTGGATTGCGAGTGATACCATGACTTCTTAATCTAATTAATTTCTGATATAATTCCTCTTGATTTGTTAGCACCATACCGCCTTCACCAGTCGTAATAATTTTTACTGGATGAAAACTAAAAACTGTCATATCAGAAAATTTGCACGAACCAACCGTTTGTTTTTGATAGCGTCCGCCAATTGCATGAGAAGCATCTTCAATAATTTTGAAACCATATTGCTGTGATAAAGTGGCAACTTTCTCCATTTCACAGGATTGTCCGGCAAAATGTACAGGTATTAATACTTTTGGCAAACACCCTTGCTTTCCTGCCTCAGCTAACTTACTTTCTAATTCATCTACGCTCAAATTGTAGCTATTTGGGTCAATATCAATAAAATCTACTTTTGAATTACAATAAAGCCCACAATTAGCTGAAGCAACAAAGGTATTTGGTGATGTCCAAAGTAGGTCTCCTTCTCCTAAACCAGCTGCAAGACAAGCAATATGTAATGCAGCTGTAGCACTGGAGACTGCTACAGCATATTTTGCTCCACAATAGTTAGCAACGGCTTGCTCAAATCTCTCTATTGCTGGGCCTTGAGTAATCCAGTCTGAGCGTAAAACTTCAATTACAGCATCAATATCTTTTTCACTGATATCTTGCCGTCCATAAGGAATGTAATCACTCATTACTTCAACATATCAAGTAGTTGGAAACCTTTTAGCCATTCTGTATTTATCTCGGAGCTATACTCAAACCCTTCCCGAACAGTGACTCCTTTTTCGCTCAAAGCGTTGCAGGTGTAATCAATAGAATAGGCATATTCTATAGTCGGTTTAATCACATAATGGTCAGCAAACTCCAAGGCTAAATGTGAGGCTTCAGAAGAAAACATGGCTTCATGTAGCTTTTCTCCTGGTCTAATGCCAACAATTTTAATTGGGAGTCCTGGTGCCAGTGTTTCAGCTAAATCAGTAATTTTCATTGAGGGAATTTTGGGAACAAATATTTCTCCTCCGTGCATTCTTTCAAAACTGTTAAACACTAAATCTACGCACTGTTGGAGCGTAATCCAAAAGCGGGTCATGCGTGGATCTGTAATAGGTATCTCTGGGGCTTTTTCTCTAATCAGTTTTTGAAAAAATGGTACAACTGAGCCTCTGGAACCGACAACATTACCGTAGCGAACTACAGAAAATCTGGTTCTCATTTCCCCAACAATATTATTAGCTGCAACAAAAAGTTTATCCGCAGCTAGCTTGGTTGCCCCATAAAGATTAATGGGGTTAACTGCCTTATCTGTTGAAAGAGCAATTACTTTTTCTACCTCTTGCTCAATGGCAACGTCAATGACATTATTTGCTCCATGAATATTAGTTTTAATACATTCCATCGGGTTATATTCAGCAGCAGGAATATGCTTGAGTGCCGCAGCATGAATAACATAATCTACACCCCTCATTGCCATATATAAACGATCGCGATCGCGTACATCTCCAATAAAGTAGCGCATTGCTGGTGCGTTTAATTCCTGCGCCATTTCATACTGTTTCAATTCATCTCTTGAATAAACTATGACTTTTTGTGGCTGATATCTACTAAGAACTGTTTTTACAAATTGCTTGCCAAAAGATCCTGTACCACCAGTAATTAAAATCGATTTACCATTAAACATTTTGTATTTCTTTGTAATCTCAAAATTAATTGTTTTGGAAAGATATTAAATTTTTAATTAGATTTAGGCTGCTTATTTGTGCTGTGATCGCCATTACCCTGTTGCTTTTTAATCTGTTCTAATACAACTTTGTAATCTTGCCGATCAGGGTGCAACTTCACCAACTTCTCCAAAGGTTCCATCGCTCCCTTAGCATCCTTCAATTGCAACCGCAGCAAAGACAGTTTCTCTAAAGCAAGTTGGTTTTCTGGTTCGCGTTGTAAAACCAACTCGTAACCTCGTGCTTGTTGCTGTAATACTGACTCAGCAGAAGGAGACGCAATTGCTGACTTAGGTTGACTAGCCTTTTGTATTGCTGGAATTACTGCAAACACTGTAGAGCCGACAAATGACACTAATGACACTATCGTGACTATCTTTTGTCGTCGCTCAATCTGCTTTTTGCGGGAAATTAAGTATTCTTCCCCCGAACCAGCCATGCCTCATATACTTGCTGTGGTAAATACTTAGGTATCAGCAAGCCTCCCGTTCTGAGGATACCCACCTGCTCAATAGAAACTAACATCTTCGCTAGAAATTTTTTACACAAAATTCAAATGCTGACTCTGAAGACGAGGAAACTTTATGGTAAGCCCATGCTGTACCGACAATTTTGCCATGCGTAGTTTACCGCCGTAGGCATCGCTTCCATACTTCAAAGCAAAACCCTCTCCTGTGCCTAGACAAAGCAATCACTGGGCGGAAAATTAAATTTATATAAAGATTTGCGATTAATTTGCCTAATGCCAGATGTTTGCGATATTCTTAATAACGTTTAAATAAACAGAAACAGTAGAGATTTCTACTAAATTGCAAATTTCCCTGTCAGTCAAAAACTTTTAAACTAGCCCGTGTCATATTAGGTTCTTCAACAAGCAAGCATATTTTTCGTGATTCAAACAAATAAAATTTTCCCAGTCACCCTTAGCCAGACTACTTAGTGCAACTTCCCAGACGATTAATTATTTTGCTCGGTGTCCACAATAAATATCTTACATAAGGTAGTGTTGTACTCTTGTGGAAAAAGGCTAAAGGTAAAGAGGAAAAAGAAGAGGGGGAAAGATTAAAGGGAAAAGTGGAAACAGAAACATCCCTTAACCCTTGAGGCCTTAACCCTTCCCTCTTAACCTTTGCCTGACTTCTGCAAAAAGTTTAAGGACTGCTTGGTGGAATTAGAGGTTTGTGGTGGTAATTACCGTACAAAACCGAATTTACCAGTAACTTAGTAGAGTTTGTTATGGTATAGTTAGAAAGTTAAGACTAGCTTTACCAAATTACACCACTCTACGGCCGGCAACAATTGCAGAATGGAAAGCAGTTTTAATTAAGCATTTACCAACAAAATCAGAATTCAATCGAGGTTATGACTCAAAAAGTGATTCACCCAATGGTGAAATTGCAGCGCAACGTGCAATCACTCATAGAATCGAACATTATCAAGCCAAGCGATAGCATCTGGAAAATCGCTTTGCTCTACGGTAGTGAGTGGCAGCACTGGAAACAGGAACTGCTAGACTTTGGCTTTAGTATGCAAGACCCAGTTAGTGAATTACTAGCTGTAGAAACTTGGGATGAAGAGTAGGGAATAGAGAATAGGGAATAAGGATTTTCAATATTCCTTACTCCCCACTCCCTAATCTCTAAACTTTGCAAGCAGCTAACGCCGCAGCTAATTCCTTTGCAGTTTGATAGCGATCGCGTGGTAATGGTTCTGTAACGCGATCAATCACATCTCTTAATTGGGAACTAATGGTGGGAACTTTTGCCACATCAAACCTGAAGTTTCGCCCTCGTTGGCGATAATACTTAAACGGGTTTTCGCCTGTGAGCAGAAAAATCAGCGTTGGCCCAATTGCATACAAATCAGATTGAGTTAAAGGTTGTCCTCGTTCTTGTTCAGGGGCGCAATAGCCTTCTGCACCAATTCGAGTACCGGGCGCTGTGCCAATTTCCTTAACTGCGCCAAAATCCAGCACCACTATGCGATTTACTGAACTCCGCACCATCAGATTGGCGGGTTTAATATCGCGGTGAATTAGTGGAGGCTCTTGGCTATGAAGATAGTCTAAAATATCGCAGGTTTGGATCATCCAAGCGATCGCTTGGCTTGGTGTCACTGGGCCAGTAGTATAGACACGTTTCTCTAAATCTTGTCCGTGGATTAGTTCCATTGCCAAGTATTTCTTTCCGCCTTCTACAAAGAAATCGTAATACTTGGGAACTCCAGGATGGTTAAGGGATTTGAGAGTGTATGCCTCTCGCTCAAATAACTCTTGAGCTTTGGCAATTCTTGCCATATCAGCATTCATTTGCTTCAATACCAGCAGTTGGGGCATACCCCCAATCTGACCAGCCGCATCCCAAGCCAGATAGGTAGTACCCATCCCTCCTTGTCCGAGAGTTTGCAACACCTGATAATGACGAATCTTCTGTTGCACTGAGAGAGGTTGACCGCAGTGGATACAGAATAAATTATTTGGCGAGTTACCTTCGTGCGTGCAAGTGGAAGAAGAATTTGCCAGATTTTTTGCTGAGTAAAGTGTCTCGGCGGCGTTTTCTTCTGTCCCTTGCATTTGTTGCGATCGCAAACCAGTTTCCAGTACTGTTACATCTTGAATTTGGAATTGCAGTATTGGGCCTCCCTGCGCCAGTTGCAAAAGGGAATTATCTGGTAATGGACTCTGAATTACAAGGATACCGTTGAGGAAAGTCCCATTTGTACCTTTACTAATCACTTGCCAAGCATCGCCATTGCTAGCAGAACCGACTTGTCTAAGTTCTAGATGATGCCGCGAAACTAAATTATCAATTAAAACAACGTGATTATCTGCCGCTCGACCAATCCGAATTATGGAGGAGTTCTCAAAGCACCACTGCTGGAGGGGCGTTTTCTGTTGCGGTTCTAACAGGGTCAGACTAACCACAATACAACCTACAAGGTAAATGGATTAGGGATTGGGGATTAGGGATTAGGATTGGAGAGCAGAAAAATTATTTCCCAGTTCCCAGTCCCCAGTCCCTTAATTTTCAACTTTCCAGATTTGGGCGTACTTTTGCCCGAATCAGTATACCAGTAATATTGTCATGACCATTGTGTTGATTCGCCAGATCAATTAAATCTGTAACGCCTCGTTCTAAGTTAGCACCAGAACTAAGTAAGGGTTCTAAGTGGGTTTGCCAATGGGTTTCTAGTAAATCATTATCTGATAGACCGTCTGATGCTAAAAGCAGAAGAGTATCTTCATTGATCTCGAAAAAGCCGACATCAGGATCAATCGAGTTTTCATCACGAGGCCCCAAGGCTTGGGTAAGCTGGTAGGCATCCGGGCGGGCGTAAGCGATGCTTGCTTCCACTCCGCGAGTAATTTCCCGTTGCCCAACTTCGTGATCTACTGTGACTTGTTCTAATCCCCGCTTGCGTGTCAAACGATAGAGACGGCTATCTCCCACATGAGCAACTGCTGCTTCGGTATCTTGAATCAAGAGCATTACCAAAGTTGTACCCATGCGCCCAACTCCAGAACGGGCATCTTGTTGATTAAGCTTGTAAATCGCCTCATTAGCTAAATACACGGCCTCACGAATGCTATCTTCCGTTGGCAGTTGGTTGGTAATCCAGTGTTCTTGAAAGTATTGCCGTAGGGTGTTGACTGCTAACTCACTGGCTATTTCGCCGCCAGCGTGTCCACCCATGCCATCACAGAGAATATACAAACCATGCCCTTCCAGAACTCGACTTTTGGGTAACTCCAGCTTGTGAATTTTGGTTTCAATGCCAAAGTAGTCTTCGTTATGATGACGTTGACGCCCCACATCTGTGCGTCCTGCATCTTCCAAGCTACTTAACTGCATTGCCAGCACAACAGTTGGCATATCATCATTTTTGCTGATGATATCTTCTGACTCATCTGATTGCGGGATAGTGGGCACAGCAGTATTTTTCTCCTTTATTGGGGGTAAAGTTGCCGTTCCGAGTGCTTCTAGTTCAACAGAGATTTCCTGCAAACGCGATCGCAACTGTGCGATCGTGTGAATCTTACCGACATCTAAATCCCCCAACATCTGGACTACAGCGCCAAATTGAGTCCGTTGAGATTGCCTAAATAGCGCTTGCCAAACCCGCCCCAAAGCTTTAATGGTTAAGGGTTGTTCTGGAATACCAGATGTTTGGGCTTGGGTCTCTTCTGGCGACTCGGTGGCGGATTGAGAATTGGATGATTCCACATACAACCTTTGTAGCGCCAGCGTTTGGTCTTCATCCAATCGCAAATTCGACAAATCTAAAAGGCTTTGACAACAATTTACTGGTTCTAATACTGCCCAAAGTTGGGTCATTTGATAACACCAGTGTAAAATTTTTAACGAACTTGTCGTTTCTTCTTGCCACAGGTTGAGTAAATGCTGCCAATCTGAGCGGTCTTCGATTATTACTATCTGCATGTCATCCTGCTGCCATGCATCGTGAATCGGTGGTATCCCCCGCAGACCTTGTGATTGTAAAGCAATATAAACTTTAGCAACGTGAGAAATTCCACTTGCTTCCACTGATGGCTGACTCGCTAGTATTGCCTCAATGGGTGATATTTGGTACGGTTGGCAGTCGAGAACTCTTACACCTACATCAGTAATAGTGGCAGTTTCTGTTTGGACAGGTAGCGGCTCTAATAATTGATAGCGCTCTTGAGAGTCTAAATAGGAGCCTAATACAATCTGAGAACTAGGAGATAAGAGAGCAATATTTCCCTCATCTGCCTCTACTCCCACATCTCCCTCACTCTCCTCTACTCCCAAAGCTTCCCCAATCGTTTCCTTAGCAATAATTGCCCAAAAAACTGTTCCACATTCTGTGCCACAGTTATGACAACGTAGTGCATTCACAGGTACATCATCAGTACTGCATTCAGGACAGACCTTGTGGGTCAGGGACATACCACAGTTTTGACAGAATTTGTTGCTATTGGGGTTTTCAAATTTACACTGAGGGCAAATCAGCATAGTGGACGTTCCTTAATTCCCGCTCCAAGGTGCTTCTAGCCACTAAGATCCAAGGTGCCACAATTGGCTGTCCCTGACTACAGTAGACCTACAAGAGATTGTAGTTTATCAATGAATTTTGGTGGCAGTATTAATTGTGACGCATATTAGATAAATATTTAATATATTGACAAGCAATTCCTTATAAATGGCATTTTCTCGCTTTTAAGAAATCTCGGTCAATAATTACCTATCAGGTTGCGGTGGATGGTATAATATAGCCCACCGCAACAATTAGAATAGATTTAGTTTAACAAAAGTGGCTCAAACCCGTCTCTTTACACCTTAAACTTCTCGGTAATCCGCTTCATCGCCTCTTCGACATTCTCCCGGCTGTTAAATGCCGAAATGCGGAAGTAACCTTCACCCGCAGCACCAAAACCAGAACCAGGTGTTCCGACAACGTTGATAGTTTGCAGCAACTTATCAAAGAATTCCCAGCTAGATATACCATTGGGCGTTTTCACCCAGACGTAAGGTGCATTCACGCCACCGTAAACTGATAATCCGGCAGCTGTGAGTTTGTCGCGGATAATTTTGGCGTTTTCGAGATAGAAACTAACCAATCCTTTGATTTGTGCCTGTCCTTCCTCAGAGTAAACCGCTTCGGCTCCCCGTTGAACGATGTAAGATACGCCATTAAATTTGGTGGACTGGCGGCGATTCCACAATTTCCACAGTTCCACATCGGAACCATCGGCGGCTTTTGCTGTGAGTGTCTTCGGCACTACAGTTAACGCACAACGGGTTCCTGTAAAACCTGCATTCTTGGAGAAAGACCGAAATTCGATCGCAACTTCTCTTGCACCTTCAATTTCATAAATTGAATGGGGAATCGATGGATCGGTAATGTAAGCTTCGTAGGCTGCATCAAAGAAAATAATCGAGTTATTAGCTTTGGCATAGTCTACCCATGCTTTGAGATATTCCTTGGTAGCAGTTGCGCCAGTGGGGTTATTGGGAAAGCAAAGATAAATTAAATCGACTTTCTTTGAGGGAATCTCGGCAGTGAAGTTGTTCTCAGCCGTAATCGGCAGATAGACTAAGCCTTCAAATTCACCTTTATCGTTAGCATCCCCCGTATTTCCCACCATTACGTTAGTGTCTACATACACGGGATAAACTGGGTCAGTAACGGCAATTATATTGTCATGACCAAAGATTTCCAGAATATTGCCTGTGTCGCACTTGGAACCGTCGGAGATAAAGATTTCTGAAGCATCTATTTCGGCTCCCCGTGCTTGGAAATCTTGGATAGCAATTTTTTCGCGTAACCAAGCGTAGCCTTGCTCTGGCCCGTAGCCTTTGAAGGTATTGCGATCGCCCATTTCTTCCACAGCTTTAATCATCGCTGTCCGGCAAGCCTCCGGCAAAGGTTCGGTAACATCGCCAATGCCCAGCCGGATAATTTTAGCATCAGGATTCGCTTCTGCAAAGGCATTCACCCGCCGAGCAATTTCTGGAAACAGATAACCCGCTTTCAGTTTTAGGTAGTTGTCGTTAATAGTTGCCATTATGTGGATTATGAAAAACGCCCTCAAATAGCTTACTGCTAATTTATGAGGGCGATAACTTTGTTGTGGAGAGTGAAGAAGGGAATAGGGTAAAGGTTACAGGGTACAGATTATTCCCTATCACCTGTCACCTATTACCTGTCACCTGTCACCTCTTCCCAATTAGATGTTTACTGGCTGTTTATTATCGGCTGATGCGTAATAAATGTTGCGATCGCTAATTACAAACTCCGTGAGCGATTCTTTACCTGTAATCAATCTTGCTCCGCGATTACGGGTAAAGTAATTCCATGCCCACTGAATCATTACTACTAATTTGTTGTCAAATTCAATTAAGAAGTAGATGTGAATCACCAGCCAAAACAACCATGCAACGAAACCTTTCAGCTTGATAAAGCCCAAATCGACTACAGCAGAATTGTGCCCAATCATCGCTAAACTACCATGATCAGTATAAGCAAAGGGTGGCAAACTGTTACCTGCAAGCCGCTTTTGGACTAATTCTGCTACATATTCACCTTCTTGCTTCGCTACAGGTGCAACACCAGGTAGGGGTTTACCATTTTGATGAGAAAAATTTGCTAAGTCGCCAACTACAAAAATATTGGGATGTCCCTTAATACTCAAGTCAGGTTCGACAATAATTCGTCCAGCGCGATCGCACTCTGCACCAGTGTGTTCTGCTAGCACTTTTCCCATTGCGGAAGCTTTCACACCTGCTGCCCATAATATCGTTTTTGAGGCAATCTCTTTAACTTCATCGCCTTGTTTCAGGGTAACAACATCATTTTCAATATTCGTTACCAATGTTTTTGTCTGGACAACCACACCCAAGCGCGTCAAGGATGCTTCCGCTTCTTGTGATAACTCTGGTGCAAAGGGTGGCAGAATCCGATCTAGACCTTCTAATAGCAAAATCTTGGCTTCTGAGGTGTCGATGTTGCGGAAGTCTTCTTTGAGGGTTTGGTTTGCTAATTCTGCGATCGCACCAGCTAACTCTACACCAGTCGGGCCACCACCCACAATTACAAAAGTTAACCAAGCACTGCGTTTTTCTGGATCGGTTTCTTTTTCTGCGGCTTCAAAGGCTGAAAAAATCCGGCTACGCATTTCTATAGCATCTTCTACAGTTTTCAAGCCTGGGGCAAATTCTTCCCAGTTGTCTTTGCCAAAGTAGGAATGCTTGGCACCTGTGGCGACGATTAACGTATCGTAAGGTATTGCTTCGTCACCCACAATCACTTTTTGCGCTTCTGGATCAATATTATTCACCTCTCCCAGCAGCACTGTTGTATTCTTGCTCTTGCTGAGTACAGAACGCAACGGTGAAGAAATATCAGCCGGAGATAGCGCACCTGTGGCGACTTGGTATAGGAGCGGTTGAAATAGATGAAAGTTACGTTTATCAATCAGAGTAACGTTTACCGCCGCCTTGGCAAGTGTTTTTGCCGCATAAAGTCCACCAAAGCCACCGCCAACAATAACTACTTGATGGGGTGGATTATTGTCAAGTGAATTTACCATAAGAAATATTATCGTGTATGCCGACTAGTGTAACTATTCTTAACAAATTTGTATCAAAATTGTCATCATATATTTTGTATTGCTCCTTACATTTGAAAAAGGATTAAAGTAATCAAAACTACAGGATAAACAGAACTTTTAACATGGAGGCTCAGACAATAGGAGTTTGGAATATTTAAATCGCTCTTTGCTTGTGTCAATTTATCAAAGGTAGATGCACGATTTATGCAGGTTTATTCAGAACTAGTTGATTCTGGTATTTGTGTCCGACGTGGTGAATGAGTTCGCCGCCAACGGGTAAAGCCATAGACTACAGCAACAAAAATTAACAAATAGGGACTGTAAACAATTAACCAAATACCCAGCTTGAGTAAACCAACGGAAAATGCACTCAAAGAATGGGTAGAGTTGTTCCAGGTTTCCTGAACTTGCAAACCAAAGGCAGGTTGGGGACTGGTGCTGGAAACTGCGGCTTCTAGGTTCAGCGTAATGGTGGAATAAGCAACTTGATTTTTTAGGCTTTTGAGTTGGGCATCAATTTGTTCTATTGTTTGTCTGACATTACTTAATTCTTGGGCAACACTCAGCACATCTCTAACAGAACCCGCCCGATCCATAATTTTTTGCAAATTGGCTTCAGTCTTTTGTAAGTTGGTTAATCTGGCTTGGAAATCCACCAGGCGATCGCCCACATCTTCGGCAGTGATATTACGACTCTCAACAGTGCCTAATTTAGCTAGTTGTTCTAGGGTAGGTTCTAACCGATTCTCAGGTATCCGCAACTGTATTGTTGCTGTGTAACGTGGGTTGTCGCTTTTGGGTTGTTGTTGTTTCAACCCGATCAAATCCCCTTGCTGTTGATTGATAATTTGCGAAACAGCATTAATAGTCTGTTCTACAGAGTTGACAGTCAAAGAGATTGCTGCCTTTTTGATCAATTGGGGACGAGAACGGGCTATTGGTGCAGCTTCCGCCTTTTGGGAAATACTGCTTTCACGAGTAGGTGCCATTGCTTGATTTGCTGCACCATCGGCTGTGATTGGAGGTAAAGCATTTTTTGTTGAGCGATCGGAAGAAGCGCAACTGGTGAAAATCACCCCTCCTAATAGCGCACTCACAAATAAAGTAGATGTGCGCGGTAATTTAGTCGAAGCGTACATAATCTATCCTCAGATGGATGAATTTAACTCCAGTATTACTGAAGTAAAACTCAAAGCCTGTATTGTTGCGATTTATGTAACAGGTTTGTCATTAGTCATTAGTCATTAGTCATTAGTCATTTGTACTGAGCATAGTCGTAAAGCCTGCGGCATAGCTACGCTTAGGGCGTAGCCTCTCGTAGAGAAGTATTTGTCATTCTTCTCTGCTCCCTCATCCCCTGAGTTCAAACGGATAAATTCAATGGTTGACAGTTCATCTGTGTTACTCAATTTGGGGTACAATCGTAAGCCTGCGAATTAATGACGATGCTTGCTGACAGGAGATGCTTCTATGGCCCGGATGTATTATGACGAAGATGCCAATTTAGACCTTTTGGCTGGAAAAACTATTGCTATTATCGGCTATGGTTCCCAAGGTCATGCCCACGCTCTCAATCTCAAAGATAGTGGTTTGAATGTGATTGTGGGACTATATCCGGGTAGTAAGTCAGTTGCAAAAGCTGAAGCAGCTGGGTTGACTGTGAAAAATGTTGCAGATGCGGCCAATGCTGCTGACTTCATCATGATTTTGTTACCTGATGAAGTTCAAAAAACAATTTACAAAAACGAGATTGAACCCAATCTAGAAGAAGGGAATGTGTTAGCTTTTGCCCACGGGTTCAATATTCACTTTGGACAAGTTGTACCACCGGCTAACGTCGATGTGGTGATGGTAGCACCCAAAGGGCCAGGGCATTTGGTACGGCGGACTTATGAAAGTGGTGAAGGTGTACCAGCGCTGTTTGCAGTTTATCAAGATGCTAGTGGTCAGGCACGCGATCGCGCCATGTCTTATGCTAAAGGTATCGGTGGTACTCGCGCCGGTGTTCTCGAAACAACTTTCCGCGAAGAAACCGAAACAGATTTATTTGGCGAACAAGCGGTATTGTGCGGTGGTTTGAGTGCTTTAATCAAAGCCGGATTTGAAACTTTGGTAGAAGCTGGTTATCAACCAGAATTGGCATATTTTGAATGTCTCCATGAAGTCAAGCTGATTGTTGACTTGGTTGTGGAAGGCGGTTTAGCTAAAATGCGCGACAGCATTTCTAACACGGCTGAATATGGCGATTATACCCGTGGCCCCCGGATTGTGACTGAACAAACTAAAGCTGAAATGCAGAAGATTCTCAGCGAAATTCAATCTGGACAATTTGCGCGGGAATTCGTTCTCGAAAACCAAGCTGGTAAACCAGGATTTACCGCCATGCGTCGTAAAGAAGCTGAACACAAAATTGAAGAAGTTGGGAAAGATTTACGCGCTATGTTTAGCTGGTTGAAAAAGGCTTAAGCAAAATTAGGAGTGGAACGACTGAAGTCGAACCGAGACTAGTCTAAAGACGCAATGGCTTAAGCTTTTTGTAAAAGTCGAGAAAAGGTTAAGGGGGAAAGGTGAAAAGAATAAAATTTTCCCTTACCCTTTAATTAAGAATTACGAATTACTTTAACCGTTTTCTTACCTCTTGCAAAATTGATTTTTGCAAGAGGTTCAATGCATAGATAAATGCATTACCAAGCATCATCTGCTTTAGATTTTAAGATAATCTGCAATGTACTCATCGTAGCGATCGCGCAACATTTGCTCCCGAAATTTGAATCCTAATGTTTTCCCTCGACAAGATAGAGAGCCGCACAAACAGCGACGGACAGCAATTGATTCATATTCAGTGGTTTCGTAGTCCCAGGTAATTTCGTCACCTACTTCAATATCGCCCAAAGCAACGAAGTCATATCCTCCAAACTGATTGTTTCTTACACCAGTATTTGGATCACAAGAATGGTTAATGACGACAGCAGGCTCGTCTAGGTTGACATACAAATTAAAATTCATCTGAAAGGAATAAATTGTTCGTTCAGGAACTTCTTCAATTGGGATACCCACAACGACAGTTTCCCCTTGGGCAAATTTTCTTGTAGCAAATACTCCTCGTCCTTTTGCTGTTTCCTGAATTGTGATATGAGAATTGAGCTTTACAGCTGAAATCGACTCTATTGTAGTCATAGATAAAAACCCACTGGATTTAAATTTCTTCCGGCTTCCAAATTTCAAACTTGGCTTAGTTAAATTTCACTTTCGAGATAACAGTCCGTTAACCGCTCTGTACCTCAATTTTTGCTTCCGGCTCAATCTTTTGAGGAGTTTGACTTACAAGCAGAGCAACTAAGACAAGAATCGCGCCAATCAGACCGCGTATTCCCAAATGTTCTCCAAGTAACCAAAACGAGAAAATTGTCGCAAACAATGGCTCAAGTGTATATAGTAAGGCAGTTTCGTCAGATGAAACCCATTGCTGTGCCCATGTTTGAAGCCAGATAACAGCAGCCGTCGCCAACAGCCCTAAGTAGAGAATCGCTCCCCAGTGCTGGCGAATTACCTCAAATTGGTTAAAGATTTGTGTGTTACTCCAGAGTACCCCTAGCCCTGCAATGAACAAAAGTTGAACACTGGTAAGCGTTAAAGTGGGATGACGGGAGGCAACTCGCTCTAGGAAAAGTATGTAGACTGCATAGACAAAAGCATCAACGAACATCAATAGATCGCCAATTCCTAGTTCTCCGCCTTCCCAAAACATCACACCAATCCCGATTACAGCTACTCCAGCAGCTAGGAAAGTTCTCAGCAACACACGCTGACCACTTAGCCATCCCAGCAGTGGGACGATGAGTGCATTCAAACTGCCAATGAATGCAGCCCGGTTTGCTGGTATAGTCTTAAGTGCAATTGTTTCGATCGCTAAGAAAAAGAACAACAAAAGTCCTAGTACTGTGCCATCACGCAATAAAAGTGCATTCAGATTACGTAAATTTAGGGTAAAAACCCCAGCCGCTATAACAAAGCGACTGGCAATCAATGCACTTGGTGAAAGGCTACTAACGATGTCTTTAGTCAATGGAAAAGTTGTAGCGCTAATTACATTAACAAGGATAAGCAGGATTATCCCTTTTAAATGTAAGTTATTTTTAGTTTCCATTAAACTAATTGATTGAATAATGTTTCTTTACATCCATAGAGAATGCGATCGCATAGAGAAAAAACTTGAGTTTTGTTGTGTTTTTTTGAAGTCATTACTAATAGACAAATTGATAGTTATATGTATTTTGTTAATCTTTGATATTCTGAACAATCCTAAAACCAGCGTGTTGATAAAAATTGGGGCGGAACCAGTTACGATAATATTTTAAAGCTTCTGCACCATTAGTGATCCAACATCCCCCTAACATCATATAATGTTTGGTATCAAAAAAGATAGCAGAATTATCTTCGTAGAGAAAATGAGGTTGATATCCTGTAAGGGGGTTTAAATTATCACTTAACCATTCCCAAACATTACCCCGTAAATCGTACAATCCAGAGTGACTTTTGGCGGTTTCTAACATCCCGACGGGACTAGGTGAGCCAAATTTTAAGTTGAGATTATAATTGTCTATATCTTCTATCAAACCATTGCCGTAAGTTGCTAAATGGTATTCGGCTTCACTCATTAAATGACTACCTTTACCTTGCCAACGGCAATAAGCCATTGCTTCATAATGATTGACTTCCACGGGCCAATCTAGGGGTAAATCTATTTCATCAAACATGGCTCGATATTTGTAACTCTCATTTTTGGGTATCCAAAATTTGGGATGTTTGATGTTGTTTTCAGTTTTCCAACGCCAAGATTCTTCATCCCAATAAGCTTTATTTTCGTAACCATTAGCCTTGACAAAATAGATAAAATCGGCATTGGTAATCAGATATTTACTGGCTAAAAAAGGTGCAACTTCAACAGTGCGATCGCCATAATCAATATCCCATCCATAAGTTGAATCATCAAAGGCTTTGCCGAGTTTTACTACTCCACCAGCAACTTCTATCATTTCATTTTGAGGAGTGTAACCATTAAAAGGGGCATATTGCCAGTTTTGGGGACGTTTCACTCTTTCAATCGGTAATTGGCGAATTAACATGGAAGAAGTTTCAATGTGAATGCGCTGGTGCTCCATCCCCATTATTAAGGCCCAAAGGGGATGATCTGGATAAATTGGCAGAGTAATTGGGATAGTTTTAATTCGTTCAGAAATTACGGAATATGCTTGTTCTCGATACTCCCAAGTTTGTGCGACTTGCGGCCATTCCAGATGAGCGATCGCTTCATTCAATTCCTCTGGTATTTCTGGATCAACTCCAATTTCAAACAGGATTTCATACTCTGGATTGAGGCGCTTTTCTAATAATCCCACCTGAATTAATTTATTGATGTAGAAAACCGCCGAATGTCCCAGATAAAAAATTAGTGGATTCCTCAAAGGGTCGGGATTGAGATAAAATGTGTCTTCCCCAATCAGACTTTTCAATAACATATCTTCCAGTTGGCAAGCATTCTCAAAGTAATCGAGAAGAACTTGGTTATTGCAACTATCAAGTCTTGGAGGTTTAGCAGATTGCAGAGTATTCATGGTGTTACTAAATTGCTGTTATGGAACGATGAAACAAATTAATTGTAGAGTGTGTTAAACCCAATGAAAATAAAAATTTTAATCCAATTCTCTATGAATGTGCGCTTTAGGGACTTCCAAGAAATAAATTATCCATCTTGTGGGGTGGGCGTCTCGCCCGCCCTAAATCTGGGACGGGCAAGATGCCCATCCCACAGGAAAATTTGGGATATTTTTTATTTGGAAGTCCCTTATTAGCTGGAGGTTGGGTTGAGGAACGTAGACCCGAAGGGGCTTCCCGTAGGGTTGTCCAACATATTATTAAGGCTTTGTTACGTAACGCTTCCGTTCAAACCAAGCGAATTAGAACTTAATGGCATTTTTCTTACAGCAGATTTCAAGTTGAGTGTTGTACACAAGCTAAGTCTCAAAGCCAGATATAAAGGCTATTTTAACGTGAGTTCGATAGATGAACTGACGTTTACTTAGGCATAATTAAACATAAAATAAAATCCTAGTTCGTAGTGAGTGATTGTTCGTTCAAAACAAGGATTATCAGGACTAAGTTTTATTGATTAAATTCTGGTTAATGTCTGTTATAAATATCGTGCAAGTAATTTTAGAGAAGCATACGGCGATGCCTTCACAGTAGGCATCGCGGATTTTAGATTTAATCTAATCTAAAATCCCAAATCGAGTTACCGATTCACCGCCGCAGCTTCTCGTGCTGCTGCTGCTTGATCTGGGTGGATACCCAAGCGGGTAAGATTAATCCGACCTTTGTTATCAATTTCGCGCACTTTGATAATCACTTCATCGCCCACCGCTACTTCATCCTCAACTTTACCAACGCGGTAGTCAGCTAGTTGAGAAATGTGGATCATGCCTTCTTTTCCAGGCAAAAATTCCACAAATGCACCTATCGGTATAATCCGAGTAATGCGTCCTGCGTAGACATCCCCTTCGTGCAGCTTGCGGGTCATGCCTTGGATGATATTTTTGGCTCTCTTCGCCTTGTTTTCATCCACAGCCGAAATTGTCACGGTGCCATCATCTTCGATGTCAATTTTTGCACCAGTTTCCTCTGTAATCCCCTTAATCGTCTTGCCTCCAGGCCCGATGACCAAACCAATCATGTCTGAATCAATCTTGATTGTTAACAGACGTGGGGCATAAGGTGAGGTTTCAGTCCGTGGCGTGTCAATGCAAGCGAGCATTTTCTCCAGAATGTGCAACCGGGCTGCTTTAGCTTGGTGGACAGCTTGGGCTATAACCTCCAAAGACAAACCGGAGATTTTCATATCCATTTGCAAGGCGGTAATCCCGGTATCCGTCCCGGCAACTTTGAAGTCCATGTCGCCCAAAAAGTCTTCAATGCCTTGGATGTCGGTCAGGACTCGCACTTCGTCCCCTTCCTTAATCAGACCCATTGCTGCGCCACTGACGGGTTTGAGAATTGGTACACCAGCATCCATCAGGGCGAGGGTGGAACCGCAGACTGAACCCATCGAGGTGGAACCGTTGGAGGAAAGTACTTCCGATACGATGCGAATCACGTAGGGAAATTGTTCTTTGGACGGTAGCACAGGGATTAGCGCTCGTTCTGCCAATGCCCCGTGACCAATTTCACGCCTTCCTGGGGCCCGCATTGGTTTGGTTTCACCGACTGAGAAGGGCGGGAAGTTGTAATGATGCAGATAACGCTTGTGCTGATCTAGCTGCATATCATCGTTGAGGTTTTGAGCATCCCCAGGTGTACCCAGAGTACAAGTGGATAATACCTGAGTTAGTTCGCGGTTAAATAAACCGCTACCGTGGACTCGCTTTGGTAAGACATCAACTAAACAAGAAACCGGACGCACTTGATCGAGTTTACGACCATCAACGCGAACGTTATCTTCGATGATTTGTCGCCGCATGAAGTGTTTGGTAATATCTTTAAAAGTGTTACCAAGTGCCTTCTTATTTGCAGTTGCAGCAACTCGAATGGGGTCTTCTTCTGGCAGTTCGCTAATCGTCGCGGCGATTTCATCCTTGACGACATCTAAAGCTGCATCGCGTTCGGGTTTGGTGAAACTAAATTGAGACAGGATTTTCTTAATCTGACCGTTGGCGCGATCGCGGATATAATTTTCTAGCGTTTGGTCTACTTCTGGTGGTGCTTCTTGCACTATTACTAGACCCAATTCTGCAATTAAATCTTGCTGCGCTTTGATTAAGTCCCGCACTGCTTCATAACCAAAGTCAATCGCCTCGAGAATATCTCGCTCTGGCAACTGATTAGCTCCCGCTTCCACCATGATTACGCCATGTGGTGAACCTGCTACTACCAGATCCAAGTCTCCAGCTTCGGTTTCTGCATAAGTGGGGTTAATAATGAAATCATCTCCCACTAAACCAACCCGCACTGCTGCCATTGGCCCATTAAAAGGAATCTGGGCAATCAGGGTAGCGATCGAAGCACCTGTAACTGCTAACACATCGGGTGGAACTAACTCGTCCATCGACAGCGTTAAGGCAATAATTTGCAAGTCATCCCGCAACCACGACGGGAACAAAGGACGCATGGGACGGTCTATAAGACGGCTGGTGAGAATTGTTTTTTCTGGTGGACGACCTTCACGCCGCATGATCCCGCCGGGAATCCTACCTGCGGCATATAGCCTTTCTTCATAATCTACAGTAAGGGGAAGAAAATCAATGCCTTCTCTGGCTTGCGATCGCGTAGCCGTCACTAAAACGGATGTATCCCCTGATTCTATCAAAACTGACCCACCTGCCTGGGGAGCTAGTAGGCCTACTTTCAGTCGAATATCCCTTCCATCGAAGGATATTGACTTATCAACTTCTGCCATTCAGTTTTTTTTCCTTCTCTTTCGCTATTCTCTTTCTGTGGCAATCCTAACATTTATGCCCTATGGCTGACTTCTAGTACATACAAAGATAGACAAGTCATTTAACGCAAAGTGTGATACAAGATTAGCGCGTCTACTACCTGCCCATTCTCTAGCTTCGCCGCGCTCGGAATTCGCCCAATAATCTCAAATCCTAACGACTGCCAAAGTGTAATTGAAGGTATATTAGTCTCAAAGACCAAATTAAACATTACTGCTTCGTAGCCCAGGTTTGCTGCGATCGCAAGCATAGCCTCTCCCATGAACCGTCCTAAACCCTGACCGCGTAACTCAGGTTGTACAATAAAACCAGCGTTGCAAATATGGCTACACCGACCGGGAAAGTTTGGCTTTAAATAAAACGCCCCTAATATTTCTTTTGGCTTGTGTGTAGGATCTACAACAGATGTCCTGACAACAAAGGCATCCTTACTTAACCAGTAAGCTGAAAATTCTGTAGGAGATAGAGGTTGCTTTTGGGGATACGTTTTACCTTCAACAATTACAACATTGAGTAACGATCTTACAACCTCCTGTTCTTGAGGATGCATATAATCTAGTTCTACTAATATCCCATTTTTTAAAACTTTAATTAGGGGAAAATTCATTATTAACAATGTTATGTGGAATAATTACTTAAATATTTATTGTATGCACAGTTTGGTCATAGCGACTTATTGAGAAGATGTAAAAAAATAGAATAGTTGCAATTTTAATTCTGGAATTTTGGGAAAATATTAAGTAGTTAGCAAATGGCGATTTTACACTGTAATTGGTTACTAAAAAATCAAAGTGGTTGTTTATTTATTTGGGGGGAAACTTGGCGATCGCCACGAGTGAATTTCGAGTCTAATGGATCTGGAGATATCCCAGTACATCCATTGGCAATGACATCGGTTGAGTTGAGTGAGTGGTTGCGTTCCCAGAACATGGCAATTACCAACTTCATCCAAAAATCCCAAGTTGCGATAGCTACTACTGGGCGAACACGCAAAGCAGCCAGTACCAATGAGATCAGTTTGCCAACGGACTCCCAAATCATTGCCCTACCAACTTATATTCCAGAAGCCAATAGCGAAGGAACAGCAGCGATTTTTCCAGTACATTCTGCCAGCTTGGGGCTAGACACAGACTCCCCGCAATATTTGCAACCGTGGCGAGTTGAGGGTTTTTGTCTTAACCCCAGCCAAGCAGTAAAATTTCTCGCTGCTATTCCCCTAAATGCTGCTAAAGGGGAAGATGCTTTTTTGGGTGGAGATTTACGCTTTTGGTCGCAGGTTGCCAGATGGAGTTTAGATTTAATCTCACGGTGTAAGTTTTTACCAACAATTGACCAACAATCAGATGGTGCATTTGCTGCCAAATGGCGAGTACTTCTAGACAGTGCAGTAGATGGAACTCGCCTAGAAAAATTTTCTGCAAAGATGCCGTTGGTTTGTCGTACTTATCAGGAGGGATTGGTAACTGGGAAGGAGTTTTTCCAATCCCCAATCTATGTAGACTTCCCCACCGAACCTCAAGAATTACTTTTGGGATTTCTCAACAGTACGATAGATGCACAAGTGCGAGAAATGGTGAGTTCTCAACCTCCAATGGAAGCTAAGGCGATCGCATCTTTACCGTCTGGGGTGCGACAGTGGTTGCAAACCTTAACTAGTGCATCTCATACAGTTAATGCGGATGCACTTGAAGTAGAACGACTAGAAGCGGCACTGAAGGCTTGGACTATGCCGCTACAATACCAACTATCTCTTAAAACTCTATTTCGTACCTGTTTTCAATTGCGTTCTCCAGAGTCTGGCGAAACAGATTGGACATTGGCGTATTTTTTACAAGCGGCTGACGATCCTGAGTTTGTGGTGGATGCGGCAACTATTTGGAACAATCCAGTTGAAAGATTGATTTATGAAAATCGGACAATTGAGCAACCACAAGAAACATTTTTGCGAGGTTTGGGGGTAGCTTCCCGATTATATCCAACAATAGTAGCCAGCTTTGAAACCGAATATCCCCAATCTTCTCGTCTCACCCCCATTCAAGCTTATGAGTTTATCAAAGCTGTAGCTTGGAGGTTGGAAGACAGTGGTTTAGGAGTAATTTTGCCTCCCAGTTTAGCGAACCGTGAAGGATGGGCAAATCGTTTGGGTTTAAAAATTACTGCCGAAACCCCAAAAGGAAAGCAGGGACGTTTAGGGTTACAGAGTCTACTAAATTTCCAATGGCAATTAGCAATTGGTGGACAAACTATTTCCAAAGCTGAGTTTGATAAACTTGTGGCTTTAAATAGTCCGCTAGTGGAAATTAATGGTGAGTGGGTAGAATTGCGGCCCCAAGATATCAAGACAGCCCAAACATTTTTTACCACTCGCAAAGACCAAATGGCGCTTTCCCTGGAAGATGCCTTGCGTTTCAGTACAGGCGATACTCAAGTAATTGAAAAATTACCAGTGGTCAGCTTTGAGGCATCTGGGGCGTTGCAAGAGTTAATTGGGGCGCTAAACAATAATCAAGCGATCGCACCTTTGCCCACACCAACAGGCTTTAAAGGGCAGTTGCGACCTTATCAAGAACGAGGTGCTGCTTGGCTGTCCTTCTTGGAACGTTGGGGCTTGGGTGCGTGTCTCGCCGACGATATGGGACTCGGCAAATGCGTAGCGAATGATACTTTAGTAAATATAAATGGACTGTTACGCACAGCCGAGACAATCTGGACAACTCACGCTGGACAAGCAGAGTTTGACGGCGAAGGATTTTGGACTAACCCCACAGAGGAATTAATAGTTAATTCCATAGATGAAACAACAGGCAAAATTGTCCCAGCTAATGTCAGGCGGTTGTATCGGCAGCAAGTCTGCGAGAAATTACGCAAAGTCACGCTAGAAGACGGTAATAGTATCACTATCACTTATCGTCACAAGCTGCTGACAAGTAAAGGTTGGACAAATAACTTACAGGTGGGTGATTACGTTTGTGTACCTGGTAAAACGCTTTGGAATGGACAATCACAAGACCCTGACTTGGTTAAGTTTCTTGCTTGGCAGATTGCTGAAGGGCATGAACTACCAGATGTCGGAAGAGTCACAATATCCCAAAAAGATACCAGAATATTAGAAGATTTACTCCAGATTTGCCAACGTATTCAAAACCGCTATAACCTCAAAATTAACAGCCCTAATATCTCTACCTTCCCTAATAGAGTTCCTTCTCTTCGAGTTAACAGCCAAGCCTATCGGCAATTCTTAGAAGCCAAGGGTTATGTTTGGGGTAAACTATCGGCAGAAAAATCTATTCCGCCCTTCATTATGCAGGCAGACTTAGATAGTGTGCGGATATTTTTACAAAATTATTTTGATGCTGAATCTGCTGTTGTTTTGAGTATGGGGAGTATTGAAATTGCTACAGCTTCAGCTTTACTGATTCAGCAACTTTCTGCACTACTGCGTCGTTTCGGTATTTGGTTGCGAATATCGCCCAAACTGAAGTGTGCCACTAATGGAACTCGTACTTTACGCACCTACTATATTGGGATAATTGGAGGAAATTCTGCCCGCAGATTTTTGCAAGAAATTGGTTTTAATAACTCAAAAAAACAGAGCAAATTAGAGCAAATTTGTCAACTGGTCAGTAACACAAATATTGAAGGAATTCCTGCTTCTGATATGGTTGCCCAAACAGTAATAGCAACAGGAGTCCCATTGCGGCATTTTGGGATGCACAACACTGTTTACATTAATGGTTCACAGCAATTCTCTAGAGATAGTTTACAGCGAGTAATAGCTGGGATGAGCCGCATGATTAGTGGAGAAGCCCAAGAACAATATCAGTTACTAAAACCTTCTAAATGGACAACTCAAACTTTATCAGCCTACGGCAACCTAGATATAGAAAAGTTGAGATTAACAAGACAGTCTTTGCAATGTCTTCTCGACCAAGAGGTACTTTATTGCCGGATAGAATCAATAGAGGATATAGATTATGATGGATGGGTTTATGATTTTGAAGTTAGCGAACATCATAATTTTGTCGCTAACAATATTATTTGCCATAACACTGTCCAATTCATTGCTTTTCTGCTGCACTTGAAAGAACAGGATGCACTAGAAAATCCAACACTGCTAGTTTGTCCAACTTCGGTTTTAGGTAACTGGGAAAGGGAAGTAAATAAATTTGCACCCAGCCTGAAAATTTTGCAATATCACGGTGACAAACGCCCAAAAGGAAAAGCGTTTTTAGAAGCTGTAAAAAAACATGATTTAATCGTTACCAGCTACTCACTTCTTCATCGAGATATCAAGTCATTGCAAAGTGTATCTTGGCAGATAATTGTTTTAGACGAAGCCCAAAATGTAAAAAATCCAGAGGCGAAGCAGTCAAAAGCAGTGCGCCAATTAGAAGCTACATTTCGCATTGCATTGACGGGAACACCCGTAGAAAATAGACTGCAAGAACTATGGTCTATTTTAGATTTTCTCAATCCAGGATATTTAGGCAACAAGCAATTCTTCCAGCGTCGGTTTGCCATGCCAATTGAAAAGTATGGGGATACAGCTTCTTTGACTCAATTACGTTCATTAGTGCAACCATTTATACTGCGGCGATTGAAAAGCGATCGCGACATCATTCAAGATTTACCAGACAAGCAAGAAATGACCGTATTTTGCGGTTTAACTGGTGAACAAGCTGCACTTTATCAACAAGTTGTAGAACAATCTTTAGTAGAGATAGAATCTGCAGAAGGATTGCAACGTCGGGGGATGATTTTAGCTTTGTTAATCAAACTCAAACAAATCTGCAATCATCCAGCCCAATATTTGAAACAAGCGACATTAGAGCAACATAATTCAGCCAAACTTCTGCGCCTAGAAGAAATGTTAGAAGAAGTTTTAGCAGAAGGTGACAGAGCTTTAATCTTTACACAATTTGCTGAGTGGGGTAAGTTACTTAAACCCTATTTAGAAAAACAGCTAGGACGAGAAATATTCTTTTTATATGGCAGCACCAGTAAAAAACAACGTGAGGAAATGATCGACCGTTTCCAACACGATCCTCAAGGGCCACCAATTATGATTCTTTCTCTGAAAGCTGGTGGTGTCGGACTAAATTTAACACGAGCAAATCATGTATTCCATTTTGATAGATGGTGGAATCCAGCCGTAGAAAATCAAGCTACAGATAGAGTATTTCGGATTGGTCAAACCCGGAATGTGCAAGTACATAAATTTGTTTGCACAGGCACTTTAGAAGAAAAAATTCATGACATGATTGAAAGTAAGAAACAACTAGCTGAACAAGTTGTAGGTGCTGGTGAAGAGTGGTTAACTGAAATGGATACAGACCAACTTCGCAACTTATTATTACTCGATCGCAGTGCAGTAATTGACGATGATGCAGAATAATTTCGTAGTAAGGGCTTTAGTCCTTAAATCGAGCGCTAAAGCCACTGACTACAAAGCCATTATATTTAATGTTACAGACTAGGGTGTTGACTTTGATGAAATTTGGTGATTTTCGGTTCATGCTATTTTTGTGAGAGTGAAAAATATCTCTTCTAAGAAACATTTCTGTTTCTTTACATCCATTGGGAATGCGATCGCTTTCCTCAGATGCTTTTGTCATTGCTTCGCTCCGCTCGCAATGACTACACAAATTTTGCATGAATTTTTACTCCCTAAAAAGGCATAGAGTCTACATCCTAGTTACAGACCAGATGTCACATTAAATATAATTGTTGAACTCATTCTTTATTTTTCTTCCTTTGCGCCCTACCCTACGGGAAGCCACTCCATGTCTATGCGTCCTTTGCGGTTCGTTTCTCACCCCCTGAAAAATAACGCAATGAACCACCAGATTAAATATGTGATATTAGTGAAAAATATCACATATTTAATCTTTAGCCTGTGCCATCATGTCGAACCACTTTGCCCACGGTTATGCATTGTTAATTGGGGTTGGCACAACAGCCGAATCCCAATGGTCATTGCCTGTCACAGTTAAAGATGTGCAAGCCCTGAAGACAGTGCTAATCGATCCAAACTTGTGTGCTTATCTGAATGATTCAGAACATATACGCTTATTGCAGAATGAACAGACAACGCGCACCGCAATTTTAGATGGATTAACGTGGTTAAAAGAAAAGGCTGCTGATAAAGATGCAACAATTGTAGTTTTTTACTCTGGCCATGGGTGCTTTGACTTATCAAGTCAATCTTATTATTTGCTACAACATGACTTCAAATCCACAGATATTGCTAACACCGCCCTATCTGCCCAAGAATTTACTGAAGCTTTGCGGCAGATTCAAGCAAAGCGATTGTGGGTGGTAATTGATAGTTGCCATGCAGAGGGTATGGCTACTTCTAAAGGCGAACTACCTGCTGATTTTATCGCTACGGCATTGCCCAAGGGCGTAGTCGGTGCTTTGAAGCAGGGCGAAGGAAGGGCGGTGTTTACGTCCTCCAGAGGCAATCAGGTTTCTTGGATACGTCGTGATGCAACCATGAGTCTCTACACTTATCATCTAATTGAAGCATTGCGGGGAGCGGCTAATCAACCAGGGGATTCCAAAGTTATGCTCTCAAACCTGATCAATCATTTGGCTAAAACCGTGCCAGAGAGCGCCAGAACCCAATGTCAGGCAGAACAGACTCCGTTTTTTGATACGGCGATGGAAGATTTCCCCATTGCCATGCTGCGGGGAGGGAAAGGACTGCCAAACTCAACCCCAGTCTCAGACTTGCCCAAAATTATGACCGATCAACAAGTGATAACGCCTGCACTAGCAAGAGCAAAACGAGCGTTAGCAATATTGGAAGAACAAGCTGCTTCTTATGGGATTCGGATTCCAGTGGATTTGCAAATTGAATTGGAAGAGAAACGCCTCCAGGTAATTGAATTGCAGTCCCGGCATAAAAAAACAGGATTGGATTAAGAGTACTCCAAGTAAAAAAATGCCCAGTTGTCATTGCGAGCGAAGCGAAGCAATCTCAACCCCTGCGATTGCTTCGCTTCGCTCTCTACGAGACGCTACGCGAACGCACTGACGGGTTTTGGATTATTTATTTTGTGGAACACTCTAAGCAAATATAGCCGACGATGATTTTTCTAGTTCCGAGTTCCGAACACGAACTGCCAAGTCCAGAACACAAACTTCCAAGTTCCGAGCACGAACCTCCGAGTTCTGAACATGAACTGTCGAGTTCTGAACATAAACTGTCGAGTTCCGAGCATGAACTTCCGAGTTCCAAGCATAAACTTCCAAGTTTCGAGCACCAACTTCCGAGTTCTGAACACGAACCGCCGAGTTCCGAATACGAACCGCCGAGTTCCGAACACCAACTGCCGAGTTCTGAGGGATACTGTGAAAGACTAGAGTTGTCCCACAGGCTTTTGATCCCCCCAACCTCTCTTAAAAAGTGGGGCAAGAGAGTTTCTTAAAGTCCCTTTTTTTAAGAGGGATTTAGGGGGATCTCCATAATGTGTAGCGTATTAGTATTAGATTTATTTTTTATATAACCTTATGGATAATCAAGAAGCACTACAGCGAACTCTCAACCGCGCTCGTCGCGCCCTCCAGATAATAGAGGAGGAAAAAGCTAGTTATGGGATTCGAGTTCCAGTGGATTTGCAGATCGAACTGGAGGAAAAACAAAAAGAAGTCACTAGCCTAGAGGCACGATTAAGCCTGTCACAGGGACAACACCCAGCAAGCGTGCCCGATAACCTGCCCCGCTATAACGATGTGTTTGTGGGACGCAAACAAGAAATCGCCCGTTGTTTGGAGGCACTTTCACCAGAGGAACGCGGTTGGGGTGTAACAATCGATGGTATTGGTGGCATGGGCAAAACAGCATTAGCACTGGAGGTAGCACACCTAGCCCGTAAGGAAGCCTTGTTTGATGCCTACCTGTTTGTTTCTGCCAAGACTACCAGCCTCTCAACTGAGGGAGTGCGGAAAGAAACCCTCACCCTATCTTCTCTCGATAGCTTCTGCCGGGAATTTGCCAAGGGATTGGGACAGGCAGATATTGTGAAAATGACTGATGCCACAGAACGCCGCCGCGCCCTTCTCGATGCCCTACGGGTACGGAGCACCCTGTTGATTTGGGACAACTTGGAAACCCTGAATGCAGAAGAACGCGATATGATTGCGGAGTTTTTGCGGAAACTGCCCACCCCCAACAAAGCCATTATCACCAGCCGCCGCCGCACAGGGGAAAGCGCCGTCACCATACGCTTAGATCGTCTCTTAGAAGCAGAAGCTCTGGAATTAATGGAGGCGAAGGGAAAGTCACACCCCCATCTAGCCCAGGAACTAAACGCCACGAAACCAGAGATATTGACCGCTTTATATGAAGCGTCTGGTGGCAATCCCCTAGCGCTGGATTGGACATTAGGACAGGTGGCAGACAAAGGCTACTCCATAAGTGTTGCCCTAGAGCGGTTGCGAAATGCTGCCAAATCTCCCGATCTCTACGAGTTTCTGTTTGCCGATGCTGCCCAAACTCTCTCTGGAAATGATCGCACAGCGTTGTCTGCCCTAGTTATATTCCTGACACCAGCAAAAACCTCAGCATTGGCAGATGCTACAAATTTAGCCATAACCGAGATCCAAGTTTCTTTAGAGCGTTTGGTAACACTATCTTTGGTAAATGAGTTGGATGGAGAACGGTTTGGTCTGCACCCCCTCACCCGCACATATATTCGTGCAGCTATCGGCGGAACGGATACCGTTGGAACTGCACCTCTAAATGGAATTCGGTTTGACTCTGCTGCCCAACGCAAAGTTCTGCGCTACTGGGTGAAATACGCCCAGAAGTACGGGGGTTATGCCAAAGATGCCTATCAGACACATGACAAGCTGGAAGCCGAGTGGCAGAATCTAGAGGGCGTGGCAACAACCCTGCGGGAGATGGCAGGTATTCCCGGTGCTTTGAAAGACCGACAGGCTGCCCAGATGCTCATCGATTTAGAAAACGCTTTGTTTGACTTCCTTTGGTTTCGCGGCTACTGGGATGAGGCGGAGCGCTTGGGTGAGTGGGCATATCAGGCGGGAAAGGCGCTCGGTCAGTGGAGGGATGCTGGTTGGGGTGCTTATCATGTTGCCTCGGTTTACTACTTTCGTGCGGAGACTGATAGGGCTGCAAGTTGGGCGGCTCAGATGGCGGAGGCGATGGAGCAGGGCGGTAGTCGTCGGGACAAGGCTACTGCAATTCGTTTGCAAGGACAGATTGCAAAACAACCTCAGGACTGGGCGGAGGCGGAGCGTCTGTACCAGGAAGCATTGGCAATTTACCGAGAGTTGGAAGATGAAGTATGTGAGGCGATCGCCCTCAACGATCTGGGAGGAGTTGCGCGATCACAGGGACAATATGATCGCGCCGAGTCCTACTTCAAGCAAGCATTGGCGATAGAAGAAAAACTGGGAAATAAAGAAAGACAAGCAAATTACTGCGGCGGCTTGGGATTTCTAGCCCTTGACCGCGATCGCCCTTCAGAAGCCCGCCCCTGGTTCGAGCGTGAGTTAGTGCTGGCGCGGGAAGTGGGACGGCAAAACTTGGTGGCTAGCGCTCAATTTGGTCTAGCGCAAGTTCTGGAGAAAGAGGGACGCTACACAGAGGCGCTACCGTTAGCACAGGCTGCCCTGGAAATCCGAGAGCGTCTGCGTGATAAGGGCTTGGATTTTTCGCGCCAATTGGTTGAGCAGTTGCGGCGAAAGGCAGGGATGGAATAATTCGTAATTCGTAATTCGTAATTCGTAATTCATTCAAGGTGTTACGTTTCTGTATTGTCACAAATTTCCAATCTGTAGGCGTATATTTGCAAAACTGATATGCTCCCAACCATAAACGTTATAGTCTGAGGTAACTGTCACAAAACGAGATCAACTCATCCATTCCATAATTTTGAATTCTAAATTGACTTATGACTAATTACACATTACAAGCAAGTCGAGAATGGTGGTCACAACAATGGCTAGATTTGCTAGATTCCTATCGCTTTAAAAAACGTTTAGAACGTGCGAGAAATTATGCTCGTCAAGGAAATGTTCTCAGCATCGAATTTAAAGGTGCAAAAGTATTAGCTAGAGTGCAAGGCAGTGAAGTAGAACCCTATAAAGTTTCCCTTTCCCTTGAACCATTTACCGATGAACAGTGGGGTTATGTAATTGAAACCATGTCCCAAAGGGCAATTTTTGCTGCCAAGCTACTAGCAGGAGAAATGCCACAAAATATAGAAGAAGTTTTCACAGCTAATGGTCTTTCGATATTTCCATTTACCCTTGCTGATGTCCAAAGTAAATGCTCTTGTCCTGATAAAGCAAATCCCTGTAAACACATTGGTGCCATCTACTATCAGTTAGGCGATCGATTCAGTGAAGACCCCTTTGTTTTATTTCAATTGCGCGGACGCACCAAAGAGCAAATTATTAGCGATTTACGTCAATTACGTAGTGCCAAGATTCAGCCAAATAGCACAGAAACGCCTGAAATTCAACAGTCAATTATTAATAACAACTACTCCGTAAAAATTGATTCTTTCTGGCAATACAATGAGCCACTAGAGTCATCTTTAGTAGTAATTGCGCCGTCCAGTAGTGAGACGATATTAGATGTATTGGGAGCAATTCCCCTAGCGAAGGAAGAGGAAAATACAGTAAATTTAACTTCAAGTGATGTGGTAATGAAGCATTTGAATACTGTTTACAGAGATGTAAGCCAGAACGCTATTTTGGCAGCAATGAATGTGGGAGGAAGTTGATAAGAATTCGTAATTCGTAATTCGTAATTCGTAATTACTCCCTTCACGGCAGAAGATTATTTAAATAGTACCGTAATATACTTCACTGTTAGTGAAGAGTTTATGTATACGGAAATGTGTAATGTCAATATTTACTCAGTGATATCATGTCCAGTTGAACGCAAGTCAATTGCGAACGAAGCGTTCGCAATGATGGGTTTTGAATCATTTATTTTGTGGAACACTCTTTCAGAAAATGGCATCCTCTACTGAAGGAGATATTAGTTGATTAGCTGAAACCTTTAATACAAGTGGGCGATACTGGATTTGAACCAGTGACCCCATCCGTGTGAAGGATGTGCGCTACCACTGTGCTAATCGCCCAAGGTTTTTAATCTTATCACAAGTTGCTTAGATTCACACTCCCAATTTGGAACGAGAAGCGAGTGAAACCTTGGAACAAATCTAAACCTGTTTTACCATAACTTCAGAGTAGCCCAGGCTGCACATAATACTCACTAGCTTAGTTGCCTTTTTTACGTTATTTTGTCACTTTAACTAGAGTAATCACTGACTTAATACTGGTGATGCCTACGGTCAGCGACTATTTATCTTCGGTTTGAGCGTGGGGCCACTAAAAATTCATTTCTTTAGTTTATCTAAAGTCGCATCTAAGTTAGAGAATTACCTTTCTAAGATAGAAGCAGCAACTATTAAGTTGCGATACACGACCAAAACCCAACTAACAGCTAGTGGCTGCGGAGAACATAAAAATGGCTAAAGCGCCAGAATCTTTAGACTTATCTAGCTACGATGCTACAGACAAATCCCTAGATCGTGATTGTACAACCTTATCCCGTCACGTTTTACAACAACTTCAGAGTTTTTCGCCAGATGCACAGGATTTAAGTGCGCTGATGAACCGTATTGCCCTGGCCGGTAAACTGGTTGCTCGTCGCATGAGTCGTGCTGGTTTAATGGAAGGCGTTCTCGGATTTACTGGGGAAGTCAATGTGCAAGGTGAATCCGTCAAAAAGATGGATGTCTATGCTAACGATGTGTTTATCTCAGTGTTTAAGCAAAGTGGCTTAGTTTGTCGCCTCGCTTCTGAGGAAATGGACAATCCCTACTACATCCCCGAAAATTGCCCCATTGGTCGCTACACTCTGCTGTATGACCCAATTGATGGTTCATCTAACACTGATAATAATCTCAGCTTAGGTTCCATTTTCGCCATTCGCCAACAAGAAGGAACTGATAGCGATGGTAAGGCAACTGACCTCCTTACTAATGGACGTAAACAGCTTGCTGCTGGATATATCCTGTATGGGCCCTGTACGATGCTGGTTTATACTATAGGTAAGGGGGTTCATTCCTTTGTCCTTGATCCCAGCTTAGGAGAGTTTATTCTCACAGAAGAAAATATCCGCATTCCTAACCACGGGTCTGTTTACAGCGTGAACGAAGGCAACTTCTGGCAATGGGAAGAATCGATTCGAGAATACATCCGCTACGTTCATCGCACAGAAGGCTATACCGCTCGTTATAGCGGCGCAATGGTGAGCGACATCCATAGAATTTTGGTTCAAGGCGGCGTGTTTCTCTACCCAGGCACAATTCAAAACCCTGAAGGAAAATTGCGCTTGCTTTATGAAACCGCTCCTCTGGCCTTTTTGATTGAGCAAGCAGGCGGCCGTGCTACTACAGGGCTGATGGATATTTTGGATGTAGTGCCGAAAAAACTGCATCAGCGCACCCCTTTAATTATTGGTAGCAAAGAGGATGTAGCAAAGGTGGAGTCTTTTATTCAAAACGGACACTAGTGTCATAAAGCAGAATACAGAAGAAAAAAAGCTTGTAAATTACGCTTTTGAACTTTTTTCAACTGGATAGTTAGTTTTGCCATGCTGCACTAGAAGACGGTGATAAAAGGATCAAGGATGCGTCTAGCATCTGCCATTAATTAAAAGTTAATCATGGTGATTTAGGATTGGGAATGCAGAATAGCACTTCTTAAAGATGTATTAAAGATTATCTCAGCTGGCCGATGCGATAAGTGATTGGCAACGCCACAATTCAAAAGTCACCGTCAACATTTGATTGATGGGTTTTGCCAACTTCACTTAGAAACATCACTATACAGGAGTGAAACAAATTAGAGCTATGTCTACCAATCATCTACTAGAAATTAACCAATACGGTCAAAGTATCTGGATGGATAATTTGACCCGTGACATTATTCAATCAGGCGAACTCAAAGACTTGGTTGAAAATCAAGGTATCTCTGGGATTACCTCTAACCCAGCTATCTTTGAAAAAGCGATCGCTGGTAACGTTATTTATGATGCCGATATCGAAGCCGGAGTTCGGGCTGGCTTACCGACATACAAAATTTACGAATCACTAGTTTTTGCAGATATCCGTAATGCCTGTGATATTTTACGCCCTGTTTATGAAGCCTCGGATAGACTAGATGGTTATGTGAGTATCGAAGTCCCACCAACCATCGCCCATGATACTGAAGCAACCATAGCCGAAGCGAAACGCTATTTCCAAGAAATTGGTCGGGAAAATCTGATGATTAAAATTCCTGGTACAGAACATGGTTTGCCAGCAGTGGAACAGGTAATAGCCGAAGGGATGAATGTCAACATTACGCTACTGTTTTCTGTAGAAAGCTACACTAACACAGCTTTGGCCTATATTCGGGGCTTAGAAAAACGGGTGGCTGAGGGTAAAGATATCAGTCAAATTTCTTCAGTCGCTAGCTTCTTCCTCAGCCGCATTGATAGCAACATAGACGCCAAAATTGATGCTAAGTTAAAAAAAGGCGTTGATGATATTGCCGTGGAAGCAAAGCTCTTGGCTGTTAAAGGGAAAGTAGCGATCGCTAACGCTAAGATTGCGTATCAAGAATACAAGAAAATCATTAGAAGTGAGCGTTGGCAAGCTTTGGCAGCCAAAGGAGCCAAGGTACAACGGCTACTTTGGGCCAGCACCAGCACCAAAGACCCCAACTACAGAGATGTGATGTATATCGAAGAGTTGGTTGGCCCTGATACCGTCAACACCGTACCACCAGCGACCATTAAAGCTTGTGCCGATCATTGTAACGTAAGCGAAAAGTTAGAAACAGATGTAGACAAAGCTTACACACTGATCGAAAACCTCAAAGATCCTGACATTAACATCGATCTCGATGCCGTAATGGATGAACTGTTAGTCGAAGGTATTGACAAGTTTATCCAACCCTTCCAGTCCTTGATGAACTCTTTAGAAGACAAGATCAAGGTATTGTCACCAGTGTAGGGGCTGGGGATTGAAGAAGGGAATAGGGTACAGGTTACAGGGTACAGATTATCACCTGTCACCTGTCACCTGTTACCTCTCCCCCAATCCAAAATCCAAAATCCAAAATCCAAAATCCAAAATTCCTATGGTTAGTCTGCTAGAAAATCCCTTGCGCGTTGGTCTGCAACAACAAGGGATGCCCGAACCCCAGATTATAGTTATCTTTGGCGCTTCTGGTGATCTCACCTGGCGCAAACTAGTGCCAGCGCTTTACAAATTGCGGCGAGAACGGCGGATTCCCCCAGAAACGACCATTGTCGGTGTGGCACGTCGAGAATGGAGCCACGAGTACTTCCGTGAACAAATGCAAAAGGGCATGGAAGAGGCGCATCCTGATGTCGATTTAGGGGAACTCTGGCAAGACTTCTCTCAAGGTCTGTTTTACAGTCCTGGGGATATAGATAACCCCGAAGGCTACCAGAAACTAAAAAACTTATTGAGTGAATTAGACGAAAAACGGGGCACGCGAGGTAATCGCATGTTCTACCTCTCAGTTGCTCCCTCATTCTTTCCCGAAGCTATTAAGCAGCTAGGAAGCGCCGGGATGCTAGAAGATCCCTACAAACATCGTCTAGTAGTTGAAAAACCCTTTGGTCGGGACTTGGCTTCTGCCCAGAGTCTTAACCAAGTGGTACAGAAATATTGCAAAGAAAATCAAGTATACCGGATTGACCACTACTTGGGTAAAGAAACAGTCCAGAATTTGCTGGTGTTTCGCTTTGCCAATGCGATTTTTGAGCCGTTGTGGAATCGTCAATTTGTTGACCACGTGCAAATTACCGTGGCAGAAACCGTGGGAGTGGAAGACCGGGCTGGTTACTATGAAAGCGCCGGCGCACTACGGGATATGTTGCAAAATCACCTCATGCAACTTTACTGCCTAACGGCGATGGAAGCACCCAACGCAATGGATGCCGACAGCATCCGCACAGAAAAAGTGAAGGTACTCCAAGCTACTCGTTTAGCTGATGTTCACAATCTGTCGCGGTCAGCAGTCCGTGGTCAATATAGTGCTGGCTGGATGAAAGGTCAAGCAGTGCCAGGGTATCGAGTAGAACCAGGCGTTGATCCCAACTCCACCACACCCACCTACGTCGCAATGAAGTTTTTGGTAGACAACTGGCGCTGGAAAGGTGTTCCTTTCTATTTGCGTACCGGAAAGCGGATGCCGAAAAAAGTCAGTGAGATTTCCATCCACTTCCGCGAAGTTCCGTCTCGGATGTTCCAATCTGCCGCCCAGCAGACAAACGCCAATATTTTGACGATGCGGATTCAGCCAAATGAAGGTATTTCCCTGCGTTTTGATGTGAAAATGCCAGGGGCAGAATTCCGCACTCGTTCCGTTGATATGGACTTTAGTTATGGTTCCTTTGGTATCCAAGCAACATCTGATGCCTACGATCGCTTATTCCTTGATTGTATGATGGGCGATCAAACATTGTTCACTCGCGCGGACGAAGTAGAAGCAGCTTGGCAGGTAGTAACACCAGCCCTTTCCGTTTGGGATGCACCTGCTGACGCAAATACTATTCCCCAGTACGAAGCCGGTACTTGGGAACCAGCAGAAGCAGAATTCTTAATTAACCAAGATGGCCGTCGCTGGCGCAGACTCTAAATATTAGTCATTAGTCATTAGTCATTAGTCATTAGTCACTAGTAACAACAAATGACATAGGCGCTTCTCTACGAGACACTAGGCGAACGCCTTCCCGCAGGGTACGACAAATGACGAATGATAAAATCCAAAATCCAAAATCCAAAATCCAAAACTTCCTATGGCTTCCCAAGCTTCTACAATCTTTTCACTTCAAGCGCCAAAAGATATTTCGCTTAACGAAATAGAAGCGGAACTTAATCAAATTTGGCAAAGTTACGGCATTACCGGCGAGGACGGCGGGCTTCCTGCTGCAACTCGGGCCACGACATTTACTTTAGTGGTTTACGAACCAGAAGAAACCCAGTATCTTTTAGCCACTTTGGGATTTTACAACGGCCCGCTTGACGGAATTTTAGGGCCTCAAATGGAAGCTGCCTTGCGGCAAGTGCAGACAAAATATGGACTGCCAGATACTGGCATAGCAACACCTGAAACCTTGGCTATCTTGAGAGAAGAATTCGCCAAACGTCAAGGAAACGGGGCTGGTGGGGATAATGGTTCTATTGAACTTCCCAGCTTAAATGCCCCAAGCCCCAGAATTGCCGATGAAATCGCCCTCCGGAATCCCTGCCGGATTATTGCGCTGTTTCCCATTGCTGGTGAAGATGAAGGGGTCAAGGCTCAAGTTTCTGCTTATTGCCCCATCCAAAAGCAATCGTCAAGTACACTAATTTGCTGCGAATACATAACTCTTAGTGGAACTGCTGCTGCCTTAGAACGCATAGGTGGCTTGATTCCAGCATTGTTGATTGGCGGCTTACCGAAGTTTCTTTGGTGGAAAGCAACGCCAGTCCCTAACAATACTCTATTCAAGCGGCTAGCAGCAGTTTGTAATAATGTAATTGTGGATTCTTGCCGTTTTAACGAGCCAGAAAGTGATTTACTCCGCCTCCAAGAATTGGTGGAAAGTGGGGTTCCTCTGGCTGACCTCAACTGGCGTCGCCTCTCAGCATGGCAGGAATTGACAGCCGAAGCCTACGACTCACCTCACCGTCGGGCAGCCCTTAGGGAAGTTGACCGAGTAACTATTGATTACGAAAAAGGCAACCCCGCCCAAGCTTTGCTGTTTTTGGGTTGGCTGGCAAGTCGTCTAGAATGGCAGCCAGTTTCTTATGAAAAGGAAACGGGAGATTATGACATCACTCGCATTCGTTTTATTGCCCAAGACCAACGACAAGTGGAAACCGAATTAGCGGGTGTTCCCCTTGCTGATGTGGGTGAGATTGCTGGCGACTTGATTGCCTTGCGCCTCAGTTCGACAAATCCGAAGGCAGACTCTGGTACCGTAATTTGCTCGGAAACTGGTGGTTGTATGCGGATGGAAACCCACGGTGGCGCCCAATCTGCCGGTCTGTTTCAACAGGTGACTTCACTTTCGGAACAAAAGGCGGAAGCATTGCTGAGTCAGCAGGTACAACGTTGGGGACGCGAATCACTTTTTGAAGAAAGTCTCGGAATTACAGCGAGTATTTTCAAATTGGAAACAAACTAGTACTCTGGCAAGGCAACACAACAATGCTTGCTTTGTAGTGAGCGCTAAAGCGCTCAAGTCAAGGACTAATATTCTGACCCCTCTCCTAACGGAGACGCTGGCGTAGCATGTCGCTTTGCGTTGGCGTCAGCCTCTCCCTTTGGGCTACGAGTTACCAAATGCGAAAATCAAACACAAACTCTTCAGATTTTTGGATATTTCAATAATCTGGAGGTTTTTTTTATTTTCCTTGGTTTTTGAGACGCGATAAATCGCCGTCTCTACAAGTGTTTTGGTCTTATCTGAACTGTATTGAGATACCAAAGTCCTGATTTATCGCGTCTCTTGCCTTAACCGAGAGCTATTGCCCCCTACTAGGCTGCAACTTTGATGCATTGACCTGCAAAAATTAATTAGCCTATTGGCGTGACAAGAGTAGTAGCGTTGGCGTAGCCCACCGTAGGTATCGCTACTACTCTTGTTAAAATCAATTATCTTAAAACTTTGCAATATAAAATATTCAAAAGTAACTAAGTTGATTCACCAATACTAAACACATCCAACTCGCACTGCTGTAGTTGCAGCCTCAGTGCGGTTTGTTACTCCTAATTTATTTAGTACCTGGCTGACATGATGCCTGATGGTAGAAGGACTCAGTTTCATTCGTTGAGCGATCGCTTCATTACTCAATCCTAAAGCCAGCAGTGCTAAAACCTCTCCTTGTCGCTTGCTTAGTTCATAAACAGGTTGGGATGATAGTTTGCTTGGTTGCAGCAACGCCTGAATAACGTCTTGTGCTAACATAGACCGACCGATCGCAGCAGCTCGTATGGCATCCGCTAACTCATCAATCGAGATACCCTTGAGCAGGTAGCCAATAGCTCCGGCTTGCATTGCTTGTTGTACCAAGTCATTCGCTAGAAAACTCGTCAAAATTAAAACTTGAATTTCTGGGTATTTTTTGCGGATAGCTCTTGTTGCTTCTGCCCCATTCATTCCCACCATCATCAAATCCATTAACACTACATCTGGTTGCAACTGTTCGCACAAATGTACTGCTTCATCTGCATTACGCGCTTCACCCACTAATTCAATGTCATCAAACGCCAGCAAGACAAATTTAATACCTCCCCGCAGAATTTCATGATCGTCAACAGTAATCACCCGAATTGGCTTCAATGATTTATCTTTTTCCATATATAAATCCGGGATATTAAAACTATTTTTAATACATTTACATTACATTATTCTTCCATTTTCAGTATTTATACGTCATATTCTTAATCTTTAATTTTTTATTTATCGCCAGTCAATCACGGAAAAATCTTACGTTATATATAAGCCTGTCTTTTCTCAGCAAGTTGATTGAAATAAACATAACTATATTACAAAAAGCAAATACGCCTAAAACCCTTACCAATAAGCAATCAAAAGGAACAAATCACGTTTTTAATAGTTAACTTTATTTATGCCCAATGCTTAACGCCTAATTTTTTACTCCCCACTCCCTATTTTATTGATAGCGGTTGACCAACTCAGGACAATCTCAGTCCCTTCCCCTGGATAGCTTGACAAATGAAAAATAGCGCCAATGGAATCAGCCCGTTCTTTCATAATTGCTATGCCCAGATGATCAGATGGTATCTTGTTGGAGTCAAAACCACAGCCATTATCGCTAATACGCAAGACCATTTCCTGTGAATCACCGTCGAGGCTGACTGATACTTGCGTAGCTTGGGCATATTTAATAATATTATTCAGTGCCTCTTGAGTAATCCGGTAGAAGACAAGCTTCACCTCATTAGACAAAGAGCGATCGCCTTCCCCTGACACCGTTGTTATTACCTGTAAATTTGCCCGTCCTTGAATTGCCTTGGTTAACTGCTGTAGCAATTCACCTAAAGGTTTCTCTACCAAACCATTAGGACGCAACTCGACTAGTAGATTCCGCATTTCTGCTAACGCTCCCTGTGTCAATTGGGCGAGTTCTTCTAATCCCTGTTGGGCTGTCTCTGGGTTGCGTTTCCAGACTCTAGGCAAAGCTTCGGCAATTGTCGCTACAGTAAACAATGTCTGCGATACTGAATCGTGTAAGTCACGGGCGAGGCGATTTCGCTCTAGTTCTACAGCAATCTTGCGTAGCCGTTCGCTTTCAATCAATTGTTCGCGTAGCTTCACCGCTTGCATCAACTCCTTTGTCAGGCGTAGACTCATAATTACAACTAAGGACAGAAAACCATATTCAGCAATGTATATGGATTTTATTAGCCCCAAATCCACTAAGCGATCGTGTTGAGCAGTTCCTACTAATATCGCCAAGCTTACACCTAGAGTCAGAGCAGATGACTTTTCACCACGCTGATATTGACGGTAACAAGCGTAAAAAGCAAAAACTACATTACTGGTTAAAGCTAGGAGTTGCAACCCAAATAAGTAATTGAGCGTACCTTCTGGTTGGGTAATCGGTTCACCCCAAGGCATAGTGATATTCGATAGCTTATTGATATAAGAATACTGAATGCCAGTCGGTGAAATTTGGTTAATTAGAAAGCAGATGACGTAGAGGCTATTGAGTCCCAAAAGTATACGCACTGGCATAAATTGGGTATATACAGCTACAAACCAGACACAAACACTTGTGAAAAGAAACCCTAAGGAAGATGCCAATTTTCTGGCATTTATATAATCTTCTACATGAGTGACTTTATATTTGGCTATAAGAGCCAAGATATAGCTAGCACACAGCAAGCAGGTTAACCCAAACCAGAAATGCAGCGCAGATTTTAATCGCCCAGAGGCAATTAGCAGGTGTAACAGACCAACATACAGGCAAATGCCAGCAAATATACCCAAAAGGGTTGGAATAATAGTCATTACCTGATTTCACAAGAAACTTGTTTGATAGATAACGTAGTAATTTCGCCGTACTTTACTGCTACTCGCGCAGATAAATGTTGATTCTGCAAATCAGAAAACAGAACAAAATTATAGATATATAGGATCAATGACCTAGTGCATTATAGGTCATTGATCCTAGTCAAAAATAGGACAACCGTCCGATGCATTGATCAAGGCGATCGCTGTACAATTCATTACGCCAATGATTTAAGCAATATTTAGGCGATCGCTTTGCCTTTGCGATCGAAGCGCACAGGTGTAGAAGCTTATGCGCCAATACGGTTCAGTAGAAACGTTGCATTGCGTAAAGATGTTGTATTGCAATATCTCTACGCAATGTTTGGTTGAGAGTACTTACAAAGTAACCAAATCTGTGTAATCAATGAACAAAATCTGGTCTCGCAATACTTTGTTGTTTAGTTCTGTTTTGGCTTGTACATTGCTTGCCACTCCTAATTTCGTTAGGGGTGACGACTTCTCCGTACCAGAAACTATTGCTAATACAGCACGTTGTCGCCTAAATGTCACTGGTGCTTATCTAACAAAAATTTTCAATCCAAATGGCACAATCGGATCTCGTGGAGTCATAACACTTACCGCAGATGGTAACTTTTTTGTCATTGACTCTAATCAAGGTGGTGTTACCAACATCTTCAATCCCTTTAGTAGTGGACAAGGTGCTTGGAAGTGTGATGGTAAAACTGGGGTCAGCGCCAGATCGATTACCTTTGCTTATCCAGGAAGCGCAGGATCTACTGGTAGCATTGGCCGAGCCGACTATCAAGCCAGCTTTAATCACCAAACGCAGACAGTACAAGGGACTATCACACTGCGTTTGTTCAACCTCAATGCTAATCCGTTATTAGATAATGTCGCGCCTGTAGGAACATTCAATTTTTCAGGGCAACAAATCAAAGCCAATTAACTTTGGCATGGGTTTTAGTTGCGTACAAAATCCAACGCAAAACCTAACCTTCTAAGTTTCTCACCTCTTTCTAACGCTCTCTTCTTAGAAAAGGGAAAATTCTCCTTTTTTAAGGGCTACGGCGTACACACAAGTCGAATTACCCCCCTCAATCCCCCCTTATAAAGGGGGGAAGTTGGAAATCTAGTTCCCTCCCCTTTCCAAGGGGAGGGTTAGGGTGGGGTAATTCGAGGACTAGTAGTGATTCGATAACTTGTGTGTACACCGTAGCTTTTAAGGAAGTGAGATTGCCGCCCAGCCGATAGAAGCGGTGAATTTTTCCCCTTCCCTACCAGGCTCCAATGTTGTTGCATCAACCTGCACCTTAGTTGCATCGACCTACAAAAGTTAACTCAAGAAATACAAAACCATGAAGAAATTCTTTTCAACTCTAACCCTAACAACAGCTACAACTTTAGCTATTGCACTCACTGGAGCAACAATTGGTACTCACTTTGTTTTAGGACAGACATCTATTGACTTAGCCAAGTTGCGTAGCGATGTGGTACCTGCACACAACACTTATCGAGCCAAGCATAAGAGTCCTAACGTGACTATCGATGATACTCTCAACCAGAGCGCCCAAGCTTGGGCACAAACCATAGCAGCTAAAGGTGACTTAGAACACAGTACCAATCGAAATAATGTAGGAGAAAACATATACTGGAGTGGAGGTGACGACTCAACAAATTTAGGTAGCGCAGCAGTTCAAGACTGGTACAGTGAAATTAAAGACTATGACTACACCAAGCCTGTATTTTCTGGCGACACCGGGCATTTTACTCAGGTAGTCTGGAAGGGAAGTACTAAAGTAGGCTGTGGTGCAGCACCTGGCCCGGCAACAATTGAGGGTACTAAGTACGATGGCTTCTATGTAGTTTGTCAGTATTCTCCCGCAGGAAATGTGCAAGGGCAGTTTGCTGATAATGTGCTGAAACCCTAGTTATCTGCTGTTTGCTCAACTTGTCTAAATAAGGTGGGCAAATGTTTGCTCACCCTACAGGCTAAATGCATCGACTTGTAACTTTGGTGCATCGACTTGCACCTTTAATGCATCAAAAAGCAACTAAGTTGCATCGACTTGCAGCTTTATTGCATCAAAGAACACCTTTATTGCATTAAAGTTGCAAAAATTAGCTTTGCTCAGTCTTTATGGAGTAGAGGCGTTGGCGTAGCCCACCGTAGGTATCGCCACTCTCATCATTCAACATAAGTATTAATTATATAGGACAAAGATCCTAGTCAAAACTTGGATCTTTGTCCGATGCAGCAATTAAGCAGATAGCTATATAATCCATTTCACCAAAGCAAAATTTTAACAACTGCCTAGCCTGTGGGAGCAAAACACACAGGTGCAAAAGCTTTTATGTCAAGGCAATAAATCAAAGCTTATTAATCGTCATGAGTGCCAAAATCCACTTTATCTCCGGCTTGCCTCGTTCCGGTTCCACCTTACTCGGAGCCTTACTGCGGCAAAATCCCCGGTTTCACGCCAGCATGACTAGCCCTGTTGGTAGCCTGGTGAACCGAATGCTAGAAGCCATGAGTGAAGACAATGAATTTTCTGTCTTTATCACCCCTGAGCAAAAACGGGCATTAACCTTAACTATATTTTCCACATTTTACGAACCCCAAGCTGAAAAAGAAGTCATCTTCGATACTAACCGCTTGTGGTGTGGCAAATTGTCCTTAATTCAAGAGCTATTTCCTGGCTCAAAGGTAATTTGCTGCGTGCGGAATGTCGCTTGGATTATGGATAGCATCGAACGGCTGATTAGAAAAAACACTTTTGATGTGTCGCGGATGTTTAATAATGCTGCTGAACGCTCCACAGTTTACACCCGCACTGAAACCTTGAGTCAAGGGGGACGGTTAGTGGGGTTTGCTTATAACGCCCTCAAGGAAGCATTCTATAGCGAACATAGTGCCTCTTTGCTTTTAGTGGACTATGACTTGTTAAGCCAAGCACCTGATAAAACCGTATCGCTGATTTATCAATTTTTGCAGGAGGAACCATTTAAGCATGATTTTGCCAATGTGGAATACGAAGCTTCGGAGTTTGATAATCGACTGAATACGAAGGGACTACATCAGGTACGTCCTAAAGTTGAATTTCAACCGCGACTGACGATTTTACCACCGGATTTATTTGCTCAGTATGATTCCTTGTCTTTTTGGAAGAATCCTAGCAACAGTCTGGCTAACGTAATTGTCGCCCAGCCATTAGAAGCGGTGAGTAAATGAAGCTTTCAATCTTAAGAGGTTGTTTGAAAAGTGTTTGGCTGTGATTTTAGGCACTTACTGATCCCCCCGAGCAAGCCTTTTTAAGGGGGGAACCGGAATCAAAGTCCCCCTTCTTAAGGGGGATTTAGGGGGATCTAAAACGTTTTGCTACCGACAAGGGGACTTTTCAAACATCCTTTTAGCCTTTTCCTACCAAGCTGCACCTTAGTTGCATCGACCTGCACCTTTATTGCATCAATCTGCAACTTTGTTGCATTCACCTACACCTTTATTGCATTCACCTGCACCTTTGCTGCATCAATCTGCAACTTTATTGCATTCACCTACAACTTTGCTGCATCAATCTGCAACAAAGTTGTACTGACCTGCAACTTAGAAACTTCCAACAAATAAATTATCCAATCTTGTGAGGTGGGCAACATGAGCGAAACGGGCGGTTAGAAACCGCGTCTACACAAACAAAACCTACCGACCTGGGTTTCAAAACCTTGATTTGACAAAGCCAAGAGGGTTTCAAGTCCCGCCCCTTGTGGGCTTTTGGAGGAAAGTTCAAGCCCCACCCCTTGTGAGTGGCTTATCCTCCTGCCTCCTGCCTCGTTGACACCAATGAACATGAGCGCCTCTAAGCAATCAACCAGCAAAAGCTAACTTAACAAACTTTTTGAACTAATCACACTCTTTTGGAGAATTTATGCCTAACTCAGTTTCATTTGCGTCAGCTATTAACTATACAGTGGGTACTTTCCCTAGATTCGTAAGGTTCGGGGACTTCAATGGTGATGGTTTCTCTGACCTTGTGAGTACAAACCTAACTTCTAATAACATCTCAGTGCTGTTGGGTAATGGAGATGGTACTTTTGGTGTCACCACAAACTTTGCGGTAGGTAATTCACCCTACTCTCTAGCAATTGGTGATTTCAACGGTGATGGCTTCTCTGACCTGGTGACTGCAAACACTGGTGATAGAAACGTTTCCGTGCTATTGGGCAATGGAAATGGTAGCTTTGGGACTGCCACAAACTACGTGGTTAGTTCTATTCCCCCTGGCCCTATTCCCTACTCCGTAGCGGTTGGTGATTTTAACGGTGATGGCTTCGCTGACCTGGTGACTGCAAATAATCAGCAGAACAATATCTCTGTGCTGTTGGGTAATGGGGATGGCAGCTTTGGCACCCCCACTATCTTTTCAGGGGGTAATAGTTCTGTCTCCCTAGCGATTGGTGATTTTAACGGTGATGGCTTCTCTGACCTAGTGACCGCAAACCAGAGTTCCGACAATATCTCTGTGCTGTTGGGCAATGGAAATGGTAGCTTTGGTGCCGCCACAAACTTTGCGGCAGGCGATCTTCCTAGCTCCGTAGCGATTGGGGATTTCAACGGTGATGGCTTCTCTGACCTGGTGACCTCAAACCGAAACTCCGACAATATCTCGGTGCTGTTGGGCAATGGGGACGGCACCTTTGCTGCTGCCACGAACTTAGCAGTGGGCGATGCTCCTAGCTCCGTAGCGATCAGGGATCTTGATGGGGATGGCAAGATAGACCTGGTGGTTACAAACGGTAATTCCGACGATATCTCGGTGCTGTTGGGCAATGGGGATGGCAGCTTTGGTGTCGCCACGAACTTTGCAGCAGGTGATGTTCCCGTCACCGTAGCGATCGGGGATTTTGACGGCGATGGCAGAGCGGACTTGGCGGTTTCAAACCTCTTGTCTAACAACATCTCGGTGTTGCTCAATACCACCCCTCCCACCGTCAGCATCACAGCACAAACACCAACAGCCAATGAAGGCGGCAGCAACGGTGTCTATCGCCTAACTCGCACCGACATCGCAGGGAATTTAACAATTAACCTTACCCTTGATGGCAGCAGCACAGCCTCTACTGCCGACTATACCCTCAGTGGTGGCAGCGTCACGGTTTCTGGCAGTACCTTAACGGCGACCATTGCTGCTGGACAAAGCTTTGTTGATATTAACCTGGCTGCCATTGACGACATTGCCGCCGAAGCAGCCGAAACCCTCAAACTCAACTTGGACACTGGCACAGGTTACACCGTTGATGGTACGAATAATACTGCCACCGTCACCATTGCTGCCAACGATACCGTCGTCACCAACACCAACGATTCCGGCGAAGGTTCCTTGCGGCAAGCGATTCTCAACGCCAATGCTAATCCAGACGCAAATACAATCACCTTTGCAGGCAGCGTGTTTACCGATGCCACTCCCGATACCATTACCCTAACTTCTGGGGAATTAGAGATTACCAACGCCCTAACTATCAACGGACTAGGGGCAAACAATCTCAGTATCAGTGGCAACAATGCCTTCGCTGTCTTCAACGTGAATGATGGTAGTAGTAGCAATGAAATTGCCGTAGCAATTAACGGACTGACGATTAAAGATGCGTCTGATTTGGCTGGCATCTTCAATGTAGAAAACCTGACTATCAACAACAGCAGTATTTCTGGTAATACTGCGTTATTCGGCAGCATCTATAACTTAGGAACAGCTACTATTACCAACAGCACCATCTCTGGTAATTCTGGGGGCTACGCTGGCATCTTTAACGCAGGAACAGCTACTATTACCAACAGCACCATCTCTGGTAATTCTGGGTTCGGCGGCGGCATCTTTAACGCAGGAATAGCTAGTATTACCAACAGCACCATCTCTGGTAATACAGCAACAGACTTCAGCGGCGGCATCTACAACCAGGCTACACTGAGCATAATCAACAGCACTATTACCAATAACACTGCTGACTCTGACAACAATGGCAGTGGTGACGGTGGTGGTGTAGGGAATGATGGCGGCACCGTCACCGCCCAAAACACGATTATTGCTGGTAACTTTGATTCTGGAAATCAAGCCCCGGATATTTTTGGCGCAGTAACAGGCAATGCCAATAACCTCATCGGTAGCTTGACTGGTGCATCTGGCAGCATCGGCACTGGCAGCGATATCACCTTTGCCTCGGCTGGCATTACCAATATTAACCAAGTCATCGGCTCTCTCGCCAATAACGGTGGTGCAACCCAAACTCACGCGATAGTTTCTGGTTCGGCTGCCATCAACGCGGGAGACAATA
>NNBU01000039.1_pt1 | contig 104452 bp, 79 predicted proteins | sample 1173781 | NCBI WGS metagenome assembly NNBU01 (sample SAMN07173937, study PRJNA388173) | plant metagenome | biome: Plant school; feature: Soil; material: Symbiotic tissue of Blasia pusilla L.; isolation source: symbiotic tissue sample KVJ2 | host: Blasia pusilla | place: Norway: Troms, Kvaloya...
GAATCTAATGCTCCTTCAACTAAAAGAAGAAAGACTAAAAAATCCAAAAAATTATCCGCTTCCAATCCCGATCAAAGCTTATCTCATAAATTATTTGGCACTTACCAAGAAACTGACGATATACTCAGCCGTAGCGCCATCAGCTATTTGCTAAAAAATGGCTGCAAACTCAATGAAAAAGAAGAAGATCCAGAAAAATTTGCTAAACGCCGTCGTAAGCTAGAAATCCAAATTCAAAGGCTAACCGAAAAGCTAACAAGTCGAATTCCCAAAGGTCGAGATTTAACTAATGCTAGATGGTTGGAGACACTGCTCACTGCTACAACCACTGTTCCAGAAGACAATGCTGAAGCCAAACGCTGGCAGGATATTCTTTTAACCCGATCTAGTTCTGTCCCTTTTCCTCTAGTTTATGAAACGAACGAAGACCTAGTTTGGTCAACAAACGAAAAAGGTAGGTTATGTGTTCACTTCAATGGCTTAAGCGATTTAACTTTTGAAGTGTACTGCGATAGTCGTCAACTGCACTGGTTTAAACGCTTCTTAGAAGATCAACAAACTAAACGCCAAAGCAAAAATCAGCATTCAAGTGGTTTGTTCACCCTCAGAAATGGTCATGTAGCTTGGCAAGAAGGTGAAGGAAAAGGCGAACCTTGGAATCTTAATCACTTGACTCTCTATTGCTGTGTTGACAATCGTCTCTGGACTGCTGAAGGAACAGAACAGGTTCGCCAGGAAAAAACTGATGAAATTACCAAATTCATCACCAACATGAAGGCTAAAAGTGACCTCAGCGAAACACAGCAAGCTTTTATTAAACGTAAAGAATCAACCTTAAATCGAATTAACAATTCCTTTGAGCGTCCTAGTAAACTCCTTTACCAAGGTCAATCACACATTTTGGTTGGAGTCAGCCTGGGACTAGAAAAACCTGCAACTGTAGCCGTAGTAGATGCGATCGCAAACAAAGTCTTAGCTTACCGCAGCATCAGGCAATTACTAGGTGAAAATTACGAACTCCTCAATCGCCAGAGACGACAACAGCGATCCTTATCTCACGATCGCCACAAGGCACAGAAAAACTTCTCTCCTAATCAATTTGGGGCATCTGAGTTAGGGCAGTATATAGACAGATTATTAGCTAAAGAAATTATTGCGATCGCTCAAACTTACAAAGCCGACAGCATCGTTTTGCCTAAGCTAGGGGATATGCGAGAGATTGTCCAAAGTGAAATTCAAGCCATAGCCGAAGCAAAATGTCCTGGCTCTGTAGAAGTTCAGCAAAAATATGCCAAACAGTATCGAGTTAACGTCCATTCCTGGAGCTACGGCAGATTAATTCAAAGCATTCAAAGCAAAGCTGCTCAGGCAGGAATAATGATTGAAGGGGGAAAACAACCTATTCGCGGAAGTCCCCAAGACAAAGCAAAGGAATTGGCACTTTCTGCATACCATGAGCGCCTAGCTAGGCGAAGTTGACAAATATCTGAACCTTGATAATAAAATAATCAATAGCGCCGCAGTTTATGCTGCTTGCAGCCTCTGAACTGTGTTAAATGAGGGTTAGTTTGACTGTAGCAATATAGTCTTGCTTTCTGACCCTAGTAGCTGCTCACCCTGATGCTGCTGTCTTCGGACAGGATAGGTGCGCTCCCAGCAATAAGGGCGCGGATGTACTGCTGTAGTGGCTACTGAATCACCCCCGATCAAGGGGGAACCCTCCCCAATTCTTCATTTGAAGGACTAAAATCTAGGCAAAATTTCTAAGAGTTCCGCGCAAGTTCCAAATACCTTGCCCCATCTGAATTTATCGTTTTTCCATCCAGATATGATTCTTGTGACTGAGGCTCAAATAGGAAATTGGGAGACATACGCGCTGAGGAAATCTAGAAAAGTTGCCCTACAATATTTTGAAACTGAGTGGGTGACAACAACCCTCCAGGTACTGGGTGGGTTGAAAGAAGATGATACGCGATCAGCGTGAGTTTTGTTACCGTGACAACAACCCTCCAGGTACTGGGTGGGTTGAAAGGGAGCAGCAGGCGTTGGCGCTGCGGGTGCTGGTGCGTGACAACAACCCTCCAGGTACTGGGTGGGTTGAAAGTCTGATGAATTAACGCGATCGCGCCGACGATAAGTGACAACAACCCTCCTAATACAGGGTGGGTTGAAAGACGTGGGAATCGCAAATCAATGGGAATTCCAAAAAAAAAGTGACAACAACCCTCTTAATACAGGGTGAACTGAAAGTGCTTATGTATCGTGTGCTAGAAATTAGCATTTACCTGTAAAAACCAGTCTCATTAGAATAATTTTGTGGTTTTAGTTTTGTAAAAGTCTTAAAAAATGAGAGGGTTGAAAGAAGCTCCTTACACCACATTCCAAGCTTTCTTAAACAAGCTTGTTAGGGTAAATAAGGTTATATTAGCCTTATAAAGTTGTAAGCTGCTCAATAAGCTTAGTTTTTGTAAATGACACGAATTTGTCATTGGCAGTCTCAAAATACAAATTCGAGCTTAAACGACAACAATTTGTCATCATGACAACAATTTGTCGCTGATGACAAATAATTAGTCACTGTACACTTGAAAAATAAAAAGCCGCGAAACAAGTGTTTTACGGCTTTCAGTGTGGTGTGAGGAGCTTAACTAAATATCATGATAAATTAACTACCCAACAACAACGTACTCGTAACAATTTTGGTAACAGAATTTTTTTGGCGATGGTCAAAGAAGACAAGGATACAGAGCAACTAAATTTATTTATGGGGATTGTAATTTTAGTCTGTTAGCCAGGTATAAAACGTGTTTTACTCCTGAATTCTGAATTATGCTGTAATTCCTAACTCTTAACTCCTGGTTTCTGTTTATTGCTTGCTAACTTCTAAAGGCAGGAAAATTGTCAAGACTTCCCCATAATGTGGACGCTGGCGCACAATTAGTTTGCCACCGATCGCCTGAAACAAATGCTTGGTTGCGGCCATATTCAAACTAATCGTACCCGTTTCTGGTTGGAACATCAGCAGTTGACCCAGAGCTTTGCGAATTGGTGGTGTTGCAGGCGTGGCAGCTTTACTCGAATCTTTGCACCCCATTTGGGGCGATAATTGTAACTTTAGTTGATCCCCAGCCGGAATAACTTGTACTTGAATATGGCTGCCAGGAGGTAAGCTGCGAGTGAAATTCTCTATCAAACCAGTAAGTACCTGATCCAGCATCATGGGATTACTCACCACTGTTGGTAGTTGCTGGGGTAAAACAACATTTAAAGTTAAGTTCCGCCGATGCGCTGCTTGTTCCCAACGGGGAATGCTCTGCTGCAACACTTGATCTAAAGACATCGGCGTGAGTTGAGTTTTTGAAGATTTTGCTGAGGCAGTAGTTTCCAGTTCAGCGGCCTTAAACAGCAACTCCATACGGTCAATTTGCTCGGTACACTCGTGATCGATAATTTTTAAGCGATTGATCACGCTGGCATCTAAGTCTCGCCGCTTCAGCAGCAGACGAGTCATGGTGCGAATAGTTGTTAAAGGTGTGCGAACTTCGTGAGCAAAGGCTTGGAGCAATTCCACGTCAGGATTTGGGGATTGTGGACTTGAGATTGAGCATCGGGGATTGGGCAAAGCTCTTCTCCCCGGCTCCCCGGCTCCCCTGTTGCCCTGCTCAAGAGCTTCTTCCCTATTCCCTAGTAAAGAGTCCCTATTCTCTTCTGGTTCTGTTAATTCCTGAAGCAATAACTGGCTAAACTCAATCATGATCCGGTAATCTGGCGCTACCGGAGAATACTGTTGTACTAATGCATCCAGATGGGCAAAAAATTCTGGATTAGCCAGCATTACCCTTGCTCCTAGCGATCGCCAAGCCTGCTGCACGACTTCTGGCTCGAAAGAAAATGAAAAGGTTTTTTTACCGTTCTTGTGGGTTGCTAAAACTACCACTAATGTAAATTTATCTGTAAAAACTAAGCAAAACTGCTCTGCGCCGAGGGGATCGGCTGCTAGTAAGGGAAGTACTGATTCATGGGGAGCGATTTCTTCATTTACAGATGCATTGGCGCAGCCCAACCCAGGCATCGCATCTGGCATCTGAAATGGCATCAGCGCCAAGGGGTTAAATGGTTTTGCCGTAAAAGTTACTGTTTGTAAGCTTTGAGCAAGTTTTAGCTGACTAAATAATGGTGCTGGTGCAGTTAAAACTAATCCTTGGGTTGTGTCTCTTGAAGCAGCTGCTAAAGTATTTAATAGCAAATGTTCTGTCGCTGCTAGGCTGACACGCCACTGCCGCTCTGCCTTAGCAGGTGAACATTCAGCTACACTTGATTGATTTTCAGCCAAGATTTCGCTCAGGCTTGGCAATATCCATTTGTACACAGGCTTTCACCCCTTAATTCAAGAGCGACTAACAGCGTCTAGGGTAGACATTTCACTACTACTTAAGAGGTTATAGCTATTTTTGTACTGGTGAAAGTGGTAGAACCGAACAATTGGGGCGCAATTTCCCCTAATAACAGCGATGTCTACGATGGGTTACGCCTACGCAGTTATGGGCTGAAAAACACTCGCGCTGATTTTTAGCAATAGCTCTAGTGATCGATTTTTTTAAATAGAAAATAGATTAGTAATAAGGCAATACGCTTGGTGTTAGCTATAAAAACAATGTTGCCAAATATTGGTTGAGAACGATTTTGGTTTTAATAACCATATATCCCGCCACCGATCCGCAGTACCAGATTCAGTGGGGGATTTACGGCGCAATAGTTAAAAATTTTTGACTATTGACGAAGAAGAAACGGAGAGGGGAAGATGTGGTGACGTGGTGATTGAAAAAGACGCATTGAGGAATTCTCTGTGTCTTCTGTACCCTTCGGGATCTTGCTACGCGCAGCGTCATCCAAAGAAGAAGTTTTGTTCGCCGGAAGCCAATGTACTCTGCGGGATATTCCTACAGACTTCTCTTGGCGTCCCTGCGTTCTTGCATCTTTGCGTCCCCACATCCCCGTGTTCTGTTTATTCTCTGGCCTAACTTAAATTTGACCGCCAAAGGCAGGCTGTACTTTGCGGTCAAATCTTTCCCCCAAGTCTTCAGCGATTGTTAAGGTATTAGGTTTGCAACGTTTGACACGCACAGCAATTCCCTGCGCTCCTTCGATCTCCAAATCTTCTACATATCCAATGCTTGAGGATCTGGCATCAGAAGAACTCAGAAATGGCCCGAAGTAGTATGTACAACGGGGATTCTGGGTCACAATCTCTACCCACCAAGCCAAGCCGATGTAGTCGAACGTGTTAATCAACACTTCCTTGAGGTTATGCCAAATGGTTTTCATGGTTTTAGCCAATTTATAAACGTCTACAGGGTGTTAAACGATATGGTGCTTTATTATCTTTTACATTTCTTTATACTCTGTTACTGTTATTTTTTCAAAGAGATTTTTTGTAATTTATCTAAGTGCAGCGTATTTAGCGATCGCTGGCGATAAATTTCATAAAGCGCCATACCTGCTGCTACAGAAGCATTGAGGCTGGGAGTCTTACCCTGTAGAGGAATCGATACTAAAAAATCACAGGAGCGTTGAGTTAACATACTCAGACCTTCACCTTCTGAGCCGATTACCAAAACGATTGGGCCAGTGAAATTGACTGTATGCAAGGGTTCGCTACCAGTTGCAGCAGTGCCGTACATCCAAAAGCCAGCTTCTTTTAATTCTTCTAAAGCTCGGCTGAGGTTGACAACTCTAGCTACAGCAAAGTTTTCTAAAGCGCCTGCTGCAACTTTCATCACAGTGGAAGTGATCCCAGATGCTCTTCTTTGGGGAATCACCAATCCTTGAGCGCCTATTGCTTCGGCTGTACGAATAATTGCTCCCAAGTTGTGGGGATCAGTAATTCCATCAGCTACGACAATTACGGGATCGGTTACAGATTTGCACTGTTCAATTAGATCGGGCAATTCGATGTAGGCGTAGGGAGCAATTTGTGCCGCCACACCTTGGTGATTGGCTCCGTTAGTCAGATTGTCTAAGCGCCTGGGTTCAACCTCATCAATAACTGTGCCGTTTTCCTTCGCTTGCAGGAGAAAATGGTGAAAGCTGGGATCGTAGCGCAAACGGGTAGTAATCCAGAGACGGTTGAGGTTGCGCTGATTTTGTAGTGCACTCAATACTGGATGGCGACCGTAGATGAGATCGCTATCTTCTTCTATTGGTTGTGTAGAGACAGATGGCTGGGAGAAGTTGCTATTTCGTTGTCGGGGGTTGCTATCTATTTTCCTGGGATTACGAGTCGGATTAGCAACAGAAACCTGGTCGCTATCTATTTTCCTGGGATTGCGAGTCGGATTAGCAACAGAAACCGGGTCGCTATCTATTTTTCTGGGATTGCGAGTTGGATTAGCAACAGAAACGGGTTTGCTATCTATTTTCCTGGGATTGCGAGTCGGATTAGCAACAGAAACCGGGTTGCTATCTATTTTTCTAGGTTTGCGATTGGGATTGGTAACAACACGCTTACCTTTAATTTTTACGGGTTGTCCACGATTTGGTTCGCTAGAAGTTCTTACTTTTCTTGGTTGATTCTGCATTTGAGTTATGGATATAGCGTATGGTTGATCATCCCGATTACCTCAATTTCTTGAACCTAATCTACTGTTGTGACTACTTTGAAATTGAGTTCTCACTCTTTTTCTATACGAAGTATTTGCAATAGTTCAGTTAGACGCTGATAATCGGTGAGATATAAGTAGCCAACTAAGGTTTCTAAGCTAGTTGCCTGTTGATAAATTTCGGGATTAAGTCGCTTAGGGCGTCCTGTAGCGGCGTTTCTACCCCGTCGGACAATTTCTAATTCGGTGTCCCTGAGATGAGGAATCAGCGATCGCAAATGTAGCGCTTGTGTTTCCGCTCTTACCTGCTCCACTACCAGACGATGGTAAATTCCTGACCGCTGCAATGGCAGCAGATAGAAAATTCTAACATACAACTCATAAATTGCATCCCCCAAATATGCTAAAGCAGTAGGAGAAATTTGTTGTACTTGTGAGAGGGAAATTTGTTGGAATGGCGCTGTGGTTGCCAAGAGTGCTTGATCCCAAGATAAACTCTGTTTGCGAGTTTCATCTTGTCCATCTAATAGCTCTTCCTCCTGTGACTTCACAAATAAATCATTCCTTCACTGGCTCTATTTGGCAGGCATTCTTCGCAAAGACTGATTTTTCTGAAGTATGCCATGATAGTATACTTAGCATAATCAATACTATCAAAATTACTTCCTAATTTCATCTTTTTGATTGTGAGTTGGCATTTTAAATCACCCTGATGTCAACGCCTATAAACCAAATTTCGCCTACTTATTGTGGTCTGTGCCTAAGATAGAGTAAAATTCTGACATCAAATTCACTCTTTTACTTGATCACATTACCTGCCTACTTAGTAAGCGACAATTTTTAACTATACAGTATAGAGTCAAATCTATCTATAGACAGATATGCCAACTTTGTAATTCTTACAAATTTCTCAAACTTAATTATTTAGACGATATTTTAACCAACGATTACATATCCCCAGAACTGGATGTCTATATCTTTAGTTATTCTTCAGCTTTAAATATAATAGCTCAACTGGCTTTGTTCCTCTCCCACAAGGAGAGAGGTTTTTTGCCAGAATTTTTAAAAATTAAGCTACCCGATGTTGAATCTGGATAGCTAAATTGAACTCTCAGGTCGAGCAATCAAGACTACTTGACGTTTTCTAGAGCGTCTTCAACTGATTTTTGCAGGGAGAGAAACTTCTCTAGGCGAACAAGCTTGACTGTTTGAGTTACGCGGGCATTAGTGACGATTTGCAAAGTGCCATCAGCAGTTTGAGCCTGCTTGGCTAGCTGCACCAGAGCACCCAAGCCAGAGCTATCAACAAAGTCGATTTGTGAGAGATCCAAAATAATATGCTTAGGGCCCTCGTCAATCTTGCTGCCAAGTGTCTTGCGAAATGTCGGCTCAGAAAAAGCATCTAACAAACCTGTGAGGCGGAATAGCTGACAGTTATCCCGGACTTCACGAGTGCCCCTCAGGCTAACGGTTAGATTCAGTGGCTCAGCAATAATTCCCTCCTCATGAGTTAAAGTGAACGCTCAAGTATAGATGGTTTTTGAGCAAATTGTCTACAATCTACTGGAATAGGGGATTGGGGACAAGAGGCAGAGGGGCAGGGGGAGGAATTTTCACCCTGCTCTCTGCTCCCCTGCTTCTTCACTATTCCCCATTTTTACCTTACCTCTGCCACAGCTTGACGTGCTGTTCGCATGGATTGAACAAATTGCTCAAACAAGTAATCAGCATCGTGGGGGCCAGGACTGGCTTCTGGGTGATACTGGACGGAGAACACAGGTAGAGATTTGTGACGTACCCCGGCAATGGTGCGATCGTTTAAGTTTAAGTGGCTGATTTCCACAACTGCTGTCGGTAAAGAATCTGGGTCGATAGCAAAACTATGGTTTTGGCTGGTAATTTCTACCCGTTGTTGTAAGCCCGCAGGCTGATTCAAACCACGATGACCAAATTTGAGTTTATAAGTTTCTGCTCCTAGTGCATGACCTAAAATTTGGTGTCCCATACAAATACCAAAGATGGGTTTTTGACTTAACAGGAGTGCTTTGGCAGTTGCAATCCCTTCAGTGACGGCAGCAGGGTCGCCAGGGCCATTAGAAAGAAACACACCATCTGGATTGTAATTGAGGATTTCCTCTGGTGACGTATCAGCAGGTACAACAATCACCCGACAACCATAACTTGTTAGGCGACGCAAGATATTGCGTTTGACGCCAAAGTCAAGGGCAACAACGGTAAAGGGTTCCCCAAGATTTTCCGCAGCTTCAGAGTTGAATTCCCAAGCTGGAATTGTGGGATCTGACCATTCATAAGCCGTTGGGGTGGTGACTTGACGAACCAGATTTAATCCTGCCATGTTGGGAGCCGCTAGTACCTGCTCTAGCAATTCTGCCTCATCAAGAATGGCTGTAGAAATGCCCCCGTTCATGGCTCCAAACATCCGAATTTTGCGGGTGAGGGCGCGGGTATCGATGCCGTAGATCCCTGGTACTTGGTTCTGTTTCAGGTAGTCAGGTAAAGATTGTGCCGATCGCCAGTTGCTTGGTCGGTGACAAATATTCCGCGCGATCGCACCTCGGACTTGGGGGCCATCTGATTCCTCATCTTCAGAATTGACACCAGTATTCCCCAATTCAGGATAGGTAAAAATGACTATTTGACCGCAGTAACTAGGATCAGTCAGGACTTCTTGATAGCCGGTCATGCCAGTGTTGAACACTACTTCGCCGATCGCGGTTCCCGTAGCACCGAAAGACCAACCGCGATAAGTGGTTCCATCTGCTAGGACAAGTAAAGCTGGTATTGCGTCAATCAGAGGCATAGGCGATAAATTGGGGATTGGGGATTGGACACGGGGCATTGGTAAAACTTTTTCCTATTCCCTATTTTCTGTTCTCCATGCCCCAGGACTGCGATTGTTAATTATCCCATGCAGTTAAGCAATTAGGAGCTTTGAGAGTAGTTAATTAAAAATTAAATATCCAAAATCTTTCAAGAGCAAATAAGTACGCGAGAGTAGATTTAGAGAAGCTTGGGCAGTTAATATTAATTATGCTTCAGTCTTTTTTATCCCGTGCAACCCTAATTTTTTTATCAAGCTCTCTAGCGGTTTTGTGTGTTGCCTGTAGTGAAGACAAACGGTACACTGCAACTGGTGGCAATGAGCAACCTACGCCAATTGGGGATCTGGCATCAGTACAGCCTGCTGTAGAACCAGTAAAACCAGCAGCTACCCCAGAAGCGCAGCCGCAAGAGACTTCTGAAAGTGAACCCAGTGTTTTTGAGATGGGGCTAGACAAAGCTGTTAGCGCCTGGAGTATCAGTCAATCTGCTCAATCTCCAGATGATTGGAATTTAGTGGCGAGTCAATACCAGGATGCGATCGCGCTGATGCAAAAAGTGCAGCGACAAACCCCAGAATTTAGGTTCGCTCAATCCAAAATCACAGAATATCAGCGTCAAATCAAATATGCCCAACTGAAAGCTACTCCTCGCCCTGTGCGCGTTGCCGAACCGAAGAGGATAGTAGTTGTTGTTCCCCAAGCAGCAAACACACCAAAGTATACCTCACCTTTGGCACCTCCAGTAAGAACAACACCTTTACTAACAGAGCCAGCTTTGCCCTCATCAGCAGTGGTGATTCCAGATCAAGCAGTATTTACTGCGCCAATTAAAAGGCGGGCTGGTGGCACGCCAATTGTAGAAGTTACTTTCAATGGTCAGCAGAAATTTGAGATGATTGTGGATACGGGAGCCAGTGGCACTGTGATCACTCAAGAGATGGCAAATACCTTGAGAATAGTACCAGTGGGAAAAGCTAAGGCAAACACCGCGAGTTCCAGAGCTGTAGAATTTCCTGTGGGCTATGTTAATTCGATGGCAGTTGGCGGGGTAATAGTAAATAAAGTACCAGTAGCGATCGCAGGTGCGGAACTAGAAACTGGACTTCTAGGACATGACTTTTTTGGTAACTATGATGTCACCATCAAACGTAATGTCGTAGAATTTCGTCCGCAATTGCGATCGCAAATTAATTCCCCAGAAACTCAACTAACTCCTCCAACTTCGTCCAAGCAGCCCCACTTTGTAGGATATCCTTAGCGATTTTAATCCCTTGGGCATGATCGAGCAGTGCGATCGTACCCGCTACTTGCAATGCCAACGAGGCATTTAAGGCAACTGCGTCCTGTTGTGCCTGAGTTCCCTTACCTTGCAGCACCGTCTTGAGAATCGCCGCATTTTCTTGGACATCCCCACCCCGAAGCATACCTATGGGAGCAGGGATTAAATCCAAATCTAGGGGATTAATGGTAGTTAACTGTACTTCTCCTTCTGATAACACCGCCAAATCAGTTAAATCTCCTAACCCAGCCTCATCAAGTTTTTCTCGCCCGTGTAGCACAATTGCTTTTTCCTTACCCAAATTTTGTAAAGCTTGGGCAACAGTTGCCAAAAGTTTGGGAGTAAATAACCCTACTACTTGCCCAGTTGGACGCAAGGGATTTACTAAGGGCCCAAGTAAATTAAACACCGTTCGCACCTTGAGAGTCCGCCGCAATTGGGCAACTGCCTTAAGTGCTGGATGCCAACCAGGGGCAAACAAGAAAGTGATCCCTACTTCTGATAGTGCTGCTTGGACTTTTTCACTAGAGGCACTCAAGTTTACACCCAAGGCTTCCAACACATCTGCACTTCCTGTGAGACTTGACGCTGAACGATTGCCGTGTTTAGCAACAGGTACGCCATAAGCTGCGGCAACAAATGCAACCGCCGTAGAAATATTAAAGGTTGATGATCCATCTCCACCAGTGCCACAGGTGTCTATTAAGGGGATTGGGGATTGAGTGAATTCTTGCCCATTCCCCAATCTTGATTGAGATTGTAATACTTCAGCCATGCCGGTCAACTCGTCGGCAGAAATGCCTTTAAAGTTCAGCGCTGTTAAAATAGCCCCTGATAACTCCGGGGGAACCGCTTCATTGAGCCATCCTTGCATCAATTCCGCAGCTTGAGTCCGGGATAAGGATTGGCCATCTATTAATTGTTGCAGCAGTATGTGCCAACTAGCAGAGGATTCTTGTGCAGGGATTTGGGAAGTGATCATAGCTAAGGTTTGTAGTGTTGTAGATTGTAGCTAAGTTGAAGTGCATGGGAGCTATCCTACCGGAAAATTGGAAGTTATCAAAGTTAGCTTAAAATATCAATACTTAACTGCAAAGCTGGATTAACAAGGTTTTGATTTTGTAGTTTTTTATCCAAAGAAAGTTTAACTTCATAATTAGTAATGAATAACTCCTTTCCTTTAGCCGCACCACTCTGCTTATAGTTATTCATCCCATACTGCAATTCCCACTCGGAAATATTAGCCCATTGAAAATTTTCTCGAATTTGTGATGAGTTGTCGTATGTGATTAGCCAGTGATGATGACATTGTTGCAAAAGTTCAGCAAATCTTTGATGTTCAAAAGAAGTGTGCAAGTCACCGTCCTTACCATATAGCTTTGATTTTGTCGCACTATAATACGGGGGGTCTAAAAATAAAAATGGATTTTCTCCTTCTGGTTTTAATAGGTGACTATAATCTAAATTAGTAATTTTGACATTTTTTGATAAAATACTTTCTAACTTTTCTAGTCGTTCTATTGAAGAATCAGTAAATCTTTTATGGAAAGCCTCTTGTGAAAAGCCTCCTGATTCTACAGTTCCCGAAAAAGTAATTCTATTGAGGACGAAAAAGCGGACTGCTCTTTCTAAATCAGATAAATTATTGACATTTACCTTAGTCAACTCTACAAATAGTAATTTGCCATCTGTATATTTAACTTTAATATGCCGAATCTCTTTAATTAACTGAGCTAGATCAGATTGGGCAATATTCCAGAATAAAAATAGTTCGCTGTTTAAATCGTTAATCCAAATTTTGAGATCGGGAAACTTTTGTCTTAAATAAATGAATACAGAACCACCACCCACAAAAGGCTCTCTAAATTCAGAAAAGCTCTCTGGTAAATATTCAACTATTTGATTTATTGCTTTTGACTTACCGCCAGGATATCGGAGAGGGCTTTTGAGCATAGCCAAAAATTATGTTTATTATGCAATATGACCGCAGAATTGATCCATTTTTTAGTCGGGAGTATCAGCCACCAAAGGCTGATATAGTACAACGTTAAATCGCAAGGTGTAGGGGCACGGCATGCCGTGCCCCTACGGGTGTACTTATGCTAGTTCCTAGAGTTGATGTGCGGCTAGAAAAGCTTCGACTTCAGCAGCAGTAGGTTGAGAAGCGATCGCACCTGCTTTAATAGTAGTCAGCGCTCCAACAGCACTGGCATAAGTGACAATGCGTTTTGCTGTTTCTGCATCCCGCAAGCTGTGAATACCATACTGACTCAGTTGGTGGATGAATCCTGCCAAAAAGCTATCTCCTGCACCCGTTGTATCAACTACGGGAATGGAAAACGAGGGTAATTTGCCTTCATTTTCGCCCAGACAGTAGGTGCAACCATTTTCGCCATCAGTCACTAATACTCCTTCAATTGAAGCTAGTCGGTAAGTGATGGCTCCGGGATCTGCGGTTTCAAATAGCCATTCAGCTTCTTCTTTGGAGAGTTTGAGGAAATCGACTCGCTTAACTAATTCTGGAATTTTTTGATGGGCGATGTTTGGCTCTTTCCAAAATACAGGACGCCAGTTAACATCCAGCACAATCTTCAAGTCATAATGTTCTGCTAACTCTAGAGCGCGGTGAATTGCCTCTTCACTTTCAGGATAGGCTAATTCCAAAGTACCCAAAACCAGAAAATCTGCCTCTTGAAACAGCGAATCTGGCAATTGTTTAGCTTGTAGGCGAGTATCGGCAAATTCTGCGGTATCGTATTGACCAAATCCGGCGAAGGTGCGATCGCCAGCTAGATCCCGTGTAACATAAACTTGCCGCGTTGGTGCTGTGGAATGCCGTTGTAACCCCGTCGTCTCTACACCTACATCTTGTAATAGTTTGACCAGTGCATTTCCTGGTTCATCTTCGCCAACGGCTCCAATAAAGCCTGCTGGCGTTCCCAGCTTGACTAAAGCACAGGCTACATTAGCTGGTGCTCCTCCTGGATAGGGAGTCCAAGATTTCACTTCTTCCAGCTTTAGCCCTAATTGATCGGCTAAACAATCAAACAAAATTTCACCGAGGCACAAAACACGGGAATTGCTCATCTCATTTTCAATTTTAGATTTCGATTTAGGATTAGGAATTTACAGTATAAAATCTACAGCAATTGTTGCTAATCTGTCGCCAGTCCTTCATAGAATTAAATAGCAATTTTTACTACTCATATAGCATATATATACTTCTAATCTCGCTTATTTTAGGTCAGTGCTTAGACGAGATATTTGCTATAATTAGCTATATTAATTACTTAATATTCTGCGTAAATTTTATTTATGCCAACTTGAAATCCAAAGAAAATATTGACAATCGGATTACTGCTAACACTTGAAACCCCTACCAACAAAAGAATCTTCTAGAATTAGAAAGAGCGATTAAGTACATATACCAAGGGAGGATAGAAATAGTCATGGCTGGTGGCAAGTCTGAGACCCCCGTTAGTCTTTCAGACAGAGAACTGCAAATTATCGACTTAGTAGCCGCTGGCTTAACTAACCAAGAGATTGCAGGAAAACTGGAGATTAGCAAGCGTACAGTTGATAACCATATCAGTAACATTCTCACCAAGACCGAGACAGAAAATCGAGTAGCCCTTGTCCGCTGGGCTTTACAGTGGGGCAAAGTCTGTTTGAATGATGTCAATTGCTGCACTCTACCTAACCAGATCGAATAAACAATTTACTAGTAGCAACGTAATTGCTCTGGTCTGGTATAATGACTAGCTAATTTTGAGGTTTACTGATTTTCCCCTCCTCACGCCTTTATTTCAGTGTGAACAATCTACCAAAAGTTCCGAGTCCTTCACTCAGCCGGAGTTTATGTTAGTGGAGCCAGCTGACCTTCGGACTCGGAAACTATAAAGATCAAAATTTCTAGGACTTACGCATCAGCAACGACAAATGAGAGGGGATTGGGGATTGGGGATTGGGGATTGGGGAGAATAATCTACAATGCCCAATCCCCAAACTCAATAATCATCCACAAAAATTAGCAACAATTCAGTGGTGCAAGCGTTACATTTGAAAGAAATCTATGTTGCCCCATCGGCTTTGGGAGCAGTGTTCCAATGAATACTTCCGCTTCTTTTCAGGGTAGCTGGTCTCCCTTTGAATTTTTGAACTTTAATTTTACGACACCCGTATCTGAGAAAGTTCCGAGTCTTGAAGACCAATTTTCAGACTTTCCGCAACCCACACAAGATACTGACTTACTCAGACAGCTATCGTTTATCCCAGGGTTGAAAGAAATTTTGATGCTACGGCAGGTTCACGCTCTAGAACACGCAACTGTTTGGGTTCTGAGCGAATCAAAAAGTGCCTCCTATACTGCCACAAGAGAATCTATTAACGTTCAAATTGATAATGAACTATTAGGTGGTTTGTCTACTGAGCAGGGATTCTACCTCTATGGTGAGGTAAATATTAGTGATTTGCGGCGTGCAGTCACACTTGCTCGACATCGCATCACAAGTGGAGAATGGGATTTGGCTGTACATCCTCGTTGCGGCACAAATTTATCAGTAGCCATGCTCTTAACAGCTGGACTAGCTGTGGGCGTGCATCTGTTGCTACCATTTCGACCAATCGAGCAACTTATCGGTTTGGGGTTAGCAGCAACGACAGCTGCTGAACTTGCACCTGATTTAGGTTCTGTGGCACAGCGTTACCTAACTACTGCCATTCCTTTTAATCTAGCAATTGAAAATATTACCCGTACACGCGACGTTTGGGGGCGTGAGGCACATTTTGTTAAAGTGGGCTGGCAAGAATGAAAAGAGCAGGGGAGAAGAGGGGCAAGGGAGACAAGGAGGATAAGGAAGAATTTACTCCCATGTTTCCCTTATCTTCCCCATCTCCCCCTGCTCTCTCATCTCCTCCCAGTCCCCACTGCCCTAAAAAAAATTATGAGAAAACTTTACTTCTTACTCCCCGGTACAGATGGCAAATTTGCTTGTGGTGGTCTTTGGGCTGAGTTAAAAGCACTTAATCTAGCTCAGAATTTCTGTAGTGCTGATGTTGTAACTTACCGTCAACGGGAACAAGATAAACTTTTCCTTGATGATTTGCTAAAAGAGCAAAATTTAAGTGATGTAATTTTTGTCATCAGTTGGGGATTTGATATAGCTCAACTCGTGGCTAAACTTAAACAATACAATGTTGTTTACCATGCACATAGTGCAGGTTATCCATTTAGGCTACCTGCAAGTATTCCAATCATCACTGTTAGCCGCTATACAATGGGATATTGGGGCGAAAAATCACCCAATTCTCTGATTTATTATTTGCCAAATCAAATTTCTGATGAGTTTCAAAATTTAGGTTTGGAACGGGATATTGATGTTTTAGTTCAGGCTCGGAAGTCTTCTGAGTATTTAATGAAAGAATTGATTCCAGCGTTAGAAAAACGTTGTAAAGTATTGGTTGTTGATTCATACGTTGAGGATTTACCTGGACTATTCAACCGAGCTAAGGTTTACCTCTATGATTCTGCTGAGTACTGGGCACAACAGCGTGTTAGTGAAGGATTTGGTCTTCAACCAATGGAAGCTCTTGCCTGTGGCTGTCAAGTATTTTCTAGTGTTAATGGTGGACTGGCTGATTATTTAGATCCAGGATTTAATTGCTATAAAATTGCTGGATATTCTCAAGAATATGATGTCCAACGTATTTTGAAGGTGATTGAATCTTCGGTAGTGTTGAGTTTGCCTGAAGAGTTTTTAATTGAACATCGTACTGAAAATATTATTCAGCGTTTTCAAGTTATTTTGAATGAGTTAAATGAGTTTTTTGACCATAAAATCCAACAGCCATCTAATATTAAGGATTTGACTAAAATACGGATGGCAAAATTACTCGCTCAGAAGATATACGGAAAGCTGAGGAAAAAATATTTTAAATAATACAAACGTAGACGCGTAGAGGCTTGCCGCAGGCTACCGCAGAGGCACTGAGAACACAGAGATAAGAGAGGAAATTGAATGAATCGGCGGTTATTAGTTACTGGGGGCGCAGGGTTTATTGGGGCGAATTTTATACATCATTGGTGTCAGGTTTATCCAGATGATCGAGTGGTGGTGTTGGATGCTCTTACTTATGCAGGTAATCGTCTGAATTTGGCGCTGGTTGAGGGAAGAGAAAATTTTCGGTTTGTGCAGGGGGATATTTGCGATCGCACCATCATAGACGAGTTATTATCAACAGAAAGTATTGATACTATCGCCCATTTTGCTGCTGAATCTCATGTTGACCGTTCCATTCTTGGCCCGGCTGCTTTTGTGCAAACTAATGTGGTAGGAACTTTCACTCTACTAGAAGCTTTTCGGCAACATTGGAAAACAAAAGCACAGCCATCTGATTATCGTTTCTTACACGTTTCTACTGATGAAGTCTACGGTAGTCTGGGTGCAGATGATGCAGCTTTTTGTGAAACTACACCCTACGCTCCCAATAGTCCCTATTCAGCTTCAAAAGCTGGTAGCGATCATTTAGTCCGTGCTTATTATCATACTTATCAACTTCCAACTATTATTACAAATTGCTCTAATAATTACGGCCCTTATCAGTTTCCCGAAAAGCTAATTCCCCTGATGTGTATCAACACTTTGATCGGGAAACCATTACCTGTTTATGGCGATGGTAAAAATGTCCGGGATTGGCTTTATGTGGGCGATCATTGTCTTGCTCTGGATGTGGTAATCAATCATGGCGAACCAGGAGAAACATACAATATTGGTGGTAACAATGAGGTGGAAAATATTAATCTCGTTCAACTTTTATGTCAGATGATGGATGAATTAGCACCTGATTTACCAGTGCGTCCAGCAAAGCAGTTGATTACTTTTGTCAAGGATAGACAGGGACATGACAGGAGATATGCAATTAACGCAAACAAAATTAAAACTCAGCTTGGTTGGACACCTTCAGTAACAATTGCTGAGGGTTTACGTTTAACTGTTGAATGGTATCTCAATCATCGTGATTGGTGGGAACCTCTGCTGTCTGCTGAATATCAAGCTTACTATCGCAAAAATTATCTTTAACCCACATTCTGCACCCAATAGTGTCACTAATTTCCCGCACAGCAGCAACGACGCGCAAGGATGCCAACAACGCGCCGGAATCGTTGTCTTGTGAATATTCCTGAAATATCTCGGTCAAATAATCGTCAATTTCTTCCGGGTGCTTGCGGAAGTACTCTTCTCCAAATTCATCAAGTGTTCTAAATTTTCTCACGGCTTAGGTACTGCTTTTTCAAAAAATTATCTGGCTCCCACAGTTTTTCTAGATAATGACTATCCTTGAATAGTATAGGGAATCAAATCAGCGTAAACTGCCAGCAGGTGTCAGATGCTGCAACCAGAACAGATATTACAAGACCGTTATCAAATTCAACGCCAACTTGGTAACAATGGAATTCGCCAAACTTGGCAAGCATTGGATTTACAAGCCTCTGATGGTGAAAATTCGACCGTTGTGGTCAAACTTTTGGCCTTTGGTGGTACCGTACAGTGGGATGATTTGAAACTTTTTGAGAGAGAAGCACAAATTCTTAAACAGTTAAATCATCCCCGAATCCCGCAGTATATTGATTATTTTTGTATCGACGATCGCACACTCTGGTTTGCCTTAATACAAGAATATATCCCTGGTGAATCACTCAAGGATAAACTTGCTGTTGGCAAAAGGTTTACTGAAAAGCGAGCTAGAAAAATTGCTGTTGAGATTTTAAATATTCTCACCTATCTACATGAGTTGAATCCAGGGGTGTTGCATAGAGATATTAAACCGAGTAATTTAATCTGGGGCGACGATAATCGGATTTATTTAGTTGATTTTGGTGCAGTTCAAGATAAAGCGGCAAGAGAAGGCGTTACTTTTACCGTTGTCGGTACTTATGGTTATGCCCCAATGGAACAATTTGGTGGTCGAGCTGTTGCGGCTTCAGACTTATATGCACTGGGAGCAACTTTGATTCATTTGCTCACTGGAACTTCCCCATCTGATTTACCCCAGCAGGATTTGCGACTGCAATTTACAGACCGAGTTAATCTCAGTCCCAGTTTTGTCAGTTGGCTACAAAAATTGATAGAACCCGCTCCCGAACAACGCTTCACTAGTGCTAGTCAAGCGCTGAATGCTCTCAAATCTGGTCTGGCTATCAAATCTACAAACAAGAATCTCAAAGAAATAATCAACAATTCTGGATGTGGTATCAATAATCACGAAGAGATAGTCCCAGAGGAAATCCTCGGTTGGAATTGGGGCGCATTTCTGATGCCTTGGTTGTGGATGTGGCCGAATCAAGTATGGTATGGGCTATTCTGTTTTGTACCGCATGGTTGGTGGTTAATGGCGATCGCACTCGGCGCTAAAGGCAATGAATGGGCTTGGAAAAGTAGGCCGTGGCGCAGTATTGAACAATTCAAAGCCCATCAAAGAGGCTGGGCGATCGCTGGTATTCTACTGGGAGCGCCTATTAGTATTATGTTGTGGATTCGAGCGATCGCTTTACTCAAATCTGTATTTTAAGTAGAAGCGCACAGATGTGCGCCCCTACTCTATTTCTAACTACTAACTTGTGATTCAACTACACCCACGGGACAAGATACATTTGTCCCTCCTAAACCACAATACCCGTTGGGATTTTTAGCGAGGTATTGCTGATGATAAGCTTCGGCGTAGTAAAATTCCGGTGCATCCAAGATTTCCGTAGTAATCTTGCCATAACCTGCACCGTTGAGAGCTTCCTGATAAGCTTCCCGCGATGCTTCTGCTAGCTGCTTTTGATTTTCGGAATATACATAAATTCCCGAACGGTATTGAGTGCCAGTATCATTACCTTGACGCATCCCTTGAGTGGGATTGTGGCTTTCCCAAAAGACTTTGAGCAATTCGGCATAACTAATCACTTTGGGATCAAACACAACTAACACCACTTCATTGTGACCGGTGCGCCCACTACATACCTCTTCATAAGTAGGGTTGGGTGTTAAACCAGCAGCATAACCAACTGCGGTAGTGTAAACTCCTTTAAGTTGCCAGAATTTGCGTTCTGCACCCCAAAAACAGCCCAAGCCAAAGATTGCCTTCTCTAATCCATCGGGATAAGGAGGTTTTAAGGGATTCTTGTTGACATAATGAGCGGCAGGTACTGACATAGATTGTGCCCTTCCTGACAAAGCTTCTTCAGGTGTGGGCATAACTGACTTTTTGCCAAATCCGAATAGTCCCATTGATTTTGACTCTGATATACATCTTTACCTTATTTAATATTTTAACGCTGTAAAGATTCTGGCATCGCTTGGGCTGTAAGTGAATGGCACTAAGATAACGGCAAATCCATTGTTTATAAGGCTTTTGAATGTGGGGAGTGTGGGGAGGGGWGTGGGGAGTGGGGAAGTTACGCCAGTCTAGGATGAGTGGTGTTAGCGATCGCGGGGTATTGAGTGCTGAGTTAACACTGTGACGCACAGCAATTAATCTGATTTCATAACGTTTTTTAAAGGTGTTGTAGTCTAATTCTGCGATGCAATCACACCTTCCTACAGGCAATTCATCTTTATAGTGTCCCCACCATAAGCCAGGAAAAGCACTTCTGCTGGAATCATCCCGAATGTCAAACTCAGTTTTAATGTACTGTACCTTTTTCCCTTGCCAATCCTGCTGATTACGATGCCAAGAATTTTCAAACCAACAGTTTTGAATTAGCAATTTGGGAACAGGATTACCCATTCCACAAGGTTCTAGCAGTTTGAATTCCAAAAATAACTCTTTTCCCAAGTCTGCTACTGTCACCGTCAAGTCTGCTTGCACGGTTGGCGTCAGGGTTGTACTACCTAAAGATTGCCGCAACTGCTGATTAATCGCCGCAGTAAATAAAGGAATGTTTTCCACCAACAAACTCAAACCTGCTGCAAAGGGATGTCCCCCAAAGCGATGTAACAAATGTGCTTGCTCTTTCACCAGTTGGTATAAATCGACAGAATTCACCGAACGGGCAGAACCACGGGCGAGGGACTGGGGATTCGGGATTGCGGATTGGGAAGAATCTTCTTCAGTCACTAATCCCTCTGTACTCAACAAAATAGTTGGGCGTCCTGTTTCTTGTGCTACCTGTCCGGCGACTAAGCCCAATACACCCGTAGGCCATTGAGCATCTTCTAGGACAATGACGCTGGTGGTTGATAAGTCTAATTGAGTAAGTTTTTGTGCTACTTGTGCTTGCACATCTTTTTGTAAAGATTTGCGGCGGGTGTTGGCAAGTTCTGTAACTTCGGCTAGTTCGTTACAACGTTTGGCATCGCGACTAGTTAATAATTCAACACAAAAACTTGCATCACCTTGGATGCGGCTGACGGCGTTAATTCTTGGCCCCAAACCAAAGGAAATATCTGTGGGGCGATCGCCACTTTTCTGGCACAATTCTAATAATCGCCCCACTCCTGGACGCCGCCGGGCTGCTGCTGGCTGTTTAAAATCTTCTTGCAGGCGTTGAATTCCCATCTGTGCTAAGTAGCGGCAATCTCCGCTTAACTGCACCAAATCGGCAATTAATCCCACTGCGACTAAGTCTAATAAATCCTCTAACGGGTGTTTTGCAACATCAGACAGGCTTTGATATAGTGCTTCCACCAACTTATAAGCTACTGCTACCCCAGAAAGATTAAATAACTGATGTTCCCTTGGTAAATAGCGGGGATTGATAATCGCTGCAACAGGTGGGCGTTCAGTGGGTAATGTGTGATGGTCTGTAACTATTACATCTATACCTAACTGTTTGGCATAGATAATTTCCTCAAGGTTTGTGCTACCTGTGTCGCAAGTAACGATTAATTTGCAGCCTTGTTTTGCTAAGTTATCAATCCCTTGATTATTCAGTCCGTGGGATTCTTTCAGGCGATTGGGAATGTAGTAAATTAACTGGCTATGTTGAGCGAAAAATTGCCCCAGTCCGTCCCAAAGTACAGATGTGGCGGTAATCCCATCGGCATCGAAGTCTCCCCAGATGGCAATTTTTTCTCTACTATTGTATGCTTCTTGCAATCGTGCGATCGCTAAATGCATTTCTTGCCCAAACTCAAAGGGACTTGCTGGTTGATAAGCCTTATGGTTGATAAAAGCTGTTAATTGTTGACGATCTTTAATACCACGTTGCCATAACAATTGTGCTGCATACAGTCCACTTGATGCGGGTGTATGCTGTTTCACTGCTTGAATAAACCAATCTGGTGGTTGTTCGGTTGCTATAATAGTCCACTGCTGTTGTTCTGGCATACAAAAAAATTAGGAGTTAGGAGTTAAAACTCTTAAAATACAAGAGTGTATTAAAGCATTGAAGATTCATAACAGACAATTATAAATATCGATAGAAAGTCAAGTAACTTAAATCATACGACTTAAATTTTATCGTACTATATAACTCTTTCTATTCCCTACTCCCTCTTTCCACAAGTAGATATAGTAATCAAATCAAATTACTACACCTGCAAAGATTCAGCAGACGGCGGAATAATTTCAAGACCATATTTTGAAGCAGCAGCCAAAGCTTTTTCGATATCTGTGGGATTAACACTAGGTAATTGCATCCCCTCTGAGACTGGCACACCTACCTCCATAAAAAACTTCTCTAACCCTGCTGGCGTGAACCAGCAAAGTAATTTTGCTGGCTTTGTACCGATATTTGTAAATCTATGAAGTTGACCTTTAGGAGAGTGAAGAAAGGTTCCAGGAATTGCTAATATAATCTGCTCATCAAGCTGAAATTCCAACTCTCCCTCTTGAATATAGAAAGCTTCATCTTCATGACTATGAATGTGGGGAGGTGTACCATTTTGTGGTTGAACAGTAATCTCAATGAGAGCATAGGCTTGACTAGTTTCTTCACCTACCGCCTTAAAGGTATACAAATCGCCAAGCACCCAGTATGAAGAACCTTGTCCTGGTTGTTGTAATATTCCTTGTAAATTGACTGTCATAATGATTTACTTTTGAGATATTTTCTAGGAATTAGGCAATTTGTGACTCAATAGGCATTGTCTATTATCTACTTCTGAATGACCGAATAATTAATAATTTATAATTTATACAGAAGTTTTGAAGTAATTTTACTACATTACTCGCCACTCCTCATTCTCAATTAGAGACGCGATTAATCGCGTCTCTCCCTAGTCCCCAAGATTAATTTTGTAGTTAACTTTTAACCGCTCAATTTAGCAGCACCAAAAGTAGCATTGAACTTGCGACACCAGATAGCCGCAGATTTGTAATCTGCTAAATTAATATTCGGAGGAATTGAATATACTTGAGCACCACTATATTTTTTTAAGGGAGCAAGAATAATATAGTCTCCATTTTTTAAAGGATAAGCTGGTGGCTTAGTTGAAGCAATTATATTATCTGAACGATGCAAAATTACTACTAAATCTGGCCCTGATTCAGAGGTTTTAAACGACTGCTCAAGTTCTAGAAATGATTTACCGTCTTTGGTTGTAATACTTACTGTTCCTTGAGTTGTATGTTCTCCAGAAATAAAAGTGCCTGACTTGATAGTAGCAATTGACTCTTGAGATTGTGCTAACGGAGCTAAAGACTTCGCTGGAGTTGAAGATGTGGGAACAGATGTATTCACAGCGATTGCAGTTTCATTAGACTTATTACTTGATATTTCTCGTGCACAGCTAATTAAAACAAGGGAAGACAAACTTAGTATGAATAAATCTCGAATTTTCATGATTCCAATACCTTAATCCATTAATCAACAATATAGCTTTTGGATTGAGCCTTAAAATAATTATTACTTAAATAATTATTTTAAATATTATGGATATCTAAGGATTAATCTCTAAAAACATGATATTTTCTTTAGAAAGTTCTTATGAATTTCTCAGCAAAATCTAAGTTTTCAGTCTGTAAGTCATTAGGCATAAATACAACTATGCGATCGGGAGTTTAAAATCTTGAGATCAAGCAGGCAGAATGCCATAGAATTGTTTAATTTTTCTGACAATGATGCCCCTTGTTTTATATATTAAATTGTTGTATAAATTTACATTTTGTTAAAAAAATCTCAAAATTTTGTTTTATGCAAATAGCATAATGTCTTTAGTAGAATCTTTATGGCTCAAATAACTACCCAGTTGATTTTTGAATTTATTTTTATAACCTATGCAATAGGCATCCATGAGCAAAACCAGTGATGACGAAATGTTGTTGCACAAACAAAATTGGCAGCGTGAGCGGCAAATCATAGCACGTTTGTCTTCTTTGAACTATCGAACTGGCGAACTGGGTAGCTATTTGCATAACATTGCCTGCGGAGTCAGCGAACTTATTGGAGTTGATTGGACAGTAGTCACCTTTTGCCAAGAGGGGTTTGAAACTGTTCTAGCTAGTAGTCTGGAAATGGGCGAAGGGGAACATATTTATTCACTACATGGTTTATTAACTGGTACTGTTATCCAAATGGGTCACTCATTAGCAGTAGAAGATGCTCAAAAATACCCAGAGTATGGACAGGCTCCAGAAGGTTATTGTGCATATTTAGGGATACCATTGCGGACTGCTGAAAGTGAAGTGATTGGTACTATCTGTTCTTTTAATCATCAACCACGTGATTTTACAAAAGAAGATATTCAAATAGTGGAATTATTTGCTGAACGAGCTGCAACAGCAATTGACAACTATCATCTCTATCAACAACAGTGCCAATTTAATCATATTTTGGAGGCTGAAGTAGAAAAACGTACCGCCGAATTACAAACAGCCCAAGCCAAGCTTTTAGAACAAGAACGACTAGCAGCTATTGGTGAATTTGCTGCCATTATTGTGCATGAAATTCGTAATCCATTGACTACAATGATTATGGGATTAAAGTATTTCCGAAAAACTATTCTGACTGAATCTGCTCAAGAGCGATTAGCGTTGGCACTGAGCGAAGCTAGTCGCCTGGAACGTCTGCTAAGTGAAATTTTACTCTACGCCAAGCCTCAAGTGTTACAACTTTGTGAGTTAAAGGTGAATGAATTCATTCATGAGTTGCTTGTATGCATTCGTGAAATGCCAGAAGCTCTGGAACGAAAAATTGAATTTATTCCAGCATTGCCTACGGTAAAAATTTTGGGAGATAAAGATAAACTTAAACAAGTATTTATTAACATTGTCCGCAATGCTTGCGAAGCAGTTGCACCAGGGGAGGTTGTTAAATGGAAAGTAGATTGTTCGCATACAGATAAAGTCTGCATTAATGTTCACAATGGCGGTGAGCCAATTCCTTCGGAAGTTATTGCTAAACTCTATCAGCCATTTTTTTCCACAAAACCTTGTGGCACTGGTCTAGGACTTGCTATTACCAAACGCATCGTCAATGCTCATAGTGGGGAACTATTAATCTCTTCTGATCTTTTAACAGGAACTACCGTAAGTGTTCAATTACCTGTAGTTCTGTGAAGGAGACAGTAGAGAGGAATTAACCTCATCTATAACTACAACTCAGCTAATACCAAAATACTTGTAGAGACGGCTATTTATCGCGTCTCGAAAACCCATAATTTTGCTATAAATTGAGTATTTAGAAACAATTTTGAATATTATACACAACACTGCATCACCTCATGAAAAAAAATCAACTCAGCCCAAAAAACTGGTCACAAGAAACTTACATTAAAGCCTTAAATAAAGCAGCACACGCACATCAAGATCAGAAAATGCCAGGTTCAGAAAGACCTTATATCATACACTTGGGTTTTGTGAGTATGGAAGTAATTGCAGCCCTAAGTGTGGAAACAGAACATGAAGGAAACCTGGCCATTCAATGTGCTATTTTACATGACACAATCGAAGATACTGATACAACGTTTGAGGAAATAAAAACCGAATTTGGTGAATCAGTAGCTAATGGTGTACTTGCACTGACCAAAGATAAAAGTTTAGCAAAACATCTTCAAATGGCAGATAGTTTACAAAGGATAAAGACGCAACCACAAGAAATATGGATGGTTAAATTAGCAGATAGAATCAGCAACTTACAAGCACCACCACATTATTGGACTCAAGATAAAATTGTTCGATATCGAGAAGAAGGTATTCAGATTTATGAAGCTTTAAAGGATGCAAGTCCATTTCTTGCTTCACGCTTGGCAAAGTTAATTGAAGACTACAAAGCGTTTATCAACTAAATAGCTTATTCATGCTTAATTCTGAACTTGTGAGTTAAATCACACTAACAACCTAAGCACTAGAATATAGTTATATCTAAATTCATATTTGATTTTTGAAATATAGTGGCTAACACACTATCTGAAGATTTAGGTGCGTTACGCTGCAATGCGCTGTATATTTAGATTTTTTCAAAAATCCAATCGGATTTTTATATGCATAAAATATTACGGACAAAATGATGGAATTGTTTGAACTAATTTTGGTGCTAGCTACAGTAGTTGGTGTTGCAGACGGGAACACAATTTCGGTGAAAGATAATGCAGGACAAACAATTACAATAAAGCTAGCATGTATTAATGCACCAGATGGGACTAATCAGCCATCAGGTTTAGCGGCAAAACAAAGGCTCAAACAGCTACTACCCCCTAAAAGTCGTGTCGTAATTAGAAGTACAGAAGAACTCAAAAATGGTCGTGCTGTTGGTGAAGTATTTGTGGATAATCGGTCAGTAAATCTCCTTTTAGTAGAGTCAGGTAATGCCGTCGTTGACCGAGAATCTTTACAAAATTGCTACGAGAGCAAAACCCAATTTTTAATTGCAGAAGCTAATGCTAAAAATAAGCGATTGGGATTGTGGCAGCAATCAAAAGCGCAGTTGAAATTATATGTTAAGTAAGCAGCATCATTATCATCTAATTTGAGGCAGTTTTAGACTGCACTTGTTTAATTATTTTAGATTTTTCATATTTAATTTTCGTCAATAGTTGCGTTTTTAATATCACTAATCAATTCATCAATCCTTGATTTAGTAGTGTTCCAGGAACACATAAAACGTACTCCTCCAACACCAATAAATGTATAAAATTGCCAGTTCTTTTCTTTTAAGCTGTGAATGACTTGTTCAGGTAGTTTAACAAATACGGCGTTGGCTTCTCTAGGAAACATCAAGTCAACGCCTTCTATATTTAATAGTTGATTTTCTAAATATTCAGCACATTGATTGGCATGTCTGGCATTTTTTAGCCAAGCGCCAGTTTCCAATAAACCCAACCAAGGAGCAGAAATAAACCGCATTTTTGAGGCTAGCTGACCTGCTTGCTTGCATCGATAGTCAAAATCTTCCGCTAGTGCTTTGTTGAAGAAAAGAATAGCTTCACCTAATGCCATTCCATTCTTTGTACCACAAAAGCATAATACATCTACTCCTGTTTTCCAAGTAATTTCAGCAGGGCTTTTATTCATCGCGGCAACTGCATTTGCAAAGCGAGCACCATCCATGTGAATCTTTAAGTTATACTTATTCGCAACTTCTTTAATACTTAAAAGTTCTTCAATAGAATATAAAGTTCCTAATTCAGTTGATTGTGTAATGCTAATAACTTTAGGCTTTGGATAATGAATGTCAGTACGTTTAGTGACAATTGCCTCTATAGACTCTGGGGTTAATTTGCCATTTTTACCTTGAGCTAATAACAGTTTAGAGCCATTAGATGCAAATTCAGGTGCGCCACATTCATCTGTTTCGATGTGAGATGTTTCATGACAAATGACACTATGATATGACTGACAAAGAGCAGCTAAAGATAATGAATTTGCTGCTGTACCGTTAAAAGTAAAAAATACTTCACAATCAATTTCAAAGAGTTCCCGAAAATAATCTGCTGCTTTTTGAGTCCATTCATCATTTCCGTAGGCTGGAACACTACCTTGATTTGCCTTAATCATATATTCCAGCGCTTCAGGACAAATGCCAGAGGAATTATCACTTGCAAACTGTTCTAAGTGGCTACTCATAATTTCTACTTTGATTTTTATGAATAAGACTGGAGTCTTAGTTTTCCATTACTGAGACAGAAAATTACTACGGTTTCCTCATCAGCCTTGTGTTGAAAGTATTCTGGGTGTTAAACATCCCAAATAGCTAAATATTATGCTAAAAAAATAAAGTTTGCTAATCAGAGGGCTAATCATATACTTATAATGTACTATACAATGCTCTACCAATAATGTTGGGGAACCCACCTAAGATCCTGGCTCACCAATGACTAATAACTAATGACTGAACCATTGATTGAACTGAAAGGTGTTTCTAAATCCTTTGGTAGCCATAAAGTTCTAGATAATGTAGACTTGACCATTTACCGGGGAGAAGCACTAGGAATTATTGGCCCGTCAGGGACTGGTAAATCAACTATCTTACGGATAATTGCAGGGTTACTTATTCCTGATGAAGGAGAAATTTATGTTCAAGGAGTGCGGCGAAACGGTTTGATTGAGGATGGTGGCCAGCCGATTGGCATTGGTATGGTGTTTCAGCAGGCGGCGCTATTTGATTCGCTGACGGTGGAGGAAAATGTGGGATTTTTACTTTATCAAAATTCAAAGCTGCCGCGATCGCGCATCCAAGATTTGGTAAAAGAAAAATTGGAGATGGTAGGTTTGCCAGCAATTAGCCACCTCTACCCAGCCGAACTTTCCGGGGGAATGCGAAAACGGGTAAGTTTTGCCCGTGCGATTATGTCTAACCCCGATAGTCCCACTGAAGGGCCAGAAGTTCTACTATACGACGAACCAACAGCTGGACTTGATCCCATCGCCTCAACAGTAATCGAAGATTTAATCCGCCATTTGCAAAGTTTACATGGAGTTTGTAGTACTTATGCTGTTGTTACTCACCAAGACAGCACTATCCGCCGTACAGCTGATAGACTTATATTTCTCTATGAAGGTAAAGTGCAATGGCAGGGTACAGTTAGTGAAATATACAACACAGAACATCCCTTGATCAGACAATTTATCAGTGGAAGTGTGAAAGGGCCGATTCAAGTCGTCGGCTAGAAACTTAAAAGTGAGGAGTTAAGAATGAGGAGTGAGGAGTTAAATTCAACTCATAATTCATAACTCCTAACCCCTAATTGGTTGTTGGTGGAGGCAAAAAAATGCGAGGTCTTATGACAAGCCGCTTCGCGTCTGGGCGAACATTTAGAGAAGGCTCTGTGGGGTTATTACTCTTGCTAGGACTAGGGGTATTTGGATTACTCTTTCTGTGGTTAAACAGATTCACTGCGGCTGGCCGTTCATACAAAGTTATTGTAGAATTTGCTAACGCTGGCGGTATGCAAAAAGGAGCGCAAGTTCGCTATCGTGGCGTTAAGATAGGAGCGATTTCCCAGGTTCGACCAAGGCCAAATGCCATTGATGTAGAGATTGAAATTGCCCAAACTGACCTAATTATCCCCCGTAATGTAGTGGTGGAAGCTAATCAGAGCGGATTAATTAGCGAAAGTATTATCGACATTACACCAAAAGCAACTTTACCATCTGGGGTTGTGCTTGCAAAACCTCTAGATAAAAGTTGTGATAACAGTCTCATCGTCTGTAATGGCTCTCGCTTAAAAGGTCAGGTTGGTATCAGTGTTGATGAGCTAATTCGCAGTTCAACTGAGCTAGCTGCTGTATACAATGACCCAAAATTTTATAGAAACGTCAATCGGGTTCTAGAAACTACCACAGGTGCAGCATCCAGTTTTACTGAGCTAAGTCAGGATTTACAAGGTTTGACCAAAAGCTTACAACAACAATTAAATACCTTTTCAGCCACGGCTAATTCAGTGCAACGGGCGACAAACCAACTTAATACATCCGCGAATCAAACCGTAAATAAATTCGGTGCAACTGCAACTCAAGCAAATCGGTTACTGAACAACCTGGATAATCTGTTGACAACAAATCGTTCGACGCTGGTTGGGGCTTTGAACAATATCACCGAAACCAGCAACCAACTGCGTGTTACAGTCAGTAGTTTATCACCATCTGTTAATCGATTGACTCAAGGAGAATTACTCAACAATTTAGAAACTCTTTCAGCAAATGCAGCGCAAGCCTCAGCTAATTTACGCGATGCTTCTAAAACCTTAAACGATCCAAAGAATGCGGTGTTGCTGCAACAAACTTTAGATTCAGCACGAGTAACCTTTGAAAATACCCAAAAAATTACATCTGATTTGGATGAGTTGACAGGTGATGCGAATTTCCGCCAAAATCTGCGGCAATTGGTGAATGGTTTAAGTGGTTTAGTATCTTCTACACAACAGATGCAGCAACAAGTGCAAGTTGCTAATACTCTAGATTCGGTAAAAGCTGCTGTGAGTAAACCAAATAATCTAATTCCTACCCCAGCACCAACTCAACAGGCAATGTTTCATGACAAGTCTTTACCCGTCTACGTAATTAATCCGTCACCTGCTAATTTTGGAAGTATCGATACTAACGTTCAAGAAACCCCCAGTCCGTCTATTCCTAACTCATCCCAAGAAGACCTATTGAAGCAGTTACGGGAGTATGGGAAGCAACGGGAGACTGGGAAAGAGGCAATGGAGCCTGACAATTTTAAGTAAGATATTTTACTAGTAATGCGAGTGTGTTGATGCCCATCGACACCAGTCGTCAGAACCTTGAAAACCGCATAATTTCGTTGACTGGTGTAGATTGTTTGCACAGTAAAGGTTTCAGGCTGCAAAATCCATTAATTATTGAGAATTAGTTGATAGTTGTTGATAATTTTAAAAGTGGTGTCGATTTGGGTGTCTCAAACCCTTGCTCAGTATGGTTTCAATAAGATAACTCTTTACATAACCACTTCCCCTAACGGGGATGGAAACTTGATTGCACACTGTGTCCCAATTGATATTTGCTAATCTTTACATAACCACTTCCCCTAACGGGGATGGAAACTTAAAATGTAATTTCGGACATGATTTTGTTTCTAGACTTTACATAACCACTTCCCCTAACGGGGATGGAAACACAATGCCTATCCCGTATTGTAGCAAGTGGAATCGTCCTCTCTTTAGGGATTTCCAAATAAAAAAATATTCAATTAACTCTTGTGGGGTGGGCATCTTGCCCGCCTAATCCATAGGGCGGGCAAGATGCCCACCCCACAATATTGGATAATTTATTTCTTGGAGTTCCCTTACATAACCACTTCCCCTAGCGGGGATGGAAAAACAACACATTTAGCCAGTAGAGGCTGTCTTAAAAGTCAAGCGATCGCTAAAAATTAGCTTAAACTAAAGTATAAAAATCTAAGTGTAACTAAGCGTTGACAATTGGTTCTAATATCATGTTCGCTTGATTACTTAATTAAAGCCGAATAACCCCTCCCCGCAGGCGGTGAGGGGATTAAGGGGAGATTTTTACCCCAAAGCGGATTTTAAATCACTTTCCGCTTGTCGCAACGCATCTGGCAATTTACTTGCATCGCGTCCACCGGCTTGGGCTAAGTTTGGTCTTCCACCGCCGCCGCCGCCACAAATTTTAGCGATCGCACCTACAAATTTACCAGCTTGCAGTCCTTTTTTGTTCACTTCTGGACTAAAAGCTGCAACTATACTAACTTTCCCCTCTTCAGGAACAGAACCCAGCACCACTGCACCGTTACCGATTTTTTGCAATAAGCGTTCGGCTGCGGTTTTCAATGATTCTGGATCAACATCTTCTAATTGGGCGACAATAATTTTAGAATCGCCTACAGTTTGGGCTGTTTGTAGCAAGCTATCAGATTTAGCGATCGCTAATTGTACCTTTAAAGTTTCTAATTCTTTCTGGCTATTTCTCAGTTCGCTTTGCAGACTTGTGATTCTATCTGGTAATTCTTCGGGTTTAACTTTAAAGCGATCGCTCAAATCTTTAACTACTTTATCCCGCAGGTTGAGATAATCTAGGATTGCTGGGCCCGAAACAGCTTCAATGCGCCTTACCCCAGAAGCTACACCAGCTTCAGAAATAATTTTAAATACGCCAATTTCAGCCGTGTTACTCACATGAGTTCCACCGCATAGTTCCATTGAGACGCTAGGGAAGTCAATCACGCGCACTTCCTCGCCATATTTTTCCCCGAACATGGCAACAGCACCCCTAGCTTTCGCCTCGGCTATTGGTAATACTTCCACCTTTGCAGTATGCGCTTGGGCAATCCAAGTGTTCACCTGTTCCTCTATTTGTTGAACTTCCTCTGCTGTCAACGCACGGGGACAGTTGAAGTCAAAGCGCAACCTGTCAAAGGAAACGAGGGAACCCGCTTGAGATATGCCATCATCAACAATTTTCTTCAACGCCGCTTGCAATAGGTGGGTTGCGGTATGGTTAGCTTGGGCGCGACGCCGACAAGCCGGATCGATTTGGGCGGTGACATTATCGCCTACGCGCAGTGTACCGCGTTCGATGCGTCCGAAGTGAACAAAGAAATCAGATTCTTTCTTCACGTCTTCTACCCGAACAACGATACCATCACCGGAGATATAACCGCGATCGCCAATTTGTCCCCCGGATTCAGCATAAAATGGCGTTTTGTCAAGAACAATTTGCACCTGTGTCCCCGCTTCTGTTTCCTCTTGAGAAACACCTTCTACCAAAATCGCTTCGACTTTTGCCGTCGCTGTCGGTTGGGTATAGCCTAAAAACTCGGTGACTTGGATGTGTTCTGCTAGTTTGTCGAGGGAACCTTGCACAGTTAAATCGATGGTTTCATGTGCTGCTTTGGCACGTTCCACTTGCTTTTGCATTTCGGTATTGAATCCCGCGTCATCGACTGTGAGATTATTTTCCTCGGCAACTTCTTGAGTAAGTTCGAGAGGAAATCCGTAGGTGTCATAGAGAGTAAATGCGCTTTCACCACTAATTTGGGTTTCTCCTCGCTGTTTCACCTCTTGGATGATTTCTTCTAAGAGTTTTTCACCTCTATCCAGAGTTCTGAGGAAATTAGATTCTTCCCGTTGCAACTCAGCTTTAATTGCTGCTTCTCGTTGGCGCACATTGGGGTAAGCTGATTCGGAAAGTGCGATCGCACTTTCAGCAACTTGGGTAGTAAATTCACCAGAAATCCCAATTAATCGCCCATGACGCACCACCCGCCGAATTAATCGCCGCAGCACATAACCTCGTCCAACGTTGGAGGCGCGAATTTCATCAGCAATCATGTGGACAACAGAACGAACGTGATCGCCAATAACTTTTAAGGAAGTTTTGGTTTTTTCATCACTGCTGTGGTAATCAATGCCAGCAATTTGCGCTGCTGTTTGGATAATTGGGAAAATCAGGTCAGTTTCGTAATTATTGGGTACTTTTTGGAGGATTTGCGCCATTCTCTCCAAACCCATGCCGGTGTCAATATTCTTGTTTTGCAGTGGCGTTAAATTCCCGGAAGCATCCCGGTTATATTGCATGAACACGAGGTTGTAAAACTCGATGAACCGGGTATCGTCTTCTAAATCGATATTTTCGTCGCCGCGTTCTGGGTGGAAGTCATAATAAATTTCCGAACAAGGACCACAAGGCCCAGTCGGCCCAGATACCCAAAAGTTATCATCTTCGCCCAAGCGTTTAATTCTCGCTACCGGCACACCGATTTGATCGCGCCAAATTCCAAAAGCTTCATCATCATCTTCAAAAACACTGACAACTAGATTTTGGGGGGAAAAGCCAAAGACTTGTGTAGAGATTTCCCAACCCCAAGCGATCGCTTGTTCTTTAAAATAATCACCAAAGCTGAAATTGCCCAGCATCTCAAAAAAGGTGTGATGCCGTTTGGTGCGTCCGACATTTTCGATGTCATTGGTGCGGATACACTTTTGTGAAGTCGTAGCCCGCTTAAATTCTGGTGTCCGTTGCCCTAAGAATATCGGCTTAAATGGTAACATCCCCGCGATCGTCAGCAGCACGGTTGGGTCTTCTGGCACGAGGGAGGCACTGGGGAGAATTTGGTGTTCCCGTTGGGCAAAGAAGTCGAGAAATATGTTGCGAATTTCGTTACCGCTTAGGTACTGGGGATTTGAAGACATAGGTGTTTTTAACTTTAGACTTAGACTTGGGCGTAGCGGCACTAGGTAAGTGTATTTTCATAAATAGCTTTATATATTCTTGCATTTTGTTTCATATTACTGCCAGCGAATTGTGCCAGTCGGTAAGCAAAATACAGAGATTAGGACGCTTTTATACCGTTATCTAACTCTAGTTGGATGCATAATTGGGTTTCAATAGTTAAGATTAATCCTTAAGAAATAATTTAATTTTTACATACGGAGGTAACAAATGGCACTAAAACTGAAGGTATCAAATATTGCTTGTGAGGGATGTGCAAATACAATTACTGAGTCTATCCACGTTATGGAACCTGAGGCCAAGGTGGATATCGATGTTAACGCTAAAACTGTCACGGTGGAATCCGAAGCTTCTGAGGAGTCAATCAAACAGGTAATTGTTGCTGCTGGTTACACTGTAGAAGGTTATTGATCAGGTTCTAACTTTTCACAGAAGTTGAGATTTTAATATCTCAGGCGACGCTAACAAAATTTCTTTTATATCCATTCCGCCCTTTCTACGGACGGAATCTAACTAATTTACCCACATTCGGGGCAGGTTTTGACATCAAGTTTTTTATTTAGCTTTGTTTTCTAGGTTTGTGATGTTGTGGCAAATAAAAAAAAGATGTGAATAAAGTAAATAAGCAAACACAGATAGAGCGTAGACAGAGACATTTTTTCTGCTGCTAATAAGTTGTGAACCACAGTTTCATGCCTCTCTTAAATTGTGAAGTTTTTACCAGATAAAATCGATCTGTAATTGTAGGATGTGTTATTGCCAGAAAGCTACCAAGCATAGTAGGAGTAAGTTTGCTGTCTAATTAAGTAGTATTTTTTCTGCAATTCACCTCTGACATTAATGCTGGATAAAAGCCTAGCTTTGAAAGAAAAAGGCTAAAGTTCTCTATGGGAAATAACATTTTTTATTCAACTAAAAAGTCTTAGCTTTTATAATTCGATAAAAAAACTTTATATTTTCTTTATTTTTCTACATGGGAATAAATTTATCTGCCGAATGTTCTGGTTATTGCAAACTATTTATTTTGGTAATTTCATTAGGAAAGTAGCACTTAAGAAACTACAGGAATAGTTTTTATACATCTAGATAATATTCAGTATTTCTACTGTTTTAAAAATAAAGTCTAAAGAAGACATTAGTTGTCAGAAGTGAATATTTAAGAACCTGTAATAGTAAAGGTAAAGTCTTAAAAGGAGATTAAACTTGGAAAAATAGTATAGATTTCGCTTTCAAAAAATCATATATCAATAAATTAACTCAGCCTAGAACATCATATTTAGTATTAGGCAAAAACAGCAGCAATTCTTACTACTTTAATCTCTTTAAAATTTAAATAGGATAAAAAATAAAGCAATGAATATTTCTATTCTGGTCTTTGGAAAAAATAACTTTATCGCCACACTTCCAGATCAGATTCGTTATGCGAGCGCCTTCAGTGTAAAAGTTATGGACAATTTGAATCAGGCAGTATCGCAGATTAAAAATACGCCCCCCGACATAATACTTGTACAGGCTAGCTTGGAAGGCAGCATGGAACTGTGCGGCTGGTTGAAAGACCAGACAAAATTATCCTGGATATACTGTATTCTCTTCGAGGATCGTTCCCAGCAGCTTAGTGATAAAAATAAGTATGGTTGGCATAGAGAATTGGAAATGAGTGCTGCGGCACTAAAACAAGGAGCCGATGCATATATTTGGCATCTTATTGAAGAAAAAACAGACCATAGCCTCGCAGAATTAACTGCCAATCATGGACTAATACTTGCTCAATTGTCAGTTGGCTTGCGAAAAGCACAAAAATACCGAGATTTGATTCGGACAAATGATATGTTATCTGCGATCGCCTTAGCTGATTCGTTGACAGAATTAAATAATCGTCGTGCTTTAGAATGGGATTTACCCAGACAGATTAAAAGAGCTAGGACTCAAAAAACTTCCCTGAGTTTGATTATTCTGGATGTAGATCATTTTAAGAAAGTTAACGATACTCATGGGCATTTAGCAGGCGATCGCATTTTGCAAATACTATGTCAGCGTTTGCGTCACAATCTGCGTTGTCAAGATACAGCATTCCGCTATGGTGGCGAAGAATTTGTAATTCTTCTGGCTAACACTAGCGATGACGAAGCATTATTAGTCGCCCGTCGTCTCAATCGCGTAGTCAGCGACGAACCATTTGCACTCAACAATAAACTAACAATTAATATCACTATTAGTCTGGGTACAGCCTCTCTGCAAGCTGAGGATGATGAGCAAGGAGAGAGTCTGCTGGATCGTGCCGATCAATGTCTGTTACAGGCTAAAACTTCTGGGCGGAATCGCGTTATTGACTCGAACTACCTATCTCATCATGGCTCACATTTAAAAGCTGTTTCTTCGTGAAAGTGCGGGGTGGGGAGGATATAGGTGTCAATTTAAGCTAAAACTCATTGGTTAAATCTAATTTTTAAGTCCCGATAAATGCACAGTTACTAATAATTGATTCCTACAATTTAAAAGAAGTCTTGGTTATGTTCACCAAGACTTCGGATGTATTTATTCAACTTAAAACCTGAAGCCAACTTTTTATGCCAAATTGCTGAAATAGATTGCCCAAAGGGTTCCTGTTACTCCCACAGCAATTAAAAGGTTAGTGAAAAACTTGCCTAATTCAGTTGATTCTCCCAGTACTTTATCATCTTGACCTGCACTGAAAAATAATGACCAGGCTTGGTTAACGTTAATTGTTTCAAAGTTGTTGAAATCGGGGCGAAAAACAACGGGGCCAATTAAATCTTTTTTAGGGAAATCAAAATCAGTTTTCATAGCAATCTTTTGGTAATTTTCTATCGGTTAATTGAGTTAAATTCTTAAATAGTCAGATTTAGTTATAGGTTTGTCAGCCATCCAATCAAGCCGTGTCCTGTGACAACTTCTACAGCTATGAGTGAGACAAAACCAATCATCGCTAAACGTCCGTTGAGTTTCTCGGCGTACTCGGTAAAACCTGCTCTTGGGGTTTGATCTACATAAACCTTTGGTTCAATTGCAAAGTTGTTGAGTTGACCAAGTTCGTTCATGGTAAAGCTTTTGCTTGTCACGTCTTTTTTCCTTTACTTGCTTATGTAACCAAATATAACATTATGTAAATAATTTTTACAAGTGCTTGACATAAATAAATAATGTGGTTTTCCGTACTCAACAGGTTATGTTTACCGTATGTGCGAACGCACATAGCGTCTCCCTTTTGGGCGATCGCCTCTGGCGGGTGCAAAGCACTATTGCGTATCGCCTACGGCACACAAAGCCAAGCCAGACAGTTTGACACTCTGTCATTTGACGACACCACCCATGAACAAGAGAATTGTTGAGGATGCCGAATAAGCCTTGATTGCAGAGGGAACATTGGGATGAAAAAGATTATTTCAGTATTGTTGCCACCAAATATACGATTTGGTGGTGCAACAATTCAGTGGCGGGTCTGAATCCCCGACTGATAGCGCCGACGGCAAGCGAGTCCGCGTACTCTGTAAGAGTTGCAAGCTACGCTTTTAGCGTCTGTCTTCGACACGCTGCGCGAACGTAGAGAGCGTCTTGATTCTGAATTCTGAATTCTGGATTCTTCTTAAAAACAGGTACGATGTTTTCTAAACTGATTTTGCTCGCTACCCTTTATACTTCTCAGTTTATCCCTACTACATTCTTCATCCAAGCATTACCCGTTTTTATGCGACAACAAAAAATGTCGCTAAATGTGATTGGATTTCTGGGTTTATTAATTCTTCCATCAGGGTTAAAGTTTCTTTGGTCGCCATTAATTGACCGCTACCGTTTGGGTAAGTTAGGACATTATTGCGGTTGGATTATTTGCTTTCAATTATTGTTAGCATTAACCATGCTTACGACTGCTTTTCTAGATATCCAGAATAATTTAAATGCATTACTAATTTGTATGTTCTTGGCATCTTTATTTTCTTCTAGCCAAGATATTGCCACTGATGCATTAGCAGTAAATATACTTGAACCACAAGAACGAGGATTGGGGAACGCCATTCAAGCTGGGGGAAATGTTTTCGGCGCGGTTCTTGGCGGTGGCGTGATGCTTATTTTACTAGAAAAAATAGGATGGCGATATAGTTTAATTACTATGTCGATGTTCATGGTAATAAATTTAATTCCAATATTACTCTATCAAGAAGAAGTTACTATAAAACCACAAAAATCAGCCTTTTTTCAGTCGTATTTTCAGCCATTTATGAGCTTTTTATCGCGTCCGAATACACTACCTTGGCTTTTTATTTTACTGCTGTATATGACTGGGGAGAGTGTAACGAGTATTTTGATTCGTCCACTGTTGGTAGATAGGGGTTTGTCTTTATCAGATATTGGTTGGATTTTAGGAATAGTTAGCTATAGCGCCCGTATTTTTAGCGCCTTGATTGCTGGATTACTGATTGTGAAAATAGGGCAGAAAAAATCTCTAATTTTGTTTGGAATAATTGCTGCTTTTACCACACTTCTATATATTATTCCAGCAATTGGTGTTAGTAGTTTGGTTGTACTTTATGCAGTTTGTATTTTAGTTAACATTACTCAAAGTATGGCATATACTGCCCTACTCAGTGCCATGATGGGTAAGAGCGATCGCGCTACTGCGGCTACTGATTACACGATTCAAGTTTCTGTGATGTTTTTAGGTGCAATTGCTGCCACAGTTCTGAGTGGAATGCTAGCGAGTACAAAGGGTTACACTTTCACATTTATTACAAGTGCGGCAGTAAGTTTGCTGAGTGTATTTTTGATTACCAAAAAATCTGGAATTAGTTCTTAATTGCTAGTTTTGATAACGCTGCGATGGCGTAATCGACCACAGGGCGATCGCAATTGTTTTACCTTACCTGCATATTATTTGAGTAATCCAGATGCCACTGTCAAATGACGACTTGTAAAACATTATTCGGCACTCTTTCTGGTTTGACAACCCGTCTTTTGACACTAACTACGGATTGCAGATAGTGTGACTTTTGATATTTGTAATATGCGTTCGGTGTGAGACGGGTTGATGAATCGAATTTATCGGTATCCAGGGTTTGCGATCGCCCCAATGGTTGCGTTGTTCGTTATTCAACCAGCCCAAGCAGAAACAGATAAATCTTTAACAGAGAGATTATCACCCACAAGTGTGTATCAATTACCACAAATTAACCCTCCTGCGAGGACAGTCAAAGATTGGTTGGCTCAGAAAGCTCAATTCGCTAGTCCCATCAAAATCATTGATGTCCAACTGAAGTCAACTGAAGGTGGATTAGAACTGATCCTAGAGACGGAAACCGGACAAATTCCATCTAGCGGTTCAGTATCGCAGTCCTGGCGGTATTTTTGCCCGTGTAGAATTGCGCGGCTACGGCACAAACTATTTTGATGATGCTAATGAGATTAAGCAAGACCCCTTTGCACTAGTGAATGCTCGCATTGGTTAGGAATGGCCAAATTACGGTATTTACTTATTTGCTAACAACTTGTTTGACACTCGTTATATCACTTCTGGGTTCTTTTTCCCACCTCCTGATGTGACTGCGGGATTTGGCGATCCGGCGATTTATGGTGTGCAAGTGAGGGCGAATTTGTGATTTCTTTTCGAGGATTTAGTCTGCTAGGCTTGACATTGGATTGGGGATTATTAATGTGTTCCAGAGTATTATTTGACCTGGAACACATTGCTCAAGCTGGTGGTTTCTCGATTAAACCCAAAACTGTATTGCGCTATGATATCAGGTTCGGTTAAATACTCATAACATCTGTAGGTTGGGTTGAGGAACGAAACCCAACGTTTGATCCTTGTTCACGTTGGGTTTCACTGCGGTTCAACCCAACCTACATTGATAAATTTTATTATAAGTAATCACCCGAACTTGATATGAGTAATAATTTTGAGATTACTGTTTGTGATGTGAGAAGGGGGTAAATTTACCCCCTGAAAATTGCTACACAGTCACTACCTGGGGTTGAGGTTTAGTGAATAACTCAGCTAAATGATGTGGTTGGCGATCGCGCCAGTTCCCCTTATGATACGCATACCCCGCAATTAACGGGAATGCCACAGTTGCCTCAGAAAACACCATCTGTTCAGTAGCTTTATCTACCTTCCCCCAAGAATGAGCCTCTTTGAGGGTAGAACCAGATAGAGCACCATCCCGCTCATCGGCGACGGTAACTTGAATTGTATACTTGTGCATACTCGTCTCAAACCCCAGCATTTCTGCTGCTACCACCGTATCCTGAGCGAAGTTTTTGGGTACACCACCACCAATCATCACCAATCCAGTGTAGTTGGAAGCTAGTTTGCACTGCGTCAACTCCCGAAAGTCTCGCACCGAGTCAATCGTGACATGAGATTCCGGGGAATTCCATTGGTGATGCACTAAGCCAAACCCAGCCGAACAGTCACTAAAAGCGGGGACAAAAATTGGTACTTGGTGTTGATAAGCGGCTTGCACTACAGATTGTCCATAGTTACCCCGGCGTTCTAAATAAACCGCCATCTGCTCAATAAATTCCCGTGAAGAATAGGGACGCTTCTCTAAATTCTCGGCGATTTCGGCGATCGTCATGTCACACACCCGCAGTTGATCTTCATCAATGTAGGTGTCATATATGCGGTCTATCCGTTGCTGTCTTAACACTTCATCATCAGCAAAGGGGTCGCCGACATAATGACGATAACCTAACGCTTCAAAGAAATCTTGATCAACAATATTTGCACCGGTAGATACAATCGCATCTACCATATTGTGAGTGATTAAATCGTGGACTATTCCCTTGAGTCCAGCACTAAACAAAGACCCAGCTAAACACAGAATAATCGTACATTCTTTATCTTGCAGCATTGCATCATAAATTTTTGCTGCCCGCCCCAAATTTCGACCTTGGAAAGCCGTCTTACCCATAGCTTCCACTAAGCCAACGACATCAAAATCTTTAATGTCAATTGGTTGCACAGTCTGTTGCAAAAGTTCTTCACGATTCATGGTAGATTGTCCTTTTTATTGAAAATAAAAGTTATACGGTCTGCACAGCGACTACAAGGCAAGTCTTGCCAATGTACTAGGCGCTTCACAGTGGTCGTACCAGGACAAACCAGGATCAGATTGCCGTCTTTTATTTAACTTGACGTGCAATTCCCAGATACTCATGAGTTGGATAAAACGATTGTTCAATTTTGCTATTAATGACTTTTTAAACACTACAATTCACGCATCATACTCAATTTACGCCAAACTAACAAGTGGTTGTCAAAACTAGCTCAATTTTCTCCAATGCCCAATCTATTTCATCTTGGGAAATAGCCAAGGGTGGAGCAAAACGAATGACATTATCTCTAGTTTCTTTGGCTAATAATCCCTCTTTAGCTAAGGCTTTACAAAAACGTCTAGCACCACCAGCTTCGGGGTGCAATTCCATCCCAATTAATAAGCCTTTACCACGCACTTCCTTGATATATGAACTTTCAATTGATTGTAATTTATCTAGAAAATATTCTCCTAGTTGGAAGGCTTTTTCTGGCAACTTTTCTTCTATAAGAACATCAAGTGCTGCAATTCCAATAGCAGCAGCTAAAGGATTTCCGCCAAAGGTACTACCATGATCTCCTGGTTGAAATACACTCATCACTTCCTCTGTCGAAATAAACGCAGAAATGGGATAAAATCCACCAGATAAAGCTTTTCCTACAGTTATGCCATCAGGCTGAACATTCTCATATTGATGGGCAAACATTTTACCTGTTCTTCCCAAGCCAGTTTGAATTTCATCAAAAACCAATAAGACATTATGATGGCGACAGATTTGTTCTGCTTGCTTTAAAAACCCGTTGGGAGGAACGATAATACCTCCCTCACACTGAATTGGTTCTACCAAAAATGCAGCAGTGTTAGGAGTAATCGCTTTTTCTAATGCTTCAGCATCACCAAAAGGGATAACTTTAAATCCAGTAGTTAAAGGCCCAAATCCATCTTGATATTGTTCTTCTGTAGAGAAACTGATTAAACTAATAGTGCGTCCAGAAAAATTATTACTACAAACAATAATTTCTGCTTGATTTTCTGGTACACCTTTTACTTTATAAGCCCATTTACGAATGGCTTTGATAGCCGTCTCTACAGCTTCGGCTCCCGAATTCATGGGTAGCACTTTAGGTAAACCAGAAATCTCAGAAAGCTTTTGATAAAATCTTCCCAATTGGTCATTACGAAAAGCTCTAGAAGTAAGTGTAACTTTCTGAGCTTGTTCTATCATTGCTTCAAGGATTTTGGGATGACAATGACCTTGATTTAGTGCTGAGTAAGCTGAAAGAAAGTCTAGATATTTTTTACCTTCGATATCCCATATCCACACTCCTTCTCCTTTAGTGATGACTACATCTAAAGGATGGTAATTATCAGCCCCATATTGCTGTTCTAGTTCAATATAATCCTGGGTATTCATAGTGTCGAAAGAAGGAATTCCCAGAGTTATCTTCGCTGTTTGCATATTTAATCCTGATAGTTTAGAGGTATTGAAATAAAACTAAAAAACATCTGAAAAATTACCAGTCGAATAGACATTCAACAGGTATGAGAATAATTTGAAAAAATCTAGCTGCGTTCTTCGTTCTATAGTTCCCAATTCCAGGATACTATTTACAATGAGAGTGAAGAATCTACTCCCAATAGTAGCGATTTAATGTCAAAGACTATGGATTTTTTCTGATTGTCTAAATAGCCAGTTTGTTGACTAGATATTTACTCATCTTTCAGACACGCAACTTTTATAGGACGTTTTATGCCTACTTTTTAGTGAAGAAAACCTGTTGCCCATTCTGTCTGAATATGAAACTTTACTGGCATAAATACTTACAGTATAAATTGAATTTTTGATGCTACTTTTGTTTTAGCTATGTATAGCTAAAACAAAACATAATACAAGGATGACTGATGTCTAGTACACAGATTATCAGAAAAATTCTAACTTATCAATGCTAGGGAGGGGCATATTAAAAATAGGTGGTAGCAAACAGAAGATTTCCGTAACTTAAAACGTCGAATACTGCACTGAGAAGTACAGCCCATTTTCTTGGAGCGATCGCTTTTCACCGTCTACGGATATCAGGGGAATACCCCAGTCTAGGCGGGCTAAAAAGTCATCACCTTGTTTCCACAATAGCCCCAACCCAGTACTAAAAAGCGTACTCGGTGATGGATTTTCGCCTTTGACATTCCAGCCTTTGCCAACATCAATGAAAGGTGTCAGTTGCAGCACCCCGCCAATTTTAGAAGCGCGGACAATGGGGACTCGAAATTCCGCCGAAAATAACAGCCCATTATCTGTGAGTAATGCATCTTGGCGATAGCCCCGGACACTTAGCTGTCCACCAAGACCAAATTGCTCCAAAGGCACCAAAGAATCTGCTGCCAATTGGAAATCGCCTCTAGCTAAAAATAGAGTGTCTGGTGCTAATTGTCGCACCCACTGTGCCTGTCCCCGCCAAGCAAAAAAGCGGCTATCCGGTTCATTATCACTGACATTTGCACCAAACCAATCGACGCCAAAGCTCAATTGCGATCGCGCCGCAAATACATACTGGTTACTTCGCTGGGTATATTCTTGAAAAAAGCGCAGGGCAGAAATATTGGTTTTTCCGTTTGCATCTGCACCTGGGGAAAGTCGAAACGGCCCAATGTTATCAATCCCCAACTCAGTTTGGCTTTCCTGGCGCGAGAATGACAGCCCAATTGCCAACTCTTGGGTTGGTTTTTGCACCAGTGGTTGCCGATAGCCCAATTCGTAAGACCGACTATTTGACTGAATATCAAGGACACTGAATGGTTTTTCAATCACGCGATTCCATCCTTGGCTAAAACCGAAGGATACAGTGCCATCGTGGGCATTAATCGGCAGTGCGTAATTGACATTGATGGTATTACTACCATCGGTATTGGCGTATCCGACGCTGAGGGTGTCGCCAAAACCCAATAAATTAGCTTCTTGCAAATCTACTCCCCGACGAAAGCTGCCCACACTGGGCGATCGCCCATTATCCAGGCTTGCTGTCAGCTTGAAGGTATCTGCTTCTTCAACCTCAATTTGCAACACGTTAGTTCCCGGACGAACACCTGTCTGCAACTCAGCTGACAGGTTTTGAATCCGGGGATTGAGGCGGAGTAGTTGCAGTTTCTCTAGTAAGTGGGGGATATTTAGGGGTTTACCAGTACCAAGTTCGATGCGATCGCGAATGTATTGACTGTGCAACCGTCTATTACCGATAATCTTGATTTCTTGCACACTACCTTCGAGCACCTGAATTTTGATCACCCCAGCTTCTACTGTCTGCGGTGTAATCAACGCTCCTGTGGTTACATAGCCCTTATCAGTGTAGAGTTTCGTGATGGCATCTCTAACTTGCAGCAACTCTGCAAAGGTCAGTTCCCGTCCGACAAAGGGAGCTGTAACGGTGGCAAATTCTTCTGCTTTGAAAACTGTACTGCCAACAACGTCAATGCGATCAACCCGAAATTTGGCATTAGAGTCAATCTGCTCTAGAGTCGGCTGATTTGGTAGTTGTGGGGATGGAAGCAATTGATTCTTGTCTGGTGGCTTGGGCAGCACATCCGAGGGTAACGGAGTCTCAGGAATATCTTCTAACCGACCTGGAGGTAATGTTTGAGGATTGGGAGTCTGGGCGATTGCATCTTGATAGTTGCACAATACTGCTGCGATCGCAAAAGTAATTGTTAGAAATCCAGCAAAAATACTCGGTTCACCCATGAATCTGCCGACCTCTGGCTGATTTCTAACCAAGGTTTTTCTAATCATTAATTTGTAATTAAATAAATTACAGAAATGTTTGGAAAGTATAAGTAATTACGTAGTAGGTACTATATTTAACTTATATTTTTCGATAAAAAAACAGTAGTATTACTATCTCTTGCTTTCCGAAGGCAGCTTATGGAGCAATATTAGCGAGATTTAAACCACTTAAAAAGCAAACTGCTGTATCAATAAACTAGGCAAAACAAGGTCAAAGTCTCTCTGTATATAGATTTGACACTTGTTTATAGGTCAATACGGTTCAGTTAAAGCCAAAAACCTTAAACTACGTAGGTTGGGGAGCCACTGCGCCCTTGCGGTTTCCCGACTTGTTCGCGCAGCGTCTCCCCTTGGGAGAAGCAAGTGGCGTTTGAGGAACGAAACCCAACATTTATCGGGCTTTGTTGGGTTTCACTTCCCTACGGGACGCTGTTCGCGTTCGTTCAACCCAACCTACGATTATCCTTAACCCAAGCGTATTGGTTTATAGGTGTTTTTTGTCTAAATCCCATACACCGTAGGCTAGGTTGGGGATTCAAATTCAAAGCCTCTCTCCTTTTCGGAGAGAGGCCAGAGTCTATTGCATACAAAGGAAAAACGCTATATTTCACTCACAAATGGAGATGTACTTACACTGGTTTATTTTTTGTATACTGTGATTTACTACATTTCAGAGGCTTTTTCATCTTTCGGAGAAAGAGAGCGAATTAGCTCCCGAATTACATCAGTTGCTGGTCTCCCCGTTATGGAACAGTATTGTTCAAGCTTCTGTGCCTCGCCTGACGTGAGATTGATTGTAAGTCGTTTAGCAGCCCATTTTTTATTCATGAATTAGACAAGCAACGTTTTTAAACTACTTTTCTAATATCAATCATGTAAGCTGCTAGTAAAATGGTATAAGTAACGACATTTATTTCAAGTGATCGTGAAGTTGGATAGGATCTTTTTATATGTAATAGTAAAGAAGTCAAATATATTCTATGATATAAAGTTTAGCCATTTTCCAAGCAGGAATTATAAATATACTGTCAAATTAATATTAAAGTATGTAAACACAAAATAGGTATTATCACACAACAGTTAAGGACAATAATACAGAAAAATTTTGTAGTGTAATCCCAATTCTCTCAGAGTCTTAACAAATCATGTGCTAATAATGTATCGGCAGCATATTTAATTACATCAAATGACATTCCCGCCCTTTCTGCAATATCTAGCAGACTATGGTGGCCATCAGATAAATTTAAAACCCACAAGATTGCCATTTCATTTAGTTCGCTATCTTTGTGACCACCAGCTGCGCGATAAATTCCTCTTTTACCTAACCGTGGCTCACATTTAGGATTTTGGTTGTAGTAGATTTTGTTATTGTTGAGGATATACAATATCGAATTACATTGCAAGAATGACTCGGCAAGATATTGGGGTTGAACAAAATTTAAATCATCTGCTGAGGTGTGGTATTCGGGAAAAGTACCATGAGGCGATCGCATCAAGCAACCTACAGCTAAATTAAATCCAGGTGAGCAATATTGTCGCTCATCATAGCCATAGGGGAAAAAATCGATAATTTCGTAATCCTGTTTTGAGTTTTTGAGTACATAAGCAGCAATTTTATCAATTTCAGTGTCACCTCTACGGCTTTTTTTATAAGTAAAATTCCCGGAATCTCCTAAACAAGTTAATACTAAGCCATGTTTAATATTATTGACTTTTGCCTCATTGAGAGCCAACCATGTAATTGAACCAATAGTTCCGGGAATCCAGAGAAATCGGTAAGAATATTTTGGTGTAGTTTGACTTAAATATTTAGCGATAAAAGTAGCGATCGCAATTCCCGAAAGATTATCATTACACAGCGAAGGATGACAGGCATGGCAAGAAATTAAAACTTCATCAGTACTTTCTCCTGGAATATAATACTCTCCATAGCTCAGATGACCTGGTTCGAGGGAAGAATCAATAAATACTTCATATTCTTCGTCATTTAGTTCTAAATATTGATTGTGAGTCAGACAGAATCCCCAAGTCTCTTGATAATAGGAAGTCCGATAAGGAATCCAATTAGGATAATCTGCAAGTGTAAATAGACGTGCTTTGAGTTCTTCAAAGGATAGCTTTTGATGTACTGGAATACTATAGTTTATAACGTGTAAATTCGAGTTAGTAAAATCTACAACTTTCTCACCTTGGGAATTTTTAATGTAGGCATCTTTAATATTCCATTCTTTTGGAACTATCCAATCAAATACCTCAGTTCCTGTCGGTACTTCCTTGATTGACAAAGGAATATGCTGCTGGATAATTTTCAGAGTTTCTCTAAAACCATTACCTGTAATGCTGCGACAAATAGGATATAGCTCAGTTATTAGTTGATATATTTGTTGAGCAATATCAGTTGTTATGAAAGTGCTTTGGATATCGCGTTCAATTAAAGATTGATGATTATTTAGCATTAAAAGTTACCTCAAAACCATTTTAAAAAATGCAAAATTTCTATAAAATATTCAATTCATTTCATCACGTTCTAACTAACAATATTTTCTAAATACAGGTTTTACTGGACGACCAATCAAATACTTTGCAATTCCACATTCTAGAGCTTTGCGATAAACCTTTAAAGATTCACTAATAGCATCAATTGTGAGATCAATATCCTGATTAGTATGAGAAAAGCTGACAACTAAGGAAGGTAGTATCAATCCTCGTTTGATGGTTTCTTGTAGGAATAGAGTTCTAAATGCCTGAGATGGTTGTTTTTTTTCGTCAAGAGTTGCGTAAATTAAATTGCAAGCTTTGCCAATAACTTGGAAGTAATCTTGAAGTTCATTGGCTGCGATCGCCTGATTAATTCCCTGGCGTAATCTTTCACCTTGTTGATAGAGATACTCAATTACTCCTTGTTGTCGGAAAATTTTCATCGTGGCGATCGCAGCAGCTAGTCCATGATTTTCTGCTCCATGAGTTGTTGAGAGCAAAAATACTCGCTCTTGATCGTGATAAATTCCACCCAACTCCATGATTTCTCGTTTACCAACTAATGCCGAAACAGCAAAACCGTTTCCCATACTTTTGCCAAATGTTGATAAATCAGGAACAACACCATAGTAAGTTTGAGCATTACCGCTAGACCAACGGAATCCAGTAATCATTTCATCGAAAATAAAAATTGCCCCATTTTCTTGGCAAAGTTTTTGTACCTGATGGAGAAAATTATCGGATGGATCTTCATATTTTGCTGGTTCTAAAATGACACAAGCAATCTTCCCTGAATGAGCAGTAAAAAGGTTTTTTAAACTTTCAATATCATTAAAATTAAATTTCACCGTTAAATCTTGAATCAATTGGGGAATACCAGCAGACATAGGAGTACTGCCAATAAACCAGTCATTGTACGAAAAGAAAGGATGATCAGCACAAATAGCAATCATATCTCTTCCCGTATAAGCCCTTGCAAGGGTAATAGCTGCGGTAGTTACCGTTGAGCCATCTTTGGCAAATTTCACCATGTCTGCACCAGGAATCCAACTGAGTAGTTCCTCTGCACATTCCACTTCAATAGTTGCCGGTCGGGTGAAATTATTACCAAGGAGCATTTGCCGATAAGCTGCCTCCACGACGGGTGGGTAAGCGTGTCCCAAGGTGACAGCACGTAGTCCCATCCCATATTCAATAAATTCATTGCCATCTAAATCCCAAGCATGGCAACCTTCACCTCTGACAATAAAGCCTGGAGCCATTTCTGGAAATTGGTCATCACCTTTAGCATAGGTATGGGAACCACCAGGAATTAGAGAATGACTTTTTTGTTTTAACGCCTGCGATTGTGCAAAAGACTGTTTATTTAAAGCGTTCAAGCTAATCAAAGGCATAGGTTTTCTCCTTGATTTAAGATTTCATTTCAAAATAAGAATGACCGATTGTCAAAGACTTGGGAGCGATCGCTTCTCTTGGTACTTGGCGATCATAGAGAGCCACCAAATCTTCAGGAATACGGCAAAAATCTCTGCCTCGTAAGAAGTCACCTAAAGAGGTTCCCGTGCAGGCTGAATCAATATTCGGTGCGCCCTGTTGAGCGATCACGTCATCAAGATGTACAGTTCTAAAATCGATACTGAAGCGTGTATACCCTGAAGTGTTGGGTACTGTTGAGTGCATCTGCGCTCCTGAGAAGAGAATCATGCCACCAACTTGTGTAACTAACCGTATTTGTGGCTCTAATTCAAAAGTTTCTTCGGGAAAAGGTTGCTGGCGCGTATCTGTTTTAATATGCTTGGCAGCAGTTTGGCGACTTTCTTTGTTCCATTGAGTGTAGTTGTAATCTCTTGAGCCATTCTTAACTGGCTGACTCCAATAGCGGGGATGGAAAGCCATGACATTCTCTGAGGTAATATCGTAGATGGGAAGCCACCAATTGATTTGGCAGGGAGGAGCCGAGTACCAGGTATCACGATGAGGATGGAAAGCGTAAGCAATTCCAGATGTCAGATAGCCATCACTGGTTGCAGTTCTCAGGCGAGGTACATCAAAGTAGGTTTTCCTTAAGTCACATCCAGTTTCCTTCAAGATATCTTGAATGAATTGTTTAGATTTCGGGTGGTGAATAAAGGCTGGCTTGAGTTTCGCTAAAATTTCAACGTATGCTTCTATAGGCAGACTATGCTGTGCTGTTCTAGGATCTAAGGGGGCAAAGGCTTCCTCGACCATTTGACGAGCAAATTCGCAAAATGCGATCGCACTGGGACAGGGAGAAAAAACAAATAGCTGTCCATTGTAGAGATGTTCTCTTCGCACATCGTCATTCACAGTGGCATCGAAATAGATTGTATTCACTGTTTTGACGCTCCCTGATGTGTCTCGATCTTTTCCTTTTCAAATAAAGTCCAAGCCCGATCTTTGTCAGATATTTCACTTATTGGTAACGGCCATTCAATACCAAAAGCTGGGTCATCATAACGATAACCAGATGAATATTCTGGGGCGTAGAAGTCACCCATTTGATAAGTCACTTCGGTTTCGTCGGTGAGTGTTTGGAACCCATGAGCACACCTATCTGGGATATAGAGAGCAAGGCGATTTTCAGCAGTTAAGTCTATACCAATATGAGATAAATAGCTAGGAGATTCTAGACGTAAATCGATAATTACATCATAAATAGCGCCTTGAATGCAACGCACTAATTTTGTTTCTCGAGAAGGAGGCTTTTGATAATGCATACCCCGCAATGTTCCTTTTTTATAGTTAAAAGATAAATTGCATTGGGCAATAGTAGGTTTTAAACCACGAGCTTTAAATTCCTCAATACAGAAAGTCCGAGCAAAAAAGCCCCGAATATCTCGTTGCAACTCTAAATCAACAATAAATGCCCCTTTGATTTTAGTTTCGGTGAATATCATGCATTTACAAATTTGGGAGAAAATTAAAAATCTATTTTTTAGAAAAATAGTTTTCGACAGTAAAAGGCTTCAGCATATTTACTGGGTGAATTTGATTCCATTCCGCGAATTCTGAGAATTGAACGAAAAGTATCTTCTGTAAACCACTGCTTATTACTTTGGGTGGCAAATGCCTCCAAAATATATTGAATCTTTCGACGGCAAAGTGCCTCATCTAAATGGACAAAGAAATTAGGAATACCTAAATCACCATCATATTTAGGTATCTCATATTCCAAAATTAAATGATTTCTAAAAGTATTCCAAGTCAACTCAGCAATTAAGCGGTGATCTTGATGGCGATCGTCTCGATGATGAGTAAAGATTATATCTGGTGCAAATTCCTGCTTCAACTGCTCAAAGCATTCCTTTACTTCTATCCCTTGGAAAGGGAGAAAACCATCTCGGAAACTTTTAATGATAATCTTCTTTACCGGGATTTCTTTTAAGAAGAGATTGGCACTTGTAATTGCTTCTTGTGCTCTTTGTTCGTTAGAACTAAAGACAACCCAATAGATAACAACATTCTGATAATTCTCTATCAGCTTTAAAATTGTGCCTCCACAACCAATCTCAATATCATCACAATGAGAACCTAAACAAAGGATTTTATATTCAGATTCTTCTGTCTTTTTGAAGCTAAGTTGGATCATACATGACTTACTTCTAGTTGTTTATCTCTCCATACTTCCCAAGGTCTATCGCCTTGACCATACATATCATCCAACTGTTGCTTCTCTTTAAAGGTGTCCATCACGCCGAAAAAGCCAGTGTATTTATATGCGAAAAGTTCCTCCTTAGCAATTAGCCTTTGAAAAGGCTCAAGGACAAGTTCTTCACCATAGTTAATATAGTTAAAAATCTCTTTTTTAAAGATAAAATATCCTCCATTAATCCAAATATCACGCTGCTTTACATCTTTGAGATCCCTCACCAAACCATTATCATCCACATCCACTAGGTGAAAACTTTGGCTTGGTCTGACACACAAAAAACTACCGATTTTATCACGCTCATAAAAATGCTGAATATGCGTTGGTAGATGTAAATCTGTCAAACCATCGCTGTAGTTAGCTAAAAATACCTCTTCTCCTTCTAGATACTTTTCTACTGCCTTGAATCTTTGCCCAATGTTAGCAGTCAAACCTGTATCTACAAATGTGATATTCCAATCTTGAATATCACGGTTAAACAACTGAATTTGGCTCCCATTGGAAAGACTAAAATTATTAGAAAGCCATTCATTGTAATTCAAAAAATAGCTTTTAATTAAGTCAGCTTTATAACCAAGACATAAGATAAAATCTTTGTGCCCATAGTGGGCATAGTATTTCATGACGTGCCATAATATTGGTCTATAACCAATATTAACCATTGGCTTAGGAATACTTTCTGAATATTCTCTCATTCTAGTTCCTAAACCACCACAAAATAAAACTACTTTCATCTCACTTCCCCCTTTTTAATGATGAAAAAAACATCAAGCCTTTAAGAGTAGACATTAACTTCAGGAATTGGTACAACAAATTGGCCCCCCCAATCCCGGATATAAGCTATTTGTGCCATAATTTCATTTTTCAAATTCCAGGGCAAAATTAGTACATAGTCAGGCTTTGTTTCTGCAATTTTGTCTGGATGAAAAATCGGAATATGAGTTCCTGGTAAAAATTGACCTTGTTTGTAAGGATTACGGTCTACTGTGTAATCAAGAAAATCTGTGCGAATACCACAGTAGTTTAACAGAGTATTTCCCTTACCTGGAGCGCCATAACCAACAATCGATTTTCCCTCTCGTTTAACTTTAATCAAGAAATCTAATAACTTACGTTTGGTTTCTTTGACTTGTTCACCAAATGAAAAATAGTATTCTAATTGTGTAAAACCAGCCGCTTCTTCTCTATATTTCAGTTCTGATACTTGCTGGCTAACAGGTTTAGAAGAGTCTTCGTTGTGGCGAGCATAAATTCTCAAAGAACCGCCATGAGTAGTTAATTCTTCTACATCAAAAATGGTCAAACCGTGAGCAGCAAAAATCTTTTCTACAGTGATAAATGAGAAATAGGAGAAATGCTCATGATAAATAGTATCAAACTGATTTTCCTCAATTAACCGCATCAGGTGCGGAAATTCCATAGTAATTACACCATGCGGTTTGAGGATAATTTTCATCCCTTTAACAAAATCATTGAGATAAGGTGTGTGGGCAAGGACATTGTTTCCTAGTAATAAATCTGCCTGTTTACCCTTAGAAACTTGTTCTTTGGCTGTCTCCTGTCCAAAAAATTTGACAACTGTAGGAATACCTTTTTGAATTGCTACCTCAGCAACATTTGCTGCTGGCTCTATTCCCAGCGCTGGGATGTCTTTGCCAACAAAGTATTGGAGCAAGTAGCCATCATTACTAGCAATTTCTATTACCTGACTTTTCTGATTTAATTGGAAACGTTCTATTACCAACTCAACGTAGTTCTTGGCGTGTTGCAACCAGCTATCAGAGTACGAAGAAAAATAAGCGTAGTCACTAAAAATATTTTCTGGGCTAATGTATTCTTGGAGTTGAACTAAAAAACACTCCTCGCAAACATATACATGGAGAGGATAAAAAGGCTCTACTTCATTAAGTTGTTTCAGACTACGATAGCTTTCACAGGGAGGAGACATACCTAAATCTACGAAGGTATGCTGCAACCCTGTTCCACAGAACATACAGTTACCAGTTATTGGTTGATTATTTGTTACTTTTGGTAAATTCATAATTTATATTTTTTTGCCAAAATCAGATTTCTAATTTAAACAGTCCGCCAGAAGAAATCTGGATCAATTTGCTGAGTGCGAATGAGATATTCTAATTGTTTCAGGCGAGTAAAGCCTTTAGACTCAAATGTTTCTTTATCCATGTCAATTTGCTGAAAGACATTATAGAGTTGTTGGGCACCGCGTTGGGCATCCCACTCACATTTGAATCCTGGTAAATTTTGGTTGATTTTATCAAAGGAAACTCGATAGCTGCGGTTGTCAGGATCGTGTTTACCAAAGCTCAATTGACAACCTGTAAAGACATCTGCAACTATTTGAGCAATTTGCTTTACTTGATAGTTGCTATTTGTATCACCCACATTAAAAATTTGGTTGTGAATTACATCACGCGGAGCTTCTAAGGTACAGATAATTGCTTTGCAAATATCCAACAGATGCACTAGGGGTCGCCAAGGTGTACCGTCGCTGTTCATCTTGATTTCTTTAATTGTCCATGCCCAGCCTGCGAGATTGTTTAAGACAATATCAAAGCGCATTCTCGGCGAGGCTCCGTAGGCTGTGGCATTTCGCAAAAAGGTGGGTGAGAAGCCATCATCAGCCAGGAGTTTCACATCTTGTTCGACAAGCGCTTTGCATTTGGCATAAGCTGTTTGAGGATTGATGGTAGACTCTTCGGTAACGTAGTCTTCAGTGGCAAAACCATAAACACTACATGAAGAGGTGTAGATAAAGCGGCGGATTCCAGATGCTTTCGCTAGCTTGGCCAAATCTACTGAACCTTTGTGGTTAATATCGTAGGTGATATTAGGTGCTAACTGACCTAAAGGATCGTTGGAAAGTTCTGCCATGTGAACTATTGCTTCCACGCCTTGCAGGTCTTCTGTTGTGATGTGGCGAATATCTTTGTTGAGAGTTTTGGCAGTTATCTTGGTGCCGTTATATAGCCAACCTACTTTATAAAAGCCAGTATCTAAACCAATAACTTCATGACCTTGTTGAATTAAGAGGGGAGCTAATAACGAGCCGATATAACCTTCAGTTCCAGTTACAAGTATTTTCATATTCTATGGTGCGATCGCAGTTTGTAAATGCTTTGATTCACTAGGAATAATTGCAGGCATATTGGGCATATTCTCCCAATTGTTCGATAGCAATACTGTAGAGGCAATTTCATCCCGCAGGGGAGCTGCATCATCTGTAGTTAACCAAGCGAACAAATGTTCTACAGCTTGGGGAGACTGATCAATCTTTAAAGCTTCTTGGATCATCCGTAAAGCTCCATTTACTTTACCAGCTTTTAAAGGCAGTACTACCCTTCTTTCGATAAGATATTTAAAGTTATACCTCCGAGCTTTTGCTGTAAGTTCTGCACAGATATTAGGCGGGAAATAACTTTCAGAAATCTCGATAGCACGGCGCAAAAATACTGCATGATTCCCTGTTAAAAACAGGTCATTTGACATTTTATTCGTATGCAAGCTTGTATCCAAGCGGTAACGAGCCAAAATTCCCGGCTCATACCAGCAATCATAAAAAGTGGCAATGCGTTTACAGAGTTCCCATCCATCCAAATCGCTTAATTCAGGACAATAACCTCCCAGGCGTTCATGAGTCGCTCGACGAATTGCGATCGCAGGCGGTCTTAATGGATTAGTCACTCCAATCTCTAAGAGCCAATTGGGAATTATACCACCCTTCTCTCCATACCAGTGAACGATATCTCCTTGGGAAATTACTATCCCTTCTTCGTTAATATTTTCAAAACCTGTAAAAGCCGCACCAATAGAATCTGAACACCCATAAAGACTTTGTTTTAGCTGAGAATAAAAGCCAGGGAGAATATAATCATCATCATGTAGGATATGAATCCACTCACCCCGACTAAGAGTCAGTCCGGCGTTGTGATTGCCTATGACCCCCAGATTTTCCGAATTGCGGTAATAGTGGACTATTCCTTTGCCAATGGCATTCACCAAATCGAAGAGTGGTGGTGTGCTGGCATTATCCATAACTAAGATTTCCATCTCTTCTTCTCCGGGCCATTGTCTCAAGACACTAGCCAGACATTCGAGAAGATGTTTGGTACGTTTATATGCAGGAATGACCACAGTCCAGAACGGCCGTTGTTTCTCATCTGCCGATACTGGTAAAATTTGGGGAAACTTATAGTTCCCGACAATTACTTCCCCTTGAAAAAGTGGCGGTGTTACTGGCACTTCTGCAACCGTCTCAGATGCTTGAAATACTTTGGTGTAGTGAGGATTGGTCAGCTTTAACCCTTGCTGATACGCAGAGATAGCCTGTGGTAATTTATTTTGGTCGTTGTAAATCTTGCCTAAGTGGAAGTAAACTTCTGTGTGGTGGGGATTAAGTTCTAGGACTTTTTCATAGTTAGCGATCGCCTCTGGGAATTCACCTTCTGCTTGCAGCGTCACTGCCAAGTTATAATAAGCATCCAAGCCGTCGGGTTGAAGAGCGATCGCTTGTCGGTAGTAAGTTATGGCATCTTTCCAATTCTGTGCTTCTTGCCGAGCAATACCCAGTTTGTAATTTAATTGTGCATAGTAGGCTTGTTGCTCTGTTGAAAGTCTGTTTTGGAAATGCAGGATATTGCCCAAATTCGCATCTGCTTCCACACAATTGGGTTGAAGTTCCAGAGCTTTTTGATAACAGTTAGCTGCTTCGTCTAATTTATCTTGTAGTTGCAGTGTGTAGCCAAGATTATTATACAGCGATGCTGAATCTGGCTTATGTGCGATCGCTTGTTGGTAAGCCGCCTCAGCTTTGGGGAACTCACCTTGAGTCTGGTGCAAATTTCCTAAACTGAACCAAATCTTCGCCGAGTCAGGCTGAACCTGAAGAATTGCATTTAGTAAATCTTCAGCTTCTTTTAGCTGACCGACTTGTTGTCTCAGCATAGCTAATCCATATAAGGCTTCTGGCAAGTCAGGCTGTTTTGCCAGAATTTTATGGTAAATTTTTTCAGCTTCGGCTAAGTGATTGGCTTGATAATGTTGCCGTGCAAGTTGTAGTGCTTCAATAATTGTTGCCATATAAATTCTCTTTTGTTACAAGCAGTCTTCAAATTGTTGGTACACAATCATTCAGAGGCAGTGAAGCTAAATACAAGACAATCTCATTCCGCAAGGGAGCCATCCTATCCTGTCTCAGCCAACTAAACAAATACGCTAATGACTCAGGAGATCGATCAATCTTCAGAATTTCTTGAAGTGTGCGAAAAGCCCCGGCAATATGACCAGCCTTCAGAGGAACTTCCGTATCTGTTAAACAATAAATAAAGTTATGGCTACGAGCTTTTGCTGTAATTTCTTTACAAATATCAACCGGAAAATAGCTCTCAGAAATCTCAATAGAACGACGGATAGATGCTGTCCTTGCTCCAGATAGGGAAAGTTCGGTTCTCATACTTTGAGAATGCTCACGGTAATTAACCAATATTTCCGGCTCGTACCACCAATCAAAAAAGGTAGTAACACGTTTATAAAATTCCCAATCGAGAGTAGAAGTCAATTCTGGGTGATATCCTCCAAGACGTTCATAGGTTGCACGACGAATAACTACAGCAGGTGGATTTAATGGGTTAGCCACACCAATTTTTTGGATGAAATTCTCAGCAATCCCTCTGTTCTCTCCATACAATTGTTTGCAGAAAACAACTTCTCCTTTCTCATTAACATTTTCATACCCTGTAAAAGCGGCTCCAACTGAGTCTGGAGCATCTTCTAAGCTCTCCTTGAGGCGGGTATAAAAACCTGGCAAAACATAGTCATCGTCATGAAGTAAATGAACCCACAACCCGCGACTCAAAGTAACTGCTGCATTCCAAGTTCCTTGCTGTCTAAGATTTTGGGGATTGCGATAGTACTTAACTAACCCTGCTCCAATTCCATTTACCAATTCATACAGAGGTGGTGTACTAGCATCATCTATTACCAAAATTTCCATTTGGGCTGCACCTGACCACTGAGCCAGCACACTAACTAAACATTCCAACAGATAGTCAGTACGGTTATAGGCAGGAATTACCACACTCCAGAACGGCCGCGTTGCTTTCTCTGTCAACACTGGTGGGATTACTGGAAACTTATAACCACCTACTTGAATTTCCCCTTCAGGCATTGCAGGGGTCACTGGTACATCTACTGTTGTCTTAGTTGTTTGCTCTGCTGCTACCGCTTCCGCATAATAGGGATTGATAATGCTTAACCCTTGTTTATAAGCAGAAATCGCCGCCTGTAAATTGTTCTGTTGTTGGTAGGTCTTAGCTAAATGAAAATAAACGTCTTTGTCATTGGTATTGAGGTTCAGAGATTTTTGATAATCAGCTACAGCAGTTTGCAAATCTTCAGCATTTTTCGCTACAAAACATTGGAGTAAAGATTTAACGTTAAGTTCTGAAGGTTTTACTGAAATATTATTAGTATTCATGGCGATATAAACTTGATATTAAATTAGCTTGATTTAGTAGAGCCTCACAGGGCAAGCGCATCTTTTTAGTTACAAAACACAATTTCCATAAAATACAGATTAATCGCATTAGTGCCTATTTTTTGGCAAAAGCTTAGGCAGTTTTTTGATAATTGGAAAATAATCAAATTTATCGTTTAATCCATCTATGGATACATCAACTAAGACCTTTGTCAAGACTAATTTAAATATGCTTGCCCTGTATAAACTCCAATTATCTAGAGGAAATTAGTCTTAAGTAAATAGGATTGATTCAGCAGTAATTGTGTTAGAGATAACACCAGACAGGAGTAATTTTCCTTGAGATTCTCCAGTATTAAAATTGAAGATTGCACCATCATCAGTATCAATTATCTGACCTTGAGTAAACATCTGACTTAACCATTGTTCACTATTAATATTACCCCAACCATTAAAAACAATCTTATCGACACCAACTTGGAAATCTTGAATGACATCAAACTCACCCGTTAACAAGCTCTCGTCACGCTCGAAAACAAATTTGTCATTGTCGTGGCCACCAACCAACACATCATTACCACGACCACCAATGAGAATATCGTTGCCAAAACTGCCATGAAGTTTATCATTGCCATCGTCTCCATATAGGCGATCGTTACCTTGACCACCTTCGAGAATATCATCACCTCTCCGTCCTTTTAATAGATCATTACCTAAGCTGCCATAAATTTTGTCTGCACGATTGCTTCCTGTTAGGCAATCATTTCCAATCGTGCCATAGTTAACATCTGAACCCAAGTTGTTTATTAAAGTATCTCCTAAGAAAGTAAGAGCGCTGGCGTTAAGTTCTACTATCGTTAAGTTGGTATTTTTCTTAAATTTATTTTGATAACGACCAATAACATTTGCAGTCAGGGAGTCCTCTCCGTTGTTACCATCGATATCATAAGTTCGCTCGCGATTGATAATACTAATATTACGACTACCGCCAAGCCTCAAATCACCGATTCGCTTAGAAGAAATTAAGTTACCCCGGATGCCAAAATAATCTAAAAGCTTGGGTTTATCAGGATTTGTGGTATCTAGTACCAAGAAAGTCGTTTTTGACTGAACTTGGTTATATTCAGTATTACGATTTTCAATTTCTTTAGCTGACAGTGATAAATCTGCGGAAAAATCGAAAGAAAAGGTTTGATTAGCGCCAACGACAAAATTAGCAACTACTTTTGTTTTGCTACTGGCATTTCCTATAAAAGAACCATCTGTTCCAATCCCAGTATTGTCAGTAAACAGCGTTGAAAAAGTTGGTTCAATATTAATAAAAGTCGCTCCAGCTTCGGCAATAGCTAAAGCCACCCCACCTTTAACTAATGTGTCCGTCTGCGTATCAGTTAAACTTCCGGAAGCAGGCTGACTATAGTTGAAAAAAAGAGCAGATCCTAGAGCGTTAGCAAAATTAGGATTGGTATTGGGACTGGAAGCAGTTGATTGTAAAAAGATAGTTTCTGATGACATAAAAGCCTCTGTTGATTTTGTTGCATGCTTTTCTGTAATATGCTAGTACAATTCTGTATTATAAATATCTAACTTCATCAAATTTTCATAGTGGTGTTAGATATTACTTAGCTATCCAGGCTTAAAAATTATTAATTCATATTTGCTTTATGTAAGTGGATTTATATCTCAACAAAAGTTAGTAATTACTAAACTCTATTCAGGTGGCAATACGCAAAAATGATGTGAAAGCTTTGATTTGCCGTAGGGGCAATTCATGTAGATACAAACGCGAGTGTGTCTGGTAGAGTTGCGGCTGACCGCAGGGGTATTGCCGCTACATTTCGTACTTGATGGGTAAGTCCTATCTCTGAGACGCTGCGCGTAGCTTGCTCACAGGGGTAAGCTATCAATTGACTTAGATGCTTATACAGAGCTTTTTAAGAAATGAAACAGCCCTACTGCTTTTTAAATGAAGGGAATTATCCAGGACAAAAACCGTTATTATGGAGAACAATTAGCTTTAACTAAACACTATTGATTGAGAGGTAATTTGACTGGCACTCACACCTGAAATTAGTATTGTCTCTTGATTCAAGAAAGAATTTAATTTGATAATTGCACCATCTTTAGTATCTGTTATATGACCTAGCTTGAACAATAGAATACTAAAAAATCCCCAGTCATCTAATACAATTTTATCGACACCAACCTGGAAATCTTGAATGACATCAAAGTCATTTCTCAAGAAAGTATCGTCAGATTTGAAAGTAAATGTGTCATTACCATCGCCACCAACCAAGATATCATTGCCACTACCACCAATCAGAACATCATTGCCCAAACCACCATAGAGTGAATCATTGCCATCGCCACCATCTAGTAAATCATTGCCTTGTCCTGCGTCGAGGTTATCATTACCGTTTTGTCCATATAGCTTGTCATTCCCCAAGCTGGCATAAATTTTGTCTGCACTGTTGGTTCCCGTCAGGGTATCGTTCCAAATCGTGCCATAGATAACATCTTTACCCAGGTTGCCGATTAAAGTATCTCCTGCCAATTCAACGGCACTAGTATTAATTTCGACTACGGTTATGTTGGTGTTACGAGTAAAATTTCGCCGATAAGTTCCAAAAGCACTACCATTGAGGTAGTCACTACCATTATTGCCATCAATATCAGAACTTTTCTCACGAGTGTTAATCGTAACATTGCGACTATTACCAAGGGTCAGATCGCCGATTTTATTAGAGGAAATTAAGTTACCTTGGATGCCAAAATAATCTAAAACTATGGGCTTATCGGGATTTGTGGTGTCTAATACCAAAAAAGTGGTTTTAGACTGAGCTTTGTTATATTCAACTTTGGAATTTTCAATTTCTTTAGCTCTCAGTGCTAAATCTGCTGAAAAATCAAAAGAGAAGCTTTGATTAGCGCCAATTGTAAAACTAGCAAGTACTTTTGTTTCGCTGTCGGCACTACCTGTAAACTGACCACTTAATCCAGTGACACTAGTATCAGTGAACAGTGCTGAAAAAGATGGGTCATTGTTAATAAAAATCGCTTGAGCATCAGCAATAGCAAGGCCCACACCACCTTTTAGCAATGTGTCCACCTGGGCATCAGTCAAAGTCGCAGAAGCACTGTGACTGTAATTGGAAAAAATACTACCCCCTTGAGCAGTAACAAAATTAGGGCTGGGGCTAGGGCTAGGGCTAGGGCTGGGGCTAAGGCTGGGGCTAAGGCTGGGGCTAAGGCTGGGGCTAAGGCTGGGGCTGGAATTGAGGTTGGAATTGAGTTCAAGATTGGGAAAAAGTAAGTCAGAAAGTGTAGCTATTGTTGACATATAATCCTCTGTTTATCTGATTAATAAACAATTTAATGTGTAAATATTTGGGGAGTAATTATTTCAGAATTCACAAAGAAAATCTTTCTGCCATACTTATTAAACTCTTAGGGTTTATCTAAGACCTGCTTGGCTTTTAATAGCACTTTCAAATAGGTTAGTTGGCTATTCCAAGCTGAACGTGGGAGCAGAGGGATTTTCTCTAAGTCTTCAGATGGTGATGACTTGATGTCTGTTGTTTTTTCTGAGTTTTCTGTCATGATTTATTGCCGAGCTAGCGAGTAAGAAAATTCAGGTTCTTGCTGCCAACTTTCAGACCACTGAATGCTGTCAGCGCTAAATCGTAATGGGTCGTTTGCTGGCCAAGGAGTGTCTATATGTTCTATAATTAGCTCAAACTCACCATTATCAAAAGGCAAACCTTTAGCTTTGACTTTGGGAATTACCCGCTCGCGCAAGTCTTGTTTTGCATTAACAAGAGCGCGATGATGGCAGTAAGGATTATTACCTCTCTTGTCAAAGAAAACGTGAGCAGTCCAACTGCAACCCCCACGACAAAGTTCGGCATATTCGCAGGTTTTGCAGAAACCCCAGAGGTGTTTTGTTCCTTCAGGTGTTCCTGCTCCCAGATTCAAGCGCAATTCGGCTGTATTTTCAATGATGTCATGGAGCGATCGCTCTCGAATATTACCACCTGTGTAAGCAGTAGTGGGCAGCGAGGGACAACCTTTAATTGCTCCGTCAGCTTCAATTCCCAAGGTGGAGAGTCCAGCACCGCAACCTTGCCAAAATGAAAATTCATTTTCCTTTCCCCGTCCCCGCAACAACCGTTCATAAGGGCCGTAATAACCAATATTATTTCCCGCCTGGAGTTGCACACCTTCTTGGTAAGCACGACGCGCCACACGGGCGATCATGGGGTAAATATCTAACAATTCATGAGGTTGGAGAAGAATGTCTGCGTTATCGGCAGCATTTCCCATTGGCACAGTCAGTTGAATTTGCCAAGCACGGGCACCTGCATCACGAATGCACTCATAGATGCGTGGAAACTCCGGTGCTGAGAGACGGTTAATTTGGGTATTGCAACCGAAGGAAATACCCACTTCTCGGAGATGGCTCATGGTTTTAAATGCATATTTCCAAGAGCCTTTTCTTCCTCGCAAACGGTCATGAGTTGCTTCCAAGCCATCAATAGAAACAGAGACAGTCCGAATCCCTGCTTCTTTCATTTTCTGTGCAGTTTCTAAGGAAATACCATAACCGCCCGTCGTCATCCCACACAGCATTCCTGCATCATTAATAGCTTTAGCAATTTCTAGCCAATCTGGACGCAGAAATGCTTCACCACCGATAAGAGTCACTTCTTTAATTCCAACTTCGGCCATCTGCTTAACAAGATCCAAAGCTTCTTCTGTAGAAAGTTCTTTGGTGCGTTCATGTCCGGCGCGGGAACCACAGTGACTACAAGCTAAATTGCATTTTAAAGTAATTTCCCAAACTGCGTAACTTTTGCGGTGATATGTCATAAATTAATTCTCAATCTCGGTTTTATAAGTTGACTGTAGGTTGGGTTATAGCTATGCTTCCGCGTAGGGGTACGGCAGTGAAACCCAACATGAACAAGGATCAAGCGTTGGGTTTTGTTCCTCAACCCAACCTACAGATGTTATAAGTATTTAACCGAACCTGATATAAGTCCTGGGAATGATTCTATGCAAGCTCACATAGATTTGATATGGCGGAAAAATCAGGGCTTAGAAAACCCTCAAAATGAATCTTTCCAAAAGTCGTAAAAATTCAGTCGAGAAGGGAAATTAGTGACGGTTATAAAACCACTTGCAACAGCAGTATTTTGAAAAAACTTAGATGTAGTTTTTTCAATCACCGGATCACCATCACCTGCAACTATTACCTTAGCTATAGAAGCATTGCCAAATGCCTCAGCTAATCCTGTACCACTTGCGGTAAAATCACCATCAGACTGAGATGTTGCACTACTATTTGCACTAGCAAAAGGGTAAATCTCGGAACCGAAAGCCAATGCCTCAGATGTCACACTCACTCCAGCAGAACCTAAAATTAATTCGTCTTCTGGAACATTCTCTAAATAAGGTAAATCAGCGATCTGCATACTTAGATAATGAACCTTTATTGACATTACTTCCAACTTTGCACCCTGTAATTTCATTCTTTGATTAGGCTATTCTAATTCTGGTGGAACAACTACTCCATACATTGGTTGTAGAGGTGGATCAAGTGGTTCAATTATTATGCCGTACATGGGCTGTGGGTCAATTGGTTTTGGTTTCGGCCATGGTCGTGGATACTCGTCTTCGGGAGGCCAATATATTACCCCGTATAGTGGCTGGATAATTCTATCACTAATGCTTGTCAGTCCACCAAAAGCTCCTACCAATTCCTCTTCGCTCAGATCGTGAAATTCGCCTAGTTCTTTTAATTCTAATATTTGGATAGCGGCTGTTTCAAATTCCTTTTGAGAAAAGTTATAGCCACCATTTTCTAAGGCTTTTTTCACTTCTTCAGCTTTTTCGCTCATAAGTTGACTGCGGAAAGCTTCGTCTTTGACTATTCTGATTAGGAACTCTTTAACTTGCTCGAAAATTGCTAAGGACATATTTTTCATGCCTCCTTTGATCTTAGTTGTAGGGTGTAAAAATCAGCCAGTCTTCACAGCCATAATCAAGTCTGCAAATATCATAGAAGGATTTGCTGTTTGACGTAACTGTTCAGATGAAGAATAGTGATCTGTGATGATTTGCGGACATCGCATACATGCTGCTTTACCTTCTTGTTGCCACCAACGACAATCTCGGCGGATAGAACAAGGTGGTAGTTGCTCTACTACTGTGGGCAATTTGTCAACAATTCGCATTGCGAGATGACAGTCTTTGCCGTCAAAATGCTGACAACCAGATTCCGCACAGGATGCAGCAGTGCGAAAAATTTCGGCAGGTGTAACTGGGCTAGCCTTTGCCATCACTTCATCTGTGATGGGCAGAGGTTGTTTGAGATAAGTTACACGAGGGGCTGCGATCGTTCCAGCAACTACGCCAAAGACAACACCATCCACAGATTCGGGTCTAGCACTAGGGCAAAGGGTAGTCTGAACAGTAGTAATATCTTCCATGAATTGTTCCTCCACCGAAAGAGTATTTTTAACAATTGAGGGCTAAGAGTTAGGCAAGTTGACTGTCATCAGGTAATGCAATCAGTCCAACTACAATTGGTGGACAAATCCCCTTAATTGGAGGTTTAGTTGTTGGATCAATAATTGGTTTGTCATCGGGTAATGCAATTAGCCCAACTATAGTTGGTGGACAAATTTCTTTCAATTCTGTGGCTGCAATATCCGAAGTTAAACCACCCATAATTCCTGCGGCTTCTTGTTCGGATAAACCCACTAAATCTCTGCGTGTCACCGCATTAGTAACGGCATCAGCAATTAGATCATTAATTTCCATTTGCTGATTTAATTTCTTGTTTGTGTCCATTTTGCTTTCCTCTGAATTTGTGACTATGTTTTATATGTGAAACATTGCAAACCAAGCAGATTTACAAAATTGTTAAAGCCAACTAATTGAGAATTGACTAATATTCTCTTGTGATTGGCATTATTTGAGTTGTGACATCAAGTCTGACAGTGAAATTGTTGCTCTAGTCAGATATTGGGGTCATTGTTCCTAGCTGAACCATTGGATAACTGGAACACCTCCACTAGTAGCTTGACCATTAAGTGTAAGATTAGCGCCATTCTGATCTCGCAAAGTACCTGTAACTTGACTGAAGGGCGTTCCAGCTACAACCGCTAATAAATCAAGGAAAACTGTTGATGATGTGCTAACAGCGTTAGTCCCGTAAATATAAGTATCGACAGTTAGATCCGGGTTAGTTACCTGCTGGACTCGATAGAAGAAGCCTAAGCCTTTTTGCACCTGAATTACATCGCCTGTATTAAAATCTCTGACAAAATTTCCAGGCGTAGCGCTTTCTTGGCCAATGATGGCAAAGTCACCAAATGCAGTACCATTGCTCACATTACCACCACTGCCCAGATAGTAAAATTCATTACCGCCTCCCAGAACAAACCGATCATTATCGGCTCCACCTGTTAAGACATCAAACTCTTGGATTCCTCTAATTGCAAAGGTTGAAGTGCCAAAAGTAATTGTACCGGTTCGACTACCAGCACCAACACCAGTGAGGACATCATTGCCAGCACCGCCAATCAGTACGTCATTGCCAGCATTTCCAATTAAGGTTTCATTGCCAACCCCGCCAGTTATCCTATCTACAAAGATAGAGCCAGCCACGTTTTCAACATTGGTCAGTGTATCTGTACCACCTAAGCCATCACTAGCGGTACCAGCGCCTAAATCAACGACAACCCCAGCAGTACTGGAGAAATAATCTACTTGGTCGATACCAAGTCCGCCATCAATAGTGTCATTGCCAGTACCTCCATCAATGATGTCATCGCCACCACTACCATCAATAAAGTCATTAGCAGCGCCTCCACTCAAGAGGTTATTGCTATCATTGCCAGTGATGGTGTCGCTGAAGCCGGAACCGATAATTCCTTCAATGCTAAGGAGTGTGTCAGTACCACCGAGTCCATCATTAGCTGTACTCGTGCCTAAGTTAACAACCACTCCCGCCAAACTGGAAGAATAATCTGCTCGGTCAATTCCAAGACCACCATTGAGGGTGTCATTACTAGCGCCGCCTGCAAGGGTATCATTACCAGCAGCCCCATCTAGGCTGTCATCACCAGATCCACCACTAAGGAAGTTATTGGCTGTATTGCCAGTGAGGGTGTCGTTGAAATTTGAACCCGAAGCTTCTTCGATGTCGATTAGGGTATCAGTTCCGCCTAGTCCATCGATCGCTGTTCCTGCTGTCAGATCAATATTGACTGCTGCTGTGCTAGAGGCATAATCAGCGCGATCGCTACCAAGACCACCACTGAGTGTATCATTACCAGCGCCACCACTGAGCGTATCATTGCCAGCGCCACCACTGAGCGTGTTAGCAGCAGTATTTCCAGTCAAGTTGTCGTTGAAGTTAGAACCAACTACGTTTTCAATGTTAGACAACGTATCAGTATCAGTGAATCCATCACTAGCAGTACCAGTTGCTAAGTTAACGGTGACACCTGCAATACTAGAAGCATAATCAATAGTGTCAATACCATCGCCCCCGTTCACAGTGTCGCTGCCAGCCCCTCCAACAAAGAGGTTATTTGCAGCACTTCCGACCAGACTATCATTAAAGCTAGAAGCAACTACTTCTTCAATATTGCTCAGGCTATCTGTTCCCCCAAACCCATCACTAGCAGCACCAGTCGCTAAGTTAACGGTGATTCCAGCTGTGCTGGAAGAATAATCAACCCGGTCAATACCATCGCCACCATCAATGGTGTCATTGCCAGGGCCGCCGACAAAGAGGTTATTTAAAGCATTTCCAGTCAGGTTGTCGCTGAATGTGGAACCGATGACTTCTTCAATATTAATTAGGGTATCAGTACCAATACTTAACCCGCCGGTAGCGATACCAGTAGTCAGATTCAGAACAACTGCCCCTGCACTGGTGGAATAATCAACTCGGTCAATACCATCGCCGCCATCAATGGAGTCATTGCCAGCCCCGCCAACAAAGACGTTATTGGCTATACTGCCAGTTAGGATGTCGTCAAAACCCGAACCAGTGATATCTTCAATACCGAACAGCCTATCTGTGCCACCCAAGCCATCAGTGGCGACACCAGTGGTCAGATTCACAACAACTGCTGCGGTACTGGAAGAATAATTTACCCGGTCTGTTCCAGTACTGCCATCAATGGTGTCATTGCCAGCCCCGCCAACAAAGAAGTTACTACCCGTATTACCAACTAAGATGTCGTTGAAAGCAGAACCGACGATTTCTTCAATATTGCTGAGTCTATCAGTTCCACCCAGCCCATCAGTAAAGACACCAGTAGAAAGGTTGATGTTGACGGCCGCCGTACTTGAGGAATAATCTACCCGGTCAAAACCAGCGCCTCCTTCGAGGGTGTCATTACCTACTCCCCCAACTAGAGTATCGTTGCCAGCACCTCCATCTAGACTGTCGTTACCTGCATTTCCGATGAGACGGTTATTCCCGGTATTGCCAACTACGATGTCGTTGAAATTAGAAGCAGCGACATCTTCAACGTTGATTAGTGTATCAGTAGTGCCAAATCCATCGCTAACGATACCAGTCGCTAAGTTAACATTAATTCCGGCTGTACTGGATGAATAATCAATTAGATCGGTGCCACTGTTACCATTTAGCGTGTCAATGCCAGCCCCACCAATCAGAGTGTCATTACCTACATTGCCATCAAGTAAGTCATCTCCGATACCGCCACTGAGGAAGTCATTATCCCCACCGCCATCAAGTCTGTCATTACCATCGTCGCCAAAAAGCAGGTCATTCTGTCCATTACCCAAGATGGTATCGTCTCCTGCACCGCCTCGCAGCGTATCTACACCGCCGCCAGTCAGGTCGCTACCGCTAGCTCCTTGGATCAAGTCATTGCCACTGCCGCCATCGATGGAATCACTGCCACTGATTGCTAAGATGACATCATTACCTGCGCCGCCGCTAATGGTATCATTACCTGTGCCACCCTGAATGGTGTCATCATCATCACCACCATCCAAGAAATCGTTACCACTTCCTCCATCCAGGAAGTCAGCACCTAGTCCTCCGAATAAGGTGTCGTTACCACTATCAATGCCACCAAAGAGGCGATCGTTACCATCGCCACCATCTAATAAATCGCTACCCTGGTCGCCTTGGATGAAGTCATCGCCACCTAACCCAAAGAGAGTATCGTTACCGGCACCGCCAGAGATTTGGTCGGCTGCTTCTGTGCTTCTAAGCTGGACTGGGGAAGAAGCATTCACTAAGTCATTTGCATTAGTTCCACGAATAAATGCCATGATTTTTATCTCCTTAATTTTAGTTTTTAGCTATTAGGTCAAATGAGTCGTTTAACTGCAAGTTTCTAGTGAGTTAGATTGTGTAATTTTTTGGTGTTGGCTTTGGGAAATCTCGGCTAAATTCATCTTGGCTTCCCGATGTTGGGAATTGAATTCCAGGGCTTTTTGATAGCAAGCGATCGCTTCTTCTATTTCTCCTTGTTTTTGTAGTACCACGCCCAAGTTATAATGAGCTTCTGCCAAGTCTGGTTGGAGTGCGATCGCAGCTCGATAGTAAAGAGCAGCAGTTTTCCAATCAGCTGCTTGTTTGCGAGCAATGCCCAGCCTATAGTTCAATTGAGCATACTCGGCTTGTTTCTGTGTTGAAAGCTTTCCTTGGGCAAAAAGGGCATTGCCTAAATTGACATCTGCTTCTGTGCAGTTGGGTTGAAATTCCAGGGCTTTTTGATAAGATGCGATCGCTTCTTCCCACTTACCTTGTTTTTCCAAGGTATAGCCCAAATTATTGTAAATTGTCCCCGCATCTGGTCGCAGAGTAATAGCTTTTTTATAAGCTACTTCCGCTTCTGGTAATTCTCCTTGAGCTTGACGCAAATTGCCTAAACTAAACCAAATTTTTACAGAGTCAGACTGAACCTGAGAAGCTGCACTCAAAAATTTCTCTGCTTCCAGAAGCGCACCTTTTTGTTGTGCCAGCATCCCTAAACCGTATAATGCTTCTGAATAGTCCGGCTGTTTCTCGATTATCTGATGATATAACTGTCCAGCTACATCTAGGCGATTAGCTCGATGATGTTGAACTGCAAGTTTCAAAGCTTCATTAACATCTTTAGCGTCAAATTTTCGGGGTTTATTAACCAACTGTAAAAGAAAATCTTCTAATGCTTTGACTGGTTTTAAATCACTATATAATTTATGCTTATTTTCTGCAATTTGCTGGGATATATATTGACGATATTCAACATCTTTTCCTAGCCTAATAGCTATTTTTACGTATTCTTCTTTATTTAAGGCGGTCGTCTCTTCTATACCCATCATCTTCATGATTGCTAAAGAATGCCGCCCTCGCATTAGTTCTCCTGGCAAAGTTACAACTGGAATATTATGGGCAATAGATTCCAAAGTAGAGTTACATCCAGACCAACCAATACTATCCAAAAAGACATCGGCTAAAGCTGTCATACCAGCAAAAGCTCGACTCTTCATCCGAGGCACAAATAAACAGTGATTTTGATAATCCAACCCTAATTTTTCAAAAGCGTGGCTTAAACGCTGGCGAAATATTTCTGTAACCTCTTCACTCTCATGTTTAATAAATACAAACTTAGAATTCTCTACTTCCTTGGCAATCAGGGGAAATACATCATCATGATTGGGCAAATATTTATACAATGACTGGCAACACCAGAAGAAAATTTCATCCTCTTTTAAACCTATATCTGATTTCTTTGTTGCTGCTGGTTGAATTGCTAAAGGTGTGTAATGAATAGATAAATTGGGCAATCTAACTAATTTTTCTGTATAATGTTCTTGAGCATTTGCTAATTCCATTAAATCACTGCTCAAGTAATAGTCAATTGTTGGTAATCCACTGGTATCAGGATGTCCCCAAGATGTCATTTGAATTGGTGCTAGTCTTAAGCAACCTAGTTTTACTGTCATTGGTTCCATCCCAAATTCTGGAAAAATTAGGATATGTAATTTATCTTCAGTTATTGCCTCACACCATTGTTCAATTGAGCGAACGCCTTGAACAAATTTATCAAAAACTTTTGCGGCTGCGATCGTAGAAGAATCCTTTGTTATCCCAGTGTGATAACCAATTAATTCAAATTCATTTTTATCAAGATTTTCTACCCAACCCTTAATCGGGATTTTCCAATTGGAATGATTATAGAAAAATCCAGAGATAATCCCAATCCGAACCTTTTCATTTTTATCTAAATTTGGAATAACAAGCCGCTCACTAAATTGGGGATAGCGACTCGACATAATCTGACAAATCATTTGCCCATACATTCGCTGTAAATTTTGATCATTTAAGCCTTGATATGCCAGATAAAAAGGCTGCAATGTGCCCACAGCTTCCGATGATTTGGCTCGTTCTTCTTGATTAAGTAATTGATAGCTTTCAGCTAAATTTTGCAAATGCTGTTGATACTGATTGCGGCTAGATTCAATTTCATCAGCGCTAGAATAAATAATCGGCAGTTGGCTGATACAAATACCCAATTTAGCCGGGGCATAATCTGGTGTAATTTTTAGAGCTTGTTCAAATGCTCCGATTGCTGACTCTAATTTACAGTTTTGTTTAAAAGTAGCTCCCAAATTATAATGGATAGCATTTAAATCTGGTTGAAATTTTATAGCTTCTTGATAAGATTCTATCGCTTCATCAAATTTATTAAGTTTTTTGAAAATATTTGCCAAATTATTATGGGTTAATGCCAAATCATATTTAATATTTAATGCTTGTTGGTAAGCTTGGATTGATTCTTCAAGCTGACCTTTTTGCTGGAAAATATATCCTAAATTGTGATAGGCGTAAGGATAGTCTGGTTGAATTTTTATGACTTGTTGATAAGCCTTAATAGCATCATCTAGCCGTGCCTGTTTTTGAAGTACATCTCCTAAATTATTATGAGCTTGTACCAAATTTGGCTGCAATGCAATAGCTTGCCGATAATATAACTCTGCAATCTTGAAATCGCCTGAGTTTTGTCTACCCAAAGCAAACTGCTGATTTAAGTCTGCATAGTAGACTTGTTCTTCGGGTGATAGCTTTCCTTGGATGTGGAGAGCATTACCGATATTAGCTTGCACTTCTATGCAGTCGGGTAGAATCTCCAGTGCTTTTTGATAGCAAGCGATCGCATCTTCTAGCTTACCTTGTTGTTGTAAACTATATCCCAGGCTATTATGTACTGCTGCTGCTTCTGGCTGCAATTCTAAGGTTGCTTGGAAAAATAATTCTGCATTCTGATGTTGTCCTCTCTGCTGCATTAGCATACCTAATGCATATAGCGCCTCGCTCTGCCTGGGATTTATGTCTATAATTTGCCGATAAAGGTGTTCGGCTTGGGTAAAGCGCTTGGCTCGGTAATGTTGAACAGCGAGTTGGAGAGCTTCAGGAATTGTAGTCATATACTTACATAATTATTTTATGTGTTTTGCTGTTGCTACACCCGCCAGGAACTTAAATTCCTATAACCTATAAGTAGCGGTATAAAATTAATTACACAATAACTGGACTGAAAGTTTTGCTTAGTAAAAAAACAGTATGTAGATACTTCTCTGGGATTACTTCGCTGAAATCGGTTTTAACCGATTAAAATTCTGATTTTTAGCATATTAAAATTAATTACCTCTACAACAAACCCACATCGGCTAGGGATTGCTTTCCACCGATTATTAGCTCTGAGTTAAAACTCAGAGATGGCGAATTGAGAACTGAACATATAGGACTTACGCACACTCTACGAATTCTCGGCGTTCTTCTCTAACGAGACGCTGCGCGTTCACGTAGTGTCTTGCAGAGAAGGCGTCTTGGCGGTTCGATAAATTAAGCTTTTTAGCAATTTTTGCGTAAGTCCTAAATAGTAAAAATTTATTTCTGATTATTTCTGAACCGGTTATTTTTTGTTGTGATATGGTGTATCTTACAGTAAGAGCCGAAGACTCTCTGGTCATTTGAGCCTTCGGCTATCTATGAATCTACTAGGCTTTCGAGCCGGCTCTGCTTGCAAGATTTGACACTCTTTGCAAGTAGAGTTTAATTATGGGTAGGTAGCAGATACGCTCAATGCGTTAGAAGCAGAAACACCGCTATCTGTGTAGGTGAAAGCAAATGATTCAGCCAAAGTATTGTTACCTAATGCTGTAGCACCTGATTCAGCAGTTGCTAGGTTGCCACTGATGTTAACAGTAACGTCTACATCTTTGTCGATATCTACGGTTTCATCAATGTCAATGTCAATGTTTACGTTCTTTACTTCAGAGAAGCCAAAACCGCCCAAAACTTCTTCGCTGGTATTTTCTAAGTAGTTCAAGTCTGCAATAATCATTGATTCTCTCCTGAAAGTAATAATTTGTCTGAAGTGGAATGAATTAGTAGGTAGCAGATACGCTCAATGCGTTAGAAGCAGAAACACCGCTATCTGTGTAGGTGAAAGCAAATGATTCAGCTAAGGTGTTGTTACCTAATGCTGTAGCACCCGATTCAGCAGTTGCTAGGTTGCCACTGATGTTAACAGTAACGTCTACATCTTTGTCGATATCGATGGTTTCATCGATGTTAATGTTGATGTCTACGTTCTTTACTTCATAGAAACCAAAACCGCCCAAAACTTCTTCGCTGGTATTTTCTAAGTAGTTCAAGTCTGCAATAATCATTGATTCTCTCCTGAAAGTGATAATTTGTCTGAAAGTTGAATGAATTAGTAGGTAGCAGATACGCTCAATGCGTTAGAAGCAGAAACACCGCTACTTGTGTAGGTGAAAGCAAATGATTCAGCTAAGGTGTTGTTACCTAATGCTGTAGCACCCGATTCAGCCGTAGCTAGGTTGCCACTGATGTTAACAGTAACGTCTACATCTTTGTTGATATCGACGGTTTCATCAATGTCAACGTCAATGTTTACGTTCTTTACTTCATAGAAACCAAAACCGCCCAAAACTTCTTCGCTGGTATTTTCTAAGTAGTTCAAGTCTGCAATAATCATTGATTCTCTCCTGAAAGTGATAATTTGTCTGAAGTGGAATGAATTAGTAGGTAGCAGATACGCTCAATGCGTTAGAAGCAGAAACACCGCTATCTGTGTAGGTGAAAGCAAATGATTCAGCTAAGGTGTTTGCACCTAATGCAGTAGCGCCGGATTCAGCAGTTGCTAGGTTGCCACTGATGTTAACAGTAACATCAACATCTTTGTTGATATCTACGGTTTCATCAATGTCAACGTTGATATCTACGTTCTTTACTTCATAGAAACCAAAACCGCCCAAAACTTCTTCGCTGGTATTTTCTAAATAGTTCAAGTCTGCAATAATCATTGATTTTCTCCTGAAAGTGGTAGTTTGTTTTAGCTTTTTTTGGCTGAACCAACTTCTTTTTGTTGGTTATGTAATTACTATAGTTTATTCTCCAAAAAAGTCAATAGATTTTGAGATTTTATTTGATAAAAGTTGCTTATATTAATTAGGATTAAATAGCTAAAAATAGCTAAATATACTTATAAAATAAAGCCAAAAATTTCCGCAACAAAAACTCAGCAAGAACATTCAATATCCTTGCTGTATAAGTGCTTCAGAAATAAAAACTGCCGATTTTTTATCCTGAAATTGCACCTTTTAATATTGATTACTAAAAAACTCGAAACTAAAAATTATTTTTTTAAGCCGCAAAAAATGATGCATCCATTAATTTTTAAGGTTTTTAATCAACTCTGATTCCAGAAAGATTATTAGCCATAAAAATATTTGGAGCTTAATTAGCTATTTGGCATTGATCAATAACAAACAGATTTAAATCTGCTCTAGTAATTCCTCCTGCGATCGCACATTTTCATCCGAGTCTAGACGAGTGACAATTTTCATCGCATTAACTCTTTGTTTTAACCAATCAGAAAAGGATTCTGTAATGATTTTTTGGCGCAACGGTTCATCTAGTTGGGGTTGAATCACTTCTTCTACCCAAATTAAATGCACCCCTTTAGGAGTCGTAATCGGTTTGAGAACTTCTGGTGGTGCAGCAGCAAATACGGCGGCGGCAATTTCTGGACGAAAATCTTTGCGATATCGCAGTCCTTGATATCCATAAGCACGGCGAAGTTCTGGCTCTGGAATATATAGACGAGCAATTTCTGGAAAATTGATTTCGCCTTCTTCTAGAGCATAAAAAAGCTCTAAAGCCAAGTCTCGATCCTCGAACACGACTTCGTAAGTAACCGCACTGACATAATCTAATTGGCGTTCATAAAAATACTTTTCGAGTTGAGCAGAAAATAAATGATTCGCTAACTTCCTTGCAAGAACATTGTTGTAGGCTAATTCTTCAAACTCATTCACAGATAAATGGTGTTTTTCTAGCCATGTCCAGGTTTGTTTAGCTTTAACAAGCTTCTTGGTAAACCGTAAGTCATCTCCTTCTTGCTGTAATTCTTCGGGTGTAACTGTAACTCCTAACTCTTGAGCCGCTTGAGCAATAACGCTTTGCGATGCTATTGCTTCCACAACATCAGGTATCTGACAAGAGAGTTTGAGGTTGTGAATGATATCTGAATTGGAAATGGTCAGATTGTGAGGCATAACACGATATCTCCAATGGGGAATTAGGGATTGGGGATTAGGGGCTTGTACTGAGCGTTTGCGTAGCGTCTCCTAGAGAAGTCGTAAAGCCTGCGGCATAGCTACGCTTAGGGCGCGTCTCGTAGAGAAGTATTGGGGATTGGGGATTGAGAAAACTTTTTCTTAGTCACCAGTCCCTAGCGATCGCCGTAAGCATCGCTCTGACTAAATCTCTAAACCGCCTTTTTGCAGTTTTTTGAATGGATCTAAAACAAAGTCAATCACCCGTCGTTGACGAATAATCACTTCCGCATTTGCTGTCTGACCGGCACCTAATGGAATACGTTTGTTGCCATTTTCGACGTACTGCTGATCTAAAGTGATTTCTAACTCATAGTTTTCGGTATTGCCTTGGGGTGTTTGGCTAACTTTTGAGTCAGGAGAGATCCAAGTAACTTTTCCTTGCACAATGCCATATTCTTGGAAGGGATAGGCATCAAACTTGACCTTAACAGGCATTCCTACTTTTAAGAAACCACTATCCTGATTAGGCATATTCGCTCTGAGTACGAAGTCTGCATTTTTAGGTGCAATTTGGGCAACCCGTTGACCGGGCTGTACTACTGCTCCTGGCTTAGTGGTGGGTAATTCAAAAATCACCCCATTAATTGGCGATCGCACCACTCGTTGCTGAATTTGCAGTCTTGTAGATGTAATCTGGCTTTTAGTCTGAGCGATTTCTGATTGCGCTACTGTTATTTGTGTCTGTATGTCTTTTAGCTGTTCCTGATTTTTCATTACAGCTAGCCTCCCAGATTGCATCACACTTTTATAACTACTTTGTTCTTCTTGCAGCCGGAGTTTTGCTTGTTTGATATCAGACTCTAACGTATTGATAGTGACTTGATAACGATTTAGCTCTCCTGTTAACTGCAATTGCGCTTGTTTGATATCTGATACAGACTTGTTATAGAGTCGTTTGCTTTCTTGTTCTTCTTTTTTGAGTTGATCAATTTGAGTTGCAGACACGGCACCATCCTGAACGAGCTTACTAAAGCGTTCAACTTGCTTAGAATCTATACTCAAACGAGTTTTAGCCGATTCTTGATCGTTACGAGTGGTGTAAATCTGCTGCTCTGCTTGCTTAACTAATGCTTGTTTTTCTAACTTTTGGAGGTTATAGCTATTTAGTTTGGCATCAAGGTCTTGCTGTGCCTGACTCACTTTAGCTATTTTTTCTAATTCTTGGGATTTACTTTGTTGCTCCAAGAGGCTAGTTGACATTAAAAGTTGATTTTTGAGCAGTTCCAGTTGCGATTGCCGATTTTGTAACCCTTGCAATTTGCTCTGGATTTGTTGCAGTTCTGTTTGCAAGACATCAGATTCAAGTTCTAGTAAAACCTGACCGGCTTTGACTGTATCTCCTTCTTTGACCGTAACTGCTTTAACACTCCCACCAGCTTGAGAGTCTAATTTTTGAGTTGCGCCTTTCGGTTCTATACGCCCTCTGGCGCTGCCGGTCTCATCTACTTTCGAGAGAGTTGCCCAAGGTAAGAACAAACCAGCAAAGGCTATGAGTAGATACAACAAACCACGAGTCCAAATTCGAGGTAAGGCATTGAGCAATCCTTCAGTACCATAGTGCAAATCTTGACTATTAGTTTCTGTGTCTGTCTGCTGGTTAAGCTCTACAGATTCCTCTTGCTGGGTGTAACTTGGATACTCATCTTGGGGAAGTGGGGATGATCTATTGGGATGTGGCATAGTTTTATCTCCGATAACATTAAGTGGGGAGTGGGGAGATGAGGGAGCAGGGGGAGCAGGGGAGGCAGGGGGAGAAAGAAGAACCAATGCCCCCAATGCCCAATGCCCAATCTCAACTAACTTGAGCCAGTTGTTGTTGATTCAGGTAGTAATAATGACCTTTTTTAGCGATTAATTCGTCGTGGGTACCACTTTCGACTAAAACGCCTTGGTCTAAAACTAGGATCAAGTCAGCGTTGCGGACTGTAGAGAGACGATGGGCAATGATTACACTTGTGCGCCCTTTCAGAATTGTTTTCAGGTTATTTTGAATAATGCGTTCTGATTCGGAATCTAGGTGGCTGGTGGCTTCATCAAACAGTAATAACCGAGGATTTCCGAGCAAAGCACGGGCGATCGCTACGCGTTGACGTTGTCCCCCAGAGAGCATACCGCCGCCTTCACCAATTTGGGATTCGTAACCCATCGGTAGTCTTTGAATAAATTCATCGGCTCCGGCATATTTTGCTGCTTGGATAATTTCTTCTAAAGTGGCATCTGGATGAGCGATCGCAATGTTTTCGCGGATAGTCCCACCAAACAGAAAAGTATCTTGGTCTACAACGCCGACTTGAGAACGGAGCGATCGCAAGGCAATAGCAGTAATATCACGATCGTCAATCAATACTTTGCCATCTGTTGGCGGATATAAACCCAAAATCAACTTACTCAGGGTTGTTTTTCCAGAACCACTACGCCCCACCACTGCTACCATCTGTTCTGGCTGGATTTCAAAGTTGAGATTTTCTAGTACGTTAGTCTCACTTTCTGAGTGATAGCGAAAGGTGACATTCTGAAAGCGAATACTGCCGTGCAGTTTATCCAACGACTTCCGAGGTTTAGCTTCTAAGTCTTCTTCTGGTTCCGCCTCCAACACGTCATTAATGCGTTCGGTGGAAATCACAATTTCTTGCAATTGATTCCACAGCAGAGCTAGCCGTTGGAAAGGACTCAAGACGTTACCCACCAACATATTGAATGCAACTAATTGTCCAATAGTCAGTTCGCCATTAATTACCTGAGATGCTCCATACCATAACAATGCAGTATTTACAAAAGTTTGGATGACACCACTGATAATTTGCAAACGATTACCAATTATCTGAGCATTAAAGGATGTTTTGATCGAATCATTCAGTAGTTCTTCCCAACGCCAACGCACGGTTTGTTCAATTGCCAATGAGCGGACGGTACGAATTCCACTTAGGGATTCTATGAGATAGCTTCTTTCTTTAGTGCCTGTATTAAAAATCTCTCTGGAGATGCGGCGCAAAATACTTGTGCTAGCTAGCGCCAAGATAAAAAATGGCGGTACAGTACACAGCACGAATAATGACATCCGCCAACTATAGGAAAACATCAAGACCAGATAAACCACCAATGTCAGCATATCCAACACGATGGAGAGTGTCTGACCAGTCAGGAAGCGTTGAATTTTCTGGTTTTCTTGAATGCGCGAGATGATATCCCCAACGTAACGCGACTCGAAATAGGAAAGGGGTAAGCGGAAGGTATGTTTGATAAAACCTACAAGTAGGGCAACACTAATGCGGTTAGCCGTGTGAAATAGCAGATATTGCCGTAGAGCATTGACAGCGACACCAAACAACCCAAAAACAATCATTCCTAAACCAATGGCGTTTAAGGTTGTAACGCTGCGTTGCACAAGTACTCTGTCGAGCAGTAGCTGGGTAAATACTGGCGTTACTAGTCCAAATAATTGGATTAGTACCGAAGCTATAAAGATTTCTACTAGTGTCCGATGATGAGGTTTAATTAAGTCAAAAAATTTCCAGAAACTTATACTTTCGTCTTTAGCATCTTTTAGTAGAGCCGTAGGTTCCAGTAACAATGCATAACCACTCCAACCTGCCTGAAATTCAGCTTTTGTCAGGCTGCGTTGACCTAGAGCCGGGTCACATACAATCACCCGCTTTTTGGTGATTTCATAAACAACAATGAAGTGTTTACCTTCCCAGTGAACAATTGCAGGTAAAGATTGTTCTGTCAATTTATCAAGAGTGGCTTTCACAGGACGGGTGGAAAAACCCAGGTTTTCTGCTGCTGTTGCCATCGCTTTCAGAGATGCACCACTGCGGTTGACGTTGGTCATATCCCGCAAGCGATTCATGCTAAAAGTCTTGCCCCAATAGTTACCAATCATTACCAAACAAGCAGAGCCGCAATCGGCTGCGCTTTGTTGAGCATAGAAGGGATAGCTTTTGGTGAGGCGTTTCCACCAATGCCCTACTTGCACTTTCGGACTAGGAAAGTAAAAACGTGACTTTTTTGGCTGTTGTTCTGACTGCTTCTCTCGTTGGGGAAAAGGAATAATTTTGGCTTTTGGAGATTGAGAAGGTCTATTTTTAGTCTCCAGTCTCAAATCTTCAGTTTCTAGTCCCCAGTTCTCTAATTCCGGTAAGTATTCTAGTGCTGTTTGCTTATGGTCATTTTTCAGAATGTAAGCAATCGTTGGTTGCGTTGCTTGCCAATCACCTTCTTCTGGTTGTGCAAAGATAGTGCCTGGTGTTAAATAATGTCCTTCAGAATGACGTAGTTGACCTTTGTACAATACCCACAATTGCGAATCTGGGAATATTTGTGGACTTACAGATCCAGATTCTAACTGGTGTCGCTCAAACAAAGATAAAGCTTTGAGCATTCCTGGAACTTGTGATGTATGGCACGGTAATTGTGAGGTTTGGCGACATAACAACAGCAAATCCCAAAGTTCTGCACGGGCAAGGAGGCGATCGCGAATGTTAGGATACTTGTCTATCAACGTCTGCAATGCGTCTTGCCTGAAATAGCCAAGTTTTAAGTTTGTCGAAGCTCTGACTACATAAGGACTAAAATTAACTTCGGGAAATAGAGTTAATTCACCGAAAACAGACCATGCACCAAAGGTAGTGATTAAATTCTCCGAGCTATCCAACAGTCGGACTTTACCTGTAAGAATAATGTAGATACCGGGATTCGTCTGTGCAGATTGCCAGAACTGCTTTGCTACTGGCGGTTCCACAATCTCCATTTCTGCTAAAAAGTTTTGTAATTCTTTTTCTGAAAGCTTTGCACCCAAGGTGGACAAGAGCCTCTCACTCATATATTGCCCAGAAAGCACTGCTGGCATTTTCTAATCTCCACAACAGAATTGAGTTATCGGTCTGAATTAGATACAAAAGTTAATTAAAAGTATTGTTAAATACCGTATTTTCACTGTGGAAACCCTAAGCTTCCATAGAATAATCTTTGGAACAAAAGAGTGTGGTAAAAACCATCTCTCTTCTTAGATACAAGGTATTTTTGTTTGGTAGACAGTCCGAATCGTTGCACCAGATTGTTGATGTGATAACCACTAATGTGAATGTCCAAATATCAAGCTAGATGTTTGTTTAGCCACGTTTAGACTAAACATCAACTAACTGCATCAACGGACTCAAAACTCTTATGGCTGGCTAATTTCAACAATCAGTCGCGCCCGTAATTGATGATTATGAAGAGTTATTTTCAAATCAAAATTTGGTAGTTGCAGCGATCGCTATGCAAATTTTTTCAGGTGCTGATTATAAAGAAGATGTCCTGGCTGGAAATTAGCTTTCAGGCTTTTGAAGAATTCCTGACCCAAAAAAGCTTTAAAAGACCGATTTCAGACATCTCTAACTTTTTAACAGCCTTGTCTTGACTAAAATGGTGTGACATAATTGTATACAGTTGCGCTAAGTCGTAAATTATGGGCGAACGTAATCCATTGCAGTTGTGTGATCAAGCCTGACAGCAAAAAAACCACAACTGCATATCTGACTAACCCTGCAAGGTTAATCAGAGATTTACACGATGTGCAATTATTACCCGGTGTGATTCCTCTAGGGTTTTGCGAGTCTAGAGGATAGCCTCCGGGATAGCCTCAGTCCCAAGAAAAGCAACTTTAAGCACTAAAAAGCTGGCTTTGGGTGGGCTACAGGAACTAGAGGACTATAAAAACTATAAAGCACATCATAATTATTAGAGATTTTACTAATCAGGAAAAATCTCACTTAAACAAATATTGCTTAAGCTAGCTTGGCAGATTCGAGAGTGAATCTTTTGCCAGCAATTGTCTAGTGTCTTTAGGGAAACATCTAGCAAGCCATCTGAACGTTCATATTATACCTCCTATAGTGTGATAAAGGCAAGTGATTAAAACAGACTTGCAATCATGATATTTACATCATTAGCTTACACTGGTCAACTTGAAATTTGAAGAATTTAGGACTTTCTTAATGTAATTTTTTTCAAAAATCACTTAGCAGATAATTTTTAACAAAAAAAATATATTTGAAACCCTTTTACACATTACATCTTTAAACAACTAGGCGGCATACGATGACGGAAGTCATAAAGACGCTTATTGTCTATTTATTAAGGTCTATACTAAGTTGTTTGAATTAGCAGTGAGGTGAAACACGTTAATACTGTGATCAAGCACACACAAGAGGAAATTCCAGTAACCACAACATTTTTACCATGCAAGGATATGGCAAAAATACGTATTACAGCTTGATATTAAGTTGAAAAAGATCCGTCATCTTTAAATGAACCTATAGTTAAAAAAATGACAATAAATCTCAAGTTCGTTTTTTAAAACTTTAGGATTGCGATGTGAGCAAGTCAAGTATTAAATGTATAAGTAAGTCGGTGAAAATAAGCCTAGCTATGTAACAGAATGTAAAATTTACAGTCTCTTTGAGATTGCTTCATTAAACTTCATTACACTTCGTTTTCTTCACAAAGACATAGCGTAAATTATTTAAGCTCTTCTACTTAAATTGTATAAATTTAGTAGTGATTATAGAGTCAGTGCAGTGGCCCAAGTGTGACACCATGATTTACTTAAAGGTGAAAAATCATCTAAAAGCAAATATGTTGTTTGTCCCGATCGGCAATGTTGAAGATTCCATTTCTCCACTAGAACATCTAATTGAGAGAATATTATCCGTCTGTTATGTAGGAAATTTGGCGATTCATTAAGCTGTGGAGCGATCGCTCAATCCTCTGATCGCCTTGCTCTCTGGAAGCTGTTTGTGCAATACTTACAGAATTTATAATTACTAAATTCCGATTGACTTAAAGTAGTATGCATGACTACTAGTATAAAACTGGGTTCGAGTTTGAAAACTGAGGAACAAAAGCAAGCAGGATTTAGGCTCCAAGTAGTTGCGATCGCTTAACTCCGATGGAAGCATCTCAAGTTTGCAGGAACATCAATTTTTCGCAGGATGGAATTTAGCAGTAGTCAAGTGAGTTTTGAAGGAGTATTTATGTCACAGTTGGAGCAAGCAGTGTCAGACATCTTTGTAGCCAAAGACTTAGAAACTCTCCCCAATATTTTCGAGCGGGTTGAGGCTCTGTCCGAAGACTTTGCCACCCGTGCAGGAGCACACGATAAAGATGGTTCCTTTCCCTTTGAGAATTTTACAGCTTTGCATGACGCAGGAATGCTCAACCTCACCATCCCACGTGAATTCGGTGGTCAGGGTTTGGGGCTGGCAACTATCTGTCGGGTAATTGAAGGGATAGCGCGTGGCGATGCTTCGACCGCGCTAGTATTGACAATGCACTATCTTCAACATGCTCATGCGGCTCGTAGCCGTCACTGGCATCCAGAAGTATATAAACGGTTGTGTCGTGAATCAATCGCAGGCATTTCTCTACTTAATGCTGCCCGTGTTGAACCAGAGTTAGGGACGCCAGCTAGAGGCGGATTGCCTGCCACAATTGCCGAAAGAACAACAGAGGGCTGGCGTTTAACAGGACATAAGCAGTACACCACAGGCAGCCCTATCCTCAGTTACTTTGTGGTTTGGGCACGCACAACCGAGGATGAACCACAAGTTGGGAGTTTTCTGGTTCCGCGCAATCTGCCAGGTTTGCGAATTGTCGAAACCTGGGATCACTTGGGGATGAGAGCTACAGGTAGCCACGATCTCATTTTAGAGAATGTATTAATTCCCTTAGAGTATGCTCTAAATATCAACCCCATATCAGTTGCACCATCTTTTGATCCACTGATTTCCACTTGGGGCAGTTTGACAGTGAGTGCTTTATATCTTGGTGTTGCTACTAGTGCGCGAGACTGGCTTGTGAAATATCTTTGGGAGCGATCGCCCTCTAATCTCAAAGAGCCACTGGCAACTCTGCCACGCTTCCAAACTGCTGTGGGTGAAATAGAAGCACTGCTGTTTGCTAATAAGAGATTGATTTATAGCTTGGCTCAAGATATTGACAAAGGCGAGTTTGAGCCTAATGTAGGATTACAGGCACAAGCAGTTAAATATCTCACCACAACTAACTCGATTCGTGCTGTGGAGATTGCTTTAGAACTAACGGGTAATCCTGGTCTATTAAAAAGGAATCCCTTAGAGCGTCACTACCGCGACGTTCTGTGTAGCCGTATCCATACACCGCAAAATGATGTTATTTGCCAATCATTAGGGAAGTCGGTGCTGAAAGTTAAGTGATTGGGGACTGGGGAAGAAGCAGGGAGAGTGTGGGGGGTGTGGGGAGTGTGGGGAGAAAGAAGAGGAATTGAGTAACTGCACATCAATGAGCGCTGCATTGCCTCCCACACTCCCCACCTTTGCCACAGTATGAGTGAGAAATTCGGGTCAAGCTTGTGAGAAATGCGGGTTTCCCCCTTTGATCTTCCAATGTCCAAGCCTATAGCATTTGAGATGCGCTTCTTATACCAAAATATATGCCACTAATGTAACTAACTTGACTTTTTCAGATTTTGGTAAATATACAACGAAGATATTGTATTTAAATCTACTTCTTTATGCTCATCTTCATTTTCAGTAGTATTTTTAAACAAGACTGTAAATGCACCAGCACCTAACCTATCTTGAGGAAACATCCGATAACAAGGTATTGTAGTTAAATGCGATTGATATTTAGATAAGTAACTAATTTCTATTGCTTTAAAATGGGGAAAGCGTTCCAGAAGCCATTCACAAACTTGTTCATTTTCTTCGGGTGAATATGTGCAAGTCATATAAGCAAGATAGCCTTGTGGTGCAACAATTTTAGCAGAGTTAGCTATAATCCGCTTTTGTCGATTTGCACTCTTATTAATAGCAGTTGGATGAAAACATCCAGGTGCTTTTTCACCTTTAGCAAGTAAAGATTGTCCAGTGCAAGGAGCATCTACTATTACTAGATTGCTAGAGCAGGGAAACATTTGGGCAAAGATACTCGAATCTCTATTCACCACTGCACTAGGACTGATCTGGCAACGCTTCAAATTAGAAATTAGCATTCCCAGACGTTTGCCAATTACTTCATTACTGATGAGTAAGTCTGGTTGTAAAGCTTTCCAAGCAAAGATACTTTTACCTCCTGGTGCAGCACACATATCAAAAACTAAACGCGCTGAGTCAGGAATAGCTAACAAAGTAGTGGCAGCAAACACCGAAGAAAAATCTAAACAATAGAAATATCCTTGTTGATGCAAGGGATGCTGACCGGGTTTTTCTCCCAAGTATAAGCGGTCTATAAATTGTGGTTGCCAAGAGGTTGGTGTTTCTACTGCTAAAGGCGAAGTTTCTGGCTTTTCCTGACACCAAAGAATACTGGGTGAAAAAGGCTGAGGATTCATTAAAGCCCCAATAAATTTTTCTTGATCATCTAAATTAATGAACAAACGCCGCGAGACTTTAAGTAATAAATTAGAAGGTTTTTCCATATAGATGACGAGTTATCAATTACGAATTATAAATTACGAATTACGAATTAGTAGGTTGTATCAGAATCAAAATAAAACTGTTACACAAGAACAATGTAATTAAGGCTTTTGGCTTCATACTCAAAATATAATGACCGCCATTCAGAACGCAATGGCCAAGCTACCCCACTGCACCGGAGAAGGTCATGTTCTTAGATAATTTTCAGGAAAAATTACGCAAACAAGCACAATTATGGAGGGATGAAGGATTAATTAGTTCTTCGCAGTATGAGCAAATAGCAGAACGTTATCAATTTAAAAACCTGGAAGCTGATGCACGCGATCGCAATAAAGCGATCGCGATCGCTGTAGGCAGCATACTTTTATGCCTAGGCATAATTACCTTTGTATCAGGAAACTGGCAGGGAGGGTCGCGAGAAGTCAAATTTATTCTGATGATCAGCTTGTTTTTTGCGATCGCGATCACTGGTTTTTACAGTTGGAAAGTACCTGAAGGGAAGAAGCCAGAACGAAGCAAACGTTTGTTAGGAGAGAGTTTGCTAATTTTAAGCGCCTTCATATTCGGTGCAAATTTACTGCTGATGGCCCAAATGTTCAATATTGCCGGTTCAGCTTCCCAACTTTTTCTCGCTTGGGGGTTGGGTGTTGTGGTGATGGCCTTTAGTTTGTGCTTAAATTCTTTAGGAATTCTGTCAATTGTCCTCGTAGAAATCGGTTACTGGACTGGACTAGAAGACTTATGGTACTCTTCAGGTGAGTTAACTTGGTCACGGCTAGTAGTGCAGCATCTGCCTTTGTTGGCATGGCTGGTATTTGTACCCTTAGCTTACTTCTGTCGATCGCGTTGGATTTTTGGTCTAGCAGCCTTTGTCTTTGCTAGTTCCTTACAAGCCAACCTTAATCCTCTGCCACTGCTAAATTATGCTGATATAGCCCCTTGGGTGGCATCTTTTGCTTTTGCACTCCCACCTGCATTATTCTGGAGTTATGATGACTTGCTGTTTCCAACCATAAATTACAGGTTGTTTCAATCCCTGGCCCGTAATTTAGCGTTGGTAAGCTTCGGCGTTGTCTTTTATGTTCTGTCTTTTCGTTGGGTTTGGGAATCTCCGAATTATGGTTATAATCAGCCAACGAACCTGACAAACTTATTCGAGTCTCTGCCGATCATCGATTTGGGGATTCTCAGTGGCTTGGCGGTATTGCAATGGTTGTTTTTACTGCGTCAAAGAAATAACCCTCCGCGCCGCGAAGTGATTTTCACGACTGCCGTTATTGGTACTTTTCTTGCCTTTATTGCCATAGTACCTTTTTGGCATCAAACTATCAGCCGGATTGATGAACTTGGCATTTTTATTTTCAACGTACTTCTAGCAACATTAGCCTGGGGACTAATTCAAGAAGGGTTGAAATTAAGCAACAGAAGTTCCTTTTGGGGCGGTATGCTGTTAGTAACACTACAAATTATCAGTCGCGTGCAAGAGTACGATACCGACTTACTTTTTAAGTCGCTGGTCTTTATCTTGTGCGGTTCTGCTTTAATTAGCGCTGGACTTTGGTTTGAACGCCGCTTACCTGGTGGCTCTAGCTCTACAAGTAAGAAGTAGTGTAAATTCAGAATCGGCTAAACCTTAGCTATCCGCTAACTGAAATCCGCCCATCATCACAATCTCTGTGCGTTAAAGTTTTTAAAGTTTCTCTGCGTCAGTCCTAATCTCGTTACTTTTGACCTCCTCAATCCCTCTGCTTTTTAGGACTACGCTCATGACTAATAGTTCTTCTGAATCTAAAAATAAAACCTTGTCTCCCGAAGCCGAATTCTCTAGTAAGGTGACTTTTCGGGATTACTTGATTGCTACTGAACAAAAATCGAATAAGCCCTTACCTTTTTGGCGGTTACTAGCTCCCCTGGCGCTGCAAACAGGGTTAATTATGGCAGTACCAGCCCAAGCGGTCTATACAGATGTGACAGGTAAGACGGTGATTTTGCAAACCGTACCTGTAGACCCAAACAATGTAATAGATGGTAACACCTTAGCGTTAGATTACAACATATCCCGTACCTCAAATTTGAGCAGACTTCCTGGTTGGCAAACATTAGTCAGCAAAGGTCGTGGAAGTGGCAGAAGATTGCCTGAAGGAACCAATATCTATGTGATTTTGCAAGAGCAACTATCCTCTGGTCGTGGTGTTCCTAGAGCTTGGAGACCGTTACGAGTAACTAGCGATCGCCCCACAACTCTTAGAGCCAACCAAGTAGCCTTAAAAGGAGTTTATGAGGATGGCTCTGTTAACTACGGCTTGGAAACATATTACATCCCAGAAAACCAACGGCAGCAGATTAGGAACGACTTACAAGCCCAACGCGCCCGCAGGGGACAAGTACCACCCATCGTGGTAAAGGCGAAAGTAGATCCACAAGGTAAAGCAGTCCCAGTTAGTATGTGGGTGCGCGATCGCAATTATCGCTTTTAACCGGTTAAGCAAATAAACATTGCATATTTACACGCCAGGTTTATCTCCAAAGTTCTGAGCGTCGAAAGCCGACGCTCAGAACTTTCTGTTTGTCATTAGATACAGCGTATTTCAGGTAAATGAAGTACACGGGTAGGGGCACAACATGTTGTGCCCCTACGATTATCTGTACCTCACCAAGTTGAAATCTGCATATCTAGAGTAAGATTATCAGCAAGTTTTATTTGCTGATAATATATGATTTTCCGTGGATTGAGTCGAAAAGCAAGGCTAGTATTTACGAGATTTCTACTGCTAGTGTTCATAGTAATAATTGTGGTGTGGCAACTCTCTCCAACACAATCCCAATTAGTACAGCAAGAAAGCAATTACGCGATCCATATTCGCCAAAATTTTAATCGATCTGGTTTTTATCCCCTTGCACAAATTCCATCTCCAAACCTCTATAAACCTATTGGCGACTGGGTAGGAAGATTAATTTTACCAACGAGACAGCAATTACAAGATGGTTTAGATTGGGTATGGATGGAAGTGCAATATGCACCACCTACAGCACAAAATTTGGTAGGGAATATTGTGCGTTTGGAGTGGAAAAATAATAAAGATTTACTTGCTTTACATCAAGCGGTAACGCGAGATATAAATTTCACTCCTGAAGTGATTAAAAGTCAAAAGCAAGGAAACATTCATCCTTTTCGGCTAAATGGAGTTCGTCAGGTAGGGATTTTACGCTCTTTAGCTGGTGCAAATCCTGATGATGAAACAATTGTTGCTTTAGATTTAAGTACAATCATTGATGTAAGTAAAGAAAAATATATTTTGCAAATTGAACACGAACCTGTTTTGGCAACTGGTAGGTTTTATGGTTTGGTAAAAATCATTAAACCGATTAAATTTAGCTCCAAAACTATTTTATTTACCCAAGAAAAGCAGTATAGTAATTATTTTTTAGTCCAGCATTATAATCCTAATTCAAATAAATTTGATGGTCTTCAAGAGACTATTCGTATTCCCCAACAAGTAATAGATCAACGAAATTTTGCTCCTTCAAGTTTGCAGGAAATTGAACAATCACCTGCGGGTGAGGATGGGTGGTATATTTATGGCGCTGCTGATGCCAAGGGCGTATTTACGGTAGGCGCACTTGCTCCTCGTTCTCTGTTCCAAATTCAACCCCGTCAAATCATTACGAGTGAGGAATTAGCGCTAAATTACATCCAAGAGGTAAATTGGCAAAATACTGAGAACAATAAAGGTAAATTCAATACTGTATTATTAAAACCTGTAGAAACACAGAATTCACTTAATCAATCTATATCAAAATGGCAAGAAGGCAATAAAGCTATTGTCCTACACCTATTTGGTGGAATTGGCGGACGTAAAGCTGAAGCACTGGGAGTACCCTATACTGTCACTGGACATTTTGCTTTTGGAATCGCAGAAGTTGTCCGCGACAAGTTTACTAACGAATTACGTTTCGAGACTAAATACCACCAAATTTATGCCCATAACCCCGATGGAATTATTGCCGGAACGCATACATGGGCTGATTACATGGGTAATTTACAACGTGGTTGGCTCCCAACACGTCCAGTATCAGATATTCTCATCAAATTCGACCCCGTAACACAGGATTATGATTTTGATGGGGTTAAACTTTCGCCTTTAGAACAATTCCAGCAACAATTACAGGTAACAATGGCACGTTATCGGGTTGGTGATGGAACTGGTGGCGCAATGGTATCACCTGCGACTTCATGCATCCAAGACTCAAGCCAAGCACTTTATGCTGCGATACTGGCAATTAAAAACCAAGTTGCTACAACTCCTCAAATTCAAGCTTGGTTACGCGCAAACCCCAATCACCCGCAAACATTACGCTTTCAGCAGCTAGTTGAATTAGGTCAATCTTTAGAACAACAATTAGCACCCTTGGGTATAGTTCGTGCTGATTGGCAAAGTCAAGCAGGTATACTCGCAGGTACGGGTATAGGAAAAACGACGAAACTATTTCAAGATGTTAGTATTTGGGCTGGTTTGACGACATGGCGAACAATAATGCCTAGACTTGCACACGACGACCTCGCCGCAATATTTTTAAAACATGGTGCAATTATGCAAGTATTGCGAACCAATCAAGTCGGTGGTTGGCAACCTAATATTACACCTCTTGCACCAACAGTACTTTTGGGACAAATTAAGATTCCCTTTACCAATATTTCACCACTTTCAATTCTTTTAAATCGCACTTTAGCGTCCTTAGCAGTTCCGAGGCTAAAGGATTGGTTAGTTGTTGTTGTATTGCTAATAATTTATAGTATTGTTGCTCTACCTTATGGTTGGAAATTTGGATTTTTACAGATAGAACTTTGGTCTGTAAGTTGGATTGATCAATGCTTGTTAATATTGCGTTGTTTATTTTTACCTGCGATTGTTGAAGAACTTTTATTTCGCGTTTTTTTGCTTCCTCATCCTAGCGAAATCACCAATTGGTTCCAATGGGCTTTGTGGGCAATAGTGAGTTTGCTATTATTTATTTTGTATCATCCATTGAATGCTAAAACATTTTTTAAAGCTGGTATTCCCACATTTTATAATCCTGTTTTTCTTGTTTTAGCTGCATGTTTGGGAATTATATGTACTGTTGCATATACCATAACAGGATCTTTGTTTGTGATAGTTGTAATCCACTGGATTGTTGTAGTAGTTTGGTTAATTCTTTTTGGAGGAATCACAAAATTAGATAATAATCAAAAAATTTAGAACATTAAGGTGTAATATAGCGGTTCCCATTCAGATGCAATACAACGTTATATCGCAAGGTGTAGGGGCACGGCATGCCGTGCCCCTACGGGTGTACCTCACGTAAACGAGACTTGATTGCTGGAGTCAATCTAAAATCTAAAATCCAAAATTGTTTGACCACCGCTAAGGCACAATCAGCACTGGGCAAGGGGAAAGGTTAATCACGCGAGTGGTAACACTATCATCCGCTCCCTCTTCAGTCAAACCTAGCCCCCGACAGCCCATGATAATTAAATCTGCCCCAATTTCATCCGCGACATCGCAGATCGTAAAAGCTGGTTTGCCTTGCCTTTCCAAGGTTTCGGATTGAATTCCTTGCCCAGAAAATAAAGCTTGGGCATTTTCTAGCAGCTTGGCAACTACCTCTGGTGACACCATCGGATCTGCGCTAGGCGCGTCTTTTGGTGGTTCTTCTACCACAGACAGCAGCACCAAGCGACTGCCATACTTTTTGACTACGTTGGTAACTACATCAGCAGCTTCCCGCGTTTCCCGGCTTTGATCAATAGGAAATAGCACTGTCTTAAATATCTCTGTCACTTGGGTACCCCTGACTCCGGTAAAATCTTGATGGTTCTACTTTCAAAACAATAACAAAAAGGCAATTAGGAGAGTTTGGTGTGTCCAAAAAAAGTTTAGCAAGTTTATCTTCGGCTGATATCTCTGGGAAACGTGCTTTAGTGCGGGTTGACTTTAATGTGCCTGTGGACGATCAAGGCAACATTACTGACGATACTCGCATTCGCGCCGCTCTACCAACCATCCAAGATTTGACGCAGAAGGGAGCTAAGGTCATTCTCGCCAGCCATTTTGGCCGTCCCAAGGGTGTGGATGACAAATTACGCCTAACTCCCGTTGCCAAGCGTCTGTCTGAGTTACTGGGGCAAGAAGTCATTAAAACTGATGACTCTATTGGCGATGAAGTTGCAGCTAAAGTTGGCGCGTTGCAAAATGGCCAAGTGCTGTTACTCGAAAATGTCCGTTTTTACAAAGAAGAAGAGAAAAACGACCCAGAATTTGCGAAAAAATTGGCAGCTAATGCTGATTTTTATGTAAATGATGCTTTTGGTACTGCACACCGCGCCCATGCTTCTACTGAAGGTGTGACTAAATTCCTCAGCCCTTCCGTAGCTGGATATTTGGTTGAGAAGGAATTGCAATATCTGCAAAATGCCATTGAAAATCCCCAACGTCCTTTAGCGGCAATTATTGGCGGTTCCAAAGTTTCCAGCAAAATTGGCGTCATTGAAACACTGCTGGAGAAGTGCGACAAGCTGATCATTGGCGGTGGGATGATTTTCACCTTCTACAAAGCCCGTGGTTTGAATGTTGGTAAGTCATTGGTAGAAGAAGACAAGCTGGAACTAGCGAAATCTTTGGAAGCTAAGGCCAAAGAACGGGGCGTTGCTTTATTGCTTCCCACAGATGTGGTATTGGCAGATAACTTTGCCCCAGATGCTAATTCTCAAACCGTTAGCATTGAGAATATCCCAGATGGTTGGATGGGTTTGGATATTGGCCCAGACTCGGTGAAATTTTTCCAAGAAGCCCTTGCAGATACCAAAACGGTAATTTGGAACGGGCCAATGGGTGTATTTGAGTTTGATAAGTTTGCGGCAGGTACGGAAGCGATCGCTCATACCCTCGCCGAAATCGGTAAAACTGGTACAACCACCATCATTGGCGGCGGTGACTCGGTAGCGGCTGTGGAAAAGGTTGGTTTAGCCGACCAAATGAGCCACATCTCCACCGGCGGCGGCGCTAGCTTGGAGTTACTTGAAGGCAAGGTATTGCCTGGAATTGCAGCTTTAGATGATGCGTAAGTAGGGATTGGGGAAGGGAATAGGGTACAGGTTACAGGGTACAGATTATTTCCTATTACCTGTCACCTGTCACCTTTTCCCAATACCTAAGCCACTACATGAGAAAAAGATATGCAACCTAAATGGCTAGAATGGGTGCAAAAGTTACAAGCGATCGCTCAAAATGGTTTGACTTATTCTGAGGGTGTTTATGATATAGAACGTTATAAACAATTACGAGCGATCGCTACAGAAATTATGGCGACTTACTCGAATGTAGAACACAGCTATGTCTTCGATTTGTTTAGCCGTGAACTAGGATATGCAACTCCTAAAGTTGATGTGCGGGCAGCAATTTTTCGCGATGATACTATATTATTAGTCAAGGAAAGAGCAGATGGCTGCTGGACTTTACCTGGTGGATGGGCTGATGTTGGCGAGTCTCCCGGTGAGGCAGTTGTGAAAGAAATATATGAAGAATCTGGATATCAAGCACGCGCTATCAAATTACTAGCAGTCTATGACAGAAATAAACAAGGACATCCACCGTTTCCATTTTATGTCTACAAGCTGTTTTTTCACTGTGAAATAATCGGTGGTTCTCCATCATCAAGTATTGAAACTGAAGAAGTAGGTTTTTTTCCTGAAGATGCTTTACCAGAACTTTCCATCGGACGTGTGACACCAGCGCAAATCATGCGACTTTTTCAACATTATCACAATCCAGATTTATCGGCAGATTTCGATTAGGAATTAGTCTTCGTCGTAAGTGGTAGTTATCACCCAATACGGTTCAGTTAAGGGCTAATTGTGCAAAATTGTGGGTTTTTGAGACGCGGTAAATCGCCGTCTCTACAAGTGTTTTGGTCTTATCTGAACTGTATTGAGTTATCACCAGGTTAATAGTTGAAAATTGTGCTGTACAGTGACTTACTACTTTCTTCAATGACAACAATTTGTCATTGAAGATGAGCTACTTAATATTGCAATACGGTTCAGTTAAGGATTTAAATTAGTTACAATCCAAAAAATCATCACCCTTGCCTCAGCGCCCAATTTCGACATCTTCGAGGATGCCGAGTGCGTCAGGGACGAGGACGGCTGCGGAGTAGTAGGCGGTGACGAGGTAAGAAATGATTGCCTTTTCGCTGATGCCCATGAATCGGACAGACAAACTGGGTTGGTATTCATCCGGGATACCAGTTTGATGTAAGCCAATCACGCCCTGATCTTTTTCACCAGTGCGGAGTATAAGGATAGAACTGGTCTGGTTTTTGGTAATCGGGATCTTGTTACAGGGAAAAATCGGTACATTGCGCCACGTGATTATTTTGCTCCCATCCATATCGATAGTGTCTGGATAGATGCCTTGACGGTTGCACTGGCGACCGAAGGCTGCAATAGTCCGGGGATGAGCTAGGAAGAACCTCGACTTCCGGCGACGAGTGACTAATTCATCCAAGTCATCAGGAGTAGGGGGGCCAGTGCGGGTGTAGATGCGCTGTTTGAGGTCGGCGTTGTGCAACAATCCAAATTCGCGGTTGTTGATCAACTCGTATTCTTGACGTTCCCGCAATGCCTCAATCGTCAGCCGCAATTGTTCTTCCGTCTGGTTGTACGGTTGATTGTACAGATCCGCAACACGAGTATTCACTCGCAACATAGTCTGAGCAATGCTTAACTGATATTCGCGGGGTGAGAGTTCGTAGTCAACAAATGTTCCCGGTAATGTCGTCTCAATGCTATGACTGGTTGATAACGCGATCGCAGCTTCTCCATACTTGTTTTGTGGAAGTTCTGCGCGAGTCCTAAACTGCTCAACCTGAGCCTGCAACGCCTGCGACTGGTTGAGCAGTTCCCGAAATGCCTGTTGTGGTAGCACTAGTACGGTGCATCGGGTCACAGCTTGGACTGTGAACTTCCAATTGCTTTCTGAATCCACCAACACGCGATCGCCAAAATAATCACCGTCAGCTAGCATATCTAACAGAGGCTGCTCGTCATACTTGCCGATACCAATCTTGTTCACCTTGCCATGTGCAATTAAGAAAAGCTGATTGGCTGGCTGACCTGACTGGACAATGATATCACCAGGTGCGAACTCCTGCTGAACAAACCGACTTGCCAACACCCTCAGCACCTCGGTGTCTTCAAATCCTCGCAGCAAGGGCAACTCACCAAGTTCTTGGGGAATCACCTGCACCTCGGCTCCGGTGTTGGAGAAACTCAACCGCCCATCACCCACCGTATAGGTCAACCGACGGTTCAGCCGATAAGTGCCACCCTTCGTCTGCACCCACGGCAACATCTTCAACAACCACCGCGAGCTAATTTCCTGCGTCTGCGGTGCAGATTTGGTGGTCGTGGACAAATTACGCGCAGCATCTTTACTCAAACTCAGTTGAGGTTGTCCACTCTCAACATTTAAATTTGATTCAATAAAATCGGTCATCACCCCATCCTCTAATTACTAATAAAAGTGCCATTCAGTGCCAATACGGTTCGGTTAAGGTTTTTTGATGAAAATTCTAGATCCAAAGACGCGATAAATCGCCGTCTCTACAAGGATCAATCTTTTGTAGAGACGGCGATTTATCGCGTCTCTTGCCTTAATCAAACCGTATTGCATTCAGCGCTGAGTGCTGAGTTCCATTAGCGGATAGCTAAGGTTGAGCCAGTGCTGAGTTAAAAGACCGCCCACTTTCTTGCAGGGTATCAACAGTCAGCCCTAATTTTTACTCACTCAGCACTCAGCACTCCTGATATTTAGCGCCCGATTTCAACATCTTCGAGGATGCCAAGTGCGTCAGGAGTGAGAACGGCTGCGGAGTAATAAGCAGTCACGAGGTAGGAGATGATCGCCTTTTCGCTGATGCCCATGAATCGAACAGACAAGCTCGGTTGGTATTCATCAGGGATACCAGTTTGATGTAAGCCGATTACCCCTTGTTTTTCTACACCAGTGCGGAGCAAAAGGATAGAACTGGTACGGTTATTGGTGATGGGGATCTTGTTGGAAGGAAAGATGGGTACGCCGCGCCAAGATGTAACCTGAACCCCGTTCACATCTACACTTTGTGGATAGAGACCCAGGCGGTTGGCCTCACGACCGAAGGCAGCGATCGTCCGGGGGTGAGCCAGGAAGAATCCCGGCTCCTTCCATACTGTCGCCAACAGTTCGTCCAAGTCATCAGGGGTGGGTGCGCCACTACTGCTGTAGATCCGTTGTTTGAGGTCGGCATTGTGCAATAACCCGAATTCGCGGTTGTTGAGCAATTCGTGTTCTTGACGTTCTCGCAATGCCTCGATAGTTAGCCGCAGTTGTTCTTCTGTCTGGTTGTACGGTTCATTGTACAGATCGGCTACCCGCGTACTTACTCGTAATACCGTTTGAGCAATGCTCAACTCATATTCTCTAGGTTTGAGTTCGTAATCGGCGAAGGTTCCCGGCAACTCAGCCTCTTGGGGATGATTAGCTGCTAGCTCAATGGCGGCTTCACCTTGGGGATTCTGTGGCTGGTTCAAGCGGGTGCGGAACTGTTCAACATGAGTTCCCAACGCCTCAGACTGAGCGATCGCCCTTTCAAAGGCCGCTTGAGGTAGTGACAAAACGATGGTTCTAGTAATCGCCTTGAGGGTGTACTGCCAAGTATCCTCCGACTGCACCACAGTTTCATCGCCGAAATGGTCGCCGTCAGCTAGCACATCGAACACGATCTGCTCGCCATACTTGCCAACACCAATCTTGTTTACCTTGCCACGAGCAATCAGAATGACGCGATCGGCAGGCTGGCCAAGTTCGACGATTACATCATCTGGGGCATACTCCTGCTGAACAAACTGGTTTGCTAACCCGGTCAATACGTCAAGGTTGTTAAACCCTCGCAGTAACGGCAACTCAGTCAGTTCTAGGGGAATCACCTGCACCGTTGCTCCAGTATTGGTGAAAGTCACCCGCCCATCACCGACGGAATAACTCAACCGACGGTTGACCCGATAAGCGCCACCTTTTGTCTGCACCCACGGCAATAACTTCAATAACCACCGCGATGTAATTTCCTGAGTCTGCGGTGCAGATTTGGCCGTTGTCGCCAAATTACGCGCCGCTGCTGTACTCAAGGTTAAATGGGGCTGCTGATCTTCTACCAAATTGGGGTCGTTAGAATACGTCACAACTTAATCCTCCACTTTTTAGTTACTAAAAAAACCGATCTCACGCGATCAAACACTGACCTTGAAAACTCTATTCACAGACAAAAAAACCTGACTTTATTGACCGAGTAATTACCTTAAACCCTCACCGATCCAATCCGCCTAGCAGAAGTACCCAGCCCTCTGGGCCCACTAAGTAGCCGCCCTGCTAACGAATTACGCAATTCAAATTCCTTATAGCGGTCTACCGTTATATGCCACTTGAGGACACCGCACATCCACTGCTCTAGTTTCTTGACGTATCCGAGCAGTTTCTCGCGGGTACTTGCATCCAAGTTGAAATCGTCGAAAAGAACTGGTAATTCGGTAGCGACGATGAGTTGAAACTGGAGCGCCCTAGAGGTCATCAGATTGTTGACAACTTCAACGGCCTGCGGCAAATTGCAGTTGAGGAAATTCTGAACAACCAGCACACAGTTATGGATTTCGCCCTCAAATTCGATTTCTTTCTGATAGGAAAAGATATCGTTGGTTAAACAGGCGAAGTCGGCGGCCGAGTTATCCAGCGATCGCATCGTTCGTGTGCGGTAAATCTCCTGCGGGATCTCGCTCCCCTGAGCTAGTCGTGACAAGCTCATGGTCAGATCCGAGCCAAAGGTCTTACGGCGCATCTCAACATAATCTATCGGGTCGGGAATCCGATTTTGAATCTGGTTGGCGAGTTCCCACACCCAGCTGTCAGTCATATCCTGGATTGCGCGGCGGAACTGAGTCCGCGCGTTGGCAGACATGGGGCCAGCTGTGCGAGACCAAATATCTGCCAAGCCCGCTTCTACCGGATTGGTCGGAACCTCGCTGGGGGTGGAGTCATCCAGAGGCATAAACGCCGACAGTCGGGCGTTGAATACTTTCGCACCAGCCATGTTGCGGTTATTCCCGTAGAGCGCCGGGAAGTAATCGTCAGCGTATGTTCCCCAGACAAGCCAGCACGCTGTCAGATTCAGTTCAGGGCCAGACCCATTCGGATGGATCAACGCACCGCAGAGGGCTACATCGGCAACATCAAACTTGTGGTCATCCCAGATGACGGCATCAGGAATCCCAGGTAGTGATTCCAGCATCCCCATCTGACGCGCCCATTCCTTGGAATGCTTCCGCGCGGCATCTAGATGGGGATTCAAGCTTGTAGTGAAGGGCATGTAAAACTTCGGCAGTGTTACTGGCCCGACAGCCTGGTATGGAACATGAGTAAAGCTCTTGAACCTTCCTAAACCCAAGGTGGCGTATAGCGATTCAATCCGCGCAGCCGATGTGCCTAGCCCTGTGGGGCCTCCCAGAAATGGCGTGGATGTCTGAGAATTGTCTCCTCCCTTGTTCATGTAGCGGCTCGATCGCATGTGCCACTCGTGACCGCCCGATTGCCAGTCCTGAAGTCCTTTGATGTAAAGGAGAACGTTCACACGAGCCACTGGGTCTAGTCCATACTCCTCAAAGAGAGGGAGCAACTCGGTGACGGCAGTGTTATCAAACTGGTATAACCGCGAGGTCAGCAGTTCGTTGGTGAGGTTAGCCGCCTCCTGGGTACTCACATTCAAGAAGCGCTCCAAGACCAATACGCAGTTGGCATTTTCGCCTTCATCCTCCACTTCTCTCTGGTAGGAGAAGAGGTCGTTGCGTAGATGTACTCCATCGGCAAATGTGTCTTTGAGTACACGCATCGGCCGAGTCGAGGCAATGTCAGCCGGAATCTCTATAAACACGGCGTGTTCGACGAGATCCGCTGACCACGGAGCGCCACCAACTTTGCGGCGCATTTCAATGTATTCGATGGGGTTAGCGACCCGATCTTGGTTGATATTGGCAAGTTCCCACAGAGACTCTTCTAGGAGGTTCTTGGTACTCTCGAAGAATCGAAGTCGCCAGTCCACAGATTTAGTAAACGCGGTGCGAGACCACAGGTCGGCCAAGCCGCACTCCACGGGGTTGGTAGGTGCTGGGGGGGTTTCGGTGGGGTAAATTGGCATGAACATTGGTAGTCTGCCGAGATACTCCTTCGCCCCAGCCATGTCTTGGGTGCGCTTATAGATTTCTAGGAAGTGATCGTCGAAGAAGAACACCCAAACATACCAGTCGGTCACTAGGTCAAGCTCTGTCCCTGGCGCATCTGGATGGGTATAGGAGCAAAGCAAGGCGTAGTCGTGAGCATCAAATGTGCGCTCGTCCCAGATAACCGAGCTTTCCGCTTCCTCTTCTGAGCCAAGTATCCCCATCTGGTAGGCCCAAGCTTTGGAATGCGATCGCGCCGCTTCCAAATTTGGGTTTAGCCGCGCGGGCCAAGGCATATAAAATTCTGGCAGTTCAAAGGGTTGCATGATCTGCGCGTAACCTCCTCTGGGGTCTTTTTGCTGTCTTTATTTCGTGGCTGATCTGAGTACTGTTGCAGTTCACGAGTATTCTCGCTAATCTGGTTAAGTCCCCACGTTTGGTTTGCTCGTGGTGGCTCGTGTCAAAGCGATAATACAAGATGCTGCTAATCTAAATAACGAGCTATGTACGTTTTATTTGAAGTTACCTATACCGAAAGATAAGGCATTTGAAAAAGCTGTTTAAGTCATTACTTATTTTCAATGTTGGCAGATGAATTTTTAGTGATTTATATTTATCATGCTGTTCTCATAACTTTTCATAGTTTTATAAAAAAAGCAATCCGTAGACTAAAGCAATTAAGCAGATAGTTAAATCAAAATTTGAATAATTAGAAGACAGTTAAGACAGTTAAATCAAAATTTGAATAATTAGAAGACAGTTAAGACAGTTAAGCAGATAGTTAAACAGTTATTAAACAATAATTACTAATTGTTAAGTTTTTACAACTAATGTCAATTAACGCTACAGCAACGATTAATTAAAAATTCTGCTATTTAAATGTGAAATGCTTGCCCTAATAGCTTTTCAGCTATAAGAGGTTGCGATCGCTTTTGGTTCACCATAAAGCGATCGCAGCTAGTAGTATGATTTTTTGAGAAAGTTATACCACAATCCAGTTCAGATAAGCCCAAAACACTTGTAGAGACGGCGATTTATCGCGTCTCGAAAACCCAAAATTGTTGCCAGTAGACCTTAACTGAACCGTATTGAGTTATACCAATTCCAATACGGTTAATTTAAGAAGAATAGTAGGTTGGGTTGGGCGTAAACTTTATTTAATAAAACCTTGATAATGTTGGGTTTCGTTCCTCAACCCAACCTACGCCAGTTTTAGTTTTTAGCCTTAATCTAGGCGTATTGATACCAATTAAAAAATTGAAAAAGCCTGATTTAATCTGGGTATCTAAATTGGCTCAAACTAAGCAAAATCTATTCCAGACTCACAGGTTGAATGGCGGAATTTTTTACCTATGATTGCAATATTCTAAATTTGGCTGAAAGTTTTTTAAAGTAAATGAGGATATTTTTAATTGCTCTGAGGCGTTGTCTCAGCACTAGGTGTTGGTGTGGGTTCAGGTGTAGAAGTTTCTATGGGAGTTGGTGTTGGCGTTGGTGTTAACGTGGGAGTTGGTGTTGGCGTTGGTGTTGACGTGGGAGTTGGTGTTGGTGTTGGCGATGGGAGAGGGGTGGGATTTTCTGCTGTAATAGTGAGTTCATAATCTACTGGTTTCGATGCTGTGGAAACCACGACAAATTCGTAAAATCCGTTTTCTGGCAATTTAATTGACAAACTACGCTGGGTAGAATCTTCCAAAAATTTGATTTTTCCAGAGGGTGAATAGACTGATAACAAAACTTGGGAATTTGCTTGTAGTTTCAATTCCAGAGATTGGCCTTTGGCAAGTTCAGCAATGAATACTTTACCACCACCAGGTTGAAGAGTAGCGCTGACTGTTTTGCCAGTAGCACCCGGATCAAAGACAAGTTTCTGGAAAGCGCTACCGGCAAGGATAGAACTAAGTTTATCGCTAACAAATCCGTACCAAACTTGTCCAATGGGCTGACTTTGGAAATCTTTACCACGCTGCTCAGGAAATACACTTAAAAAGGCAGCGTCACCCAAATCATACAAAGAACGACTACCAACGTTGATTTTGTTGACTTCCACTTTCCAGCGATCGCGTTCAGCAGTTGTATAAGTTCCCAGTTGTCGGCGGGTGTTGGAACTCAGTGGTGTAAGCTTTTCCAGTAATTCTGATGCTGTTTTATCCCATTCTGCCCGCAAACCCTCATCTTCAGGGCCGTTGCTGAGAGTGCGTCCCCGTAAACTGGGATTTCTGTCCCAAAAAACTTGATTCACCAAGTTTACGTAGAAGTTAGAGTCAATCCCCAACTGTTGACGGCGATCGCTTAATTTTTCTTTACGCTCGCGTTCTGCTGGTGAATATTGCGCTAAAGGATCAGTCGGCTGGTTACTGGTTGGAATTGGGCTGGCTGTGGGTGTAGGTTCGACTTCACTAATATCTCGCCTACTATTCAATCCCCACCAAATTAATCCAACACTACCAGCGACTAACGCCGCCACTAGGAAGGTTTTTGCTGGTGTCCACCAAGTTTGGGGCTGAGGAGATGGAGGAGATGAGGAGTATGAGGGGGATGGGGGGGATGGGGGAGAGATGGCGACAGTGGCGGATGTGGGTTGTGGCGGGTTGGGATATTGAGTTGGGGGAAAGTTAGCTGGGGGTGAGTTGATGGCTTGGAGTACTTGACGGGCTGATTGATAGCGATCGCTTGGTCTGGCTGATAGCATTTTATCTAATACTTCGGCCAAAATCGGACTCACGTTTACTTGCCGTCGCCACTGCCAGGTAAGATTATAGGTATCAATTAATTCTTGTGGTTGTTTCCCTGTCAGTAAAACCAACATTGTTGCTGCTAAGGCATACAAATCGCTGTGGGGAGATACTAGCCCAGTTTGCATCTGTTCTGGAGGCGCAAATCCGATCTTACCCAATAGGGTTGGTGATGGGGAAGATGCAACTACGCCAGGTTGGTAATATTGGGAAGCAACGGCTGCTACTACTTGTTTGACACCGCCAAAATCAATTAACACTGGCAATTTGTCAACAGTGCGAAGCATTAAGTTATCTGGAGAAATATCTCGATGAATTACTCCTAGTGAGTGGATATACTCCAACACTGGCAAAATTTGCTGCAATAATTGGCGCACTTCCGCCTCTGTAAAGCGCAAACCTTGCTGTATTCGGGTATTTAACAATGAGTTGTAAGTTTCCCCTTCTACATAATCTTGCACCAAAAACAGATATTCTTTGCCCCCTAAGTTCATCCGCAGTAGTTCCCGGAAACGGGGAATTTGGGGATGTTGCAGTTTATAGAGAACACTCGCTTCTCTCTCAAAGAGTTCTTCAGCTTTTTGGACTACGTAAGCGGTTTGAACTTGGGGGGAAAATTCTTTTAAAACACAAAGTTCGCGGAAACGGTTGACATCTTCAGCTAAATAAGTGCGTCCAAAGCCACCTTGACCAATTTGACGGACAATTACATAGCGATCGCCTAAAGTTAGTCCTGGTTGAATACTATAATTCATGGGCGTATCCAACAAATTCTCACCACACTGGAGACAAAAGCGGCTACCTGGGGAATTTTCATGTCCTTTAGAGCAATATATTTTAGTCATTAGTCATTAGTCATTAGTTATTAGTTACTCTTCCCCAGTCGCCAGTCTCTAGTCCCGTTACTTGCCAGATTGTACTTTACTGACTTGATCGGCTGCGATCGCATACCAAATTTGACCGAAAGTCTGTTGATTCAGTTTCCCACGCTCCTGGTCAGGAAACAACCGATCAAACTTTTCATTTGTGTCTTTGGTCAACTGATCAATTGTATAGTTCCCAAACTGCCCCGAACGCGCTTGTCGTCTCCATGTTTCGTAATCTTTTTGAGTATATTTCCCCAGTTTTCGACGAGCTGCTGTACTGAGGTTAGCCTGTTCTAGTTTATTCAATAAATCGTTAGCGATACCAGACCATTCATCTCGTAAACCAGCATCTTCAGGTTTAGATGTCAGGCTACGTCCCTTTAATTCTGGTTTTTTTGTATAAAATAAATTATCTACGAAGGGAATAAAAAATCCTTCAGTAATTTCTAGCTCTTGACGGCGACTGATAATTTCTTGGAGATTAGGATTTTTTCCTTTGTCGCTACCTGGTTTACCGCTTGGAAACTGGGGAATTTGCGGTAATGAAGGTAATGAAATTGATGGGATGGTGATTGAAGTTACGGCCCGAATGGCTGCATTTCCCGCCGCTAAAGTTAATCCAACTAAAGCTGTACCGCCTAAACTCATCACAAAAGGGCGAATCCAAATAGGCCAAGATATCGGTTTAGCAATCGCTTGGGTTTTGTTCTGGAATCTACTCATAACCGCACTGGCGCGTTGTCTTCCCGGAGCAACGACCATCGTCTTGATCTTGGTGGTAATATAATTGCCTGGGGATTTAGTCGCAGTTGAGGATGGTAAATCTTTGAGGATTTGCTCGGCTCGTTGGTAGCGATCGCTCGGTTTATAAGCCAGCATCTTTTTTAACACTGCTTCCAGTTTGGGACTAACTTGGATTTGTTTTCCCCATCCCCAAATTCCCTGATAGCTGTCGTATAATTTTTGCGGTTCTTGTCCTGTGAGCAACACCAATGTTGTCACAGCCAATGAGTATAAATCACTGCTAAAAAATGCTTTTCCCTGCCGTAGCTGTTCCTCTGGAGCGTAGCCTTTTTTACCCAGCAGAGTGTTATTTTCAGCTAGCTTAGTGCGCCAAAAACCTTGAGAAGCTGGCAATTGCTTGACACCACCAAAATCAATTAGTACTGGTAGATTATCAGAACGCCGCCAAATCAAGTTATCAGGAGAGATATCACGGTGAACTACATCTCGTGAATGGATGTAGGATAACACGGGTAAAATCTGTTGCAAGAGGGTGATTACTTCCTCTTCACTAAAGGTTTTTCCTTGACTTTCGCGCTGTTCTAACAACTGGTAATAATTGTCACCATCAACATAATCTTGCACTAGAAAGAAAAAGTCTTTAGCGCCTATTTTCACTTGTAGCGAGGCGTGAAAACGCGGTATTTGTGGATGCTGGAGTTTTTTCAGAACATTTGCTTCTCGTTCAAATAACTCTTTAGCTTTTTGTAAATCTTGATGTTCTTGTACTTGGGGTGCAAATTCCTTCAGCACACAGGTTTGATGGGATTTATTTATATCCTCAGCCAAATAGGTGCGTCCAAAGCCGCCCTGCCCTAATTGACGGATAATTTGATAGCGATTATCCACAACCTGTCCCACACCAAGAGGTAATGGCTCACCACAATGGGTACAAAAGCGGTTACTACCATTATTTGTGTGTTGTTTACTGCAATAGAGCTGCATGGTGCCCAAGGATAAATTAAGGTTTTATTGAGTAACTACAACGCGCATATCCTCATTTTCGGATATCCTACGAATTACGTTAGCGAGTATTCGTACTCTTACATAGAAGCAAGCTACGCGCAGCGTCTCGTAAAGAGCGTCATTAAGAATTATTTTAACGGTGTTGATTTTACTTCAGGATAAACAACAAGCGTCATGAACCCAAGATCAAGACAGCAGCAAGTAATTAAAGCATTTGAAGATTTTTTGTCTACCCCCCTAGAAACGTTACTGCAACGGCATCTCAACACTCAAACTTCGGCAGCTTTGAGTTTATTTCACGATGTGGCAACTAATGTACCAGCCTACAAGGCTTTTTTAGCAGAAAGGGGAATTAATCCCGCGACTATTCAAACCTTGGAGGAGTTTCAGAAACTCCCAGCGATCGCTAAACAAAATTATATACTGCGTTATCCCTTAGCTGACTTGTGCCGCAACGGACAACTAGAAGCGTGCGACATGATAGCTGCTTCATCAGGTTCTAGTGGTAAACCGACATTTTGGCCTCGTTTTTTCACAGATGAACTCCAAATAGCCACACGCTTTGAACAGATTTTTCACGATAGTTTTTATTCAGATACGAGACGTACCTTAGCAGTAATTTGTTTCACTTTGGGCACTTGGGTAGGTGGAATGTTCACTACTAATTGCTGTCGTTATCTTGCTAGCAAAGGTTATCCCATCACTGTAATTACTCCTGGTAACAACAAGGAAGAAATATTGCGAGTTGTCCAAGAGTTAGGTTCCGCTTTTGAACAAGTGGTGTTACTGGGATACCCGCCATTTTTAAAAGATGTCATTGATACTGGTATCGCTCGTGGTGTGGAGTGGCAGCAATATCAGATTAAATTAGTGATGGCGGGAGAAGTATTTAGTGAAGAATGGCGGAGTTTAGTTGGTGAAAGAGTTGGTTCACAAAATCCTTATTATGATTTTGCATCACTTTACGGCACTGCGGATGCGGGAGTTTTGGGTAATGAAACGCCGTTAAGTATCTGCATTCGCCGTTTTTTAGCAATAAATCCCGATGCAGCTAGAGCTTTATTTGGGGAATCGCGTTTACCCACGCTAGTACAATATGATCCTTGCAGTCGCTTTTTTGAAGTTCAAGATGGCGGATTGCTGTTTTCGGGAGATAACGGTATTCCCTTAGTACGTTATGACATTTTAGATACTGGCGGGATAATTAGTTATGATGCCATGCTGCAATTTTTAGCCGAATGGGGATTTAACCCGCTCGAAAATCTGCGTTCTGACACTCAAGAATCACCTAGAGGTATTCATCAGCTACCTTTTGTTTATGTATTTGGGCGTTCTAACTTTACAGTTTCCTACTTTGGCGCAAATATCTATCCCGAAAATGTGACGGTGGGATTAGAACAACCAGGAATTCAAGAATGGGTGACGGGTAAATTTGTGTTGCAGGTGAAGGAAGATGCAGATAAGAATCGATTTTTATCTGTGGTTGTGGAGTTAGGAGCAGGGGTAGAGGGTAGTGAAGATCGAAGACTTGCGATCGCATCTTCTATTCTTTCACAACTGCTACGTCTAAATAGCGAGTTTGCTAATTATGTTCCGGCAGAATATCAAACGCCACAGGTTACGTTAGCGTCTATGGGGGATGCAGAATATTTTCCTGTTGGGGTGAAACATCGTTATACGCGTCAATAACAATGAATCTGGAAGAAGACGCGATGAATCGCGTCTCTACAAGGGGGGATGGGCAACGGGGTGGGGTTACTGGGTTATTTAATCCGATGTTGTCTAAAAATTCCCTTTCTAAAATTATTAGATGGTACAAAGGACGATGTTCATTTGAAATTAATCAAATATATCAAGGTTTTGGATGGCAAGAAAGGTTTCATGACAACATAATTCGTGATGAATTTGCCCTCGATCAAATTAGACAATATATTATCAATAACCCAATCAATTGGGAATGCGATCGTGAACAACCACCCCACCCCTCCTTGTAGAGACGCGATTCATCGCGTCTTCTTCCAGATTCATTGTTATTGACGCGTATAACGATGTTTCACCCCAACAGGAAAATATTCTGCATCCCCCATAGACGCTAACGTAACCTGTGGCGTTTGATATTCTGCCGGAACATAATTAGCAAACTCGCTATTTAGACGTAGCAGTTGTGAAAGAATAGAAGATGCGATCGCAAGTCTTCGATCTTCACTACCCTCTACCCCTGCTCCTAACTCCACAACCACAGATAAAAATCGATTCTTATCTGCATCTTCCTTCACCTGCAACACAAATTTACCCGTCACCCATTCTTGAATTCCTGGTTGTTCTAATCCCACCGTCACATTTTCGGGATAGATATTTGCGCCAAAGTAGGAAACTGTAAAGTTAGAACGCCCAAATACATAAACAAAAGGTAGCTGATGAATACC